>Ga0247727_10000125_pt1 | contig 168884 bp, 161 predicted proteins | sample WisWelCaveWW1625_FD_202498 | JGI IMG/M metagenome (GOLD analysis project Ga0247727, IMG submission 202498) | Biofilm microbial communities from Wishing Well Cave, Virginia, United States - WW16-25 | ecosystem: Environmental > Aquatic > Deep subsurface > Groundwater > Cave microbial mat... | reverse complement strand
CGGCATGATTTTGCCGGAGGCCGGTTTTCATGCGCGCTTGCGCACCTTGACCAGGAAAGCCGGCGCGTTGCTGATCATCGATGAGACGCATACGCTGTCGACCGGGCCGGGAGGGGCCACGCGCACGTGGGGGCTTGAACCCGACGCCCTCTGCATCGGCAAGGCGATCGCAGGGGGGGTTCCAGCCGCTGTGTGGGGCGTGAGCGCAGAGTTCGCGCGGCTGATCGACGAGGTTCCGCGCGGCGAGGGGCGGTCGGGCATCGGCACAACACTCGCCGGGAACGCTACCGGCTTAGCGGCGATCGCAGCGACATTGCGCGAAGTCGCAACCGAACGGGCCTATGCCGCCATGCTGGCCGGCGCTGACTATCTAGTGGCCGGGCTCACCCGGGTGATCGCCGGGCGCTCTCTCCCATGGTGCGTTGTGCACATTGGCGCGCGCGCGGAAATCGTCTTCGCGCCGGCGCCGCCCAAGAACGCCGCCGACATGCGCCAAGCGCTGGCTCAACGGGAGCTAAACCATGCGCTGCACCTTTTCCTCATAAATCGCGGCGTTTTGATCGCGCCTTTCCACATGATGATGCTTGTCTCGCCCGTGACTACAGGCCAACAGATCGATCGACTCATCGCCGCCATAGATTCATTCGCCCAAGAAAGCGCTGCATGACCATCGCCGACCGACAAGAAGCCAAGGCCTTTCTGGACGCGCATCCCGAGATCGGCTTTTTCGAAATCCTCTTCACCAATATGGCCGGCGTACCGCGCGGCAAACGGCTGCGCCGTCACGAGATCATGGCCGTGTATGAGCAGGGGCGGTTTCTACCGGGCTCGATTTTGGTCAACGACATCACTGGCCAGGACGTGGAGGCAACGGGACTTGTTTGGGAGGACGGGGACGCCGACCGGGTCGCCAAGCCCATTGCCGGTCGATTGACGCCCGCGCCGTGGCTCGGGCCCGATGTCGCGCAGGTTCCTGTGTCGATGTACGAGCTTGACGGCGCGGCGAACGATATCGATCCACGCCATGTTTTGCAGCGTGTGGTGGATCGCTTCACGGCTGACGGCCTGGTTCCGGTCGTGGCGTGCGAGTTGGAGTATTATCTCGTCGATGCGCGCCGCACGCGCGGCGGCGCCATCCAATTACCGCGCTCACCGCTCACAGGAGACCGCGCGACGCAACATCAGGTCTATGGCTTGCGCGAGGTGGAGGAGGCCTCGCCTTTCCTGCGCGATTTATGGGCCGCCGCCGATGCGCTGAAGGTCCCGCTGGAGGGCGCGATCAGCGAGTACGCGCCCGGCCAGCTCGAGCTTACGTTGAAGCATCACGCCGACGCGCTGCGCGCCGCCGACGACGCCGTTTTGTACAAGCGTGCGGCCAAGGGCGTTGCGCTCAAGCACGGCTGCGAGGCGACGTTCATGGCAAAACCCTTCGCTGACAAAGCGGGTTCGGGAATGCACCTGCACGTCAGCGTCAATGACCCCAACGGGAAGAATATCATGGCGGCGGATGCGCCCGAGGGCTCGCCGGCGGTGGCGCACGCGATCGGCGGCATGAAAGCGCTCTTGGGGGATTCGATGGCGATCTTAGCGCCCAACGCCAACTCGTACCGACGCTTTAAGGCCAATTCATACGCCCCCGTGGCGCCGACATGGGGCGTCAACAACAGAACGGTGTCTTTCAGGGTGCCTGCCGGCGCACCCAACACGCGCCACATCGAGCACCGTGTCGCCGGCGCAGATGCTCATCCGACCCTGGCGCTCGCGGCATTGCTCGCGGCGGTGCATCACGGGCTGACCAATAAGGTCGACCCCGGACCCCCGGTCGTGGGCGACGGCTATGCGCAGGCCGATCAATCCGGCGAGAGAATCCCGGTGAATTGGTTCGCTGCGGTGGATCGCTTTGCTGAGTCCGACCTCTTGAAGGAGTACCTGGGCGAGCGCTTTGTGCGTATGTACGCGACGGTGAAGCGCGTGGAGCAGGAACGCTACCAAAGCATCATTCCCAGTGTGGACTTCGATTGGTATTTGCGCGCGTGTTGAGGTGAGAGATGCGGTGGCTGCTTCGTTCAAAATTGCATAACGGACGCGTCACCCACGCCAACGTAGCGTATGTGGGTTCGATCGAAATCGACGAGGATCTAGTCGATGCGGTTGGTCTCATGGTGGGCGAGCGCGTGCTCGTGGTGTCGAATGCATCAGGCGCGCGGCTTGAAACCTACGTGATCGCAGGCAAGCGTGGCAGCGGCGTCATTTCCATGCATGGCGCGGCGGCGAAGCTGATCGGCGCGGGCGAACAGGTCATCGTCATGGGTTTTGAATTGTCCGACGCGCCAATCGCGGCGAAGGTCGCCCTGCTCGATGACGAAAATCGCTTGGTTCGCTGGCTGGCGGGCGAACACGATGAGCGGTAAGCCATGAGCGCGCCCCACGGCGTCGGAGTACAGAACAAGAACAACTTGAAGTAGTGATCGCAGACATTGATTGCGGCGGGAAATTACCTGCTTGTGAGGGCAGTTAGCGGGCCCCACGGGTGGGGGCAGAGAAAAGGGAAGGGTGGAAATAATGGCGAAGGGCAAATATCTCCGCGGCGCCTCGCGCCGCTCGATCCTGCAGCAATTCGGCGCGGCGGCCGTGGGCATCTCGTTTGCCGGTGGGCTGGCCGCATGCAGTCGAGGCGGCGGCGGCCGCGTCGTCAATTTCTACAATTGGGACACTTATATCGGCCCAACGACGCTCGCCGATTTCGAAGCCGCGACCGGCGTGCCGGTCGAGATGAGCCTCTTCGCCACCAATGACGAATTGTTCGCGCGTCTGCGTGCGGGCAATCCAGGCTTTGACGTGATCGTGCCCTCGAACGAGTTCGTGACGCGCATGAGCCAGGCGCAGATGATTCAGGAACTCGACAGATCGAAGGTACCGAACTTCTCCAATCTCTTACCCGAATTCCAGGACGCTGCGTTCGATCAGGGCCGGCGCTACTCGATGCCGTATACTTGGCTTACACTGGGGATCGCCTATCGCAAGTCCGCGATGCGCGGCGGGCAGGTTCCAAACTCTTGGCGATACCTGTTTGATTCACCGCAATATTCCGGACGCATCGCGTTGCTTTCGGAATCAGCGGACCTCATTCGCCTGTGCGCCAAGTATCTCGGCCATTCCGTGAACAATATCCCCGACGAGATGCTGACGCAGATAGAGCAAATGCTGATTCGTCAAAAGCCCCACATCAAGGCTTTCCATGAAGACGATGGACAAGATCTGTTGGCGTCTGGCGAAATCGACATTGTGCTCGAGTACAATGGCGACATCGCTCAGCTGATGGCTGCCGAAGGGGGCGAGGCGTTCGATTTCGTGATCCCGCGGGAAGGCACGCTGATCAATTCCGACTGCCTGTGCATACCGTCTGGGGCTCCGCACCCCGACGATGCGCATGCCTTCATCAACTATCTGCTCGACGCCGAAGCCGGCCAGCGCATCACCGAGGAAATTCAGTACCCGACGCCGAACGCAGCGGTTCGCGACCGTATGGGAGATGATTACAAGAACAACCCGGTCATCTTCCCACCGGCCGACGTGATGGCGCGCAGCGAGTATGGCGCGTTTGAGGGCGATGAGCGTTCGCGCCTCTACGAGGAGATCTTCACGCGCGTCAACGCAGCGTGATGCGGCCACCCTCTCCCCATGTGGGAGAGGGTGGCGCGAGCGCAGCGAACGCCGGTGAGGGGTGGTGGATCGACGTGTGCACCACTTCCGCCGTCATCGCTTCGCGATGACACCTTCTCCCACAAGTGGAGAAGGACGATGCGGGGAGCGTATGGAACAGACGTGGCGACAGGCGAGATCGGCGTTCGCGGCCATTGCCGCCCCGCCGCTCGTCTGGCTGCTGCTGTTCTTTCTCATCCCGCTTGCAGTGATCTGGGCCTATTCGTTCGGTGAGAATGTTGGCCCCGTTACGATCGACTTCACGGGCACGTTTGCAAACTACGCCCGCGCGCTTGGGCCGCTTTATCTCGGAATCTTCTGGAAGAGCATTCTCGTCGCCGGCTTGACGACGCTCCTTTGCCTTCTCGTCGGTTTTCCGGTGGCGCTTGCGATCGCATTTGCAGGCCCACGCACCAAGGCATGGCTGCTGTTGCTGATCATGCTGCCGTTCTGGACCAATCTCCTGATCCGGACCTACGCTTTGATCGCAGTGCTGCGGGAAAACGGCTACGTCAATTTCACGTTGGAATGGCTGTGGACCAATGCAAGCGGCGTGATGACGTTGGCCGGCCTTCAGCCGCTGGGCGAGTTCGAGCCCCTGACGCTGCTCTACAATAATTTCGCGGTCGTGATTGGCCTTGTCTATGTCCACTTGCCGTTCATGGTGCTGCCGCTCTACTCCGCCCTCGATCGGATGGATCGCTCCTTGATGGAGGCGAGCCTCGATCTGGGCGCAGGCCATTTGCGCACCATTCTGCTCGTCGTCGTGCCGCTGGCCGCGCCTGGCATCGCCTCTGGCGTTCTCATTACCTTCATCCCCGCGCTTGGGGCCTACCTGACGCCCGATCTCTTGGGCGGCACCGACAGCCAGATGATCGCCAACGTGATCGAGAGGCAGTTCAAGCGCGCGAACGACTGGCCTTTCGGGGCCGCACTTTCATTCCTGCTCATGTACCTGACGTTCATAGCCATCGCGATTCAGGCCTTGGTGCAGCGCCGCAGTGAGCGGAGAGGCTGATGGCGCGCGAACCCAAGACCAAGCCCGGTCCGCTTGAATATATGCGCCGCTGGCCCCTGCGTGTGATTGTCGGCGCCACGCTGCTGTTTCTCTATCTGCCGCTGATCACGCTCATGGTGTTCAGCTTCAACGACAGCCGCCGCAATATCGTCTGGCAGGGCTTCACGTTCAAATACTACGAAAAAGCTTTCAACAATTCCTCCCTTATGGAGGCATTCTCCAATTCGCTCACGATCGCGTTCGTGTGTACGGTCTTGTCCGTGATCCTGGGCGCGCTGGCCGCCGTGATGCTGTGGCGCTTTCGCTTTCCGGGAAAGACGGTCGTGGAAGGCTCGATGGCGCTGCCGATCGTGGTGCCGGAGATCTGCATGGGTGTGGCCATGCTTGTCTTCTTCGCCCGTGTGATGCCATGGCCGCAGGGCATGCCCTGGCCATTCAATCTCGGCGCCATCATCATAGCGCACACCTCTTTTTCGTTTCCGTTCGTCGCCACCGTCGTGCGTGCGCGCTTGGCTTCGTTCAACCGCGAACTGGAGGAAGCGGCAAAAGATCTGGGCGCCAGCGAATGGCGTACGTTCTGGGACGTGCTGGTGCCGCATCTGCAGCCCGGTCTGATTGCGGGCGCACTGCTGGCGTTTACGCTTAGCCTCGATGATTTCGTTATCACCTTCTTTACAGCCGGCCCCGAGACCATAACATTCCCGGTGAAGGTCTACTCGATGCTGCGTTTCTCCGTGACCCCGGAGGTGAACGCGGCGTCAACCGTGCTGATCGTGCTGACTGTTGCACTGACAGCAATCGGTCTCCATCTGCAGAGTCGAAACGAAGATCGGAAAGCGAAAGCGTGAACGCATGACTGATGTTGCGCCTGCCTCTTCTAACGGCCCAAGCGCGAAGGCGACGCCGCACGTGAAGGACAATTCCATCATTCGGTTCGAGGGCATCACCAAGCGTTTCGGCAAGGTGGTCGCAGTCGACAACGTGAACCTCGAGATTCGTGAGGGCGAGTTCTTCGCGCTCTTGGGCCCCTCCGGCTGCGGCAAGACCACGCTCCTGCGCATGCTGGCGGGTTTTGAGACGCCAACCGAGGGGCGCATGCTCATTGACGGCAAAGACGTAGCGGAATTGCCGCCCAACAAGCGGCCGGTGAACATGGTGTTTCAGTCCTACGCTGTGTTTCCCCACATGAAGGTGGCCGATAATGTCGGTTACGGACTGAAGATGGACGGAGTAGAAGCCAGAGAGATCAAATCGCGGGTCACAGAGGCGTTGGAGCTGGTGAAACTCGGCAGCCTCGACGATCGCATGCCCGATCAGTTGTCAGGAGGCCAGCGCCAGCGAGTGGCGCTGGCGCGCGCACTGGTGAAGCGCCCGCGCGTGCTCTTGCTCGACGAACCTCTCTCGGCGCTCGACGCAAAATTGCGTGACCAGATGCGCTCAGAGCTTACATCGCTTCAGGAGAAGGTCGGCATTACGTTCATCATGGTCACGCACGATCAGGACGAGGCGCTGGCGATCGCCACACGTTGCGCGGTGATGAACCGGGGCGTCCTGGCGCAAGTCGCATCGCCTTCCGATCTCTACGAATTCCCGAACTCACGCTTCGTCGCCGACTTCGTCGGCTCGGTGAACATGTTCGAAGGCGTGCTGGCCGAGGACGAACCCGGCCATGCGCTCGTGCGCGCCCCAGAACTGAAAGCGCCGATCTACCTTGATCACGGTGTTACCGGCGCACGGGGCTCGACCGTATGGGTCGCGCTCAGGCCAGAAAAGATAGAAATGCACAAGCGCGATGGCGGCCAAAGCCCGATGAAGATGGAAGATGCGCCCGAGGGCACGAATGTCGTCGCGGGCGTCATTCGCGACATCGTGTATCTGGGCAGCGAGACCAATTACGAAGTAGAACTTGATGGCGGGCGGCGCGTGAAGACGTTTCGCTCGAACCTGACGCGCTACGATCAGGAAGATTTCACTTGGGATGAGCCGGTCTGGCTCGCCTGGCACGCCTGCTCGCCGGCGGTGTTGTTGTCCTGATGAAACCTGACGCTCACCGCCCCGTTCTCGGCATCATCTGCTGCAACCGCACCATCGATGGGCAGGCGGCGCAGTCGGTGATGACGCGTTATCTCAATGCGTCGCTGACCTACGCGGACGCCGCGGGTCTCATGGTTCCCGCGATGCCCGATTTGTTCAACGCCCGCGAAGTGGCGCCCAGGCTCGACGGCATCTTGCTCACGGGCACGCCGTCCAACCTCGACCCCAAGCGATATGGCGAGTTGGTCGATGATGCGCCGGGCCCGCTCGATCCGGATCGCGACGAGATGACCTCGCGCCTCATCGAAGCGGTGCTCGATCTTGGCAGGCCCGTGTTTGGCATTTGCCGCGGCTTTCAAGAACTGAACGTCGCTTTCGGCGGCACGCTGCGCCGCGACATGGCAGAGCATCCCGAGCTATTAGCCCATCACGCGCCGCACGGTGCGAGCTTTGAGGGCATGTTCGAGCATGTCCATCCGGTGAAACTGGAAGAGGGCGGCGTGCTGCACCGCGCCTATCGAAGCGCCGCCCTTGATGTTGTGAGCGTGCATTATCAAGGCGTCGATAAGCTTGGCGAGGGCCTCAAGGTCGAAGCCGTGGCGCCGGACGGGGTTATCGAGGCGGTGTCGGCGAGGGTAAACGGCGCGCCCGTGCTGGCAGTGCAGTGGCATCCCGAGTGGAAGGCGCACGAGAATCCGCAGAGCCAAACATTCTTCAAGCTGCTCGGGCGCGCCCTGCGCCGCGAGCCGATTACGCAATCCTAAACCAGAACGGAGCCCAGGTGCGCAACTACAACATTCCAGAACTGCGTCGGCTCGATGTCGAGCATCATCTGCCCGCGCAGGCAAACTACGGCGAGATCGCTTCGCTGGGCGGGAGCCGCATCATTACGCGCGCTGACGGTTGCATGATCTACGACGGCGACGGCAACGCCATCCTCGACGGCATGGCCGGGCTCTGGTGCGTCAATGTCGGCTACGGGCGCGATGAATTGGTGGGCGCTGCCGCCGAACAGATGCGCGAGCTGCCGTTCTACAACACCTTCTTCAAGACCGCGACGCCGCCGACGGTGATGCTTGCGACGAAGCTCGCGGAAAAGCTCGGCGGCCAACTGCAACACGTTTTCTTCAACTCATCTGGTTCGGAAGCCAACGACACCGTGATGCGCATGGTGCGTCATTATTGGAATGTGAACGGCCAGCCGAAACGCACGATCTTCATCTCGCGCTGGAACGCCTATCATGGATCGACCATGGCCGGCGCGAGCCTCGGGGGCATGAAGCACATGCACCCCATCGGCGGGCTGCCGATTCCAGGGGTCGAGCACGTCGCGCAGCCATATCATTTCGGCGAAGGCTTCGGCGAAGAAGAAGAGGCGTTTGCCGCGCGTTGCGCCCAAGAGATAGAAGACCGGATCGTCAAGGTTGGGCCGGAAAACGTCGCTGCATTCATCGGCGAACCCGTACAAGGCGCCGGCGGCGTGATCATTCCGCCGAAAGGCTATTGGAAGCGCGTCGAGGCCATCTGCAGGAAGTACGGGATCTTGCTCGTCATCGACGAAGTGATCTGCGGCTTCGGTCGGCTTGGCGCCTGGTTCGGCTTCCAGCATTTCGGCGTGACGCCCGATCTTGTGCCCATGGCGAAGGGATTGTCGTCGGGTTATCTGCCGATTTCAGCAGTCGGTGTTTCTCACAGAATCGTCGAAGTGCTCCGCGAAAAGGGCGGCGATTTCGTTCACGGCTACACCTATTCCGGCCACCCTGTGGCCGCCGCCGTTGCGCTTAAGAATATTGAGATCATCGAGCGCGAAGGGTTAGTCGAGCGCGTGCGCAACGAGATCGGCCCTTACTTCACCGAAGCGCTGACACGGCTCGACGGCGATCCGCTGGTCGGCGAGACGCGCTCACTCGGGCTAATTGGGGCGGTGGAGATCGTATCGAAGAAGGGCGCGAACCAACGCTTCACGGGCAAAGAGGGCAAGGCCGGGCCAATCGTGCGCGACACGTGCATCAAGAACGGATTGATGGTGCGCGGCATCCGTGATTCGATCGTCATGTGCCCGCCGCTCATCATCTCGAAGGCCGAAATCGACCGCATGATCGACATCATTGCCCGCTCCTTGCGCGAGGCGGAACCGGCATTGCGAGCGCTGAAGGCGGACGAGGCTTAGTATTGAAATTCGCCCCATCATCGGCGTGGGGCGAATTTCAGATTAGGCACAGAGCAAGTTTCGTTCAAACCGCATTTCACTCATCCCCGGCTCGCGGCTTCGCCGCGCCTCGGGAATGGGTGGCGCGCCAATCTGACCGCAACGCGGTTAGATCGCTAAAGCAGCTTCCGCCGCGAACCCGCTGCGGGCGATAAGGCCCATGCCGTCGGCGATATCGCTTTCGAGGGCTCTCCTGACGCCGTCCGCATCGCCTCTTGTGATCGCGGCGATTGCGGCCTGGTGTTGATCGTTGAGATTTGCATCCAGCATCCGGTTGAAAACAACCCTCATGAATGGCCCAAATTGCAGCCAAACCGTCTCGATGAGTTGCGTGTGCGTCGCGCCAGGGTTTGCGCGATAAAGCGTGAAATGAAACGTGTGATTGTTGCGCATGTAGGCGTCGGCGTCGCCCTCGACGACCGCGCGGTCGAGCGCTGCATCCGCCTCGCGCAGGCGGGCGATCTTTTTTTCGCCAAGGAAAGGCAGCGCCTGGACTGCCGCTTCGGGCTCCAACAGCAAACGACAACGCAACAGATCGGCGAAGCGCTCCGGCGTCATTGCTGGCACGAGGATGCGGCGCTTCGAGCGAATGGAGACTGCGCCTTCCGCGGCAAGTCTCGAAAGCGCGTCGCGCACCGGCGTTTGGCTCACGCCCAATTCCGCCGCCAACCGGCGCGTTGAAAGTTCGTGTCCGGGCGATAAGCGACCCGTCACTAAGCGATTGCGCAATTCAGCGTAAATCGCTGTGTTGAGACCTTCATCTGTCAGGGGGTCGAACTTGATCATTGGGCGCGTGCTATCCCACTATTGTGTGGGTTGCATTGGAAATGCGACGAGTGAGAGTATTTCGTGCGCGCGGCGGGGCAGCTTGACTTGTGATCACGGGACCAACCATAGTGTGACATCAGGTGACATATGCGTTACCGCCGTCCTCGTTCGAGGCGTGCTGGACGCGGCGTGTGGGCCGCCTCACTTGGCCCGTTAAGTTCTCAAGCGCGCCGCGCTGGCTTGAAGGAAGTTCTCGCCGTCCAACACGCGCAATCAGGCGCCGCGCGGGAACGCGCGCTTACGAAGCAGAGTGTGTCATGAGCAAAACGTTTTCCGCTTGGATCAAGGATAACGGCATCGGCGAAGTCGAGTGCCTGGTGCCTGATGTCAATGGCGTCATACGCGGCAAGGTGTTTCCGGCGCAGAAGTTCCTGCAAAGCGAGCGCGACGGCTCCCTTCGCATTCCCTCGAGCGTCTATACGATCACTGTTACGGGCGAGTACGCCGATGACGCCGACGATATCGCAGCGATGGCCGATCCGGACGTCGTCTTGCGGCCGGATCTGGATACGATTTGCGTTGCGCCGGGTTACAAGACGCCAACCGCCTTCGTATTCGCAGACGCCTACCACACCGATGGCCGCCCCTTCGATATCGCCTCTCGCCATGTGCTGAAGCGCGTACTTGATCTCTACAAGAAGGAGGGCCTGCGCCCCGTCGTCGCCCCCGAACTCGAATTCTATCTGACACAGGTCAACACCGACCCTGACCTGCCCTTGGCGCCGCCAGCCGGCCGCTCGGGCAGGTCCGAGACCGCGCCACAACCGTATGGCCTGGAAGCTATTACCGAGTACGAGGACCTGATCGAGACGATTTACGAGCATGCAGAAGCAGCATCGCTACACCTCGACACGATGATCCACGAAAGCGGCACCGCCCAGCTCGAGATCAATTTCAATCACGGCGATCCGGTGCACGTTTCCGATCAGGTGCTCGTGTTCAAACGCATCGTGCGCCAGGTGGCGCTGAAACACGGCGTTTATGCAACGTTCATGGCCAAGCCAATGGAGCACCAGCCGGGCAGTGCGATGCATCTTCACGTTTCAGTGGTGGATGCAAAGGATGGCGGCAATCTTTTCGGCGCCTCGGCTGAAACCGGCGGCAACACAGAGCTGTTCCGCCATTTTGTCGGCGGCTTGCAGAAATATCTCGGTCAAGTCGCGCCGCTGTTTGCACCCAACGTGAACTCATTTCGGCGCATGCGGCCGGACTTTTCCGCCCCGATCAATCTGCAATGGGGCTACGACAATCGCTCCTGCGGGTTGCGCGTGCCGATCGCACAGCCGGAAAGTCGCCGTATCGAGAACCGACTCCCCGGCGCTGACGCCAATCCGTATCTCGCGCTCGCAGCGACCCTCGTGTGCGGCTATCTCGGCATTCGCGACAAACTTGAGCCTTCCGCCATGATCGAAGGCAGCGCGTACGACAGAGCACGCACGCTGCCGCGAACGCTCGACGAAGCGCTGGAGCGCTTCAAGACCTGTCGGGCGGTAATGGAGCTCCTGGGCGAGCATTTCTGCTCGGCGTTCCAGCGCATTAAGGCGCACGAACTGGCGGCGTATGAGGGCGTCATCTCTTCCTGGGAGCGCGACCATCTCCTTTTGAAGGTGTGACGTGAACGCCGATCTCGGCGTGGAGCGGTCGTACTATGTTGCGACCGCTAATCCGTTTGAGCCGGCGGCGCCGCTCATCGGCGAGGCGCGGGCTGACGTGGTCGTCATCGGCGGCGGTTACACTGGATTACATGCGGCGCTGAACGCGGCCGAGCGCGGTTTCTCCGTGATCCTCCTGGAAGCTGGGCGCATCGGCTGGGGCGCCTCAGGCCGAAACGGCGGGCAGATGATCCCCGGTTGGCGCAAGGGCGCGAGTGAACTGATCGCTCACTACGGCGTGGCGATGGCGAAAACCTTGTTTCGCCTAGCGCTTGAGGCACGCGCGCTGACCCTAGCGGCAATCGAGGCGCGCGCCATCGCATGCGATTTGCGCGCGAACGGTCATCTCATTGCCGCCGCCAAACCGGCGGATTTGGTGCGGATGCATCACGAATCCCGCGCGCTCGCCAACGTCATGGATTATCACCACGCGCGCGTGCTCGGCCGGGAGGAAACGCGGGCGAAACTAGATTCGCCGAGCTTTTGGGGCGGTCTTCTCGATGCCGGCGGCGGACATGTGCACCCGCTCAACTACGCTTTAGGGCTCGCCAACGCCGCACGAGGCGCAGGCGTGACGCTGCACGAACATTCACCCGCGCTCTCGATCGACACAAGAAAGGGCGTCCTCGTGCGAACCTCCGCTGGCGCCGTTCGCGCTCGCTACGGCGTGCTCGCATGTGACGCGTTATTGCAGGGGCTGGAGCCGCGCATCGCCGGGCGCATCATGCCGGTGGCGAATTATCTTGTCGCCACCACGCCATTGGAAGGCCCGCGCTCCTACATCGCCGACGATCTCGCAGTGAGCGACAGCCGTTTTGTTGTGAAGTATTTCCGCTTCAGCGCCGATGGTCGGCTTATTTTCGGGGGCGGCGAGCGTTACACGCGAGCGCCGCCTTCCGATATTCCCGCCTTCGTCAGACCATATCTGGCGCGCGTGTTCCCCCAGCTTGCCGAGGTGCGCATCGACTATGCCTGGGGCGGGCTGGTTTCAATCACAATGTCGCGGCTGCCGCACGTGGGGCGCATGGGCGACGTGTTCTTTGCGCATGGATATTCTGGGCAGGGCGTGCTGATCCCGGCGCTTGCGGGCAAAGTGCTTGCCGAAGCCATGGCCGGAACGGCCGAGCGTTTCGACGTGCTTGCCTCGATTGCCCCGCCGGAGTTTCCAGGCGGAGCGGCGTTGCGCTCGCCGCTCTATGTGCTCGGCATGCTTTGGTATGCGTTGCGTGACCGGCTCTAACGCAGCGCCGCTGCTTGGCGCGCTAGCGCTTCGATGCCCGCCCAATCACAGGTTTTGATCCTGCTTTGGGGCGCAATCCATGATCCGCCCACGCACAATACGTTTGAGAGCGCTAGATAAGCTGGCGCCTTGTCCGGCCCGATGCCGCCCGTTGGGCAGAATCTCGCTTGCGGCAATGGCGCGCCGATCGCTTGCAACGCGCCTGGCCCCCCCAATTGCTCGGCAGGGAAAAACTTGAAGCAGCGGTAACCCAGGGCGAGGCCGGTCATTAGCTCGCTGGCAGTGGCGACGCCAGGGATCAGCGGAATCGGGGCATCGCGTCCTGCACGCAGCAGCGCGGGCGTCGCGCCCGGCGAAAGGGCATAGCGTGCGCCGGCTTCGGCTGCGGCGGCGATATCGTCCTCACTCAACACCGTGCCGGCGCCGACGACCAGCTCGGGCGCTGCGGCGACGGCGGCGCGAATGGCGTCGAGAGCTGCAGGCGTCCGCAGCGTGATCTCGACGGTCCTGATTCCGCCCGCGATGAGCGCGCGAGCCAGGGGCGCCGCCGCTGCCGCATCCTCGATCACCACGACGGGCATCACCGGCGCCAGCGCCAAGGCCTGGTCAGGTGTCAAAGACATGGTCCATTCTCCTGCGTCCAAAGAAGGGGCGAATCGAGCCCGTGCGCAAGCTCATGATCGCGGTCGTTCCCTTTGGCGTCGCAAGCGCTCCTCGAAGGCCGCATCGCGCGGGGCGGGCGCGAATCCCTCCCCGACTGAAATTTCAAGCTCACGCGCGAAGTTGCCGCCAAGCGGGACGATCAGCGGCTCGACTGTGCGGAAAACCGTGAAATCGTCCGCCACGAACGGCAGCAAGCCTGGCGTCAGATGCACGACTAGAACGCGCCCGCCTTCTTCCGGGCGCATGGGGTCAATCGACTCGGCGGAATTGCGCGCCTCGCCATGCAGGAGCCACATGCGCACCGGCGGCAAGGGCGTCCCGGTGCGGCGCTGCTCGCGCCAATAATAGTTGAGTTCGAAATATGTCGCCCGGTCATCGACCAATACGGCCGAGAACGGTGGTTCCCCAGCGCGCGTGACGGCGCGTCGGGCAAGCTCGACAGCTGTTTCCTCCCAGGCCCGCGTCGAACGCACGCCCTTGAAGCGATTGGTGAGCGCAGGGTCGAGAAACAATGGCCCAGCGATCACGCTGGCGCCGATGAGCGCATTGAGCAAGGCGGCCGCGGCGAGCACGCGACGTCCCGCAACGCTGGCGATGAGGCTTCCGGAAACCCACACGATCGTGGCGGGCAGCGCGACTGCAGCCCAATTTGCATTCGCATGCGAGATGAAGGCGATGGCGCTTATGAACAGAAAGGGCAGGGCGATGAAGCACAAGAGGAACTTGTCCTCGAGCGCAAGGCCAGATGTGCGGCGCAGCGCGCGCCAGATAAGCCAAAGAACCGCCAGAAAAATCAGCGGACCAATGACGCCAGCCTGGGCGGTGGCGAACTCGATCAATTCATCGAGGTGGAAGAGGTCGTCAAAATTGACATCGGCGTTGGCCGCTGTGTGTTGGGCGGTCACGAAACCGTTGCTGGCGTTCCACATGAGGTTGGGAGCAATCGCCAGAACCGCGATCACGCCCGCGAGGACTCCGCGCCCCTGCGCCAGCGCCTGGCGCACGGGTTCAAGTCGCCAGGCGGCAAGCGCGGCGCAAGGCACGAAATAGAGCATCGCATACTTGGCTTGTGCGCCGAAGCCGAGGGCGAGTCCCATCACAACGGCCCAGATCCAAGCGCGCGTGGTCACCAGCCGCCAAAGTGAAAGCAGCGCGACAGACCATAACGGCAACATGAGCGCGTCGGTTGAGATGATATTGGAGGAAAACCAAACGCCGGGGATGAGCAGCCAGCCTATTCCGCCCCAGAAGCCCGCCCACGCGCCGTACATCGCCCGGCCAAGGGCGAAGAGCGCAACCGCAGCAATTCCGTGCGCCAGAGGCGAAGCCAGCCGCACGGCCCATTCTGCGTCGCCGAATACAGCCGTGGTCGCCGCGATCGCCCAGGCCACCATGGGCGGCTTTGTGAAATAGCCCCATTCCAGCGAACGCGACCACATCCAGTACTGCGCTTCGTCGAAATAGAGATCGAGCGGGTTTATCTGAAGCGCAGCGATGCGCCCGCCCACAATCGCGATCAGAACGACTGCGAAGGCGAGCGTCGCGCGATCGAAGGCGGCTCGTTTGCTCGGCATCGGCGTCTCGGATATCCCCGGCGGCCCTCTTAGCCGAAAGGGGCGCCGCGCACCAGGACGGCGCCTGCACATGCAAGCGACAGGTTCGCGCTATCTGGCGCTCTCTTCCTGCGCTAAGGGAGCGCCGATGAACACGATTCCCCCCGAATGGGCGCCGCACAAGGCGATTTGGACGGCTTGGCCATCGGCCGCCGACCTGTGGGGCGATGACCTGGAGCCCGCGCGAGGCGAAGTGGCGGCTATGATCCGCGCCTTGGCGGATGGCGGCCGGGGCGATGCAATGCGGGTGCTCGCGCATGGCCGCGAGGCCGAAGCGACCGCTCGACTCGCGCTGGGCCAAAGTGCGGAAGTCCTCTCCGGCGCTTTCGGCGATATTTGGTTTCGCGATACCGGCCCGATCTTCACCGCCGGCGGCGCCGCCCATGGGTTCCGCTTCAATGGCTGGGGCGGCAAGTATCAGCTCCCGCACGACGAGGAAGTGAGCGCACGCATCGCGTTGTTTGCGGGCGCAGCCTACAAGCGCCACGATTTCATCCTCGAAGGCGGGGCCATCGAGATGGACGGCGAGGGCACGTTGCTGACGACGCGACAATGCTTGCTCAATCGGAACAGAAACCCGCATTGGACGGAGGCCGCGGCCGAATTTGAGTTGAAGCGCGCGCTCGGCGTGGAAAAAATCCTTTGGCTCGACGAAGGTCTGGCAAACGACCACACGGACGGTCACATCGACAATCTGGCGCGCTTTGTCGCTCCTGGGCGGGTCGTGTGCCAGGCGCCTTACGGCAAGGGGGATCCTAATGCCGACGTGCTGGAAGAAATTGCGCTGTCGTTGAAGGCGATGACTGACGCGCGAGGACGCAAGCTTGAAGTGGCGCCCATCCCCTCACCGGGCTTGGTTGCAGATGAGGATGGAGACCCGGCGGCCGCAAGCCACATGAACTTCCTCATCGGCAATACGACGGTGATTGTGCCGATTTATTCGGACTCTGGCGACGATGCGGTGAAGGCGCTGGCGCGGATGTTCACGGACCGAAAGGTTGTGGGGCTTTCGTCTCACGCCATCCTCACGGGCGGGGGTTCGTTCCATTGCATCACGCAACAGGAGCCCCTGTGATGATGATCGATCGATTCCTCTTGAGAGAAGGGGGCAGTGCTGCCTTGGCGGAGGTTTGGCGATGACCCGCACCATCACTGTCGCCGCGATTCAGACTTCGTATGGCGCGGACGTGAACGCCAATATCGCCAAGACGGAAGCCTTCGTACGTGAGGCTGCGAAAAAGGGTGCGCAAGTCGTTCTTCCGTCCGAGCTGTTTCAGGGGCCGTATTTCTGCACGGCGCAGGAAGAAAAATGGTTCGCCACCGCGTGCGAGGCGAAGACCCATCCGTGTGTGCTCGCCTTGCAGCCGATCGCGAAAGAGCTTGGCGTCGTCGTTCCGGTTTCCATCTTTGAGCGCGACGGACCGGCTTATTTTAATTCGGTTGCCATCCTCGATGCGGACGGCAAGAAGCTCGGCGTTTACCGCAAGAGCCACATTCCCGATGGCCCAGGCTATCAGGAGAAATACTATTTTCGCCCTGGCGATACTGGATTTAGAGTCTGGGACACCGCCTTTGGCCGGATCGGCGTTGGCATTTGCTGGGATCAATGGTTTCCCGAATGCGCACGCGCGATGGCGCTAATGGGCGCGGAGGTCTTGTTCTATCCGACCGCGATTGGTTCTGAGCCCCACGACGCGAGCCTGGATACGCGCGACCCTTGGCGGCGGGCGATGCAAGGCCATGCGGTGTCGAACGTGATTCCAGTGGTCGCGGCGAACCGCATCGGGACTGAAAAGAGCGGCCAGCGCTTCTATGGATCCTCGTTCATTGCCGACCATCGCGGCGATCTGGTTCAGAGCTTCGAGCGAGAAGACGAGGGCGTGCTCGTGCATACGTTCGATCTCGACTTCCTGGACCGCCACCGTGCGGCGTGGGGATTTTTCCGGGACCGGCGAACGGAGTATTATCGCTAGTGTCCCGGGTTTGAAGTTCGGACGAATTTCAAATTCGCCACTAGGCCGGCATCCACAAGAGCAAGCCACCAGGTAGCTCGAGCCGCCTTATTGCGCGCGCCCGGCGCATCCGACGCGTCATGCGCACGCATCATGAGAAGCAAGATGCGCTGAAAGGTTTCGTTCAGCATTGTTGCGTTATCATGTCGGCTCGGAGGACGCTCATGCTCGAGAAGAAAATCGGCGAGCCTTGTCCGGCCTGCCAGACGCCGCTGCTGCGGCGAAAGTCCACTTTTCGCACCATCGTCGGGGACGTCGCCTATTGCGCGCGTTGCTGCTCCTCGTTCGAGCTGGAGCGCGAGGAGAACCTGACCTTGGCGATGGCGCCGGAGCCGAAGTACGCAGTGGTCTGAGCGGCGAATTCGCCTAGCTTTTTGCAAGGCGCCGTGCTCATTTCACGCCCGCACATGACCGAATCCATTTCGTCTGGAGCCCAGGCCGGCCGACCCGCCTCCGGGCGAGCCGCTTTCATTTTCATCTTCATCACGCTCGCGCTCGATATGCTTGCGCTTGGCGTGATTGTGCCGGTCTTCCCGAAGCTGATCGTTGAAATGAACGGCGGCAGCGAGGTCCTCGCTGCCCATTGGGTTGGCTTTGCCGGCACGCTTTGGGCGCTGATGCAGTTCGTGACCATGCCGGTGGCGGGGGCTCTTTCCGATCGAATTGGGCGCCGCCCGGTCGTGCTTATCTCGAATTTCGGCCAGGGCGCCGATTACCTCGTGATGGCGTTGGCGCCGAATCTTTGGTGGCTGTTGGCGGGGCGGCTTATTTCGGGAATGACCTCCGGCTCGGTATCCGCGGCGTTCGCCTACATCGCCGACGTCACGGCGCCTGAAAAACGCGCCGGCGCGTTCGGCGCGCTTGGAGCTGCCTTTGGTTTGGGCTTTGTGATCGGGCCCGCGCTTGGGGGCGTCTTAGGCGATATCGATGCACGCCTGCCGTTCTGGATCGCGGGCGCGCTCTCGCTGCTCAACGGTCTGTACGGGCTGTTCGTCCTGCCGGAATCCCTGCCGCCGGAACGGCGCGCAAATTTCTCGTGGGCGAAAGCCAACCCAGTCGGTTCGTTCGCCATGCTGCGCGCCAATCCGCAATTGTTCGGCCTAGCTTCTGTTAAGTTCCTCAACGACCTTGCCCACGTCGTCTATCCCGCCACGTTCGCGCTGTACGCCATGCACCGCTACGACTGGGGGCCGCGCGAAGTGGGCTTGACGCTGGCTGCTGTTGGCGTCTCCGGCATTATTGTACAGGCCGGACTGGTGGGCCGCATCGTCGCCGCCATCGGCGAACGCCGCGCGCTGATCTTGGGTCTTATCTGCGGCGCCATTGGCTTTTCGATCTACGGCCTCGCAAGCGAACCTTGGATTCTGTTTTGCGGCATACCGATCGCTGCGTTCTGGGGATTGGCGGGGCCTTCCGGCCAGGCGCTAATGTCGCAGCGAGTGAGCCCGAGCGAGCAAGGCCGCTTGCAAGGGGCGCTGTCGTCGCTCACGGGCGTGGCGGGACTGATGGGTCCCAGCCTGTTTACCGGAGTGTTCGCTTACTCCATCGGGACAAGCGCGGCCGTGGCCTTCGCCGGCGCCGCTTTCATGAGTGCGGCGCTTCTGGTGGCGCTGGGGCTGCCGGTTGCGCTGCACACGATCAAGAAGTCTTAAGCGGGCGCCCGCTCGGCGTTTGCCTCTGGAAACAGCGACCGCATGCGCTTGCCAAAGGAAATAAGGCACGCCTCGCTTTCAGCCAACGGTCCCGTCGTATAACTCGATGACGCCATGCCTTCCTGGACGGCGTTGATCAGAGCTGTGTCCTCGGCGTTGACCTGGCGGTTGATGCGCCAGTTCAGGAAACGCGCCGCCTGCATTTCGCGGCTCGAATCGGGATGCACGTAGGCGATTTCGCGGATCATGGTCTGTGTCGCCGAGATCGGAATGAACTGCATGAAATCGATCTGGTCGGGATAGATGTCGAACGCCACGTTTGGCCAGAGCTTATAATAGACCCAGAGCCGCCGTCGCTCAGGCGGAATGTGCGTGAAGGCGTCGAGCATTTTCTGATATGCGCGCTCTGACCAATTGGATGAAGGTGTCTCGGTCACGACGCCCGACATCTTGTCGATCCATTCGCGTGCTTCGATTCTATAGGTTCCCCCAAACAAGCGCGTCAGCCCCGGATGGGCGACGGGGATGTGCATCCCGTCGGAATAATTATCACCGACGTTTTTCCAGTTCACTGGCCGCGGCCGAAGCGTGACGCGCCCATTAGGTACGAGCTTTTCCAGTTCGAACGGCGCCAATTCCTCCTCGTAAGGCGCCATCATATCCGCCACGCTCGGCAGCCCGGGCTCAAAGCGGACAAAAATGAAGCCATGGAAAATCTCCTGATCCACGGGTTTCAAGCTCAGTTCTTTCGCATCGAGCCCATCGAAGCCTTGCCATTTCGGCGCACCCGCAAACGAGCCGTCGAGCTTGTAGCTCCAGGCGTGATAAGGACACACAAGGCGATGCCCGCACGCGCCGCGCGCCTCCTGTGCGATCTTGCCCGCGCGGTGACGGCAAACATTGTGAAACGAGCGCAGCTTGCTGTCTTCCCCGCGCACGGTGACGACGCGCTCGCCCAACACATCGAGCGTGATGTAGTCGCCCGGCGAGGGCGCGTCGTTGCTGTGCCCGACGATGTGCCAGGCCGAGGCGAAGATTTTTTCGCGCTCGGCCTCGAAGAAGCGCTGGTCAGTGTAAAGCCAGGCTGGGAGGCTCTTGTGCTGCATGCGTGCTCGCTGCTTGTCGGGAACGGGAAAGTGCGGCGGCGCGGCGCGATTTGCAAGGTCCATAGAGCGCGCCTTCTCTCCCAAAGGAAGGAGAGGGCGCTGATCACCAAGGCCGCTATTGCGCCTGACCCACCTGAAGCGCGACGAGCTCCTCGGCTTGGATTTCCGAACCGTCGCGCAGCACAGCAAGCCGGCCAGCGCCGTCGCGGTTTGTAGCGAGGATGTAGGAATAGCCGTCCGGGCCCGTGAAGCGGAACTCTGCGTCGTCTGCGCTTATGTGTTCTTCGCCGCCGCGCACTTCGGTCGAAAATTGCGTGCTGAGGCCGCCGTCTGAAAGCTCGATCGGATCGGCTGCGGGTGCTGCGAAATCGAACGTCGTGTAGATGAGGTCGCCATCGGCGTCTTCATGCACGACGACGCTGCGCCGCCCGGTGATCGCGAACACACGCGTGCGCGCCAGCCACCGGCAGGAGATGACGCGCTCGCCCAGGCGCACTTCCGTGATGCGCGGGGTGTAGGCTGCGCCCGGCGTTTCGAGCATCGCCGGATTGATCTGGCGTACGGCGCCGGCTTCTTCCTCGCCGCGCATGAGCGCAACATAGACGCTTCCCGCAGCGCCTTCCCCCGCGCCAAGCGTGTAATCTTCGCGCGCGACGATCGCCCCATTGGGCTTGTCATGCTCCGCCATGCGAATGGCGCCGCCGTCGCGCTCGAACACGAACACGGCAGGTGCGTCGATCCCATCGCAGATGAACCAGGCTGTCGTAGCGGCGGCCGCTGGGAGCGGGGGCGGGGGCTCGCTTGGGCTGCATGCGGTGAGCAACAAGGCGGCGAAAAACAGGACTCGGCGCACGTGAACCTCATTGTGCTCGATCAATATGGACCGCCGGCGCCCACGCCGACAACCACAGCGCTGGCCGGCGTGGGCGCCGGCGGTCCATGAAACTATTCCAACCCCAGCTTGGCGCGTGCGGCCTTTGTCAGCGCCACGGCGGAGTCCGCATAAACAGACCACGGATCGGGCTCTGCCAGCCGCGCTTTCATATCGCGTAACTTGAAGGCGGCAGCCGAGGAAATTGTGCGCAATTCAGACCAGCTCACCGGGGCGGCGACAGGCGCAGTTCCGCGCGCGCGTGTCGAGTAGGGAGCGATGGCTGTCGCGCCGCGATGGTTGCGGAAGTGGTCTATGAAGATGCGGCCCTTGCGTTTTGCCTTGGTCATGGTGGCGACGAAACGCTTGGGATCGAGCGCGGCGACGAGGTTGGCGAATTCGGCGGCAAAGCCCTTCACTTCCTCCCACGCGTGGCGGCGCTTCAAGTTGAGTACGATGTGGATGCCCTTGCCCCCGGTGAGCAGGGCGAAAGAGGGCAAATCGGCTGCGTCCAGCAGCGCCTTGATGTCGAATGCCGCGCGCTTGACGTGCTGAAAATCCAGATCCTCGTCGGGATCTAGGTCAAACACGAGCCTGTCGGCCTTCTCCAATTCGTCGTTGCGCGAGCCCCAGAGGTGAATCTCGAGCCCGCTCATCTGCGCGCATGCGACCAGCGCATCTTGGTTCGGCAGAGTGAGATAATTCTCCCGCGCGCCGTCGCTCTCGACCACCGGCGTCGTCAAAATTTCCTTCGGTGCGCCAGCCATGGCGTGCTTCTGGAAGAATGTCTGTCCGCCGGCGCCGTCCGGCGCGCGCACCAGGCTCACGGGGCGGTTGAACACATGCGGACCCATGCGCTCGGCGACCGCTTCCAGATAGGCCGCGTACTCAGCCTTCGTGACGCCAGCATCGGCGAACATCACGCGCTCGGGATGGGTAAGACGCACACGCGATTTGAGCGCTGGCCGTTCGCTCTCAATGCGCACTTCCTCAGCCGGCTTGTCCCCGCGCAGACCCAGAAATACGCCGTGGCGCACCGCGCCCTCGGACGTGAATTCGGCGTAGCGGATTTGCGCTACGAGTTTGGGGATCACCCATTTGACGCCGCGCGCTGCTTCGCGCGGGACGGTCAGCGCGGGTTTGATCCGTTCAAGCTTGGCCATTTGCGCCGAGAGCGACTTCAGTGTGCGGTCGGAAAATCCCGTGCCGACATCGCCGCGATAGAGGAGTTTGTCGCCTTCGCGATCGGCCAAGAGCAACGAGGCAAACGCACGCCGCGCCGAAGGCCGATAGCCGACAATGACGAACTCGCGCTCATTGACGCATTTGGCCTTGAGCCAGACTTGCGAGCGACCGCTGCGATAGGGTGAGTCCGCCTTCTTGGAGACCACGCCTTCAAGGCCCTTGTAGCGAAAGGCTTCGAACACGGCCGGCCCGTCGCCTTCGACGTGGGGAGAAAGCCTGATCGGCGCTTTTGCGCTTTTCAGAAGTTTGGTGAGCCGCGCCTTGCGTTCGATCAAAGGCAGCTTGCGCAGGTCGTCCTTGCCCTCGGCCAGAAGATCGAAGGCGAAATACGATACCCCGTTTGCTCCGCCATCGAGCGCCTTCTGGAGGGAAGAAAAATCCGTGCGTCCGGTTGGGTCAGCTACTGCCGCTTCGCCGTCGATCAATACGTCCTTGAGGCCAAGGCCGGCGAGCGCCTCGGCGATTGGAGGAAACTTCGTTGTCCAATCGAGGCCGGTGCGCGTGTAAAGGCGGACACTCGCGCCAGAGACAGCGGCCTGGATGCGATAGCCGTCATACTTGATCTCGTGCAGCCACTTGTGGCCATTGGGCGGTGCCTCGACAGGCGTGCACAGAGCAGGGCCCACGAATTCCCATTTCGGCGCTTGGCTTGGCTTGGTGCGTTCGCTGCCCTTACTCCAGATGCGCCCGCCCTTGGCTTTCAAATCTTCGATCGTGCGGCCGGACTTAACGCTGGTCAGCGAGTGGGCGACGATGTCATGGGGTCCCGCAAACGCGTCGCGCGCCTTGAACAACAGCCAAGGTTCGCCGCGCTCGCCTTCGCGCGGCTTGATCTTGACTATGTGGAACTCACCTCTGAGCCGTTCGCCGTCGAGCACGAATTTGAGTTCGCCCTTGGTCATGCCGGCGTCGGGGTCGTTGACCCAGCGCACTTTGCCTGTGTCCCAGATGATCACGGCGCCGGCGCCGTATTGGCCCTTGGGGATCACGCCCTCAAACGAGCCGTACTCCAACGGATGGTTTTCGGTGCGCACGGCGAGCCGCTTGATGGCGGGGTCGAGGCTGGGGCCCTGGGGCACGGCCCAGCTCTTCAATACGCCTTCATGCTCAAGGCGGAAGTCGTAGTGCAGGCGGGTGGCGGCATGCATCTGCACCACGAACATGCCGCCAGCGCTCTTGAGCTTGCCGCCCGCAGGCTCGCTCGTCTTCGCAAAATCGCGTTTGCGGTTGTACTCGGAGAGGCCGTCGGCCTGTCTCCTGGGCTTGGCTGCAAGCTCACGCGCCATCGTGGACCGCCGCCCCCTCAGTCAGCTTCGCTGACAGCTCCCCCTCGCGGGGGAGCACGGCAGAGCTACTTCTTCGCACGCTTTGTTGGAGCTTTGCTTATCGCTCGCGTGCGCGGAGGCGGCTTCACGACAGCGGCGGCTGATCGCTGCTTCACCAGCGCCTTGGCGGGCTTCTCCTGCGCCTCGCCTGCTGTGGCCTGTTTCTTAGCCAAAGACTTCTTCAGCGCATCGACAAGGGACACGACATTGTCGCCGTAATCGGGCGAGGGGTCTTCCTGATCCTCGAGCACCAGATCGCCTTCACGTTCGATCTTCTTCTTGATCAAACGCTCCAATGCCTGGGCGTATTCGTCCTCGAATTTCGCCGCATCGAACGGCGACTTCTTGCGATTGATCAGTTCCTCGGCGAGGTCGACCAGGTCCGGCTCGGACTTGCCGGCCGGGATTTCGTCGAAGAAGCCCTTCGCCGCGCGAAGCTCTTCGGCGTAGTGGACAGTCTCGACCAACAGTCCGTCCTCGTAGGGTTTCACCGCCGCGATGTAGGAGCGCCCGCGCATGGTGATCTGCCCCAGGCCCACCGTCTTGGTGCGGCGCAGCGCGTCGCGCACGACCCGATATGGCTCATCTGAAAGCTTGCCGTCGGGCAGGGCGTAATAGGGCTTGTCAAAAAAGATCGGATCGATGGTGTCGGCCGGCGCGAACTGGATCATGTCCAGCGTCTTCTTCGAGTCGATCTTCAGCGCCTCGAACTCCTCGTCGCTGAACAGGACGTAGCGGCCCTTCTGGTATTCGTAACCCTTGACGATTTCATCCTTGTCCACGGCCCCCACGCCAGGGGCGACCTTTTCATAGCGGATGCGCTGCTTGGACGGCTCGTGGATCTGATTGAACGAGATTTTCTCGCGCGAATCCAAAGCCGAATAGAGTTTGACTGGCAACGCCACCAAGGCGAGCCGAATCTGGCCGGTCCAAACCGGACGAGCTGGAGGCGCCATTTTACCCTGACCGAACGACCCAACGTTCTGTGATCGTAACGAGAAAATGAGCGCCTCACAATGCGGTCGGGCAAGGTTAACCCTCTTTATCGCACGCCGATTTCGCCGCCTGCGCGATTGGTTTAAGAGCGGCGCCATGAACGGCCCGCAGAGGCCACACACATAGGGAGAACATGACCAACGCCTACGACCTCGACTTTGCCCTGGGCGAAACCGCCGACGCCATCCGCGAGACGACGCGCAAATACGCCGCCGATCGCATCGCGCCGAAGGCGGTCGAGATCGACGCCACAAACAAATTCCCACGGGAGCTTTGGCCCGAGATGGGCGAACTCGGCCTCCACGGCATCACGGTGGATGAGGCCGATGGCGGCCTCGGCCTGGGCTACCTCGAACATGTCGTGGCGATGGAGGAAGTGAGCCGCGCCTCCGGCTCGATCGGGTTGAGTTATGGCGCACATTCGAACCTTTGCATCAACCAGATCCGCCGCTGGGCGAGCCCCGTGCAGAAGAAGCGCTACCTGCCTAAGCTCATCACCGGCGAACATGTCGGCTCGCTTGCCATGAGCGAAGTGGGCGCGGGCTCCGATGTCGTCGGCATGAAGCTGCGCGCTGACAAGAAGGGCGATCGCTACGTGCTCAACGGCGCGAAATTCTGGATCACAAATGCACCCGAAGCTGACACGCTTGTCGTGTACGCCAAAACCGACCCCGGCGCAGGCTCGGGCGGCATCACCGCGTTCCTGATCGAGCGCGGCATGAAAGGCTTCAGCGTCGGCCAGAAGCTCGACAAGATGGGCATGCGTGGCTCCGATACCGGCGAACTCGTGTTCGACGATTGCGAGGTTCCGGACGATAACGTCATGGGGGGTGTGGGTCGCGGCGTTGCCGTGCTGATGAGCGGTCTCGACTACGAGCGCGCCGTGCTCGCCGCGGGCCCGCTCGGCATCATGCAGGCCTGCCTCGATGTCGTGCTGCCTTACGTGCGCGAGCGCAAACAATTCGGCAAGCCCATCGGCTCGTTCCAGCTGATGCAGGCAAAGGTCGCCGACATGGTTGTCGCGCTTAATTCCGCGCGCGCGTACGTCTATGCAGTTGCGAAGGCGTGTGACGCCGGCAAGACCACCCGCCACGATGCGGCGGGCGCCATCCTCTACGCGTCGGAAAGCGCCGTGCGCGTCTCGCTTGAAGCGATTCAAGCTTTGGGAGGCGCCGGCTACACGAAAGACTTCCCGGTTGAGCGCTTCCTACGCGACGCTAAGCTCTACGACATCGGCGCTGGAACGTCAGAGGTGCGGCGGTTTCTTATCGGGCGGGAGGTTATTGGGGCGGGATGATATGGACCGCCGGCGCCCTCGCCGGCTAACGTCAACGCTGGCCGGCGAGGGCGCCGGCGGCCCATACAAGCGTCCATGAAAATCAAATCCCAAATCGATCCCAACTCCGATGCGTTCCAGAAGAACGCGGCGCATCACCGCGCGTTGGCTGAGCAATTGCGCGAGCGCACGGCGCAGATCGCGCTGGGCGGCCCGGAGGACGCGCGTGCGCGACATGTGAAGCGCGGCAAGCTCTTACCGCGCAAGCGGGTGGAGCGCCTGCTCGATCCTGGCGCACCGTTCCTGGAGATTGCGCCGCTTGCGGCCTACGACCTCTACCATCGCGAAGCGCCAGCGGGCGGCGTCATCACCGGCATCGGCCGTGTTTCGGGGCGCGAAGTGATGATCGTCGCCAACGATGCCACGGTGAAGGGCGGGGCGTACTTTCCCATTTCCGTGAAGAAGCATCTGCGCGCCCAGGAGATCGCGCAACAAAACAGGCTGCCGTGCCTCTATCTTGTGGACTCAGGCGGCGCCAACCTTCCGCATCAGGCCGAAGTCTTCCCCGACCGCGACCATTTCGGCCGCATCTTCTACAATCAGGCGCGCATGAGCGCGGCAGGCATCGCCCAGATCGCCTGCGTCATGGGCTCATGCACGGCTGGCGGCGCTTACGTGCCGGCGATGAGCGACGAAACCATTATCGTGCGCAACCAGGGCACGATCTTCCTGGGCGGGCCTCCTCTCGTGAAAGCGGCCACCGGCGAAGTGATCAGCGCTGAGGATCTCGGCGGCGCCGAAGTGCACGGGCGCAAGTCCGGCGTGGTCGATCACGTCGCGCAGGACGATGCGCATGCGCTCCATCTGGTCCGTCGCGCGGTGGCGAACTTGAACTGCGTCAAGCATGTGGGCCTGGACCTGCGCGAGCCGCAAGCGCCCGCCTACGACGCGAGCGAACTTTACGGCATCCTGCCGCCTGACGTGCGCGCGCCCTACGATGTGCACGAAGTCATCGCCCGCATCGTCGACGGCTCCGAGTTCGACGAGTTCAAGCCGCTCTATGGTTCGACTTTGGTCACGGGTTTCGCGCGCATCTGGGGCTATCCGGTTGCGATCCTTGCGAACAACGGCATTCTGTTCAGCGAAAGCGCGCTCAAGGCCGCGCACTTCATCGAGCTTGCGTGCAAGCGCGGCATACCGCTCGTTTTCCTGCAGAACATCTCGGGCTTCATGGTCGGGGGCAAATACGAAGCCGGCGGCATCGCCAAGGACGGCGCCAAAATGGTGACGGCGGTCGCTTCGGCAGAAGTTCCGAAATTCACCGTGCTGATCGGCGGCTCGTTCGGCGCCGGCAATTACGGCATGTGCGGGCGCGCCTATTCCCCGCGCTTCCTTTTCACTTGGCCCAACTCGCGCATCTCCGTCATGGGCGGAGAACAAGCGGCGAGCGTGCTCGCGCAAGTGAAGCGCGATGGGCTGGAGGCGAAAGGCGAGAGCTGGAGTAAGGCAGAGGAAGAAGAGTTCAAGGCCCCGATCCGCGAACGCTACGAGATGGAGGGCGATCCCTATCACGCCACAGCGCGGCTTTGGGATGATGGCATCATCGATCCCGCGCAAACGCGTGATGTGCTGGGGCTGGCGATCTCCGCTTCGCTGAATGCGCCGATCCCGGAGACACGCTTCGGCGTGTTTAGAATGTAACGATGGATATCCTCGCAATCATCGCGTTTGTCGGCCTGGGCCTCTTCATTGGCTATGGCATCACGCTCATCCTGCTCTGGATCAGGCCGGAGTACGGCTTCCTTGTTTTCTACGTGGTCGCTAACCACGTGCTGGTCTTTTTGGTCTCGCACGTTTGGCAGCTGACCAGGGCCGACGTGCCGCTCTACCTCATGTACTCCGCGATCAATATCGCGATGGCGTTGGCGATCGGGGCGCCGATCGTGGCGCTATTCAAGTGGCTGAAGACGCGCAAGACAGGACGCGACAAGCAGCTCGACAAGGAGATGGAACGCATCCGCACTGAATTAGCGGCGCGCGAGTCTCAAGAGTGAGCCACACCCACCATCGTCATTCCGGACGCGACGAAGTCGCGATCCGGAACCCAGGGGCAACAGGCGCGACGTTGGCCCCTGGGTTCCAGGTTTTGATCGCAAACCGCGGCGAGATTGCGCGCCCCACCCTCCCCTCGATGGGGAGGTTGGTCGCGAAGCGACTGGGAGGGGTGGTCGCGCACTCGATGCAAGAAGAGCCTCGTGAGGCAGTTCTGCAATGTCGCGCGCGCACCCCCTCAGTCACGCTTCGCGTGACAGCTCCCCCTTCGAGGGGGGGCGGGAGCCACGAATGCTGAAGAGTGTTTTGATCGCCAACCGTGGAGAAATCGCGCGGCGTGTCATCAGAACGTGCCGCCGTCTCGGCGTGCGCGCGGTCGCGGTATATTCCGATGCAGACGCCAAAGCTTTGCACGTGCGCGAGGCCGACGAGGCGGTGCACATAGGCGCCTCGCCCGCGAAAGAAAGTTATCTGTGCGGCGACAAGATCATCGCCGCCGCGAAGCAAACGCGCGCTGAAGCGATCCATCCGGGCTATGGCTTTTTGTCGGAGAACGCCGATTTCGCACAAGCTGTGCTCAATTCAGACCTGATCTGGATCGGGCCCAAGCCGGACGCGATCCGCGCGATGGGCCTCAAGGACGCCGCCAAGAAACTCATGGCCGAAGCCGGCGTGCCGACCACGCCCGGCTATCTCGGCGAAGATCAAAGCGAAGTGCGTCTCGCGGAGGAGGCTGAGAAGATCTGCTATCCGGTGCTGATCAAGGCCGTGGCCGGAGGCGGCGGCAAGGGCATGCGCAAGGTCGAGAGGGCCCGCGACTTCAAAGCCGCGCTTGCCTCCGCAAAGAGAGAAGCCGCCGCTGCGTTCAGCGACGATCGCGTGCTGCTAGAGATGTATGTGCAGCGCCCGCGCCACATCGAGGTGCAGGTGTTCGGCGATACGCATGGGCAAGTCGTGCATCTCTTTGAGAGAGACTGCTCGCTGCAGCGCCGCCACCAGAAGGTGATCGAGGAAGCGCCCGCGCCGGGCATGGACGAGGCCACGCGCGCTTCGCTTTGCGCCGTCGCCGTGAAGGCGGCGCGCGCGGTGAATTATGTGAACGCCGGCACCATCGAGTTCATCGCCGACGCCAGCGAAGGCCTGCGCGACGACCGCATCTGGTTCATGGAAATGAACACGCGCCTCCAAGTCGAGCACCCGGTGACCGAAGAGATCACCGGGCAGGATTTGGTGGAATGGCAGCTGCGCGTAGCCAGCGGAGAGAAGCTGCCGCTCCGCCAAGAAGAGCTGAAGATCAACGGCCACGCCATCGAAGCGCGGCTCTATGCGGAAAACGCCAGCGCCGGATTCCTTCCGAGCACCGGTCCGCTGAAAATCCTGAAACTCCCGACGCTGCGCGGCGATCATGCGCGCGTAGATTCCGCCGTGGAGCAAGGCGATGAAGTCACGCCCTTCTACGATCCGATGATCGCAAAGGTCATCATGCACGCGCCAACGCGCCATGAGGCAATCGAACGCTTGCTCAAGGAATGGAACGACGTCGAGGTGTGGCCGGTGAAGACCAATGCCGGCTTCATCTATCGCTGCCTGCGCGATCCCGGTTTTGAATCCGGCAACGTCGATACTAGCCTGATCGCCGCTCGCGGCGACGTACTCTCCGATACGCCGCCCCCGAGCGAGCACGTGCGCGCGATTGCGGCGGGGGGCTTCATGCGCATCGCCGCATCGCCCAGTGTCGGCGCTCCCTCGACGCGCGGATCGCCGTGGTCGGCCTTGCACGGCTTCCGCCTCAATGCTGCGCCATCAGCTCGCATTGTCATGCGTTGCCTGGGTGAGGTCATCACTGTCGAGGGCGCTGAACTGCACGATTCTTGGACAGCGCATGTCGGCGATGCGATGATCGTGTTCGATCGCGGCGAAGGCTACGAATTCACCCTCGATACCGGCGAGCGCGCGGAAGGCGAAGCCGCCGCTGGCGATGGCGCGATCCTTTCGCCCATGCCCGGCAAGATCGTGGCGGTCAACGTCAAGCTGAACAGCAAAGTGAAGAAGGGCGATGCACTCTTGGTGCTCGAAGCGATGAAGATGGAGCACACGCTTGTCGCTCCCTTCGACGGCAGGGTCGCGGAGTTGAAAGCGCGCGCAGGTGCGCAGGTGAGCGAAGGTTTGGTGTTGGTGAAATTGGAGGCCCATCCTTCTCACCTTGAGGAGAGGGGTAGTGGGTAGGGTGCAGCTCAGAGCATGCAGGTTGGACCGCGCGCCTCCGGCGCGCACAGCGCTACATCACCCCAGCGTGGCGCCATGCGGGCAAGGAAGGCCCGCGCTCCAACCTACATGCATCAGCGTTTCATTCTGCGAGAAGGTGGACCGCGCGCCTCCGGCGCGCTAGGGGCTGTGGCGAGCAGGGGATCAACCAGCGGAGGGTGTCATGTTGCGTCGTATCATTTTTGCGGCGGCTGCATTGGGCTTAGCAGCTTGCAACCAGGGGTCGGGCCCACAACTCCCGCAGACTCAGGAAGGCGCTCAGGCGCCTTCGACACAGGCAGGCTCAAACGCCCAACAAGCCAATCTGAGCGCCGAAGAACGCCAGCAATTGCAACAGCTCGTAGGTTCGTATCTGAACGACGTGCAGAACAACCATGGCGGGGGCATGGGCCCGGCCTCGGGCTTCACCGACGAAGTCGCGGGGCTGCAGCCGGGCACGGACCACCGCTGGCAAGTGAGCCTCACCGGCGGCACGGCCTATCGCATCATCGGCGCGTGCGACAACGAGTGCTCGAACCTCGATATTGAGCTGATTGACATGAGTACGGGCGGCGTGGTCGCGAGCGATATGTTGCCAGACGATTTTCCGGTGGTGGACTTCACGCCTTCGGCCAACGGGGCCTATATAGTGCGTATCCTGATGCAGACTTGCACGGTCGCGCCCTGCTATGCCGGTGCGCGTGTCCTGGCGGGCGGCGGCAAGTAACATTGCGGCGGGGAGCGCCAACGAGCGCTCGCGCCTCACGCGTACGGGAAGCAATCCTCGCGCTTGAGTTCCAGGCCGAAATGCGCGCCGAGCGTCGCGATTGCCTCTGCATGGGCGATGTAGGGGTCTCCATTGTCGGGGCCGACGACAATAGTCTTGAAATTCACCTGATTGCGCCCGCCCGGCGCCAGCATGGCGGTCGCCAGCCCATGGCCGTCGTCTGCGCGCAGCGTCAGGAATACCGGCATGGTCCGCGCAATGTGGTCCTTGAGGCCGATCGATTGCTCGAACGACGCCGCACCCTTCGGAGCGCGGTGGCTTTCCCGGGCGATTTCCTCGTACCGGCGGAAGTACTTGTCGACGGCGTGGCGCATCAAAACGGCCTCGGCCTCGGCCTCGGCTTCCGTCTCCAGGCGAAACCAGGTTTTGCCGCCGCGCGCATCGCAGACGTACTTCATAATGCCGATTATAACGCAACGGCGGCGCCAATTCATGGCGCCGCCGCACGTCCGACGGTTAAGCGCTTGGTTCTGTTGTCAGAGAAGCACGCGTCTCAGCATGGCACATCGACCGCGACGTACCGGTTGGCATAGCGGTCCCATTGCCGCTCGCGCCGGGTGCACTGGGGACGCGCGTAAGGGTCATTGTAGTAGCCGGGCGGAGGCGGCGGGTAGCCATAGTCGCGAGCGTAGGCCGCGCGCGGGTCGTAATAGCGCTGATCGTACCGTGGGTCGTAGTAGCCTTGCTGTCCGTAGCCGTCGCAACGGCGGTAATTGTCGTAGCAGCCGTCCCGTCGCTGGCGCGGTTGGCTGGCGGCGGCCCCCAAGGCGAGCCCAAGCACTAGGCCGATCACGCCGGCGGCTACCGCATCGCCATCGTCGTCGTCATGATCGCGATAATAGCGCCGGTGGCGATAGTCGCGATCATAATAACCGTCGTTATGGTGGCGATCATAATAGCCGTCGCGGCGGTCGCGGGCGTCCGCGTTTGTCGGCGCCATCGCCGTTGCGAAAAGGGCGAAGGCGGCCAAGAGGGCCGTGAGTTTCCGGATCATCGAACAGTGCTCCCGGCGCAACGCTGCGCCGGGCAAGCTGAATCCAACCTGAACGGAGCAAGTCCCAACGCTTGCAAGTTGGACCGCGCGCCTCCGGCGCGCACAGCGCTACATCACCCCAGCGTGGCGCCATGCGGGCAAGGAAGGCCCGCGCTCCAACCTGCAACCCGCGCTCTACCCCTCCCCACAAGCGAGGGGAGAGGTGCTTGAGCGGGTCAGTGCCCCCCGCCGGCCTCGCCATCGGTGGGGAAGCCGCGCACGCGCAAGAGGGCGTTTACGTCCGGATCGCGGCCGCGGAAGCGGCGATAGGCCTCGGCGCGGTCGGATGAATTACCTTCCCCGAGGATGATGTTGCGCATCCCGGCTGCGGCCGTCGGGTCAAACACGTTGCCAGTCGCCTCGAACATCTCCCAAGTGTCGGCGTCCATCACCTCTGACCAGAGGTAGGAATAATAGCCTGCCGAATAACCGTCGCTGGAGAACAGGTGCCCGAATTGCGGCAGTCGATGGCGCATCACCATCTCGCGCGGCATGCCGATCGAAGTCAGTGTCTCGCGTTCGAAGGCGTCGATGTCGGTGACCGCATCGGGCCGGTTATGCAACGCCATGTCGACCAGGGCCGAAGAGAGATATTCCACCGTCTGGTAGCCCTGATTGAAGGTCGCGGCGTTATTGACGCGGTCGACCAGCGCCTGGGGCATCGGGGCGCCGGTTTGGTAATGGCGCGCGAACTGATCCAGGATCGGCCGGGTCAGCACCCAATGTTCATGAACTTGGCTTGGATACTCGACATAATCGCGCGGCGTGTTGCCCAGGCCCGGGTAGTTCACGGTAGACACAAGATAATGGATGGCGTGTCCGAACTCGTGGAAAAGGCTCTGTGCATCGTCGAGTGAGATGAGAACTGGCTCGCCTTGGGCCCCTCCCACGAAATTATTGTTGTTCGAAGCAATCGGCGTTCGCACGCCGGCGAATGTTTCGCGGACCTGGTATGTCGTCATCCAGGCGCCCGAACGCTTGCCGGCGCGCGCGAAATAATCGCCGTAGAACAGCCCGAGATAAGAACCGTCGCGATCAGTCACCTCCCAAACGCGCACGCTCGGTTCAAACACGGGCACGGTCCCGGTGATCTCGCGGAACGACAGGCCGTAGAGTTGGTTGGCCATGTGGAACGCGGCGTTGGTCATGTTGTTGAGCTCGAAGTACGGGCGCAACTCGTTTTGATCGAGGTTATAGCGGTCTCGGCGGACTTGCTCGGCGTAGTAGAGATAATCCCACGGCTCGATCGTGATGCGCGCGCGCTGGCGGTTGGCGATCGCCTGCATGTCAGCGACTTCCTCGTGCACGCGCGCCACGGCGGGGCGCCACACCCGCATCATCAGGTCCTGAGCGCGAGCCGGATCGACGGCCATCGTGTCGGCCATGCGATAATGTGCGTGCGTGGAGAAACCCAGGATTTGCGCGCGTTCGGCCCGCAACGTCATGATGTCGGCGATGACGGCGTTGGTGTCGTTGACGTCGCCATTGTCGCCGCGATTCTTGAACGCTCGCCAAACTTGCTCGCGCAGGCGCCGGTTGGAAGAGAAGGTCAAGAACGGATCGACGCTGGAGCGCGTGTTCACGACCGCCCAACGGCCGGGCTGCCCGCGCGCGGCTGCCGCGGCGGCGTAAGCGTCGCGCATGTTCTGCGGCAATCCAGCGAGATCGGAAGCGCGGTTGATGAAAATGGCGCTGTTCTCGTCAGCCAGAAGACGGCGGCCGAAATCAGCGAACTTGGTCGACAATTCCTCGTTGATTTGCCCAAGGCGGGCCTGCTGCTCCGGCGTGGCCGCAGCGCCTGCGCGCACGAATTGATCGCGCGTGCGCTCCAATAGACGCATCTGCTCGGCGCCGAGCCCAAGCTCGGCGCGCCGCGCGTAGAGATTGTCGACGCGGGCAAACAAAACGCGGTTGAAGATTATGGCGTTGTAGGAGGCCGTAAGGCGCGGCGACCACTCGGCCTCGAGTGTCTGGATGGTCTCGTTGCTGATGTTGTCTGTCATCACGCCGAAGATTGTGGTGGCGCGGCCAAGATGGCGTCCGGCGTCTTCCAGCGCGCCAATCGTGTTATCGAAGGTCGGATCGGCGGAATTTGCGGCAATCGCCTCGACTTCCGCGGTTTGCAGCGAAATGCCGAGTTCAAGGGCGGCGGGAATAAGCGCCGGATCGGCGCGATCCCAGGGCGGCACGCCCCCGTGCGGGCCTGACCACGGCGCGAGCAGCGTGTTCTGGTTAGCGTTGTTGGACGCCGGCAGCGCGCGCGCCGAACCCATGCTTGGGCCGGCGTCGAACAACGCCCAAGGAACGAAACCGCGAGCCTTCGCGCAGCTTATGGGGATTTAAGCGGTCCGATCGAGACGGGTGCGCGCACGCGCGCCCTGGACGCGCCTAGCATAGCCGTTACGAGCGTTGGTTTGAGCGCGCACGGCCTTGGGAGTGCGTCGATGTGGGTTCAGCGGGCGTAGACGGGCGATCATTTTGGTCAGGCGGGACATGGAGCCTCGGCCACGCCCGGCGGGTTTGAAGCGATGATTGAAGTGGGCGACGTGATTGAGCGCGGATCTCATGAGCTATCCATCCGCGGCGCGACCGGCGCGCAGGTCCAGGATTTGGGTGCGGCGCCGCGTTCGAAGATTTCGATGAGGATCATGCGTCCGCCGCAACACGCGCAGGGCGTTGGCTGCGGGGAGCGCTCTTCGGGCGCGTCTGGCGCAACCTCGCCGGGCTCGATCGGCGACATCGTGACGCCAAGCAATGCGCGCGCTTTGGCGATGTTTTCGACACGGCTGGTATTGGCGAGTAGGCCGTAATGCCGGATGCGGTGAAAGCCGTCTGGCAGGACATGCAGCAAGAAGCGGCGGATGAATTCGTCCGCGTCTAGGCTCATGGTGCGATAGCGGACGGCGCCGTCCTGGCGATAATCTTTGAATGTGAAACTGACGCGCTTGGCGTCGACCGCGATGAGCCGCGAATTGGCGATGGCGACGCGGTGGGTGTAGCGCGACAGATAAGCGAGCACCTGTTCGGGGCCAGCGAAGGGGCTCTTGGCGTAGACGTACCATTTGGCGGCCCAGCAGGGCTTCAGAAACGCTCGGAATGCTGCGGCATCGGCAAGCGCTGCGTGATCGCCGAAGAAGCGCAACGCGCCGTCGGCGTGGGCCGCGACCAGCCGCTCGAGCATCAGCCGTTTGAACAGCGCCTTGAGCACGGGCGCCGGCAGCAGGTAATGCGGTCGGGCGGAAATCCAACGCGACCCGTCAAGCGCGATGCCCCCGCCCGGCACAATACAATGGACATGGGGATGATGCGTCAGCGCCGACCCCCAAGTGTGAAGCACCATGGTCATGCCGACCTTGGCGCCGAGATGCTTGGGATCGGCGGCGATCGTCGAGAGCGTCTGGGCCGCCGCCTTGAACAGCGCGTCATAGATCACGGCCTTGTTGGTGTAGGCGATGTCAGCAATCGGCGCGGGCAGCGTGAACACTACATGGAAATAGCCGACCGGCAGCAGATCGGCGCGGCGCGCCTCGAGCCAAGCGTAGGAGGCCGCCGCTTGACACTTGGGGCAATGCCGGTTTCGGCAGCTGTTGAAAGCGATATCGATGCGGCCGCAATCCTCGCAACGCGAGACGTGGCCCCCGAGTGCGGCGGTGCGGCACGCCTCGATCGCCGACATCACGCGCAATTGGCCGCGACTGAGATGGCCTTGATTGTGGGCGCGATAGCTCGGTCCCGAGGCGCGGAAGATGTCCGCGACCTCGAGCCTCGGTCTAGTCACGACGGATACGGCTTAAGCTGTCGAACGCTTCCGCCGCGCTGGCGCGACCCTTTTGCCCGCCGCGGCGGACGCAGCTGACTTGCGGCTCTGGCGGGGCTTGAACGGCAATCGGTCGAGCGGCCCGTCGACGGCCTGGATGAGCTTGGACGACACCGTCGTATAGATCGCCGTCGTCTCCAATTTTTTGTGGCCCAACATGATTTGGATCACGCGGATATCGATCCCCTGGTCGAGCAGATGCGTCGCGAACGAATGGCGCAGCATATGCGGATGCACCGGGCGCGTGAGCTTGGCGCGGACGCCGGCGTCGCGACAGGCGCGATAGAATTGCCTTGCGCTGATGTGATCAGAGGCCGCCAACCGGCTCGGAAACAGGAAGCGCTTGGGCCTGGCGAAGCTCCACCACGCGCGCAGCTCCTCCAGCATCAGCGGCGAGAGCTTCGCCAAGCGGCTCTTGCCGCCTTTGCTCTCCTCGATCCGCAGCACCATGCGCGCGCTGTCGATGTCGGTGGTCTTGAGCGAGACCACCTCGCTGGCGCGCAGGCCCGCGCCGTAGGCGACGCTCAGCGCGCAACGGTATTTGCGCCCTGAGGCCGCATCGATGAGGCGGACCACCTCTTCCGGCGTGAGCACTTGGCGCAGCTTGCGCGGCTCATGGGTAAGCGGGATCATCAGCGGCGCGTCGTGGCGCGCCAGCGTCACTCTGTAAAAGAAGCGCAAGGCGGTCATCGCCTGATTGACGTAGCCGGTCTTGCAGCCCGACTGGACCAGGTGCAGCTGGTATTGGCGCACGTGCTCGTAGTCGAGCTGGTCGGGCGAGGCGGCGAAATGCTGGGCGTACTTGGCGACCACGCCGACGTAAAACGCTTGCGTGCGCGGCTTCAGGCGCCGGATCGTCATGTCCTCGAGCATGCGTTGGCGCAGTGGGCTGATCGGTTTGTCGGTCATGAAGGGCGCTCCCATCTCGGGCGCGACCTGACCAATCCAGGCGCACCCGGAGACAGCAGGCGCCCGTCGGGAGTAGAGCGCTATCGCCGCAGGTGGGGCCTACCGCGGGAGCGGTTTTGTTCGCTGGTTCGCTTCCGCCGTCAGGCGCGCGACTTGTGCGCGTGCGGCCTCCTCGGCCGAGGAAGAGGCGGACTGCGTCGCTGCAGTCGTGGCGCATGCCGCCAGCATCGGGGTGGTCAAGGCGAGGCAAGCCGCTAGGGCATGGCGAAACGTCATGGATCGAACTCCCAGCAAAAAAAATTCGGCGCGCGGCAGTGGTGCGCCCCCGGACGGCCTTACGTCGCCGCGATTGTGGCCGTTCCGAGGCGCGCCCGGCAAGCCCCGACGTCCCGGTTTAGCGCGCGACGGCGCAGTTTGCGACTAATCCCCCATCGGACTTTGCTCCTGGGGCGCTGCCTGCTAGTGGACCGAATTTGACATTCGCATCCGCTTTGCGCATCGCCCAGAGCGAATGTCAAATTCATAAGCTCCACCAAGACCCAGTTTTCCTAGTGGTCCTGATGATTCTGACATTTGCAGTAGCGTGCCGCAGTTCTGGGATGCAAATGTCAGAATCGGACCACTAGGGATCGGAACAGAGGGTGATTGGGAGGAATTCATGCGTGCTGCGGCGTTCGCACTTATCTCGTTTTTGGCGCTGGGCGCCTGCAACCCGAGCGGTCAGAACGCGGGCGGGTCAGACGACGGCATATTCCCCAGCCTCGTCGGCGCTTCCTACCGCACTGAAGCCAACATCACGCACGAGGGCCGGACCATGCCGCTCGTGATGATCCGTGACGGAAACAGGCTGCGCATGGAAGTCGCCACGCCCGAGGGCCAATCCATCATCGTCAGCAACGCAGAGACCGGCGAGAGCTTTATCATCGCAACGGCCGCTGGGCGCACCATGGCAATGCGCACGACCCCGGAAAATCAGCAATTCGCCGACCCCGCGCTTTCCTGGACCACCGAGATCGCCACTACCTCGACACGCACCGGATCTTGTTCCGTCGCGGGCGAGTCTGGCGCCGAGTGGACGCGGACGGAGAACGAAGTGATCAAGACCGTGTGCGTGACACAGGACGGCATTATTCTTCTGGCTACTGAGGGCGGGGCCACGACATGGGAAGCCACGCGCGTCGAGCGCGGACCTCAGAGCGCGGAATTGTTCGAATTGCCTGAAGGCGTTGAGGTTATGGACATGCCAAATATCCCAGGCATGGCCGAGGCGTTGGAACGGGCCAAAGCGGCGCGCGAGGGTCAATAACAAGCACGACCAGTGAGTTAGGGTTGCGTCGCGCGCTGATTGGCGGCGCCCGAGCCCGTTGTGCGCTGCCGCACGGGGGTGCTACAGGTCAGGGCTCGGTACGGATTCCGGACGGCTAAATGGTTAATTTCACAGCAGCTGCGGCGCTCGCGCCGGACGTGGCGTCCCGCGTCATGCGGCTGCTTCCGCGCGAGTTCCAGGACGCGTTCGTCCAGTCGCCGAACCTGTTCATGCTGTTCATGTCCATGGGTCTGGCAGCGGCCTTGATCTGCTCGTTCTGGATGCTCGCAGGCATGGGGCGCGCGTCGGGCCTGGCGCGGATGGCGTTGCGCGGGCAGGCGCTGAAGCGCGCGAAGGACCACCGCGCCTTGGTGCTGATCGCCGAGATCGAAGGCGGCGATCACTTGCTCCGGCAGGAAATGAAGGAAGCGGTCGAGGACAATTTCGGCTTGTTCTCATTCGAGCAAAACGTGCAGGTCGACCTCTTTCCGATCAGACTCAAGACGCTGCCGCCGAACGCTCATCCAGAGGCCCGTCGGCGCATCACGGTAGAAGCGGCTGAGGCGCTTGAACGTTCGGCCGCGGACGTGATTGTGTGGGGAAGGCGCACCCTTCTGGGCAAGCTCGACCTGCGGGTGATGACGTTGCCCGGCTACGGGCGCACACACGATGTTCAGGACTTCCAACTCAGCTGGCGGGTTGGACGCCCTGACGAAGTCGTTCAGCGCGCGCTGGCGTTCGCGCTCGCGCGCAAGGCGCGCTCGGTTCTGCATCGCCCGCAAGACTACAAGCCCGAGCGTCTGCAGCCGATCGTGGAAGCGCTCGATCGGATGGTGGACGCGCGCTCCCCAGACGTGAGCGATGGCTTGCAACTCGACATCCTGTCCGATTTCGCCTCTGGGGCCCTGAGCCTCGGTGAACGCGGCGGGCACATCAAGTGGTTGTCGAAGGCGCTCGATGCCCGCCAGCTCTATCTCGATAGGGTCGATCGCACGACCGACCCGAGCGCTTGGGGAGCAGCGCAACAAGAGATTGGCCGCGCACTGACAGCTCTTGGCGAACGCGAAGGCGCGCGCGACAAGCTTGAGGAGGGCGCCTCCCGCTTGCGGCTGGCGATGGACGCGCTGCGTTCCACGGAGTCGCTGCAGCAGGCGGAGGTGGCGCTGCGCGCGCTGCAGCGCGCTGAACAAACGCTGCAACAACGCCGCCGCGTCGGCCTGCGCTGGCCGGGGTAAACCGGACGCACTTGATCGTCTGCATCGTGGCGTCCAAAACCTTGGCGCATGACATTCGCTCCGCTGCCCACGGCCGGTTCGTCTTGGCCTGACCTCGAAGCCCGCATGCGCGAGATGGCGTCTGGCGACGTCAAATGGCGCGAAGGCAAGACCGGCATGTATATCTTCAACGCCGGCGAAGATGTCGAGCGAGTGAAGAAGGCGGCCTACGCCATGTTCTCGGAAGAGAATGGTTTGGGGCCGGCGGCGTTTCCCAGCCTTGCGCGCATGGAGCGGGAGGTCGTGGCCCACGCATTGGCGCTGCTCCATGCGCCTGAGGGCGCAGATGGCGCAATGACATCTGGTGGCACAGACTCGATCGTTATGGCGGTCAAGGCCACACGCGACCATGCGCGCGCCCATGGCCGCAAAGGCCAGGGAAATCTCGTCACGCCGTTCACGGCGCATCCTGCGTTTCACAAAGCCGCAATGATGATGGACCTCGAAGTCCGTCGCACGCCGACAACAAGGGAATTGCTCGCCGATCCCCAGGCAATTGAAGCGGCGTGCGATGAGAATACAATCATGGTGGTGGGTTCGGCGCCGTGTTTTCCGTTCGGTCTCATCGATCCGATTGAAGCCTTGAGCGAGATCGCGCTGCGGCGCGGGCTCTGGCTGCATGTGGATGCATGCGTCGGCGGTTTTCTGGCGCCCTTCGTGACGATGAATGGCGCCAAGCTCCCGTCTTGGGACTTTGCCTTGTCCGGCGTGCGCTCGATCTCCTCGGATCTGCACAAATACGGCTATTGCTCGAAAGGCGCGTCCACCGTCATGTTCCGCGAAGGCGCGTTGCGCGAGCACATGATCTTTGACGCTGGCCCATGGCCGATGGGGCGCATGGCGACGCCGACACTTGCCGGCACGCGCCCTGGCGGGGCCATCGCAGCTGCTTGGGCGGTGTTGAATTTTCTGGGCGTCGAAGGCTATCGGGCCAAGCAAAAGCTCGTCACCGAAGCCCGCGAAAAGATCGAAGCGGGCGTTCAAAAACTCGGCTTTCGCGTGTTGGGCGCTCCCCAACTTGGCATTGTCTCCTTCACGCACGATGATGTCGATTGTTTTGCCATCCTACGCGTTATGTACGCCAAGGGTTGGATCACGGCGGCAAACGTCGATCCGCCAAGCTTGCACCTGATGCTATCGCCCAAGCACGTGGAAGTGGTTGATGTGTACCTCGCCGACCTGGCCGCTGCTATGAAGGACGCAACAGGCGCAACGCCCATGCCCGCGCCAGGCTATGCGCGCTAAGCGCGCTGCCCTAGCTCTTGAGCAGCTTCACCCAAGCCGCTGTGCTCGCGTCTAGGTCCGGCGCCGTATCGCCCTCAAGCGCCGTCAACAATTGGTTGGCCATTTCCTTGCCGAGATCGACGCCAAACTGGTCAAACGAGTTGATGCCCGCGAGCACGCCTTGAGTGAAAGTGCGGTGTTCGTAGAACGCGATGAGCGCACCAAGCGCTTCTGGTGAAAGCGCATCGATCGCTATCAGCGTGGAAGCACGATCGCCCAGAAAGGCGCGATGCGGTTCTGCGGCGTCCTTGCCGACCATAAGTGCTCGTGCTTGCGCCAACGCATTGGCGAACACCTTGGCGCGATGGGATGGAGGTCCCTCGTGAGCGCCGGCATTGACGATGATCTCGACCGGGATTTCGTCGCGGCCTTGATGCAGCAATTGAAAGAAAGAGTGCTGCGCGTTGGTTCCGGCCGCACCCCAGGTCACGCCACAGGCCGAGCGCGAGAGCGACGCCCCGTCACGGGAGACGCCCTTGCCGTTCGATTCCATTTCGAGCTGTTGCAAGAAGGCAGGAAGAAGCCGCAGCCGCTCGGAATAGGGAACGAGCGCATAGGAGCGATGACCCAGCGCTTCGCGGTTCCACATCTGGATTGCGGCCGAGAGCGCGGGCAGGTTTTGAGCGAACGGCGCCTCGCGGAAATGCGCGTCCATTTCGGCCGCACCGGCAAGCAGGCGATCGAATGCGTGATCCTCGAGTACAATGGCGCACGCCAAACTTGCCGAGGACCAAAGTGAGTAACGCCCTCCGACCCAGTCCCAGAACGCAAACACGCTTTCGGCTGGAACACCCCACGCGACCGCCTTCTGCGGCGCCGCTGTCGCCGCCGCCAAGTATCTTGGGCCCCAAGCGCGAACGAAAGCGGCGTTGGCGAGGGTCTCCTGGGTCGTGAAGGTCTTTGAAACGACGATGAGTAAGGTACGTGCGGGGTCAAGGCCTTCGATCGCATCGGCGACATCGGCGCCGTCGACATTGGCGGCGAAGCGCACGTCAAAATTGGGGAGGCGATGCTTCTTGAGCGCGTCCATCATCAGGCGCGGGCCAAGATCGGAGCCGCCGATGCCAAGATGAACGACGGCCGAGATTTCGGGGCGAATGCGTCGGGCGAACTCGGCCATTTTCGCGCGTGTTTCGCGAACTTCGGATGGCGCGTCGGCTGCGCGCAGCGCCCAGTGCATGGCGGGGCGGCCCTCAGTCGTGTTGACGATCTCGCCTGCAAACAATTTTGCACGCCAGCCATCGAACTCGACCGCGCGCGCAAGCGCTTCGAACGCCGTTACGGCGCGCGCATCGACGCGTTGCTTGGAAAAGTCCGCGATGAGGTGCGGCGCGCGAAATGTGAGGGCCTCCGCGCGCTTTGGGTCCTCGGCGAACAGGTCGAGCAATGTCGACCGCTTCAGCCGGGAGGCCTGCGCCTCAACGGCGGCCCATGAATCATTTTGATTGGCGTTCATGCGCGCATCGCTTATCAGCACTCGGCCATGGCGACAATTCTAGTGACGGGCGGGGCGGGGTATGTGGGCGCGCATTGCGCCATGGCGCTGGCGGGCGCCGGCCATCGCGTCGTGGTTTACGACAATCTGTGCAACGGCCATCGCCAGTTCGCGAAATGGGGCCCGCTCGTGGAGGGGGATATTCGCGATGCGGCGCGCTTGAAGGTGTTGTTCGCCGAGCACAAACCCGAGGCGGTCGTGCATTGCGCGGCGCTGATCGAAGTAGGCGAGTCGGTGCGGGACCCGGCGCGTTTTTGGGACAACAACGTATTGGGCGCGCTCACTCTGCTCAACGCCATGCGCGAGGCGAGCTGCCGCGCCTTCGTCTTTTCTTCAACGTGCGCGACCTATGGCGCGCCCATCCGCTTGCCGCTGGATGAGACCCATCCGCAAAACCCCGTCAGCCCCTACGGCTGGACCAAGCTCGCCATCGAGCAGGCAAGCCGCGAATTCGCCGGCGCCTACGGAATGAGTTTCGCGCACCTGCGCTACTTCAATGCCGCGGGAGCGGCGGCGCGCGAGGGCATCGGCGAACGGCACGAGCCCGAGAGCCACGCCATCCCGCTGGCGCTGCTCACGCTGCTGGGCCGGCGCGAGGCCTTCAAGGTTTTCGGCGACGACTACGACACGCGCGACGGAACTTGTCTGCGCGACTACGTGCACGTGCTCGACCTCGCCGACGCGCATGTGCGCGCAGCCGATCGTCTGCTGGGCGGAGGCGCGAGCCTTGCCGCCAATCTGGGAACCGGCGATGGCGTCACCGTACGAGAGTTGCTTTCCGCTATCGAGCGCGTGACGGGCAGCGCGGTTCGTGCCGTGCCGGCGCCGCGGCGCGAAGGCGACTCACCGGCGCTCGTGGCCGACAATGCGCTCGCGCGGCGCGAACTTTCCTGGGCGCCATCGTGCGGGATCGATGCGATTATCGCGGACGCATGGGACTGGCACGCGACGATCGAGCCAAGCCTGTTTAAGGCCGGCCCACGCTCACATATTTGAAGCCTTTAGCTTCCATCTCATGTGGGCGATAAATGTTGCGCAGATCGATGACGATCGGCGATTTCAGAGCATCCTTCACGCGGTCCAGATCGAGCGCCCGAAACTGATCCCATTCCGTGATGATCACGACGGCGTCAGCACCTTGCACGCAATCGTAGGGACCTGATGCGAACGCCACGTCCTTCAGAAGGTGCTTGGCTTCCTTCATGCCTTCGGGATCGAAGGCCCGCACCTTGGCGCCTTCGGCCTGCAAGGTTGCCACGATGTCGAGCGCTGGGGCGTCGCGCATGTCGTCGGTGTTGGGCTTGAAGGTGAGGCCCAGAACCGCGATCGTCTTGCCCTTCACGTTGCCGTCGAGTGTATCGAGTATCTTTTGCGCCATCTTTTGTTTGCGCGCCGAATTCACGCGCACGGTGGTTTCGATCAGCTCGATCGGGGCGTCCGAATCGCGCGCGGTTTTCATCAGCGCCAGCGTATCCTTCGGAAAACACGATCCGCCATAGCCGGGCCCGGCGTTCAGAAACTTTCGGCCAATGCGGTTGTCGAGGCCTATGCCGCGCGCCACTTCTTGAACGTTTGCGTCCACAGCCTCGCAGAGGTCCGCCACTTCGTTGATAAACGTGATCTTCATCGCCAGAAAAGCGTTGGCGGCGTACTTGATAAGCTCCGAGGTGCGCCGCTCGGTAAAAATTATTGGAGTCTCGTTGAGAAAGAGCGGGCGATAGAGTTCGCTCATGCGTTCGCGCGCGCGTTCGTCTGTGGTGCCGACCACGACGCGGTCAGGCCGCTTGAAATCGTTGATCGCCGCGCCCTCGCGCAGGAATTCCGGGTTGGAGACGACGGTGAAGTCGGCGTCCGGCCGCCCCTTTCTGATGATGGCTTCCACTTCATCGCCCGTGCCAACCGGCACCGTCGATTTGGTCACCACCACGGTATAGCCGTCCATCAGGCCGGCGATCTCCTGGGCCGCGGCGTAGACGTAGGACAGATCGGCGTGTCCGTCGCCGCGGCGAGAGGGGGTGCCCACGGCGATGAAAACGGCGTCCGCCTCGCGGATGGCATGACTTGGGTCGGTGGTGAAGAAGAGCCGGCCTTGTTCGACATTGTCCTTCACCAGATCATCAAGGCCCGGCTCGAAGATCGGAATCTCGCCTTTCTGCAAGCGCGCGATCTTGCTCGCGTCCTTGTCGACACACGTGACGACGTGGCCGAAATCGGCAAAGCACGCGCCAGAGACAAGGCCGACATAGCCGGTGCCGATCATTGTGACGCGCATCAGATATCGCTCCAATTTCCGATTAGGGCGCTGACCCGTTCCCTAGAGGGGAGGGGGTAGGGGGAGGGTGATGTCAAGATGTCAAGAAGTGCGAAGGCATCAAGGCTGCACCGCTCATTTCCTTGGAGTTTGGGCGCGCCGTTGCCTCACCCCCACCCCTGCCCCTCCCCGCCAACGCACGCACTCAAATCTCCTGATTGTAAGCGCCCACTTCGGGAAAGCGGGCGAGGCGGGGCTTGGCTTCCTCGCGAAACAGGGCGCGCATATCGCTGTCGCTGGTCATGCTTTCGACAACGACGACCAGTTCCGGTTTGTTCGACGAAGCGCGCACGAGAACCCATGACCCATCTTCAAGCGTCACCCGCGCGCCGTTGACGACGTTTACATCGCGGATTGCACGGCCGAGGATTCTTGCGCCTTCGCTTGCAAGTTTCTTGTAGTCGGCGACGACAGCATCGACGACAGCGTATTTGCGCTCGTCGTCGCAGTGGGGGCTCATGGTCAGCGATGTGAATGAGCGCGGCAGCGCATTCTTGAGCTCGGAGAGCTTCTTGCCGGGATTGCGATCAAGCATCGAAAGCACCGCCGCTGCCGCCACGAGGCCGTCGTCGTACCCTAGTCCCAGCGGCGGGCGGAAGAAGAAGTGGCCGCTCTTCTCGAATCCGGCAAGCGCTCCGAGTTCAGTCGTGCGGCGCTTGATGTAGGAATGGCCGGTCTTCCAATAATCGACTTTCGCGCCATTGGCCCGCAGCACCGGATCGACCGCGTAAAGGCCGGTGGATTTGACGTCGGCGACGAAGGTCGCGCCTTTGTACTCGGTGGATAGATCGCGCGCGAGCATGAGGCCGACTTTGTCGGCGAAAATCTCTTCGCCCTCGTCATCAACAACGCCGCAGCGGTCGCCGTCGCCGTCGAAGCCCAGCGCGAGGTCGGCGCCATGCTGCTTCACGGCGCGCGCCATGTCGTGCAGCATTTCGGAATCTTCGGGATTGGCGTTGTAGTGGGGGAAGGTCCAGTCGAGGTCGCAATGCAGTTCGACGATCTCGGCGCCCATGCGCCGTAGCGCCTCGGGTGCAAACGCGCCCGCCGTGCCGTTGCCGCAGGCCGCGATCACCTTGATCTTCCGCTGCAATGAAGCGCGAGAGGCGACATCGGTAATGTAGCGTTCGCGCATGCCTTCGACGCGCGTGTAGCTTCCTCCGGCATGAGACTTGAATTTGCCGCCGAGCACGATCTCCTTGAGCCTGCCCATTTCGTCGGGACCGAAGGTGAGCGGCCTGGCTGCGCCCATTTTCACACCGGTCCAGCCATTTTCGTTGTGGCTGGCCGTCACCATGGCGACGCATGGAATGTCGAGCGCAAATTGCGCGAAATACGCCACCGGCGAAAGCGCGAGGCCGATGTCGTGGACCTCCATGCCCGCTTGCATGAGGCCCAGCGTCAGCGCCTGCTTGATCGATAGTGAGTAGAAGCGGAAATCGTGCCCAACGACTATGCGGGGCGCCACGCCCATCTCTCGCACCAATGTGCCGAGGCCCATCCCTAGCGCCTGAACGCCGAGCGCGTTGAGTTCGGGCGCCTTGGGCGAGCCCGGGACGCCAAACCACCAGCGCGCGTCGTACTCGCGAAAGCCCGTCGGCTTGACGAGCGGATAGGTCTCGAAATCCAGCGAATTTGCGCTGAGGCTCGCGCGCGGCAACATGGGGCTTTGATTGTCCATTGTCAGCAGGGAAGGAAAGGGTGGGTCATGGGCGGAAAGCCCGCGCAATTCAATTGGGCGCGACTTGGGGCGCGGCCTCAGGCGCGGGCTGGGGAGGGGGTGTGGCGCGAGGCGACACCCGAATGCGGGTGATCTCCAGCCCATAGGCCTGGTCTTCGCCCTCGCTCAGCGCCCGCAAGCCGATGGCGGTGGCGCCGGGCTGGGCTGGCAGGTTGAAGCGCAACGTGGCGGCCTGAGGCGGAGCAGACTGGCTGACCCAAGTCGTCGGCCCCCCGCCCTGCAGGCTGATGGCAAGGCCGCTCGCGGGGTTCACGGGCAGCGGCCGATATGAGACCTCCACCGTTACCGCGCCGCTCCGAATGTGCGCTGCCTGCGCTTCCTCAAGCACGATCTGAACCCCCGCCTCCGCTGGCGTGGGCGGGGTTTGGCTCGGCATCTGAGCGATACGCAAAGTCTGGGCTTGTCCCCACAGATTGCGCGTCACCGTGACGTACTGGCCCGGGGCGGGCCTGGGCGTGTCAAAAGCGGCGCGCCGCAACACCAGAAACCGGCCATCGACCTCGCCCGCCACGGGCGCGGCGGGGCGCGGCCAGGCTTGCGGCTGAATGCTCAATGCGATCACGAGCGCCGCCAGAAGGCCCGCCAGGGGGTAGAAAACGATGGGGTGAAACAGCCAAATGCGCATGTGCGGCCGATGTAGCCGCTGGCGGGGCCGCAGCAAAGCGGCTTGCGCTCTTGACGCGCCCCCGGCGGGCTGAAACTTGGGCGAGCATGAGCTTCCTTGCCCTTCTGCGCCATGGCCAAAGCCAATGGAACCTCGACAATCGCTTTACCGGCTGGGTGGACGTGGATCTGACAGCCGAGGGTGAGGGCCAGGCGCGCCGCGCCGGCACACTGATCGGCGAATGCGGCGTCGCCTTCGACAAGGTGTTCACATCCGTCCTCACCCGGGCGATCCGCACGGGGAATTTGGCCCTCGAACAGGCGCAGCTGCTTTGGCTGCCTGTTCAGAAGAGCTGGCGGCTGAACGAGCGCCATTACGGGGCGCTCACGGGACTCAACAAGGCCGAGACAGCCGAGCAACATGGCGCTGAACAAGTGAAGATATGGCGGCGTTCGTACGATACAGCCCCGCCGCCCTTGGATGAGGCGAGCGCTTTCGATTTCGCCAAGGACCGCCGCTACGAGGGCGTGAAGGACTTGCCGCGCACTGAATCGCTGAAGACGACGCTGGAACGCGTCCTGCCTTATTGGGACGAAGCGATCGCGCCAGATTTACGCGCGGGGAAGAATCTCATCATCGCCGCGCACGGCAACTCGCAGCGCGCGATCGTGAAGCACTTGTTCGTTGTGCCGGACGATCAGATCGTCGGCGTCGAGATGCCCACCGGCAATCCGCTGCTGATCGAGTTGAGCGCTGCCCTGAAGCCGCTCTCAGCGCATTATCTCGATGCGGCGCGCGCTGAGAAGATTCCGGTGTTGCCGGGATGAGATGTGGCGCCTCTTGGACCGCCGGCGTCCTCGCCGGCGAGACGCCGGCGGTCCAAGAGGGCCGGCGCTGATGAGCGCTTACATGCAGCGCGCACTCGATTTGGCGGCGGTTGGTGTCGGCCGGACCGGCGATAATCCCTCTGTCGGATGCGTGATCGTGGCGGGCGGGGTTGTCGTTGGCGAAGGCGCAACCGCCGACGGCGGGCGCCCGCATGCGGAGGAGAAGGCGCTGGCTGCCGCGGGCGAGGCGGCCCGCGGCGCCACGGCGTACATCACGCTGGAGCCTTGCGCCAAGCGCAGCAGCGGCGGGACGTCATGCGCGGATTTGCTGATTCAAGCCGGCGTCGCGCGCGTTGCCATCGCTGCGCGCGATCCGCATCCGTTTGCTGCTGGGGTCGGCATCGAGCGTCTGCAGGCGGCGGGCGTTCATGTCGAGGTCGGCATGTTGGAAGCCGAAGCGCGCGCGCAGAACGCGGGATTCTTTGCCATGTGGGAAAAGAGTTAGCGGCCGACGATCAGTGGGTCCCCTTCCTTCAGCAACCCTTCAAAGTACGCTATCGTTCGCTTCAGGCCATCGCTCAGCGGCACCTTGGGCTGCCAACCCAGCAACTCGCGCGCCTTGTCGATGTTCGGCTGGCGTTGCCTGGGATCGTCGCTCGGCAAGGGTTCGAACACCATCTTTGATTTCGAGCCGGTGAGGTCGATCACGGCTTCCGCCAATTGTTTGATGGTGAATTCGGTCGGATTGCCCATGTTGAGCGGACCGGGGATGTCGCCGGGCTTATCCATGTAAGCGATGAATGCGTCGATCAGATCGTCAACGTAAGCAAACGAGCGTGTCTGCTGCCCGTCGCCATAGAGCGTGATGTTCTGGCCTTTGAGCGCCTGGACGATGAAGTTCGACACGACACGCCCATCATTGGGGTGCATGCGTGGGCCGTACGTGTTGAAAATGCGCGCCACGCGAATGTCGAGCTTGTGCTGGCGATAATAGTCGAAGAATAGCGTCTCGGCGCAGCGTTTGCCTTCATCGTAGCAGGAGCGGATGCCGATGGGATTGACCCGGCCCCAATATTCCTCCCGCTGTGGGTGGACGTCGGGATCGCCGTACACTTCGGAGGTCGAGGCCTGGAAGATGCGCGCGCGCAGGCGCTTGGCCAGGCCCAACATGTTGATGGCGCCGTGCACGCTTGTCTTTGTCGTCTGCACCGGGTCGTGCTGGTAGTGGATGGGCGAAGCCGGGCATGCGAGATTGTAGATCTGATCGACCTCGACATAGAGTGGGAATGTCACGTCGTGGCGCATGAACTCGAAATTGGGCTTGTCCAGGAGGTGGGCGACATTGCGCTTCCTTCCCGTGAACAGATTGTCGGCGCAGATCACGTCATCGCCGCGGGCAACCAGCCGGTCGCACAAATGCGAACCTAGAAACCCGGACCCGCCGGTGACGAGAATGCGTCGTTCGAACATGGACGAACCTGTTGGTTTGTGGGTTGATCAGGCGGGTTCTTTAGCAAGCAGTTTGCGCACACGGTGCGGATCGCGCTCGATCGCAAGCAATAGAGCGCGCGCTGGCGCATCTGGTAAGGAACGACGCTGCTCCCAGTCCCGCAATGTCGTCAGCGGCAGATGATATGCCGCAGCAAACGCGGCTTGCGTCATACCGAGGCGTTGGCGCAGCGCCTTCACACGCGACACACGGCGCATCGCTGCAAGGCGTTTAGCGTCAACGGGCCGCGCGTCCGGATCAAGCGCAGTGGCGGCGCGAACCCGTGCATCGCCCATTGCGTCGACCTTCGCCCAGTCGGTCGCGCCGGCCTTCCTGACGCTACCAGATCTCACGGTCACCAGCGTAGTATCGGTCTTCTTCATTGCGCATCGCCTTTCGGGCGGAAATGATGCGGCGCTTGTCCTCGCCGCGCTGCGTTGTGACTACGAACAGAACACGGGTGTGTGAGAGATCGGTGATCAAAGTGCGCTCTTCACTGTACTCGAACCGATCGTCGATCTCTTCGAGGCGGTTCGGATCTTCAATCGCGGGAATCGCATCCTCAAACGCCACTCCGTGGATGCGCAAGTTCTCAGCGCCCTTAGCGCGATCCCATTCGTAGTGCGCGATCCGAAGTACCGGTAATCGGTACTCATGTCAAGCTTGGGCGGCGCCAGGCGCCCAAGGCGGGTCATTAGTCAAGCAATCGCTCCACCCACTCCGCGAAGGCGTCGAGCAAATCTTCGCGCACGTCAGCGTCCTTGCGGCCAGAGCTGGCGCGGACATGGAAACTGTGGTCGGCGCCTTCGATAAGGTGGAGCGTGGCGCGCGCGCCGAGGCGGGCGACGACAGGATTTAGCAAGTCCAGCGAAGCGAGCTCGTCGCGGGCCCCTTGAAGGAAGAGCATTGGCACGCGCACATCGTCGAGGTGATGGGCGCGCTCATCTGATGGTTTGCCGGCGGGGTGCAGGGGAAAGCCGATGAAGGCGAGGCCGATAACCCCCTCCAAGGGTGAGAGCGCCAGGGCCTGGCTTGTCATGCGCCCGCCAAATGATTTGCCGCCGGCGATCAGCGGTACGCCCGGGGCGAGCCGCCTCGCTTCGGCGCAAGCCGCGCGCACAGCTGCGTGTGCCACCTTTGGCGGATCGGGGCGCTTGGTGCGGTTCTCCATGTAGGGAAACTGGTAACGCAGCGTGGCAATGCCGCGCGCGTTCAAGCCTTCGGCGATGGCGGCCATCGAGGGGTGGCTCATGCCCGCGCCGGCGCCATGCGCGAAAACGTACAGCGCACGCGAGCCTGCTGGTGCGTCATTGAGCGCGGAAACGCAGTGCTCGTTGAAGGTGATGTTGAGCGTGATGGTCATGGCGCGAAATATGACGGCGGCGCCTACTCCGCCGCCACCGCGCTACGCTTGGCGAGGCGGTCGAACGCCATCAGGTCGCGCACGAGATCTTCAAGTTCGGCGAACGGCACCATATTGGGCCCGTCGCTTGGCGCGTTGTCGGGATCGGGGTGGGCCTCCAGGAACACCGCGGCCACGCCGATGGACACCGCCGCGCGCGCGAGCACCGGCACGAACTCGCGCTCGCCGCCGGATGTCTCCCCGCGCCCGCCCGGTTGCTGCACGGAGTGCGTGGCGTCGAACACGACGGGGGCGCCGAAGCTCTTCAGGATCGGCAGCGCCCGCATGTCGGAAACGAGCGTATTGTAGCCGAAGCTCGCGCCGCGTTCGCACGCCATCACGTTGGGATTGCCCGAGTCCGTGATTTTCGCGAGTACGTTTTTCATGTCCCAGGGGGCCAAGAACGGGCCCTTCTTGACGTTGATGGGCTTTCCAGTCTCGGCGGCTGCGACAAGCAAGTCGGTTTGCCGGCACAGGAACGCCGGGATCTGCAAGACGTCGGCGACCTGGGCGACCTCGGCGCATTGTTCGGGCAAGTGCACGTCGGTGAGCACCGGGATGCCGAGCTTGGTGCGGATTTCTTCGAAGATCGGGCCTGATCTTGAGAGCCCCGCCCCGCGCTTGGTTGCAAGGCTCGACCGGTTCGCCTTGTCGAAACTCGTCTTATAGATGAAGCCGGCGCCGACTCGCTTGAACACGTCGCGCAGGAACTCGGCTGTCTCAAGCGCGTGAGAGCGGCTTTCGAGCTGGCACGGGCCGCAAATGAACGTTAGCGGGCGATCGTTGCTGATTTCGATGGGCGAAGATTCGATGCGCGGAATGCGGACGGTCTGCGCGGGGGTGCTCATAATATTCCTCTGAGCCACGGACATAGGCTGCTTAGGCCCCCGCCTCAACCCGCCACTAGGTCGGTGGCGCAGGGCTGGCCGAGCGGGCAGGGGTGCTCTTCGGCTGCGGCCTGAGCCTCGAGCCATTCGCGAAACATAATCGCGTCGGGATTGGTGATGCGACCGGTTGGCCACGCCAGCCAGTAAGAGAAATCGTCGCGGATGGAGAGGTTGAACGGAGTGACGAGCCGCCCGCCGCGTAACTCGTCAATGGCGAGCCAGTGCCGCCCAAGCGCCACGCCCTGGCTGTCCAGCGCAGAGCGTAACAGCAACGGCGCATCGTCGTAGAGCGGGCCGGTGGCAGGTTCGGGCCAGTCGAGACCTGTGGCGCGAAACCAGCGCACCCAGGGCGTCCAGGCATTTCGCAGGAGCGTTGCGCGCGCGAGGTCGGACGGTTCGCGCAGACCGACGCGGTCGCGATAATCTGGGGTGCAAACCGGCGTCAGTGCTTCGTCAAACAGCTTAACCGCGTTGAGCCCGGCCCAGCCGCCAAGGCCCAGCCGCACGCCGACATCGATGCCTTCCTTCTTGTAATCGGACAATCGCTCTGCAACGCGCAGTTCGACATCGATATCGGGGTGCGCCAACTGGAACTCGCCCAAACGCGCGAACAGCCAAGTCGAGGCAAGGCTGGGCACGGAAGAAACAACAATCTGGCGGCGCGCGCTTGATTGTGGTGCGCGCGGCGAAGCGAATGCCTGCTCGAGCAGGCTCAGGCCCTGGCGCACCTTCCCAAGCAACATCAGGCCCTGGGTGGTTGGGACCATCGTATTGCCGACACGCTGAAACAGCGAAACGCCGAGCTGCTGTTCGAGCTCACGGATGCGATGGCTGACCGCGCCGTGGGTGAGGCCCAGCTCTTCGGCGGCCTTGGAATAGGATTGCAGGCGCCCCGCCGCCTCGAAGGCGCGCAAGGTCTGCAATGAAGGCAGATGGGACACTGGAGAACCCTTCAGGGTTGTGAATTCCGCTCACATCCAAGTCGTGAACTGCTCGTTCGTAATCAAGGGGGTCAAGGCTCATCTTCCATTCGTAGCCGGCAGTGATCTCCCCCCCCCACAGTCAGCCGGCAATGAAATCGGAGAGTTCGAAATGTCAGTCCTTCCAATCGCCGCCAAAGCCGTGTCCCTCGCATTCGCCACGCTGGTCGTCCTCTTGGCCGCGGTGCCTGTTCTCAGCGTCGGTGCCAGCATTGTCGCCTAAGCTGGAGGCTCAAAATTGGACCGCGCCCAATCGGAGGCGGTCCGGCGGGGCCGGTCCCGCCCTGGTCCTCACCGCCCCCGGCCCCGCCTCTTTCTTTTCTCAGCCTGCTAGCGCCTGCATTGCCTCTTCGGGGCGGGCCCCCTCCAGGTGAATGAGCCCCCAAAGACCCAGGAACACCAGCGGCCAGCGGGCGGCTGCATGAGCGTCATCGGCGAAAATCGCTCTTATCGTTTCAGCATCATAGGCTGCCCGAACCGTGCCGACCTCGGGGAGACATTTGCTCAAAGCTTGGGCGCGAGGCGCGATCCAATCGGCAACGGGCACGGTGAAGCCGCGCTTCCTGGCCCAGGGTTCGGCTGCGGGGCAGTGCCGGGCTAGCCAAGCACGCAACAAATATTTGCCGAAGCGCCCGCGCACTTTCAGCCGGTCTGGCAGGTGGAACGCGAACGCGGCGACTTCGGCGTCGAGGAACGGTGTGCGCCCCTCCAGCCCATGGGCCATCAGGCAGCGGTCAAGCTTCAACAAGAGATCGTTCGGCAGCCACGCAGCGACATCGCTCCATTGCGCGCGCTGAAGGGGTGGAAGCCCCAAGGGCGCCGCCGCCGCTCGCCGCCAAGCCGCGAGCACGTCATCACTCGAATCCAAGGCATCGAGTTGCGGCTCGGCATCACGCCCGCCGAGCCATGCAGGACGCAGTGCGCGCCGATAGCGGCCATAGCCGGCAAAAAGCTCATCGCCGCCTTCGCCGGTGAGAACCACCGTGAGCCGCGCCTTGGCCGCTTGCGCCAGCTTGTAAGTCGGTAAACAGGCATAGTCAGCGACGGGATCGTCCATCGCCCATGCCACCTGCGGCGCGATCGCCCAGAAATCCTCCGCGCGGAACGTGACCTCTTGCCAATCGAGATTGAGCGCCTTGGCGACGCGCTCGGCTTGGGCGCGCTCATCGCGGGCCGAGGGAGCGTCGAAGCCGCATGTGTAGGAAATGACGGGGCGTTCGTTGAGCCGCGCCATCATTGTCGCTATAGCAGCCGAATCGATGCCGCCAGAGAGGAAGAGGCCGTAGGGCACGTCGGCGCGCTGGTGCACGCGCACGCTGTCTTCTAGAACACGGTCGAGCGCGGCCAGCGCTTCCTCTTCATCGCCTGCCTGAATTCGCGGTTGTGGAAGCGGCGGGCGCGTGCGCAAAGGCTTGAGCTTGCCGCCCGTGATTTCCACGATCTCACCCGGCGCCAAGCGGCGCACGCCCGGCCACGCCGTATCGCGCTCGACGCTGTAGTGCAAGCGCGCGACCTGGCGCAAGATCGGCGCCGCGATTAGGGGACGGCCGAATACGCGTGGCTCGGATGCGAATGCAACCGCGCTTTCCGATGCGCGAATGTAGAGCGGTTTGATTCCGAACGGATCCCGCGCAAGCCACACCCGCCCGTCAGCGCCGATCAGGCAGAACGCGTACATTCCCCGCAGCCGGTCGAATGCGCGCTCGCCTTCTTGCGCGTAGATATGCAACAGCGGTTCGAAATCCGAACCCGTTGCGAGTTTGTCCTTGAGCTGAAATTCCTCGGCGAGTTCGACGTAATTGTAGATCTCGCCATTGCCGATTATGGTCGAGCCCGCTGCATGCAGGGGCTGCCATCCGGTTTCGAGGTCGATGATCGAGAGCCGCGCGTGCGCCAGCGAGCGGCCGACACTGTCTTCAACTCGAATGCCGTCGGGGCCGCGATGGGTGAGTTGCTCGATAAGCCCGCGTGCGCCCGTGTCGATGCCGATGAGGCCCGCGATGCCGCACATCAGGCGCCTCCAACGGCGGCGAACAGGTCCCGCCATTGCGCCACGACCATGCTCTCGGAAAACTCAGTTTCTATACGCTTTGCGCCCGCTTCGGCGAATGTCGCCCGCAGCGAGGGGCTGGCCATGAGGTCCTTGATGCGATCGGCCAGCGCGGCGACATCGTCGATCGCCACGAGGAAACCGTCCTCGCCATCGCACATATTGGCGCTAGGGCCGGCGGAAGCCGCCGCGACGATGGGTGTTCGATGCGCCCAAGCTTGGGTCACGACGTTGCCGAACGGTTCGAAACGCGAAGGAAATACGCACACATCAGCGGTGCGATAGAGCGAGGCCGCATCGTCGCGCCAGCCCAAAAAGCGCACGCGCTCAGAGACGCCGAGCTCTCGCGCAAGCGCCTTGAGTGCAGCCTCTTCGGGGCCGTCGCCTGCGATCCAGAGATACGCTTGTGGCAACAACGCCAGCGCCCGCAACGAAACATCATGCGCTTTGGAAGCATGAAGACGCCCCATGCCGAGGAGCAGGGGAACGCCTTCCGGCGTGCCAAGAGCGGCGCGCGCGATCGGTTCGCCTTCGCCGGCGATAGCGAAGTTGGGAATATAGCGCGCGCGCTCGGCCGGCCAGCCTTCGCGCACCATCCAGGCGACGATGTCGCGCGTATTGCCGACGAGTGCGTCGAACCCGCGATAATTCTTGAGCTTGTAATAGCCGCCGAGCCTGCCGATCCGCGCCCATGGCCCCGCCGGCGTACGGCTCGCGGCCCGGTTCATCCAAGCAAGGATGACGCGCGCGTTCGTTTCTTGCGCCATAGCGGCGACGCTGGCGGTCGTTGTGAAATCGAAGGTCTGGGCAAAGGGCAGCACACGCGTGGGAATGCCGAGCTGCTCCATCGCGGCCTCGCGCCCGGCATGCGCGCGCATCGCAGCGCTCTGCTTCAGTCCCGCACGTGCGAACGCGCCGACTAAACTGACGAAATAGGCCTCGGCGCCGCCGTTCTGGGCGGATCCAAGGGTGTGGGCCAAGCTCATGCGAGCCGGCCTGAGGGTGGGTTTGGGACCATCGGGTGTGGCGAATCTGAAATTCGCCCGATCGTGATGGCGGGCGGGGAGCGAATTTCAGATTCACAAGCCACACTTAAGACTCCTTGATTTTAGTGTCCCTTTTGGATTTGAAGTTCGTTCCCCTACGGATCCAAATGACAAGACGAACTTCAAATCCGGGACACTAGCGTCGGACACATAGGCCGAGGCGGCGCCGCCCTCAACCACGCGGGCCAGGTCGGATGACAATTGGCGCGGCCCGTGCCAGAGGCAGGGCATGAATTCCTCCAAAGTCGAGCCCGCGGCTGCTGTTGCCGCCGCGCAGGAGACAATCCGCGCCGAGGCGCGCGCGCTCGACGTCTTGGCCGAGGCTCTGGCCGGGCCGCTCAACCAAGCGTTCGTCAGCGCGGCGCAACTTCTGTTTGCGGCAACCGGCCGCGTGATCGTCTCGGGCATGGGAAAGTCGGGCCACATCGCCCGCAAGATCGCAGCGACGCTTGCTTCCACCGGAACACCCGCTCAATTCGTCCATCCCGCCGAGGCCAGCCATGGCGATCTCGGCATGATCGTCGAGCAGGATTGTGTGCTGGCGATTTCGCGATCTGGCGAAACGGCCGAACTTTCCGATCTCCTGCATCATTGCCGGCGCTTGGGCGTGCCGGTCATCGGAATGACGTTCAAGGCAAACTCCTCGCTTGCCCGCGCCTCAACTGCCGCGCTCATCTTGCCCGAATGCGGCGAAGCGAGTGAGGACGCCCCGGCGCCGACAATCTCGACCACGATGTGTCTTGCGCTTGGCGATGCGCTTGCCGTGGCGCTGTTGAAGGCGCGCGGCTTCACCGCCGACCATTTCGGCGCTATCCATCCCGGCGGCAAACTTGGCGCTGCGCTCAAGCGTGTTCGCGACGTGATGCGAGTTGGATCCAACGACCCTCTAGTGGCGCCCGATCTGCCTGTGCCGGAGGCGTTGAAAGCGATGAGCGAAGGCGGCATTGGCGCGGTTGGCGTCATCGAAGGCGGCAAACTGATCGGCCTTATCACCGACGGCGATCTTCGCCGCCGGCTCACGCCGGACATGTTCCAGCGCGACGCGCGTGCTCTGATGACGGCCAATCCGAAGACCATTGCGCCGGATGCGCCGCTTGCGGACGCCATCGCCATCATGAACGCCAAGCGGATTACGCTCTTGTTCGCGGTCGAGGACGGCAGGCCCGTGGGCGTCGTTCATATGCACGATCTGCTCGCGGCGGGTGTGAGGTGATCGCGTGTGACCCTGTCATTCCGGACGCGCGAAGCGCGATCCGGAACCTAGGAGCAGACGCGTCGCCGTTCGATCCCCTAGGTCCCGGGCTCTCGGCTCGGCCGAGCCCCGGAATGACGACTTCAATGGAAGAGAGTCATTTATGAAGCATTTAGCAAAGCTCGCACTCGTAGCGTCGTTGCAATTCGCGGCCCCTGCCAGTGCGCAAACGCAGAGCGCTTTTACCGCCAGCGTCGAATCCTCCATCCAATCAGTGCTGCCGCGCATGATTGCTTGGCGGCGCGATCTGCACGAGCATCCGGAGCTTAGCTACGAAGAGGTGCGGACGGCTCGCGTCGTGGCCCAGCATCTGCGCTCGCTGCGGCTTGAGGAAGTTCGCACCGGCGTGGCGCGGACGGGCGTTGTCGGCATCCTTCGCGGCGGACGGCCCGGGCCGGTGATTGCGCTCCGCGCCGATATGGACGCCCTTCCGGTGACAGAAGAAGTCGATCTGCCGTTCGCCTCGCGCGTGCGCGGCACATACAACGGCCAGGCGGTTGGGGTCATGCATGCTTGCGGCCACGACACCCACACTGCTGTGTTGATGGCGGCGGCCTCTGTGCTGGCGCAGCGCCGCAATGACCTCGCCGGCACGATCATGTTCGTGTTTCAGCCTTCGGAGGAGGGCGCGCCAGCCGATGGCCTTGGCGGGGCGCGCCAGATGCTGGCAGACGGATTGTTCGCCGATTTGCACCCCGAGGCGATATTCGGCCTACATGCCTGGCCTGGCCCATCGGGGACGGTGACGATCGCGGCGGGACCGTTCATGGCGGGCTCCGATCGCATGCATATCACGGTGCATGGGCGCCAGACCCACGGCGCACAACCCCATCGCGGCATCGATCCCGTGGTTGTGTCGGCGCTGATCGTGCAAGCGCTGCAGACCATACCGTCGCGCCAAATGGATGCGGTGCGATCGCCGGTCATCGTCACCGTCGGCTCAATTCATGGCGGCGTGCGCTATAACATCATTCCCGACCGCGTGGAGATGGAAGGCACGATCCGCTACCTCAACCCAGAGACGCGCGAGGATCTTTATGCGCGCATCCGGCGCACGGTGGAGGAAGTCGCCCGGAGCGCCGGGGCGACGGCGGAAGTCTCGATTGCGCCAAACGCAATTCCGGTCGTGAACCCCGCGGGCCCCACAGCGCGCGCGCGCGCCGCACTGGAGCACGCGCTGGGCCCAGCGAACGTGTTGACCGACCAGCCCAATATGGTGGCTGAGGATTTTGCGTACTTCCAGCAGGAAGTTCCGGGCGTGTTCTTCTTCTATGGCGTCAACACACCGAGGGTGTCGGTGGCCGACGCTGCGCCCAACCACAGTCCGCGATTTTTCGTGCACGAACCGGCAATGGAGACCGCGTTGCGCGCCATGCTGGCGGTTACGCTGGATCGCGTGGGGCCGGCCCCGCCTTGACTCTGGCGGCGCCGGCGCGCCCTATGCGCGCGGACTAAAACGGTCGAGACGTTTCGACTGCGCGCCTCATTGCGCCGGCTTTCGTTCTTCCCAGCAGGTCCAGGCCCCACGTCGCTTGTGACGTTGGCGCACGAATGAGGAGTTAGACTAATGGCTACGGGCGTTGTGAAATGGTTCAATATGGCGAAGGGCTTTGGATTCATCGCTCCGGATGAAGGCGGCCAGGATGTGTTCGTGCACGTGAGCGCCGTGGAGCGCTCTGGGCTGACGGGCTTGCGCGAAGGCCAAGCGGTAAGCTTCGATGTCGAAAACGATCCGCGCAAAAACAAGCCTGCGGCGGTCAACATCAAGCCGCTCTGATTTCATTTGCAATTGACTTTCGATCGCCGCGCGGTTGACCCGTGCGGCGAATTTGTTTTGAGGCAGTCGATGAAACCTCCCTTTCGGCTCTACGGCGCAGAGCTTTCTCCTTATTCGGTGAAAGCGCGCTCCTACATGCGGTTCAAGAACATTCCGTTCGAGTGGATTCAGCGTAGCCAGTCGCGGCAAGAAGAATTCACGCGATACGCCAAACTCCCGCTTATTCCGCTTCTGGTCGACGCGGACGATCAGGCGATGCAGGATTCGACGCCGATGATCGAGGCCTTGGAGCGCCAGTTCCAGGACCGATCGATCTTGCCCGACGATCCAAGCCTCGCTTTTCTCGCCGCACTGCTCGAAGACTACGCCGACGAGTGGCTGAACAAGGCCATGTTCCACTACCGGTGGACTTATCCAGAGGATCAGCAGAGCGCTGCAAAACGCATCGTTGCGATGATGTTCGAAGGCGCCGAGCCGCCCGCGGGATTAGAAGATTCAGCTCGCGCGCGCATGACCGGGCGGCTCCATCATGTTGGCTCTTCGCCCGAGACCCTGCCCGTGATCGAGGCGTCGTTCGCGCGTCTGGCGGCAACGCTCGATCGCATACTGGCAGGGCGCTCGTACTTGTTCGGCGGGCGCCCCTGCCTTGCTGATTTCGGCCTTGCCGGCCAACTCGCCCAGCTTCTTTCTGATCCAACGCCCGGCGCACTGCTCAAGGCGCAAGCACCAAATGTCGTGCGTTGGATAGACCGGATGGAGAACCCCGACATCGAGGGCGAGTTCGTGAGCTTGGCGATTGCGCGCGAGGGCCTGGCCGAACTCCTGCGCAGAGAGATTGCCGGCGTCTATTTGCCTTGGATGGAAGCCAACGCGCGCGCGGTCGCCGACGATGCGCCAAGCTTCAAGGTCGAAATCGGCGGACTCTCCTTCAGCCAAAAGCCGCAACGCTATGCCGCCAAGGCCTTCACGGAGCTTCACCGAAAATATGCCTTGGCCGCCGCTGATGTTGATCTTGCGCAATTGCTGCGCACAACCGGCTGCGCGGCGTATCTTGGCGACGACGCGGCGGAGTCTGGCGAGGAGGAGCTGATCGCCTAAGCCCTGCCCGCGGGCCTGAGATCGCAAGACTCCGCTTCTGTCTCAGAAACGAGGGACCCGCCGCGCGGCATTCGGGGGGAGGGGGAGCCGCGCGGCGGGCGGAAGCGGGGGCTTAGGCCGCTTCGGTTTCGTCGTTGGCCGCGTGCGATTCGACGACCTTAGACTTCGTCTTGGGCGCACTCACGGTTAGGTTCGCGATCTCGATTTTTCGCGGTTTTAGCACCTCAGGCAGTTCGCGCACGAGATCGATAGTCAAGAGGCCGTTCTCCAGCTTGGCGCTGGATACGCGCACATGGTCGGCAAGACCGAAGCGGCGCTCAAAGCTGCGCTCGGCAATGCCGCGGTGAAGGTAGTTGCGCTGCGCTTCAGGTTGCTTGCGCGCGCCTGCCACAATCAGCGAGTTCTGCTTGTACTCAATCGTCAGATCGTCCTGGGCAAAACCTGCCACCGCGAGTTCGATGCGGAAGGCGTCTTCGCCGATCTGCTCGACATTAAAGGGCGGATAGCCCGGCGCTGCGTCCAAACGCGCTGCCTGGTCCATGAGGTTCGCAATGCGGTCGAATCCGACCAGCGTGCGATAGAGGGGGTTGAGTTCAGCCAATGATTGTCCTCCTTCAAAGCGACATTCATGCCCTTGCGGGCGCGGTGTTGAAGCCGCCCCAAGTGGCGACGGCTTTTCCATGCGCGAACCTGTCAGCGGCCTCGCGCAAGTTCAAAATGGGGGCCCCTGAGCACTGTTCAAGGCCGGCCGTTTTGACAAAATTGGCCCTTGGGGCATAGCGCATGCGCATGCAGCCTCTCACACGCCGCCAGGCCGCCCTCGCTCTCGCCGCCGCGCTTGCGGCGTGTGGCCGGACCAGTGGAACCGCGGACGCCCCGCCCGAGGGAACGCTTTCCTGGGCGCTAGCGGGTCCGTGGCGCTTGGAGCCGGAGCGCGATGATTGGCGCCATCCGCTGCAGACATTGCTGTTCTGGGGCCTGCAGGGAAACATGAGCGTGCTCGAAGTGTTGCCGGGGCGCGGCTGGTACACGGCAATTCTGGCGCCCTTCCTGCACGCCAACGGCGGACGCCTCACGGTCGCCAGCTTCGACCCAATCGGCGGATCATTGGCTCAACGCGAAGTGCTCGCCGATTGGGAAGCGCGTTTCCGTCATGACCGAGACACCTTCGGCGACATCACGCGCACGGCGATCACGCCAACCGGCGCGTCGCTCGCGCCGGCCGCCGCGATTGATCTCGCCATTCTCGCAAACAACGTCCACACGCTCATGGCCGAGGGCAGAGTCGAGCGCGTGTTCGGCGAGATCTTCGAGGCGCTCAAGCCCGGCGGCGCTTTTGGCGTCGAGCAACACCGCGCAGCCTCAACCGGGTTGCAGGACCCCCTCGCCGGCTCCGGCTATGTGCAAGAAGCTTACGTGAAAGCGTTGGCGGAAGAAGCGGGCTTCGAGTTCGTGGCCGCCAGTGATGTCAACGCCAATCCGCGCGACACGCGCGATCATCCGTTTGGCGTATGGTCGTTGCCGCCAACTTTGCGCACGGCGCCGCTAGGGCAGCCGGACGATCCAGCGTTCGACACTGCGCCATACGCCGCTATTGGCGAAAGCGATCGCATGACGCTCAAGTTCCGCAAGCCCTCAGGACCCGTTCCCGCAGTACGGCGGGGCGATTCCGCACCCTGACGAGTGCGTCACTCTTGCGGGAGAGGCCCGGCTGGTGTGTAAGGAGCCTCGAAGCAGTTGCCACGTGAGCTCGGAGGACAAGCCATGACGTACGATGAAATTCTCAACCGTTTCTCCAGCGCCGGCGTGACCGTCCCGGGCAAGAAGGTGAAGTTCGACTTCGGCGACGCTGGCAAGATTTTCCTCGACGGCGGCGCGGGCAAAGTCTCGACCGAGGACGCAGCCGCCGACACCACGATCAAAGTGAAGCTTGAGGACTTCGCCGATATGGCCGAAGGCAAGCTCGATCCGACTTCGGCCTTCATGCAGGGCAAGCTGCGCGTCGAGGGTGATATGGGCGTCGCCATGCAGCTGCAGTCGGTGATGGCAAAGCTAAGAGGTTAGGCGCTTCAAGACGATGGCGTTCGTCCGCGTCCCTGGCAACGACATTCCCGAAGGCGCGGAAGAGCATTGGCTGGAAGGCCGCGGAGGGGTGCGCGTGCGCGTGCTGACAGCGCCTGCGACTCTGCAATCGACGCGCGGCTCGGTGATCGTCGCGCCGGGCCGCACGGAATTCATCGAGAAGTATTTCGAGGTCGTTCGAGAGTTGCAGAGCCGTGGCTTCGCCGTTTTCTGCATAGACTGGCGCGGACAAGGGCTTTCCGGGCGCGAAGTTGAGAACGGCCAGAAGGGTCACCTTGTCAGCTTCGACGATCCGGTAAACGACCTTTCGACGGCCCTGAAGCTTCTGGCGCCAAGACTGCCGCGCCCCCACATTGGCCTGGCCCATTCGATGGGCGGGGCGATTGTGCTGCGCGCACTGCAGACGCGCCGCATCGAGCTCGATGCAGCAGCCTTCACAGCGCCAATGTGGGGCATCGCCAATCTGGGCAACACGGCCAAATCCTACGCACGCTTCATGGCGTCGATCGGCGCCGGCGGTCAATTCGCGCCCAGCGTGGATAAGAAGTGGAAACGCGAAAACTTCAAACGCAACCCAGTCACCACCGACAAGGAGCGTCACGCGCGTTGCCAGGACCTGATTTTGGAGGAACCGCGCCTCGCCTTGGCTGGCCCCACGCTGAGCTGGGTAGCCGCGGCCGCCGATGTGTTCGACGGTTTCGCCCAACCCGGCGCGTTCGCGCACTTACGCATTCCGGTGCTGGTGGCGACCGCGGGCAACGAGCTTTTGGTCGACAGCACGAGCCATGAAGCGGTCGTCGATCTGTTGCCGGATGCGACTCAGATCACGGTCGAAGGCGCCAAGCACGAGATCTTGATGGAGCGCGACGAGTTCCGCGCCCAGTTCTGGAACGCGTTCGACGAACTCGCCGCGCGGGTGGCGCCGGCGCAATAGATAGCTCAAGGAGGCCACATGGCCGGAGAAATGGTCCTCGTCACCGGCGGCACGGGCTTCGTCGGCGCTCATTGCATCGTCCAGCTCCTGCAAGCCGGCTATCAGGTGCGCACGAGTGTGCGTTCGCTCACCCGCGAGGGGGAAGTGCGCGCGATGGTGCGTGAGGGCGGAGTTGATGCGGGCGATCGGCTGAGCTTCGCCGCAGCCGACCTCACAAGCGATGTCGGATGGCCCGAGGCCGTCGCTGGCTGCGCCTACGTTTTGCATGTCGCCTCGCCGTTTCCTCCCGCCATTCCCCAACACGAGGACGAGTTGATCATCCCGGCGCGCGAGGGGGCATTGCGCGTGCTGAAGGCGGCCCGCGACGCCGGCGTTAAGCGCGTCGTGCTCACGTCCTCGTTTGCCGCGATTGGATACGGACAGAAGCCTCAGCGTGCACCCTTCACGGAAGAAAATTGGACTGACCCCAACGGCGAGGATGTGCGCGCTTACGTCAAGTCCAAGACCCTTGCCGAGCGGGCGGCGTGGGATTTCATCGCAAGCGAAGGCGGGGCGCTCGAACTTGCGGTGGTCAACCCGGTTGGCGTCTTCGGCCCCGTGCTCGCCGCCGACTATTCGACTTCGATCCTGCTCGTGCAACGCCTGATGGACGGAGCGATGCCGGGTTGCCCGCGTCTCTTCTTCGGCTGTGTCGATGTTCGCGACGTCGCTGACATGCACTTGAAGTGCATGACCCATCCGGGCGCCAAGGGCGAACGTTTCCTGGCCGTGGCCGGCGAGTTCTTGTCCATCGTTCAGATTGCGCGCATTCTGAAGCGACGTACGCGCGCGGCGGCTCGACGCGCGCCGACCATGGAATTGCCGGATTTTCTCGTCCGCTTGGCGGCGACGCGCGATCCAGCCGTGCAGCAAATCCTGCCTGAACTCGGCAAACGCAAGAACGGCTCGAACGCGAAGGCGCGCCGCGTCCTGGGCTGGGAGCCCCGGACGAACGAAGAGTGCATTGTCGCGACGGCTGAGAGCCTGATCAAATTGGGCCTCTTGAAGGATTCGCCGAAAAGAGCCGCTTGAGGCTAAAGCGTCGGACCTCAAATGCGACTCCCGGCTTCGATCGGGCTCATTGTCGCATTTGAGGTCCAAGACGCTTTAGAGATTCAAAAGTTTCTAAAGCAACTTTCGACTTTAAATTCGCTCCGCGCCCGCCATCGAAACGAGTCCGTTGCTTTAATCACGGTACACGCGCGCTAATTCCCGACGCGCCTCGTCGAGTTGATGGCGGAACGCTGGGTCGGCGTGCAGAGGCGCGAGCGCGGCTGATGCGATCGTACGGCCGGCCTCCACATCGCTGGGATAATGAAAGCCGCAAATGACGCGGCTGTCGCCGTAATCGCGGCCGCGCGCGAGGAGAGCGTCTGCACGCGAAGGGACGAGCTCGGCTAACACGAGGCTCCAGGCCCAGCCGCCCGCGGCATGGCCTGAAGGAAACGAACCGCTGGCCGCCAAACGTTCGTCGGGGGCGTCGCATTGCGTCACGCCTTCCATCTCAAGGAAGGGGCGGCGGCGCGCATACGCTTCCTTCGCCGCATTGATTGGCAAGCCAAAGGCGGGAAGCACTGTCGAGAACACGCGCGCCGTGCGCGGAAAACGCGCTTCGGTGAAGTCCGGACCCAGCACGGGCCGCATTGCGCTCCAAGGACTGAACGGTTGGTCGGCGCGCGCCTGCGCTAGGCGATAGGCCGAAACCGCTGGCCGCATGGCGAGACGATCGGCCGCGACCGCGGCCGAGTTCTGCGCCGGCGCGGCAACCAGCGCAGCGCCATCGATCAATGGGCGTGGCGGCGTCTGCGCGAAGGCGCCAGACGCGAGACTTAGCGTTGCCGCGAGGATTGCAGATCTGAACATGAGCCACCCTTTTCCTAATCCTGGCGCAAGGTTGCCAACGTGTTTCGTCAAACGCGCGTAGCGCTATCTGGAATCCAGGGGACGACAAGGTGCTGTCGATTGCCCATGGACTCCGGGTTCTCCGCTTCGCGGGGCCCCGGAATGACGAGGCTTATTTGAACAGCTTCGCCCAATTCCGCGCCTCCCGTTTGCGCCACGCGCCGCGATGATACGCATCGCTGACGATGATCGGCGCGACACTTGTTGCTTCCGCGAACACCATCTGCTCGTGCACCGTGCTCACCTTGCCCCAGCTCGCCGCTTCCTGCAGCGTTGAGGAGGAGCAGGCGCCGTCGCGCACGTCGGCCACTGTAATTTGCACGGCGTATTTATGCACGTCGACGTCCGTGTGGCCGAGGATTTCCGCGCAAACGACGGTGTCCTGCGCGAAATTCTTCGGCACGCCGCCACCAACCATGAAGAGTGCGGTCGTGCCCGCCGCAAGCTTGATCTCAGTCAACTCACGGAAGTCGCCGCCGCTATCAATCGTGAGGTAGGGCTTGCCGGCCTTGCGGCGCTCGACCTGGTGCTTGACGAAACCGAAGCCAGCCGAGCAATCGGAGAACGCCGGCACGAAGATCGGCACGCCCTTTTCATAGGCGCGCTGGATAAGCGAGTCTTTCTTCTTGGCGTTGCCGGCCGCCAGCCATTTGCCAAGCTCGTGGATGAACTCACGTGAAGTGTAGGGGCGCGGCTCGAGCGCGTTGCAGATTTCGTAGATCGTGCGATCGACGTGTTGCAGCTCTTCTTCATCGATGTAGGTGTCGTAGATGCGGTCGATGTAGAGTGAGCGCAGCGTGTTGTCGTCCGGGATCTCCTTGGCCTGGTAATGCTTGAAGCCGAGCGCTTCGAGAAAATCCATATCGATGATGGAGGCGCCGGTGGCGACAATGGCGTCGGCCATGTTGTACTCTACCATGTCGCGCCACACGTGCAGGCACCCGCCCGCGCCGGTTGAGCCCGCCATGATCAGCCAAGTCGAGCACTTTTGATCTTCCAGCGCCATGTTGAGGATAGAAGCGGCGCGCGCAGCGTCGCGGGATGTGAAGCTCATCTTGCTCCAGGCGTCGACGATGGGGCGGGCGTCGAAGCTGGTGATGTCGATGTGTTCGACGGGGCTGGAAAGAAGTTCGGCTTTGCGGTTGTCGCGGGCCATTAGGGTATCTCCAAACGGCGGCGTCGGTGTTGCGCCTTCAGGCCAAGTGGAGGCCGGTCGGCCGCCCGGAATGCGCAACAACACAAAAACAAATCACACGGACGCTCCGCCTACGCGCGATCGCGGCTGCAAATAGGGCAATGGCCGCGGAATGCAAGGGACTCATTTGCATTAGGCATGGGTTCGCGTTTGCGGGGCTGAAGGCGCGCGCTCCGCGTGCATCCCTGATTCATGGACCGCCGGCGCCTCGCCGGCATGCGTTGCATTGGCCGGCGGGGCGCCGGCGGTCCAAAAAAAATCAACCGCCTCACCTTCGCCGCCGGCGGCTGGGCGTGCCGAGGATCCCGCGCAGCAATTCGCGCACGATGGTATTGAACATACCGGTGGCGACACGCCCGCCGACGCGTTCAGCGGCTGTGGTGCGCGAACCGCGGCGCGCACCAGAGGAGCGCGGCGTCGGCGCGCGGGTTCGTTCCCGCACTTCTTCGCGCCGCACCCGTTCGATGCGCGTGGAGAGAATTTCGTGCGCGCTCTCGCGATCGACGGTCTTCTCGTATTTCTTGCGCAGGCCAGATTGCGAAATCATGCGCTCGCGCGCGGCCAGGAGGATCGGTCCGACCTGGGAATTGGGCGGGCGGATCTTGGTGCGCGCCACCACGGTAGGCGCGCCTTTTTCATCGAGCGTTGAGACGAGCGCCTCTCCTACGCCAAGCTCCTGGATCTCCCTTGCCACATCAACATTGGCGTTGGCGCGGAAGGACTGCGCCGCCGCGCGCACGGCTTTCTGGTCGGTCGGTGTGTAGGCGCGCAGGGCGTGCTGGAAGCGATTGCCCAGCTGGGAGAGCACGAGATCGGGGACATCGGTGGGCGATTGCGTGACGAAATAGACGCCAACACCCTTGGAGCGGATGAGACGCACGACTTGCTCGACGCGGTTCAGCAATTCCTTCGGTGCGTCGCGGAAGAGCAGATGGGCCTCGTCGAAGAAGAAGACGAGCTTGGGTTTGTCGAGATCGCCGACTTCCGGCAGCGTTTCCCACAGCTCGGAAATGAGCCAGAGCAGGAAGGCCGAGTAGAGGCGGGGGCTTTGCACCAGACGCTCGGATGCAAGCAGATGCACCACGCCTTTGCCGTCTGGCGCGGGTGCGAGCAGATCCTCTAGTTCGAGCGCGGGCTCGCCGAAGAAGCGCTCGGCGCCGTCCATCTCCAATTGCAGGATGCGACGCTGCAGGGCGGCAATGGTCTGCGGCGTGACAAGGCCATATCTCTTGCCGATGTCCTCTGCGTTATCGGAAATGTGGGTAAGCAGGGCGCGCAGGTCAGCCAGGTTGAGCAGCAAACCTTCCTTCTTGCCTTCGTTCAGCCAGTCGTCGGCGAGCTTGAACGCGATGGTGACCGCGCCTTCCTGCGCTTCGCTGGCCTCGAGCACGCGCGCCATCAGCACGGGGCCCATTTCAGTAACAGTCGTGCGCACCGGATGGCCAAGCTCGCCATAAACATCCCAGAACATAACCGGCGGTGCAGCGGGGTTCAGCGTGACGCCAATTTCCGCTGCGCGCTTGACGGCCCAGTCAGGTGCGGGATCGCCGGCGACGGCGACGCCCGAGAGGTCGCCCTTAATGTCGGCGGCGAAGACGTTGACGCCTTCGCGCGCGAACGCTTCGGCCAACACTTGCAGCGTCACCGTCTTGCCGGTTCCCGTGGCGCCGGCGATCAGGCCGTGGCGGTTGGCGCGCTTGAGCGCCAGCGTTTGCGTCCCTTCCGGCGCCGCGCCGATGTCGATGGAGGCCATTGTGAGTTTCCCTGTTTCGCCAACAGCTTGGCGCAATGGAGGTTTCCGACGCAAGCGCAGAGCGAGCGGGCGACCTAGATTGCGAGCGTGCAATTTGCCGCGACTGGCGGTGTTCGTTGTGGTTCTGTAAAACAGCTCCGCACTCGGACTAAATTGCGGTTGCGAATCGCAGCTAAAGATGTATCGCTTGAGTCAAGAACGTCGCCGGGGCTTGGGGCGTTTTCGGCAACGCAGATTATCCCCTGCCACGGCGCGCGCTCGAACGTCAGTTTTGGCGTGTCGATCCGCACCCGTGGGCTCAATGGGGGGCTTCATTCGCGCGGACCGCCTCGTCGAATATCGAACCAGGCCTCCGCGTGCGTCCCCCACCCAGCCTGCTGCGAGGCCTGCAGGCGCCGTCGGGCAGCTTGTCCCCGCCCGACGGCGCCGCTTCGTTTTCGAGTTCCCGTAAAACTTGTCATCAAACTCGATCGCCGCTGTTGCGCCCAATGCGCAGGCGGCTAGGTTCGCGCACAAAATCATCAGGAACCCCTTCCATGGTCGCTGACGCGCGCCCGGATCTTGCACCTTCCGCTGAACAGTTTGTGGCCGTCGCCGCGGCCGGCCCCTGGCCTGCATTCCGCGCCAATGGCGCGATCGAGGCTGCCGCCGCGACCTTCCTGCGCGGGCTCTACGAGGACGCCTCCGACGACGAACTGGGCGATCTGACGGCCTCCGACTTGGTCGCGCTGGCGCATGATTTCTGGATTTGGCGGGCCGAGCGGGCGCCCGACGAACAATCCTTGCGCATTCGCCGCGGAATTGGCGCCGGCGGGCGCGCCCTCGATCGCGACATTCTGGAGATTGCCGGCCCCGATATGCCGTTCCTGGTCGATTCGGTGATGGGAGAACTGGCCGATCAAAGCGTATCGGCGTTGGCGATGTTCCATCCGGTGGCGCCGGCCTCGAGCGGCAAGGGCCGCGATTCGCTGATCCAAATCCATTTGCCGCGCCTGTCGGCCCAGCGCGCCAAGGCGCTCCATGAGGGTGTGCGCGCCTCGCTCGGCGATGTCCGCGCTTCGGTGGGCGATTACGAGGCCATGCGAGCGCGCATGGAAGCGTGCGCGGCCGAGCTCGAAACTGCCCGCACCGGCGCGCCGAAGGGAGACGTGGAAGAGGCCGTCGCACTGCTGCGCTGGCTGGCGGCCAACAAATTCACATTCCTTGGCGCGCGCGACTACAAATACGCGCGCGACCCCAACGGCGCCTTCAAGGCGCACGAACCTGTCATTCTTGCCGATACGTGTCTCGGCATCCTGCGCGATGTCGAGCGCTACGTGTTGCGCACGTCTGCCGAGCCCATGGTCCTTACGCCAGAGCTGAAGCGCCTCTTGGGCGAGGCTACGCCGCTTATTGTGGCGAAGTCGACCCTGCGCGCTCGCGTGCATCGGCGCGCTACGGCCGATTATGTGGGCGTGCGCCGCTATAACGACAATGGCGAAGCCATCGGGGAAGTCCGTTTCGTAGGTCTGTTCACCAGCGAATCCTTCACCGAACCGACGCGCAACATCCCGGTGCTGCGCAAGAAGGCGCAATGGGTGATGGACAAGGCGGGATTCGTTCAGGGGGGACACAACGCCAAGACGCTGCGCAAGGTCATAGAATACTACCCGCGTGAAGAGCTTTGGCAGATGTCACGCGAAGAATTGCTGAGTACGGCGCGCGGAATATTGCACTTGCTCGACCGTCCGCGCGCAAGGGTCTTTACTCGGCGCGACCGCTTCAATCGCTTCGTAACGGCGCTGGCTTACGTGCCCAAGGAGCGCTTCAATACGGAGGTCCGCGAGGCCATCGGCGAGACCATTGCGCGTCGCTATGGCGGCGTGGTTGAGAACTTCCAGCCGCAATTGGGTGAGGGCCAGCTCGCGCGCGTTTTGTTCTTCATCGGCGACATCGATAAAACCAAGACAGAGCCGCGGGCGGGCGCGCTCGACGCGGCGGTGGCCGCGCTGACCCAGACTTGGGAAGACGCATTTGCGGAAGCCCTTATGCGCTCGCCTTTCTTCGATACCGCCGCGCGCGAAGAGGCTTCGGATCGCTTCGACGGCGCGTTTACGGCGGCATATCGCGAACGTTACGGTATCGACGAGGCGCTAATCGACGCTGGGCAGATTCTCGGCGCCGGCGACGATGAAGTCATCCGCGTGCGCGCCTATCGCCTTGACGGCGACGCCGACGCCATCCTGCGCTGCAAATTCTACACCCGCGGCGATGTATTGGCGCTCTCGGCGACGGTGCCAATTCTCGAGAACATGGGATTATTCGTCGATTCCGAGGTGAACTTCCAGCTGGAGCTGAAGGCCGGCGCGGGGCGCCCGCCGCAACGGATTTTCGTTCACGACATCGAGACGCGTTCGACCGACAGAAGACCGATCGATCTTGGCAAGGCGGGCGCGCAATTTGAACGCGCCTTCGCCGCGATCTGGACGGGCCGAAGCGAGAATGACGGCTTCAATCGCCTGGTGCTTACCTTACCGTGCTCCTGGCGAGAAGCGGCGCTGGTGCGCGCGCTCGCGCGCTATCGTCAGCAAAGCGGGCTCGATCCAACTCAGGCGGTGCAAGAACAGGCGCTTGCCGCCAATCCAAAGATCGCCTCGCTCATCCTGGCGCTGTTCAAGGCGCGGTTCGATCCAGGCCTGCCCGAGACAATGGAGACGCGCCGCATTCGCTCGGGGCGGCTCGAGTTCATGCTGGAGGCCGCGCTCAATGAGGTCGTGAGTCTGGATGAGGACCGCGCGCTCCGGCGCATCGGGCATTTGATCAAAGCCATCCAGCGCACGAATTACTATCAGGCCGGCGCCGATGGACGCGAGAAGCCCTATATTTCGTTCAAGATAGATTCCCGCGCCATGGCCGAACTGCCGGCGCCGAAGCCGTACCGAGAGATCTGGGTCGCCAGCCCGCAGGTGGAAGGCGTGCACCTGCGTTTCGGCCCGGTTGCGCGCGGCGGCTTGCGCTGGTCGGATCGGCGCGACGATTTCCGCACCGAGGTGCTCGATCTCGTGAAGGCACAGCAGGTGAAGAACGCCATCATCGTTCCCGTCGGCGCCAAGGGAGGCTTTTTTCCAAAGCGCCTGCCGGCGCGCGGGACGCCTGGTTTCCAGGAAGGCGGGGTCGACGCATACAAGACCTTCCTGCGTGGCCTGCTCGATGTCACCGACAACATTGTCAACGATGCCGTGAAACCTCCGAGCAATGTCGTGCGCTGGGACGACGACGATCCCTACCTCGTCGTCGCCGCCGACAAAGGCACTGCGACCTTCTCCGACATCGCCAACGACATTTCCGCTGAGTACGGCCACTGGCTCGGAGATGCATTCGCCTCCGGCGGATCGGTCGGCTACGACCACAAAGCCATGGGCATAACCGCCAAAGGCGCATGGGAAGCGGTGAAGCGGCACTTCCGCGAAGCCGGCAAGAACATCCAGGAAGAGGAATTTACGGTCATCGGCGTCGGCGACATGTCAGGAGATGTGTTCGGCAACGGCATGCTCTTATCGCGCAAGATCAGATTGCTCGCGGCATTCGACCATCGCGACATCTTCATCGATCCAAACCCGAAGGACGCCGAAGCTTGCTGGATTGAGCGAAAGCGCTTGTTCGACACGCCGCGTACGTCCTGGCAAGACTACGACAAGAAGCTCATCTCCAAGGGCGGGGGTGTATTTGCGCGCACGCTGAAGGCGGTCGACATCAGCAAGGAGATCTCCGCGCTCACCGGGCTCGACAAACCGCAAGTGACGCCGGGAGAACTCATTTCCGCGCTGCTGAAGAGCCAATGTGAGCTGCTCTGGTTCGGCGGCATCGGCGCCTACGTAAAGGCGCGCAGCGAAACCCACGCTGAGGTCGGAGATAAGGGCACTGACGGCCTGCGCGTCGATGCGGAGGACTTGCGGGCCCTGGTGGTCGGCGAGGGCGCTAATTTGGGCGTGACTCAGAAGGGGCGCATCGCTTTCGCGCGCGCGGGCGGGCGCATCAATACCGACGCAATTGACAACTCGGCGGGCGTCGACACTTCCGACCACGAAGTCAACATCAAGATCCTGCTCGCCGAAGCGATCCGCGCCGGCGCCTTGAAGGCCGGCAAGCGCGACAAACTCTTGGAGACAATGACAGATGAGGTCGGCGACCTTGTCCTTTCGAACAATTATGATCAAACGCTCGCGCTCACTCTGGCGCAAGCGAGCGCGGCGGCCGATCTCGACAGCCATGAGCGTTTCATCCAGCGGCTTGAAGGGGTCGGCAAGCTTTCACGCCGCGTGGAAGGGCTGCCCTCGTCACCAGAGATCGCGTTGCTGCGAGGCGCCAAGCAAGGCTTGTCGCGGCCGGAGCTGGCAAAGCTCGTGGCCTATGCCAAGATCGATTTGTTCGACGCCTTGGTGGCAAGCGATGCGCCGGACGATCCCGCGTTTGCAGAGCCGCTGAAGGTGTATTTCCCGCGCGAGTTGGCGAAGTTCGAGCCGCAGATGCGTACGCACCGGCTGCGCCGCGAAATCATCGCGACGCAATTGGCCAACGATGTCGTCAATCGCTGTGGTCCGTCCTTTGTGGACCGTGTGCGCGAAATTGCGCGAGCCGGCCCGGTGGTGGTGGCGTCTTCGTTCGAGGCCGCGCGGCGCATTTTCGATCTTGAATCGCTGGCTGAGCGCATCAACGCTCTCGATAACCAGATTCCCGCGGCGGCGCAGACCGCGCTGCACCAGCGCGTCGCGGGCGCGCTGCGACGATCGACCATCTATCTGGCGCGGAACGGGAGTTTTGGCGGCGACAATCCGTCCGGCATCCTTGACATCGCTCAGCGCTATCGCGAGCCCGTCATCGCCCAGCGCGCGACGCTCCTGGACGATTTGAGCGCCATAGAACGCGAACGCGTCGATGCCCGGCACAAGGCGCTGATCGATCTCGGCGCGCCGGAAGCACTCGCGCGCGAGGCAGCCTTGTTGCGGCCGCTCACGCTGTCTTTGGACGTGGCCGATCTCGCTCGCCACACGCAGTGGCCGATAAACCCCGCCTCAATGCTCCACACGGTGATCGGGGCGGAGTTCGGGCTCGATGCCCTTTCTGATGCGGCGGCGTCGCTTAGGCTCGAGCAGCACTGGGATCGTCTGGTCGTGCGTCGCACGTCGGAGGATTTCGGTGAGACCCAGCTTAGGCTCGCGGAGGCGGCGGCGCGAGCCATCGGCGACCCTCCGGCAAACGCCGATCATGGATGGGCCAATGGCGCGGCCAAGGATTGGATTGCCGCCTTAGGGCAACCGGCGCAGCGCGTGCGATCGGCGTATGACGAGCTCAATGCACAAGGGCCTTGGACGTTCGCGAAGTTGATGCTGATCGCGGCGGAGTTCAACGCGCTCGTCAACGCAGTGCGCTAAAGCGAGGTGATCAACTCCCGCAGCAAATCATGCTCGCGCGCCGTGGCGGCGGGATTGTAGCGCACGCGAGGGTCCTCAGCGTACGCATCCTCGAACGCGTGTGTTGCCCTTTCGAAGACGTGAATTTCCAATTGTGCGCCGCGCCCGCGTTGTCGTTCGAGCGTCGCGCGCGTTGGGCCTACGATGTAGTCCTGCTCGGCGACGATGGCGAGGCTGCGCGGATTGATGCGCCAGCCCCGACGTCCCGCGGACGTGCCGGGGCCGGCATAGGGATAGACAAGCATCGTGGCAGCCAGGCCCTTGAGTGGTTCTTCGCTCAGGTCGCTCAGCCCGGTGGCGCGCTCCATCTCGACGCCTGCGCGTAGCGCCAGCGCGTCCATGATGGTCCACCCGCCATGGCTCCAACCCAGGGCGAGGATGCGATCGGGATCGGCCCAGCTTTGCCGGCGGGCCCACGCCATGGCGGCATAGAGATCGCCGGCGCGCTCGCGTCCATGCAGGCGAGCCCCGGTGCATACCGTGGCGAGAGCGGCGAGGCGCGTGATATGGCGCGGCGAGTACGAATCGACCGTAACTGCGCTTGCGCCTGCACGCGCGGCGACATGTGCGATTTCGGCCATGAACGGGCGCAAACCGCCGCACCCGTGTAACATCAGAACGACAGGAGCACGCCCGCCGGTGCTAGAGCGTTGGAGCTGGAAGTACGGCTCGAGCCGCGCGATCCGTTGCTCAAGTGTTTCGGCGAAGACCGCGACGGGCATGGGCGCCATCCCACCATAAAGCGAGCGCCTGCGACAATGGCTAGACCGCATTCAGGAAAAGTGGATACCGGTTTTCCGTCCGAACGCGGTCTAAATTATTGATTATTGCGGTTTCCGGGCGACCGACCGGTATCCACGCGGCCCGAAACCGCGATGGCTCGACAGGCGCTGCCGCCCTGACCCATAATAGCGCCTGCGAGGAGGGGTTCGGTATGAAACTGGCGCGTTCACTTTTGATGTCGGCGCTTTTGGCTGCGGCGGCTGGGTGCGGGCAGCTCAATCAAGGTAAGGCCGCCGAGGGCGATGCTGCGGAACCTGCCGCCAGCGCCGACGCCAAGCCCGGCGAAGGCGCCGAGGCTGGCGGCAAGCCGGCAACGCCCGCGCAAGCGGCGCCTGGAACCACTGCGGATAAACCCGACTGACATAGCCGCCCTGTTCGTTTGGTGAATGCTTCAGCGCGGATCGCGCAGGTGATTGATAGCGCGGGCCCCGCTGGCCCGTCCCCGGAGTTGGGTAGCGCGCTGATCGCAACGGTCAGTGCCTAAAGTGCCGCATGCCCGTAAACGCCATGGCGATTTCAGCGTCGTCGGCGGCTTTGATCACATCCTCGTCGCGGATGGAGCCGCCGGGCTGGATGACGCAGCTCGCGCCAGCCTGCACGGCTTGCATAAGCCCGTCCGGGAAGGGGAAGAAAGCATCAGAGGCGCACGCCGACCCAACCGTACGCGGATCGCCCCAGCCACCGGCGTGAGCGGCTTCTTCGGCTTTCAGGCGCGCTACGCGCGCTGAATCCACGCGGCTCATTTGTCCCGCGCCGATGCCGCCAGTGGCGCCGTCTCTGGCGTACACGATGGCGTTCGACTTCACGTGCTTGGCGACGCGGAACGCAAACAGCATGTCGCGGATTTGCTCCGGCGTTGGCTTCCTCTTGGTGACGAATTTGAGATCGCTCGCCTGAATGCGGCCATTGTCGCGGTTCTGCACCAGGAAGCCGCCGGCGACAGTCTTGATCGCTGTTCCCGGTGCGGCCGGATCGGGCAGTCCGCCCGTGACGAGCAAGCGCAGGTTCTTTTTCTTGGCAAACACCGCAATTGCGTCTTCGTCGGCCTCTGGCGCGATGACGACTTCAGTGAAAATCTCGGCGATGGCTTCGGCGGCGGTGCGGTCGAGCTTGCGGTTCAAGGCGACGATGCCGCCGAACGCCGACACCGAATCGCATTCGAGCGCGCGCTTGTATGTGTCGAGGAGGTTCGAGCCGATCGCTACGCCGCACGGATTGGCATGCTTGATGATGGCGACGGCAGCACTCTCCTTTGGATCGAACTCCGCAACCAGCTCGAAGGCGGCGTCTGTGTCGTTGAGATTGTTGTAGGAGAGCTCCTTGCCTTGCAGCTGCTTGGCAGTGGCCACGCCAAAGCGCATCTCGGCAGTCGTGTAGAACGCTGCGCCCTGGTGCGGGTTTTCGCCGTAGCGCAGGCTTTGCTTCAGCTTGCCGCCGAGCGCGCGCCAGGCGGGCGCGGCTTCGCCCAAGTGCTCAGCGTACCAGGAGGAGATCGCTGCGTCGTAGGCGCCGGTGCGCGCGAAGGCCTTGGCGGCCAAGTGCTTGCGCAAAGCGAGTGTCGTGCCGCCATGCGTCTTTGCCTCTTCCAGGATTGCCGCCATGTCGTCGGCGTCGGTGGCCACGGCGATGAAACCGTAATTCTTGGCCGCGGCGCGGATCATGGCCGGGCCGCCGATGTCGATGTTTTCGACGCAGGTTTCGAAATCGGCGTCGCGCGCGACTGTCACTTCGAACGGATAGAGCTTCACGTAGAGCACGTCGAAGGGGGCGATGCCGTGCTCGGCCATGGCGCGCGCGTGTTCGGGATTGTCGCGCAGCGCCAGCAGCCCACCGTGGATTTTCGGGTGAAGCGTCTTCACCCGCCCGTCCATCATTTCCGGCGAGCCGGTGACTGCGCTCACATCCTCGACCTTGAGCCCGGAATTGGCGATGGCGGCCCTCGTGCCGCCTGTAGAGACGAGCGCTGCGCCGAGATCGGCGAGCGCTCTGGCGTGCTCCATCAGGCCAGTCTTATCCGACACCGAAATGAGCGCGCGGCGGATGGGGAGGATGTCTGTCATGGGACGCTTTTAGGGGATTCGGGAAGCGAGGCGTAGGCGACGCAAGGGCGCGGGGCCGGGATTGGGCCAATTCGTTGCCGATGCGTTTCACCCCATCTTCGTCAGCGCCCAGCGGATGCGGTTCGGGGGTGCAAGGCCATGGCCCAGCGGATCGGCCGCACCTGAGAGCACGAGCTGTGCGGTTTCGCGCGGCGCGGGTCCGCCCCAATAGGTCGAGGGTTCGACGGCGAGATCGGGCGCATCGGTGCGGAGCCGCCAGCGCTGGCCGGCGCGCGTGATCAAGTCCGCGGATTGGCGATCGATCAGGCGCACGCGCACGTCGGGATGGAAGTGAAAGCGCGCCACGAACGGAATCGGTCTTTTCGCGGGCGCCGTCTTCAGCTTCATGGGCCGGATCAGTTCGTCGATGCCGCGCATATTCTTGCCTTCGTGATCGACGAAGAGATAGCGCCGGTGCAGCAAGCCGAATTGCGCCTTGTAGCCGTCGTGCCGGCCTTGCACGGTAATGCCGCTTTCATCGGAGGAGCGGCGCACGTCGTCGAGTTTGGGGCCAGTGAGACGCGCCGGGCCTCGCCCGCGGCGCTGTTCCTCAAGCTCGGCGGAAAGCGCGTCGGCCAGCACCAAGGCCGAGTGGCCGTTGGTGGCGCGCGCTGCAAGGCGCGCGGCGGGTCCCATTTCGCGCGTGGCGCCGACATTGACGATCAATCGTTCGGCGCCGCTGGACAGCTCGAAAGCCAGCGCGCTCGCATGGGCACGCTCGGAATAGGCCAGAGGCGGAGCTGAGCCGACATCGAACAGCGCGCGCAGCTGGCCCGCTTCGAGGCGATGAAACCCAGAATAGGTGGCGTATTGCACCGAGCGCACTTCGCCGCCAGTGCGGGCGAGCACGGCGTCGATCGAGGCGGGCGAGCCTTCCGCGCCGCCGTGGAAGCAACCAAGGCCGCCGTCCCCCAAGCGCAGCATGCGCAGCATGTTGGCGAATTTCGGCGGCGCGTCCCGCAGGATCGATGGCGGCTCGGCGAGCGCCTCCCACGCCACGACCAGGTCGCACAGTGCTTCAGCCAGCGCCTCAGGCGCGCGCGACTGGTGCCCACCGTCGGGCCAGAATTGCTTGGCGCACGCTTCCGCCAACATCTCCTCGCCTTGCTCGGCCAAGCGCTCGGCGTCGGGAAAGCCGGCCGCGCCCGCGAGCACTAGCGCCGCACCGGCCTTGATCGAACCGAGGTGACGTTCGCTCAGTTCAGCCTGGGACCGGAGGAGAAGCTGCGCCTGGCGCGATCCCGAGCGCAGCAGATCAGCGCGGCGCTCGGGATCGCCATTCTCAAATGCAGGTCGCGCCCAACAGAGCCACGCAAATAAGCGCTCGGCGGTCAGTTCGGGATCCCAGGCGAGATCGTCCCATTCTCCGTACTGGTTCACCCAATCGTCGATCAAGCCGGCGATGCAAGCGTGTGCGGAGGCGCCGACCGCCGCGAGATCGATCAGCCATGTGAACGCGTGGAGGCGGGCCGCGAAGTGCCGCGAAGGCAATTTTGCCCGCCAGGGCAACGCATGTTCGCCGGCAAGGCGCTCGGCCCCGATGCGCCACACGCCGCGGCCCAGTTCACGCCCGCGTTCGGCGTCGCCCACGCGCGGATCGGCGGCCCATTTCTCGATGCGGTCGGGCGCGTCATCGCTCAGCCGCGCGCGGTGGAACGGGTTGGCGCGCCATTGGTCGCTCAAGGGAAAGGCCCCTCGGCGCCGGCGTGGGGGAAAGGCCGGCAGCGTTGCATCAGTGCGGGTTTCGGAGCCTCGCGATGTTGTCGGCGTAGACGCTCGAATCGCCGCCATAAACAGCGGTGCCGGCGACGAGCGCGGTCGCGCCGGCGGCGATGATGCGCGGCGCGGTCTTGGCATTAACCCCGCCGTCGACTTCCAGGATGATGTCGCGGCCGCTCGCGTCGATCTTGCGGCGCACAGCTTCGATCTTCGGCAGCGCGCTTTCGATGAAGCTCTGCCCGCCGAATCCGGGATTGACGCTCATGATCAGAATGAGATCGACCAAATCGAGTACAGGATCGATTGCGTCGGCCGGCGTGCCGGGATTGAGGGAGAGCCCCGCCTTTGCCCCGCTTGCCCTTACCGCTTGGAGCGTGCGGTGCACGTGCGGGCCGGCTTCGGGATGCACCGTGATGATGTCGGCGCCGGCCTCACGAAATGCCTGGATGTAGGGATCGACCGGGGCGATCATCAAATGCACGTCCAGCCTTGTCTTCGCGTGCGGGCGGATGGCCCTAACGACCGCTGGACCGATCGAGATGTTCGGCACGAAGTGCCCATCCATCACATCGACGTGGATCATATCGGCGCCGGCCGCCTCGACCGCCCGCACTTCTTCGCCAAGCCTGGCGAAATCGGCAGCCAGAATCGAAGGTGCAATGAGAGTGCGCGCCATCAGGGCTGGTTAGCCGCGCGGCCGCTTGGTGGCAAGGCGCTCACGCGTGCTGAGTCCTTTACAAGCCGCGCGGCGAAGAAGCCGTCGAGGCCGCCGATTTGGAGCCAGTGCGCGGGCAAGGTGCGCAAGTCCCCGTCGGGAGTGATGAATTCGTCTGCGCCGCCGATTTCACCGCGCATAAGCGGGACGCGCCGCCAGCCGGCGTTGAGAGCGTCGGCGACAACGCCTGGGCCTTCCTCCGGCTCAAGCGAGCACACCGCATGCACAAGAATACCACCGGGTTTGAGATATTCCGCTGCGGCTGTCACAAGGCGGGATTGGAGCTCGGCCAAAGCGCGCACGTCGTTCGGCCGACGCAACCATGCCACATCGGGATGGCGACGCAACGTGCCCGTGGAGGTGCAAGGTGCATCGAGGAGGATGGCGCCGAACGGCTCGGCGGCGCGGAACTCCAAAGCATCGGCGCAAATCACGTCAGCGCTAAGCCCGGTTCGCGCAAGATTTTCGCGCAGGCGCGTTAGGCGTGCTTCGGATTTATCGATGGCGGTCACCAGCGCACCGGCCGCCGCGAGCTGTAAGGTCTTGCCTCCCGGCGCCGCGCAAAGGTCGAGCACGCGTTCGCCGCGCACATCGCCCAACATCCGCACAGGCAGCGCCGCTGCCGCGTCCTGCACCCACCAGGCGCCGTCGGCGAAGCCGTCCAATTCCTCGACGCTGGAGAACAAACGCCCCTCCCCCCTTGCGGGGGACGGGAGACGCACACTGCCGGTTGGTGTTTGCGCGCCCATTAAACGCATTGCCCATTCGTCGGGACTATTCTTCGTCGTTATGTCGAGCGGCGGTTCCTGTAAAAGCGCTTCGGCAATGCGTGGCGCGGCGTCGGCGTAGGCCGCACGCCAACGCGTATAGAGCCAGGCGGGCAAGTCCGCGCCCGGCGGCAGCGCCGCGAACAGCGAGGGGCCCTGTTCGGAAACCCGGCGCAGCACGGCGTTCATCAGCTTGGCGAAGCCGCGCGCCTCCTGCATGGCATTTGCCGCCGCCACTGTTTCTCCGACGGCGGCGTGAGGTGGCGTGCCGAGCACGAGCAATTGCGCTGCGCCGATCCGCAAGAGTGCGCGCCCTTGATAGGCTGTATCGGGAAGAGGGCGTTGCAGGAAACGCGCAAGCACCGCGTCAATGCCGCCAAGGCGCCGCAGTGTAGCTGTCGCAAGCGCGCGCGCGAACGCACGATCGCGGCCTTGCAACGCGGCGTAGCTGGGCGTCTGGCTCAGCGCATCTTCGAGCGCGCGCCCCTGGTCAAGCACCGCAATCAGCAATTCGGCGGCGGCGCGGCGCGCGCTCAAGGCGAGGTCGCGTTGGTGTACTGGATTTCCACGCGCGCGCGCGCGTAGCTCGCGAGGCGCACAACCGCGCCGCCGGCCGAAAGGGGCGTGGAGATGCGCACGACCGGCGCAAAGCTCGTATCCGGCATCAGCGCGAACCAAACTTCGCCATGAGGTATGCGCCGCCGGCCTGTGTCGCGCCGCTCGAAGCCCGCCACCGCGATATAGGCGAGCGAGCATTTCAACACATCGCCCTCATAACCGGCGTCGTCGAAATCGTCGATCTCGCCGCCGGCAAGTTCGAGCAGGTAGTGGAAGCGGCCGTCAAAAGTCGGATAGGCGCCAGAGCAGCGGCGCGTTTGCCCGACGTCGATCGACATCGCGATCATGCTGGAAAGGGGGTCGCGGGAGATCAGGCGCTGTTCATCACTGGTGGGCGGATCACCCCAAAGGCGGTAGTCAGGCTCGATCTGAGCGACCACCGCACCGCCATCGGCGACATGCATGGCGATGATGCGGTGTTTGCGACTGTAGCGATGATCGAGATAGTAGCGCCGCCAATGGACCGCCCCATTTTGTATGACGCCAGAGGCCGAGGCGCTAAGATTGGTGCGCTCGAACAGGTTTGCGAGGCCGCGCGAGCGCAGCGTGGCCGTCACCGCGTAGCTATCGTCCGATACGTCGGCGTCGACCGTCATGCCCCCGAGCGGAATGAAGCCCAACCCGACGCCGTCATATGTCAGCGAGAAACGATCTGCGTGCGCGGAGCCCGCCGTCAGGAACAGGGCGGCGAGGGAGAAAAGGGCGGCGCGCATATGCGCGATTGTAGAGCGCGGCGCCTCGGTGTCCACCGGGGTCAGTGTTTCACGCGCGCAGCAGGCCCCGCATTGGGCGCACTGCGGCGCTGTCCGGGAAAACGTCACGTTCAAGTGCTGCGTTTGGAACGCGCAGATGATCTGCCAACACACCCTTGATTATCGCGCGGAGATCTGTGGTTGGGCGCAAGTCTCGATTTTCGTAAAGTGCGCCTTGAGCCAAGCCCGGCCAGTCAGCCAAGACACGGCCTCCGTCAATCGCGCCGCCGGCAAGGAAGGCCGCGGCCGCCATGCCATGGTCGGTCCCGCCGGCCCCATTTGGCGCGGCCGTGCGGCCGAACTCGGTGGCGATGATGACGATCGTGTCACGCCAAGCCTCGCCCATTTCGATTTTGAATGAATCGAGCCCGTCATCGAGAAGTGTGAGATTGCGGGCGAGCGGGCCTTGCTCAAGGCCCTGGTTGGCGTGGGTGTCCCAGCCACCCATTTCCATCACCGCGGCGATCGGGCCGTTTTCATCTTTCAGGAAACGCGCGGCAATCTGCGCAAGCGTGGTTAGTGAGCGAGCGCCGCGCGCATTCATGTCGGCGGCGCCGGCGTCCATCGCCACGTTGTTGGCGGTCATCGCCGATTGCAGCGCATGCGCCAGCGCGGGGTCGCTTGCCTCGTAAAGCGCAAGCAGACGTCCCATCGTATCGGCATCGACGTCGGGCAGAACCGAGGGTGACCATGTGGCGACCGGCGTGGGTCCGCGCAGGATCAACGGCGCTTGCGCTGAAAGCGCCATGCCCATCTCGGCGCGCGCCCGCGGCAGTGCGCCAAGGGCTGCGTTGAGCCAGCCGTCAGTGCGAGCAAAGGGCGCGGCGGCGCCAGTCTCGAGCACGTTTTGCGCATCGAAGTGCGAACGCTCGCGATAGGGTGTTGCAGCGGCGTGCACTGGCAATAATTCGCCGGCGAGATAGAGCGCGTGCATCTTGGGCAAATTCTTGTGCAGGCCAAAAACGGCATTTAACGGCAGGGCCGCCCCTTCTCCGGTGCGCGGAATGGCAAGACGCCCGCGCACGCTCGCGTAGGAGGGGTCGCCGATGGGCGGCAAGGCGGAAAGTCCGTCCAGACCTCCGCGCAATATGACGACGAGCAAGCGCTTGGCGGTGGCTTGCGCCTGGCCAAAGGCCAGACGAGGAAACGAGAGGGCCGCGGCGCCTGTCGCACCGGCGATGAGGTGGCGGCGGCTCAGCATGGGTCTTTACCTCCGTTGCATTTCCGGGGCGCCGAAGAGAAGCGCCAAGCCTTGCGCGGGGCTTTCGGCGCGTTGGACCGCGCTGCGCGCTTGCGCGCCCAGCAATGGTCCAAGGCACGCCTCCGCGACGTTGAGGGGATCGATATCGGCGCGTGCGATACGCGCGGAATAGGTTTGCGCGAATTCGAGGCGCTTCCAGACGAGATCCGCTGTCAGCCACGCATCTGCCATGTCCGACCAGCCGTCTGGCCCGGGCGCCGCGTACGTGCGCTGCCCCATCGCCGACAGCGAAGCGACCCCTGCGCCTGGCGGCAGCGTACTCAAGTTCGCCGCGCGCAGGAGCGAGATGGCGTATTCCTCGGGCCGCTTGAACTTGGCGAGAGGCGTCGCCCACGCTTCTGGGGTGTCGACGAGCGCCTCCATCGTCGAGCGAAGATCGCCGTCGCTTTCTCGGAAAGCACGTTCGACACGCGTCACCGCTGTGTCCGGGGGATTGTCGGCGATGTAGTGACGGCAGAGCTTTGTGGCCAGAAAACGGGCAGTCGAGGGATGTCGGGCAAGGTCGGCAAGCGCCGCTTCGCCTTGCGCGAGCCCTGATTGCGGATACGTGCGGCCCAACAAGGTTTTAGGGCCCGGTTCATGGGCGGCAGCGTCGAACTCGAACAATTGCGGCCCACTGCGGTTGGCGACGCTATCGCTGACCAGATCGCGCAACCGCGGGCGCTGGTAGGTCCAGCCGGTAATGATTGAGGCGAGCGCCTGCACATCGCGCTGCGTGTAGCCGCCGTTCACGCCCAAGGTGTGTAGCTCGAGGATTTCGCGCGCCAGATTTTCGTTGATGCCGGTAGGTCGCCCGCCTCCAGGCAGGCGGCGCGCGCGGCGGGGGTTTTGCGCGGCTTGGCTGTTGGGCCCTATCGAGAGCCAGTTATCGAGATAGACGATCATGCCCGCATGCTTGGTAGAAGCGAGCAGCATGTCGGCAAAGCGTCCCCCGACATGAGGACGGATGGCGTCCTTCTCGAATGAAGGGGGAAGCGCGACGGCGGCCGGCTTTGCGGTCGAGACAGTGAAATGGTTTGACCAGAAATGCACCAGCCGTTCGTGCACCGGCAGTTCGCTGGTCATTGCCGCTTCCAGGCGCGCGCCGACAGCGCGGCTGACGCGCTCGCGGAAATTCTCCACGAAGTCATCTTCGATCGAGAGTCGCTGCAATTCCTCCTGCGTAACGCCCTGGCGCTCGGCGCGATTTCGGACGCGTTCAGCATTGCCGCCGCGCAGGCGCCTGCGGACGAGCCAACGGCCAAAGGCGAGGAGATCGTCTTCGGCGGGGGGAAGGGACGCGATTTGCGGCGGCGGCGTAGGTTGGCGGGCGAGCTGCCCCTTCACCCAGCCGCGGGGATCGACTGCGATTGTTCGCAGCTCGCCAGGGCGGGGGCCAAAGCCAAAACGGTGCGCGGCGAGTGCGGCGAGGCGCAGATCGGGCATGGAGCGCGGCCTCCTTTGCGGGTCTAACGCATCGGCCGATCGCATCCGTCGCGCAACCGAAAAGGGGAGCCGAGCGGCTCCCCTTCAAGGCTGATGTGGTTACACGCGCTCAGAGCGCGCGGACGTTGATTTCAGCATTGTCGAGTGGCAATTCGACCAGCATGCCCGTGCGGCCGGCGACGACATCTTCAAAGCCCGCCGCGCGTGCTTCGGCTACCTGAATTTGCGCCGACATGCGGTCCTCCGCGCCGGTGAGCACTACAAGGCCGGCATTGGCCGCGCTCGCTTGGGCGGCGATTTCGGCGGCGGTGGCGCGACCGTTGTTGTGCAATTGCGCCAACGCTTGGCTCTGCGCGCCCTGGAGCACGACATCGGCGTTCGCAGCCGCAGCCGCTCCAACGACGCGCCCGTCGCCGCCGACCACAATCGAGCGGCCGCGATAGTCAAAGCGGTAGCCAACGCGCCCCGTGAACGCATCTTCGGCCGTTGTAAACGCCGACACGATCAGACCATCGCCTTCAAACACAATGACCGAACGGCCCGGCTCCGGCGACGGGCCCCACGCTTGCAGACCGCGGGCGAAACCGTCGAAGCCGGCTGCTTGGTTGAGTCCATCGACCATGCGCTGCGTTTCCGCCGGGCCGTAGACTGGCAGCAACGGATTGACGCGCGTCGCTGCGCTCTCGCCGTACAATTCGTCGAGGTCGGCCGTTTGCTGAAGCGCGGAATCAGTGAGCAGCACCGCCTCCAGCTTGCCCATGGGTATGCCACGCCGCGTCAATGAAGAAGCGGCGCCCGAGCCGGCGTCGACAATGAACAAACGTCCGGCCGCTACAACCGCAAGACATGGTTTCGAATCGCGCATTTCTGCGCCGGCGCCGCCGCAAACGATGGCGCGCAGCGCTGTGGTGTCGAACAGATTTTCTTGCGCGATTGACTGATCCTCGGTGTAGGCGGCGTAGGCGCGCGCAAGCGCCTCCTGGCCTTCAGGGGTTTGAGCTCCCAGAATCCATCCGCCCCAGAACAGGCCGGACAAAGTCACGAAGACTGCGGACGAGCTGCCAATAGCACCCATGTTGCGACCCCGCGTCTGAACCGCCGAAGCGGCGCTTTGACGTAAACCCCGTGGAGCGTCCCTAACCCATGCAACGATTCTCGCAAACACGGTTAACAAGGGGTTTCCACAAGATTGTCATGGTCCGCGCTGGTGGATAAAAAACGTGAAAAAATCAGCATCTTGGTTAACAGTCGCGGGGACTAGGCGGGGCCCAAATGGTTAACGGCGCACGCAGCGTTCTGGTGTTCGATTCCGGCGTCGGCGGATTGTCCGTGTTCGACGCAATTGCGGCGTCGGGACTGGACCTCGTACTCGACTACGTCGCCGACAACGCCTGGCTGCCCTATGGGCTGAAAACTGACGCCCAGTTGCGTGCACGCGTTCCGGAGCTTCTGGCGCGGCTTGTGACGCAATGGGCGCCCGATATCGTGGTGATTGCGTGCAATACGGCCTCGACCATTGTGCTCGGCGACGTGCGCGCGCGATTGCCGGTCCAGGTCGTTGGCGTTGTGCCGCCAATCAAGCCCGCGGCCGCCGCCACGAACTCTGGTGTAATCGGTCTCCTCGCGACGCCGGCCACTGTGACACGCCCCTACACGGACGACCTCGTGGCGCGTTTCGCATCTGACAAGCATGTGATTCGTTTCGGTTCTTCCGCACTGGTCGCGGCGGCGGAGGCCAAGTTGCGAGGCGAACCACCCCATGCGTCTGCGATCACAGATGCAATTGACGGGTTGTTTGGCGCGATTGGGGGCGAGGCCATCGACGTCGTGGCCCTCGCGTGCACACATTTTCCGCTGCTGGCGGAAGAATTGGCGGCCGCGGCGCCGCGCGCGTGCCTCTGGCTCGATTCCGGGGCGGCCATTGCGCGGCGCGTTGGGGAAGTGAGCAGCGCCGGAGCAGGTGTTGTGCAGCCGCGGCGCGCCGGTTTTACCGATTTTGCGGCAGTCGCCGGGTTGCGTCCGGCTCTGGCTGCTCGGGGCATAATTGGCAGCGTACGCATCGATGCGGGTACAGGATTTGCCGGCGAGGATATCGCGCTCTGATTGTCTGCGGCGTGCGTGTCGTTTTGGACGCGTGCGCCAACTCTACGCGTTAATGTTTGTCTCTCGCATTGCGCCTGCGCGGCTGCAGTCTAACGATTTCACCCCGTACTGACGAGAATGGGGTCAAGGACATGGCGGGAACGTTCGGCGGAAAGCCGGTTGGATTGGTCTCGGATATCCTGAATCTTGAAATGGTGCTGACGCGCAAGCCGGCGCTGAAAGTCCCACGCTATCAGCGGGCTTATACGTGGGGCGAACGTGAGGTCCGTCAACTGATCCAAGATCTGCGGCGCGCTTTCCAGCGCGGAGCGACCTTCTATTTCATAGGTCAGATCGTCCTGGTAAAAAACAACGGCAAGCTTGAAATCTCCGACGGCCAACAGAGGTTGGCGACGTTGACGATGATCATCGCCTATGTGCGGGATCGTTTGCCCGGCCGAGCGAAGCAATGCCAGAGTCTGATCATGGACGGCGATCGGCCGCGCCTCCTTCTGCGCGACGAGGACGCAAGTTTCTACCGCGGCTTCGTGCAAGAGCCGGGGAAGATGTCTGCTCTCGCGCAGGAAGCCGAGTGGGGCGTCGATTCAAAGGATTTGCTGTGTTTGGCCGCGCGTACAATAGAGTCGGCGCTGCGCGATCTCGATGACCGCGCGCTCGACGCTTTCATGTCCTACGTAGCACGCGCATGCACGATCAACGTCGTTGATGCCGACGAGCGTGGCTGCGCGCAGACCGTTTTCAATACGTTGAACAAGCGCGGCTCGCCGCTCTCAGGCGCCGACATCATCAAAAGCGATCTGATCGAGAATGCCGGACTCACCGACGCGGAGGCCAATGAGGCCGCGCGCAAGTGGGAGGAAATCGAGGACATGTTTCAGCGCGAGAATTTCGCGTATTTGCTCGAATGGATGCCGTTCCTGCTGACCGGCGAGTTCCTGCTATCGCCCGGCGACCTCGCGACATTCCGCGGCGCGGTGGAGCGCGCCGGCGGCGTACGCACCTTCTTGCTTGAAAGGATGCCGAAATACGCGGAGGCCCTGCGCGCCATCCTTACGGATTCGATCGACGTGGGCGCCGCAAGCCGGGAGGTCAACAGGCGCGTCAAACTGATGAAGGAGGTTAAGGTCTGGGATTGGGCGCCGGCGGCGATCGCTTTCCTGTCGGCGCACTCCTCGGAGACCGAGCGCGCGCGCCGTTTCTTCCAGGCCCTCGATCTATACTGCTTTGCTTGCGAACTCGGCGTGATAGACACGCGCGTCCGCGACGATCGTTATGCGCGCGCCGCTTGTCATGTCGACGACGACAGGCTGCTTCACGGGCCCAAAGGGGCGCTCGCCTTGACCGAAGCCGAGAGACGGGGCGTCTTCGAGGCGCTCAATCGCTCGCGCAAGCGGGATCCGCTGCGTCGCCTACTGTTGCTGCGCGTGGAGGGGGCGCTTCGCGAAGGAAGTTTCGTGTCAATGAACGGCGACGTCACAGCCGAGCACATCTTGCCGAAGGGGGGCAGCCCCTGGTGGAACGAGCGCTTTCCCGACCCAAAGATGCGCAAGGAGCTGACTCACCTCCTGGGTAATTTCACCCTCGTGACCCACGATCAAAACAAACGCGCGGAGAACAAATCCTATCCGGAGAAGCGCCGGATCTTCTTCGATACGCCGGGGGCGCCGATTTACGCGCTGACCAGGGACATCGTGGGTATCGAGGAGTGGTCGCAGGAAGCAATCGAATCGCGAACAGAGCGCCTTGTCGCCCACCTGTGCAACGACTGGGGCATGCATGACGGCGCCGGCGCGCGAGCGGCATGAATTTAACCTCGCGCTAACCAACGCGCCTCAGATCTTAACCTCGCATTCATATCTGAGGCGAGGGGGTCCGATGTCTCTGCTGTATGCGGTCGTGTTCGCGACCCGGTGCCGCTCAAACCATCACCGCCTGGCGGTCGATGCGTTGCAGCACCTGCGCTCGCCGGATGCTGCACGCTGGCGCAATCTGCTGCTGCACCATCACGACGAATATTTGAAAGGCGCAAAGGCGCCCGACGATGTGTTCAAGGACTTCAAGAATCACGTTCTGCATGTGCGCGACGGCGACTGGGGCGGGGCCATCGAAGCCTGCGGGGAATGGTATCGGCGCACAGTGCGCGCGTTGATGGCCGAGGATTGGAGGCAGGCGGCGTGGTCAGCTGGCGTGCTGAGTCACTATTACGTTGATCCGATTCAACCCCTTCACACCCATCAAACCGAAGAGGAAGGCGTCATCCACCGCGCAGTGGAATGGAGCTTCTCCAAATCGTACCGCGCGTTTCAAATCATCATCGAAGCTGAAGGCGGCTACCCTAATATCAACGCGCCGAGCGGGGAGGGATGGTTGGCCGACATGGTGCGCGCGGGCGCGAAGGCCTCCAACGCACACTACGAAACGGTGATCGATCACTACGACTTCGACAAGGGCGTACAAGATCCTCCCGCCGGTCTCGACAAGGAGCTCCGCCATGTCGTGGCAAGGCTCATCGGCCATGCCGCAGTGGGATTTGCGAACATCCTCGACCGCGCATTCGAGGATGCAGCCGTCAAGCCGCCAAGGATTGGCGGAACCCTGCAAGCCTTCTTTCTTGCTCTCGAAGCGCCGATCCAGAGTGTTCTCAAAGCTATCGACGATGTGAATGCGCGCCGCGAAGTGGCGGCACAGTACGAGGAATATCGGCGCACCGGCAAGGTGCGCGCCACGCTGAGCGAGGACGACAAAGTCGTGCGCGCGCTTTACGCAGCCGAAGTGCTAAAGACGCCGCTCTCTTCGCTCGACGCCCAATGGCCGCGCGAGATCGGTTCAAGAATAGGCCAACGCGCGCCTGCGCTGCCCGCGCCAAAGGTGCGGCGCGAACGCCTCCCGCCGCCGGAATTGCCTGAAGGCGCCCCTCGCGCGCGCGCCGAGAAGACGCCGCCGAAGTTCACCCTTGACGGCGCAACGCCTGTGGAGAAGGCGCCGTCGATCGGTCCGAAAACAGCCAAGCGTCTGGAGGCGGTCGGCGTACGCACGATCGCCGATCTGCTTGCGCTTCAGCCCGAGCAGGGCCAGCGCAGTATCGGCGCGCGGCACATCTCGGCGCAGACGATCCGTGACTGGCAGGCTCAGGCGTTGTTGGCGTGCACGGTGCCGGGCTTGAGATCGCGCGAGGCGCAGGCCCTGGTGGCGTGCGGCATCCAGGACGCGGTCGATCTCGCGAAGGCCGATCCCTCGGACCTCACTGAGAGTGTGGCGCATTGGGGTCTTTCCGAGGAGGGCGCTCGTGCTTGGGGTTCAAGGCCGGCGCCGAACGCCGACGATGTCGCGACTTGGATCGAACGCGCAAAGCGCGCCGGCGCGAGGGCTGCTGCTTAGATCCCCAGCATCGTCAGCACGATCGCCGCGATCAGCACAGGCATGATGAAAGCCGTAAGGCCCGATGCGACGATGCGCGCTGTCTTCAGGACGCGGTGGCCCTTGATCGGCTTGTCCTCGCGCGGGGCAAGCGCGAACCTGCACAGGAACGCGAACGCGGAGGCGACCCCCGCAACGCTTGCACCAGCCACGGCGCCAGCCATCAGCGCGGCGATCGCAGAGGCAAGGGCGATGAGGCCAAGAATGCCATGGCCGGAATTCATCACGCCCTTTACGAGGCGTTCGGCGCGTCCCTGATCGAAGGTTTTGTAGGCGACCGGCGAGAGCACAAATGAAAACAGCATGATCCAGCCGAGCGATGCGCCCGCAAGGATGATGGCGAAGGCTTGAGAAGCGGTTTGCATGGACGGGCGCTTAGCATGAGTCGCGGCGCGAAAAGGCGAACCGACTAGTCAACGCAGCCGGGCGCCCTGTTGAGAACCGCCCGCCTGGTCTATGAAAGGCTGCAAGGTCGGCTTGGGACCTCTAGGGGGAGACGTGCTTTCATGACCTATGCCGCCATCACGGGTTGGGGCGCTGCCATGCCGCCCGCGGTGCTGACGAACGCGGATCTTTCCACGTTTCTCGACACCAATGACGAGTGGATCGTCACGCGCACAGGCATGAAGGAGCGGCGCATCTCCCATGTCAGCGCAATCGACATGGCGGTGCTTGCGGCGCGGCGGGCAATGGCTTGTGCCAGAATGGAAGCCGGTGATGTCGACCTCATCGTCTATGGCAGCTGCAGCAATGATGAGCAGGTGCCTAATTCCGCCTCGGGCGTGCAAGCCGCGATCGGCGCACAACGGGCGGCGGCTATGGACATCAACACGGCGTGCACGAGTTTCCTCTACAGTTTATCGACGGCGAGCGCGCTGATACGCACGGGCGTGGTTCGCAACGCCGTGGTGATCGGGGTTGAACTCATTTCGCCGTACATGGATTGGGATAACCGCAATGTGTCGGTGCTCTTCGGCGATGGTTGCGCCGCAGTGGTGGTGCAAGCGAGCGACCGCGAAGAGGGGCTGCTTGGAGAGCAGCTGGGGTGCGCGGCCGACGCGCGTCACACATTGCGCGTGCGCGGCATGGGATGCGCTTACGCGAACAAGGGCGTTGTCCTCGGCGACACCGCATGGGATTTCGACGGACCGGAAATATTCCGCCGGGCCGTGCAAGGCATGAGTCAAGCCAGCGCTGCGGTGCTGAAGAAATGCGGCGTCAGCGCTGATGACATCGATCTTGTCGTTCCCCACCAGGCCAACCTCCGCATTATCGAGGCGGTGGTGGCCAAGAGCGGCATCTCGATGGATAAGGTCATGCTGACGGTTGAGCGTTACGGCAATATGAGCGCGGCTACGGTGCCGGTGGCGTTGGCCGAGGCGCTGGAGCAGGGCAGGGTCAAGCCTGGCGCGCTGATCTTGATGCCGGCGTTTGGCGCCGGACTTACGATGTGCGCCCACTTGGTTCGTTGGGGCGAGAGGGTGACGCCGCTGGCCGCGTCCGACGCGCAATTGCCGCCATGCTCGCGAAGCGCTCTCGATATAGTCAACGATATCCGCGCCAGGAAGGCGGGCGCTCGGGAGCGCTCAGCACCCGGTCTGCAGGCGCCGCAACTTGCCTGACTGGGCTGAAGCAAGCGCAAATGCATTGAAGGCGGCCAGCCCTATCGAAACTCCCACGCGAAGCCTTGGCCGCGCACCGTTCGGATCGCGCCGTCAACGGCGCGTTCGCGCAGCTTCTGCCTTAGGCGGCTCACCAGGTGATCCACGGCGACTTCTCCGGCCTCGCCGTCGATGCCGACGGCAACCATGATTTGCGCGCGACTGAAGACAGCTCCCGGACGCTCCGCCAACAGAGCAAGGAGGCGCCATTCGTTGGCGGTGACGGGCAAGTCCTGTCCCGCGACGATCACTCGGCGCTCCTCCAAGTGCAATTCGACGACACCGCGGCTGATGATATTCTCTCGCATCACTTGCGAACGGCGCAGCAGCGCACGCACGCGCACCGCTAGCTCGACAATCGAGAACGGCTTTGTGAGGTAGTCGTCGGCGCCAGAATCGAAACCCTCGATGCGTTGCTCCAAGGAGCGCGAAGCGGATAGAAACAACGCAGGCGTCTCGCGCCCCTCGGCACGAAGAATGCGCAATGCGTCAATGCAGTCGCCCCCCGGCATGCGCCGATCGAGCACCCAGAGATCGAACTGGCCGATGCGGGCATGTTCCAGCGCCGCCGCGATCGTGGCCGCTTCCTGTACGACATAGCCGTGCTCGCGCAGGCCCTGCGCGATGAAATCGCGCAGGATAGGGTCATCATCGGCGACGAGGATTCGTCCAGTCATGCTTCTCAGCGAACCCTACATTTCACATTGGCGCTAAGACAACGCGAAAGAGGCTGTTCCAAGGGGGCCGCTGCATTTTCCTATTCCAACAACAACATATCAGGGATCGGGAGACTGGCGGCGGCCGGAGCGACGTGAGTGGCTCCCGTGCAGCGCCTGCGCGACGCGCCGGCGCAGGTGGCCCCCTTGCTCGACTGCCGCCCCGAGTCGTGGCCTAACGGCGCGGATGCGAGCCAACGACAATCCCGGTTGGAAGGACCTGGCGCCGGCGTGCGGCCTGCTTGCACTTGCCGTATTTGCGGCGGCGATCGCCAGCTTCTTCTTGACCCGCGACTACAGCGCGATCGCTGTCGTCTGGCCTGTCAATGCGATCGTGCTGGCGACGATATCTCGACGTCACAGAAATTGGTGGCCGCCGCTGCTCGCCGCGGCCTATCTCGCCACCGTCGCGGCGAATCTGATGGCCGGCACTGGGTGGATCATCGCGAGCATTCTTGCGGGCGCCGATACTGTCGAGGTCTTGATCTGCGCTTGGGTGGTCGGGCGACGCGATCCACGCCACTATTCCGAGCACCCCAAGCTTTTCTTCTTTCGGCTGTTTATCGGAGCTGTCGCGGGCGCTTCCGTTTCCGGGGCAATCAGCGCGGCGTCTGTCTCGTTCGCCGCGGGCGCCTCGCCGTGGGGCGTGTACGTCTCTTGGTTCATAGCGGACGTACTGGGGTATATGATTTTCGCACCGTTCGTGTGGATGCTGCAGAGCGGACGGGTGCTGCACTATCTGCGTGGTTCGCTTCCGCCAGCGCGCGCCGCTCTGATCTGGCTGGGGTTCGCCGCCGCCGCCCTGCTCATCTTCGGACAGGGTGCGATCGATCTTACGCTCGCCGCGCCCTTCCTCATCCTTCCCATCGCCTTTAGTCTCGAAGGCGCGAGCGTGGCTCTTGCCGTCGGCCTTTTGTGCCTGATCGCGATCGGCGCAACGGCTCTGGGATTTGGTCCCGTCGCGCAACACTCCACATCTCCTGCGGTCGCTCTGCAACAGCTGCAGGTGTTCCTCGCCCTGATCAGCGTCGCCGGGACCCCGGCAGGCGCTGCGATTGCGCAACGGCAGAAGCTGTTGGGGGAAGTCGCCCAGGCGCGCGACGAAGCGCTTGCCGCAAATGAGGCGTTGGCGAAGAGCGCGGCCCAATGGAGCGCGCTCGCCGAAGCGTCGCGCGACATCATTGTGCGCACGGGACCGGGAGGAATTGTGCGTTACGCCTCGCCGGCCTGTCGTGATCTGCTCGGCATTGATCCAGGCGAGGCGATCGGCCGCTCCATCCTTGATTTCGCCGCGCCGGAGGATCGCGAGCGCGCGGCCAAGCTATCGGCGGCGAACTTCACTGGCGCCGAACTTGACCGTTCGGTGCGCCGGGAGTTCAGAGCGATGACGCGCGATGGACGGCAAATCTGGCTCGAAGGCAATCCGCACCTGATACGAGACCACAACGGCGTTCCGGTAGAGGTCGTTAACGTGTTTCGGGACGTGACGTCGCGCCAGCAAATGGAAGAGGAGCTGGCCGCGGCGCGCGATGAGGCGCTTGCCGCCAATGCCGCCCTTGCGCAGGCTGTAGCGCAATGGAACGCATTAGCGGAAGCGTCGCGGGACATCATCGTGCGTGCGGGACCCGGGGGAGTAATTCGCTATGTCTCGCCCGCGTGCCGCGCGCTGCTAGAGGTGGAGCCAGCGGCTTTGCTTGGACGCACGACGGTGGAGTTCGCTCTCCCGGAGGACAGGGCTTTCGCCACCAAGGTTATCGACGATCTGTTCTCCGGCGCCGAGCCCGATCGATCGTTGCGCCGCGAGTATCGCGTGCGCATCCCCGATGGGAGCGTTGTCTGGTTGGAAGGCAATCCGCAATTGATCCGTGACGCAGAGGGCGCGCCGGTCGAATTCGTCACGTTGTTCCGCGATGTGACCTTGCGTCGGCAAATGGAAACTGAACTTGCCAGCGCGCGCGACGATTTGGCGGCCAAGGAGCAGGAGCTGCGCACACTGGCGGAGCGCGCGCGCGACATGCTGGTCCGCTATCTCCCGGACACAACGATGACGTACGTCAGCCCCGCTTGCTCAGCGATACTCGGATATGCGCCCGAAGAACTCGTGGGGCGGCGAATTCAGGAGTTCATTCACGACGATGATCTTGGACGCGGCGCGGAAGGGTTGCGTCAAGTGCGAAAAGCCGATGCAACTGGGCTTGCGGTCAATATTCGCCTACGAGCGCGGCACAGGGATGGGCGCTGGCGGTGGATGGAGGGACGCCCACGCGCTCTACTCGATCCAAATACCGGTCGAGCCGTAGCGTTCTACGATGTAATGAGGGACGTCACCGAACAAGTCGCGTTGGAGGAGGCGCTGGCGCTGGCGACCAGCCGCGCCGAGTCGGCGGCGCGAGCCAGGTCAGAGTTCTTGGCCAATATGAGCCATGAATTGCGCACCCCGCTTAACAGCGTAATCGGCTATTCTCGCTTGCTGGCGCAAAGCGAGGCGTTGAAGGAAGACGACCGCCGCTTCGCCTCGCTGATCAGAGTCGCAAGCGAAGCAACGTTGTCGATCGTCAACGACGTATTGGACGCCGCCGCGCTCGATCGGGGCGCGCTGGTTCTGCGCTGCACGCCCCTCACTCTCGACGCCTTGCTCGACGAAGTCGCTGCGCTGATCGAGCCATCGGCCCAAGACAAGAACGTGGGCGTAACCGTGCAGGTCGATGCCGGCATAGTCACGCTCTGCGGCGACAGCGACAGATTGCGTCAGATCCTCCTTAACTTGGCGTCGAACGCGGTGAAGTTCTCCGTCGCGGGAACGGTGTCGCTCGCCGCCAAGCTGGAAGCCGACGCAGCAGAGGTTCAGCGCGTGCGGCTTGAAGTGAGCGATACAGGAATTGGGATAGCTCCTGAGCATAGGGACTTGATTTTCGAGCGCTTCGCTCAAGTGGGAGACGTTCAATCTGGCGGCAGCGGGCTGGGCCTTGCGATCGTCCGGGATCTTGTCCAGCTCATGGGCGGCGAGATCGGACTCAAGAGCGACGTGGGCGTTGGATCGACCTTCACATTGACGCTGACCCTGCCGAAAGCCGAAGACCTGCCTACGACAAGGCTCCCCACGAAGCCCGCGAGTGTGGCGCAACACATTCTCGTGGTTGACGATGTCGAGCTCAACCGTGAGCTGGCGTCGCATATTCTCGCGGCGCACGGCCACTCTGTTGAGACCGCAGCGGACGGAGCGGCCGCGGTGGCGCTGTGCATGGAGACGAGATTCGACGTTATTTTCATGGATGTCCGAATGAAGGGGATGGACGGCTTGCAGGCGGCGCGCGCAATCCGGGCCGGCGGCGCATCGGCAACCACGCCGATCTTCGCCCTTACAGCGGGCGTGCGTTCCGAGCAGATAGCCGCCTGCCTGTCGGTCGGCATGGACGGGTACGTCGCCAAGCCGATCATGGAGCGCGATTTGCTTCAAGCCGTGGCCGTGTGCAGCGGCGGTTCCGCGTTCGAACGCGAAAAGTCCTGGTCGGTCAAAGAAGCCGTGGACGATATCAGCACACGCTTCATGATGCGCTTGGCCGAGGATCGCCGCGTGCTCGCAGCGATGATCGGCGGTGCGCAGGGAGGAGAGATCGCCGAGCTGGTTCACCGGATAGCCGGGTCGGCAGGCTCGCTCGGCTTTGAAGAGATTGGCGCCCGCGCGAGCATGCTTGATGAATTGTTAAGCCGGGAGGCGCCTGACTTCGCTGACGCCCTCAGGGCGCTGGTGCGCGCCATCGACGACGAGCTTCACAGGCGCGCCGCCTGAAGGGGCGCATCTTCGCAGATCCTTCGCAGTCGCGTGAATTTGGCGCAGCCCGCTCAGGGCTTAACCGTTCGTCCTCGCAAGGGTGGAAGTTTGCGCTCGCGCGGATGGAGCGAGCCGGTGGAACACGCAACGAGGCTGGACAAGGCGGCAGGCGCCGCGTTGATCGTCGAAGACGACCCGCACATGCGCACCCTCCTGGAAAAAATGGTTCGCGAGTTCGGTTATGAGAGGGTTATTGGCGCCGGCAGCTCGCTTGAGGCGCTTGACTATCTTGAGTTTGACAGGATCGCGGTGGCGTTCGTCGATCTGTGCCTGGGCGCCGAAGACGGCGGCGCCCTAATTTGGGTCATACGCGGACACAAGCGAAAACCTATTCGCTCGGTGCCTATCCTAGTCGTCTCCAAGATCGCCACCGAAACGCGGATTCGCGACGCGATGAAGGCCGGCGCCGACGGCTTCATCGCCAAACCGTTTTCCATGGCGTCATTCCATCGTCAGGTTTCCATGGCCCTCATGAAGCGCAATACGCCGTTGGCGCCGGAAGCGAACAGACTTGGCGCCGGCGTGCCCCCGGATGTTTCGCCCGAAATTGCAGAGGTCGACTGACCCGCTAAGGAAATGTCAGTGATATGCACGTGAGATGGGATTCCGGTTGCAAATGCTAAGTTGGATGCAATGCGCGCCTTCCCATGAGGGCGACTCGAGCGGAACGCTCTTGTTCGCGACGCGTCGGCGCGTCCTTGAACTGACGTCCACCCTCGCTTTCGTCGTTGCTTTTGCGTGGGTGGCCCTCACCAGCGGGACAGTGACCGAAGGGCGGCCGTTGGTGGCGGTCCTAAGCGCGCTGGCGCCGCTCCTGTTCCTGTCGTTTCCGTTCCTGGCGCGGCGCAACTCGATAAACCTTGACCTCTTGGCTCACGCCTTTCTCACCTTGTTCTATCTGACTGCAACTATTGCGGCGAGCGCCCTCGGCGGGATGGTCTCGACAACATCGTTCTTCATCATGCTGATCCCAATGCTCGCGACCTTGCTGCTGGGGTTGCGCGCCGGCCTGATTTGGTTTGCTATCGTCGTGTTGACCTACGCCGCCTTGCACATTGGCCGCGGCGCGCTTCCGACATCGGCCTATGAGGCCCTGGGAACCTACCCCGCCGATTGGATGCGCGCGCAGGACGTTTCCCTGTGGAACGCTTATATGATGATCGTCCTTGCGCTCTCTGCGGCGATCGCGGTCGCGAATTTTCGAGTAGCGGCTCAGAAATCGAGCGCAATGCTGGTGCAATCGGCCCTCGAAAAACGCGACGCAATGGAGGCGCTTGTGGCGGCCGAGAAGATCAGCCGCGCCAAGTCCGGCCTCGTCGCCAGCGTCAGTCATGAGTTCCGAACTCCGCTCAACGCAATAATTGGCTATACCGAACTTCTCCTTGAGAATGCGCAAGATCAGGACAGGAGGGAGGACGCGGCTGATAGTCAGCGCGTCCTCGACGGCGCCACGCGCCTTCTGTCAATGGTCAACAATATGCTGCGGCTGTCCGCGATCGACGCCGGCCGCCACAAGGTTCGGTTGGATGAGTGTGACATCAACGCACTCGTGCGCGACGCGGTCATCGTCGTGACGCCTCAGGTTGAAGCGAACGGCAATGTGTTGAGTTTCGAGCCGCACGGAGAGGCTGGGTTTTGGGTGTGCGATGGGCCGAAACTAGCCGACTGCTTGAAGAACCTCCTTTCCAATGCGGCCCAGTTCACGCACGACGGTGAGATCCTGGTTCGAGCAAGCATGGAGCACGCCGAAGATCGAACCTGGCTCCAGCTGGAGGTCTCCGACAACGGCGTTGGGATCGAACCGTCGCTGCAAGAGACGATTTTCATTCCATTTGGTTTGACCGACGCCGATACGCCGCAACGCCGGAGTGGAATTGGCCTTGGCCTCGCCGTCACCAGACAGTTGGCGCAATTGATGGGAGGAGATGTTGCAGTGAAGAGCGCCACGGGATGCGGCTCGCATTTCACATTGCGCGTGCCAGCGGAGTTCTTGGCGGATGCGCCCGAATCTGGATCGGTCGTGGGGCGAACTTCAGATTCGCCACGCTAAGTAAGGTTCGTTCAAACCGGATCAGATCTCGCCCATTCCATCGGCGCGGCGTAGCGGCGGGCCCTTGGATGGGTGGTGCGCCAATCTGATCGCAACGTGTCTAGTGGTGTGCCGCCGCCCTTTTTTCAGCAGCTTCGTAAATGGCCTCGCGCAACTCGCGGGAAAACCGCTGCGCCTCGCGCTGCTCGTGGTTGCGCGTGGCGGGATAAAACACGACGAGGCCTTTCGGATCACGCCCGAGCACGGCGCGAACTTGTGAAACTGCCTGTGGCGACAGGACATGGGCATTGTCCGGCCCGGCCTTGCAGATAAACACCAGAGCCTCAGCGCCGCAGGCATTTACCGCCTCCCCAATCTCCCAGGCTATGTGCTCGGTCACGCTCGAGAGGTCGATGATGGCGGCATCGACCGCCTTCAGCGAAGTCGTGACCGCGGCGCGCCAGTGTTCGTCGGAGATTCGCAATACGACAGCGCCCTTTCTGCGCTTGCCGGCCATGACGCGGCGCATGAGGCGCGGCAATTCGCGAAAGTCGTCGCGGTTGCGGGAGAAAAGAGCGCCAATAGGCCCGGAAATCGCCGCGATCAGCATCACCAACACAACTGAGATTAGAATCGCGCCGAACACGATTACGAACAGCAGTGCAAGCACAACGAACATCGAGATGAACGCAGCGAAGATCTGCCCGACGCCTTCCTGCAATGAGTTCGCCTGGGGCATGTTGAGAATGCTCTCGCGCGCGCTGTCCCATGAAGTGTAGCCGAAATAAGCGGCGCCAGCCGCGAGCGGTACGAACAACAGCCAGAAGATCGGCGCCAAGCGATTGCGGCGCTGCTCCCAGGAAAGCTGCACGTCACGGTCTTGCAGGGTGAGCGCGCTGACGCCATGGCGCGACAAGCGGTCAATGACGCGCGAGGCCCGGAAGGCGCTCCCGCCCTCGGCCTGAAAGCGGCGCAGCCACATCACTTGCACCCGTTGGGGGGTCATAGCCGCGTGGACGGAATCGTAGCTCCAGCGCGCAATGACAAAGAAAAGATAAGCGAAGGCCACAAAGGTCGCGCCTGCAGCGAGCGCGCTTTGGAGATCGGCAGGTTCCGCTTCGAGAACAATGCCGACGCCAAGATATATCATGCCAACGGCGAGCGCCGCGCCGGGCAGGCTGGCGAGGAAACCGAAGAAACCAGCGCGCGCGCGATCGCCGGTAATGCGTTTGCGGATGCTTGGCTTGGCCATCGATCCCCTCCCTGGCGGGCGCGGGAGTTTAGCCGCTCCGGCGCTGGCTGGCCCGAATTCTTACGCTTTCCGAACGCAATTGTCCGCAGGCGGCGAGGATGTCGCGGCCCCGCGGCGTGCGGATGGGGGAGGAATACCCGGCGCGGTTCAGCACTTCAGCGAATTTCTCGATTGTTTCCCAATCCGAGCAAACATAGGGGCTGCCGGGCCACGGATTGAACGGGATGAGATTGATTTTGGCCGGGATGCCGGCGAGCAGCCTCACGAGCGCTTTGGCTTCCGGGATCGTGTCGTTGACGCCCTTCAGCATCACGTACTCGAACGTTACGCGCTTAGCGTTGCCAAGCGAGGGATAGGTGCGGATCGCCGCGAAGAGGTCTTCGAGATTGTACTTCTTGTTGAGCGGCACGAGCTGATTGCGCAACGCGTCATTGGTGGCGTGCAGTGAGATCGCGAGCATCGCGCCTGTGCGTTCGCCGAGCTCCTTGATGCGCGGCGCAACGCCGGCAGTGCTCACCGTCACGCGCCGGCGAGAAATGGAGATGCCGTCACCGTCCGCGATAGTGGCGAGTGCTTCATCGACATTGTCGAGATTGTACAAGGGCTCGCCCATGCCCATGAACACGATGTTCGTGAGCTTGCGGTCGCCGTCGTTCAAGGGCCGGGCGGGCGTCGGCCATTCTTCGAGCGCGTCGCGGGCGACCATCACCTGCGCGACGATTTCGGCTGCGGTGAGGTTTCGAACGAGCTTTTGGGTCCCGGTATGGCAGAACGTGCAGTTCAGCGTACAGCCGACTTGGCTTGAGACACACAGCGCGCCGGAACGGCCGACGTCGGGAATGAAAACGCACTCGCCCTCGACGCCTGGCCCAAAGCGGATCAGCCATTTGCGCGTGCCGTCCTGGGACACTTGCGCCGTGACGATCTCGGGTCGCGTGAGACTATAATGTTGGGCAAGCGTGGCGCGGAGTTCCTTCGCCACGTTGGTCATCGAAGCGAAATCGGTGACGCCATAATGGTAGATCCAACGCCAAAGCTGCTCGGCGCGCATGCGCGCTTTTTTGGGCTCGACTCCAACGGCGACGAGCTTTTCCGAGAGGGCGGCCTTGGAATGTCCGACGAGCGAGGGAAGGGCGGAGCTCACGGGCGGGTTATGGGGAGCATGGGCATCTCGCGCAATGGGCTTCACTGTATGGAGATTGCGTCATTCCGGGTTCGCTTCGCCGCCCCGGAATGACGGAGATTGTATGAGGCGGGGTGTTTTTGCCGAAATACATTTCTTCGCCGACGAAGAAGGTGGGGATGCCGAAGAATTTGCGGGCGGTGGCTGAGCCGATGAAGTCGCCCGCGCCGACGATGGAGCAGGTTGCGTAGCGGGGGAGCATAAGCGCCTCCGGCTTGGTGCAAACGGATCATAGGCGACGTTCTAGTCGGGCGCCACCGCTGGCGGAATCTTCAGGCGCACTTCCCGCAAGGTGATGAACAGGGTCGCAGCGATGACGATGGCCGCCCCAGCCATCGTCGTCAGGTCTGGAACTTCGCTGAACAGCACATACCCCACGAGGAGCGCGAAGACGAGGCGTGTATAGTCTATGGGCGCCATGGCGGCGGCGGCGCCCAGCGACATGCCCTTGATGTAGCACACCTGGGTGAGGAGGCCGAGCACGCCCATCAAGCAAAGGAGCGCCAAGTCGAGCAAGCTTGGCAAGCGCCACTCCATCAGCGCAAGCGGCATGGCCAAGACAAGTCCGAGCGTGGCGCTCCACACCGTGAGCGCGGTCAGTGAATGATCGCGCGTCAGTACTTTCATGCCGGTCACTGTCATCGCAAACAGCGCGGCCGAAGCAAGCGCGGCGAGCGCAGGCCATCCCGTTGCGTCGCTGACGGAAGGGCGCAGCATCACGAGGACGCCGACAAAGCCAGCCAACGTTGCGCCCACGCGCCACAGACCCACGTTCTCGCGCAGCACGAACGCCGCCAGCGGAACTATCCACAGCGTGCGCGTGAACGAGAGCGCGTTTGCCTCCGCAAGGGGCATCTTCTGGTAGGCGTAAAACGCGAACACCATTCCGAGCGTGCCCGCCAAGCCGCGGAAGACGAGCACGTCATGCCTCGTGGCGCGGAAGGCTGACGTCGGGTCGCGCAGGATAATAGGCAGGAGCACAACTAGGCCGGCTGCCTGGCGGTAGAAGGTCTGCAGCGCGGGAGAATAGTCATCGCCAAGATAGCGGATGAGCATGGTCATCACTGTGAAGGTGAAAGCCGAAGCCAACATCCAGAGCGCGCCACGTGCATTGGAGGAAAGGCGCCCATACGCGGCGGCCAGATCGGTCATGACGCCATCATGGCGCGAGCGAGGGGCGCCTCACAAGCGCTTGCTCAGCGTCTAAACCGCCACTAGCGTGCGCGCCACGTAGAGGGAGGCGGAAAATGGCTAAACCTGTTGATACCGGCACGTTCGATCCCACTGTCATGGCTGGAGATCCCAATGCCGCGCTAGCCGGCATGATGGGCATGATGGGCGCGATGGGCATGGTCTTCGTCATCGTCGCCTTGGCGGTCTTCGTCTTCTGGATTTTCCTACAATGGAAGATCTTCTCGAAAGCGGGCTTTTCCGGCGCGCTGGCGCTGATCAATATCGCGGTGATCATACCGCTGATCGGCCCGCTGATCGTGCTCGGCCTTCAGACGTGGTTCGCGTTCGCGGCGTGGCCGGCGCTCAAGGGCGGCGGCGCGAAGACCTAACGCTTCCTGGGCGCCTCCGTCATCTCTGGCGGAGGCCCGCCCGGCATGATCGGGCGCGCCGGATAGCCCCCGAGCGCGAGCAGGCGGTCGTACATCACGATGGCGCCGGCAAGGCCGACATTGACGCAAAACTTGGTCGGGACCTGCACGACGTGTGCACATCGCGCCAGCAGCGCCGGGGAAAGCGAGCCGCGTTCGCGCCCGAGTACGTAGGCCGCCGCTTGCGGATGCATGAAGCGCGGCAATTCGACGGCGTCATCGGTGAGCTCGACGCCAACCAGCGCACAGCCCTTGGGCAGGCGCATCTCCTCGACACTCGCCCACGGATAGTATGGCATGTGATCGAAGCTGTGCGAGGTGTCGCTGTTGTACGCATCGCGCACCTTCGGATGGGCGGCGACAGTAAAGAAGAAGCGCGCGCCGAACGCGTGGGACGTGCGCATCAGCGCGCCCAGATTCATGGGCTTCGAAATTTCCTCTGCGCCAATGCCGAAATACCCCCGCATTACCGCCTGCAATTGTTATACGGTCCGCCGCGCGCGCCGCTCAAACCGGCTTCTCCGCCTCGCTCCCAATACTCGACTGCGCCGTTCGAGTAACGCGCGCCCGATGCGCCCGACACGTGGGGCAGATTGTACACCTGTCCGCCGGCGAACACCTCCGCCGAGCCGTTTGAGCGGATGCGCGCGGAAAACGCCGCACCGGCGTCGCAGCGCCAATCCATGCGCTGGCCCAACACGCCGGTGGAGGCGCAGGCGGAAAGAGAGAGGAGGGCGGCGCTGAGGAGCAGTTTTCTCATGGGATCACCTGAAGGACTTGATTTCGCGAACACCTGATGATGTCGCGATTCCCCGTTTCATGCCCTGGCTCTCGAACGGTGTTGCGACATTTCCATGTGCGTCCACCGCTATGAGGCCTCCAAACCCTCCCAGTCGGCGCACGTCCGCGATTGCGGACGCGGCGGCGTCCGTCAGTGATTGCTTGCCGTAGGCGATGCGGGCCGACACATCGGCGGCGGCATTGGCGCGCATGAAATATTCGCCGAGTCCGGTGCACGAGACTGCCGCGCGCTCGTCGGCCCAGCAGCCCGCGCCGATAATTGGCGTGTCGCCCACCCGGCCGGGGAGCTTTCCTTCCAGCCCTCCGGTTGAGGCCGCAGCCGCGAGCTTTCCCGCCATATCGAGCGCCACGGCGCCAACAGTGCCCGCGCCCGGCAAGCCGCTCTCGGCCGGGGTGTAATAAGACTTCGGATCGTCTACGCGAGCAAAGCCTTGCGCTGTCGCGAACTGGGCCGCGCCTTCGCCTGCAAGCAGCACATGGCTCGTTTTCTCCATCACGCCGCGCGCCACGCGCACGGGCGAGAGGAACCCGCGCAGCGCGGCGACTGCGCCTGCCTTGCGCGAAGCGCCGTCCATGATGGATGCGTCAAGCTCGACAGCGCCGTCCGCATTGGGCGCCGAGCCTTTGCCCGCTACATGAAGACCGCATGCTTCAAGCGCTTCAACCATCGCTGTCACGACGTCGAGCGCGCTCTTGCCGCGCGCCAGCATCGCCGCGCCTTGGTCGATGAGTCCCGCCATATGCGCTTCGTCGCGTTCATGTAGGTGCGCCGCTATCGCGCCGGCGCCGCCGTGCAGTGCAAGAGCCCAGGCTGTCATGGAAAGGTTACTCCGGCAGGCCAGCGTCGCGTGGCGCTTCCACCGGGGAGGCCGGTTCCCGCGCCTTGCCGGTGAGATGCCCTTCGCGCCAGCCAACATAGAGCGCGATCAGGGTCGCAGTGGGGATGAAGCTGTCGGCCTGGTCCGTGATGTCCACCAATTCCGCCAAATTGATCAACCCCACGGGGCCCCACATCGCCAGCAGCACAATTGTGCCCACGCCCTCTGTCACCGATCCGAAAATCGGCACCCGCCCAATCGTCAGGTCGAACAGGTCGATGACGACCGAAAATGCAAGGCGCAGGAAGTAGCCGGTACGGGTCATTTCTATGATCTTGGACCGCCGGCGCCTTGCCGGCTAGTGTGGCGAATCTGAAATTCGCCCGATCTCGATGGCGGGCGCAGAGCGAATTTCCCCCCCGTGTACGCGGGGGCACAAGCCACACTAAGACTCGTTGATTTTAGCGTCCCATTTGGATTTGAAGTTCGTTCCATGGCTGATCCAGATGATATGACGAACTTCAAAATCCGGGACACTAGAACGAAGCGGATCGTCATTGTGCCGGCAAGATGCCGGCGGTCCAAGGGGTAAACATGAAAGCGCTGATGAGCACGAAAGTGGGCCCGCCGGAGGGATTGCAGCTGATGGATGCACCAGATCCGGTAGCCGGCGAGGGCGAAGTCGTGATCGCGGTAAAGGCGGCGGGCGTGAATTTCCCCGACGCGCTGATGTGCGAGGACAAATACCAATTCAAGCCCGAGCGACCGTTCCCGCCGGGCGGCGAGGTCGCGGGCGTCGTGGAGAGTGTGGGCGCCGGCGTGACCAACGTGAAGCCGGGCCAGCGTGTAATTGGCTCGCTGGGCTGGGGCGGCTTTGCCGAGAAGGTGAAGGCCCAGGCGCCGCGGGTGCTGCCGATCCCCGATGCAATGCCCTTCGACGAAGCAAGCGCGTTCATATTGACATACGGCACCTCATACTACGCGCTGAAGGATCGCGGACAGGTGAGGGCCGGCGAAATCGTGCTCATCCTTGGCGCCGCCGGCGGCGTCGGCGTGGCGGCGATCGAGTTGGCCAAGGCGATGGGCGCGACAGTGGTTGGCGCGGTGTCTTCTGAGGAGAAGGCGGCTTTCGCCAAGCAATGCGGCGCAGACGCGACCGTGATCTATCCACCAGGCGCCTTCGCCAAGGAGCAAAGCCGCGCCCTCGCTGATTCATTCAAGCAAGCCACGGGCGGTGGCGCCGATGTGGTTTACGACGCGGTCGGCGGTGATTATTGCGAGCCGGCGTTGCGCACGATGAATTGGAACGGACGTTACTTGGTCATCGGCTTTCCCGCCGGGATACCGGCGCCGCCGCTCAATCTCACATTGTTGAAGAGCTCATCTATCGTTGGTGTGTTCTGGGGCGCGTCGACGCAACGAGAACCCGCACTGCACCAACAGAACGTGGCCGACCTGTTCAAGCTCTATGCCGAGGGCAAGATCAAGCCCCGTATTTCCAAGCGCTATCCCCTGGCCGAAGGCGGCAAAGCGATCCGCGCGCTCATGGACCGCACTGCCACGGGGAAATTGGTGGTGGTGATGGAGTAGGGCGCGCTTGTTCGCTTATCCGAAGCGTCCTACAGCGCCCTTCGGAACAATTCGTCGTACTTCTCGCCGTCGAACGGCACGGCGTTGCTCATCGTGGCGAGGTCGGAAACCGCGTACGGGCGGGCGTCGGGCCAATAGGCTTCGGTGACGCCCATATTCGACAAATTCGCCGGCAGGCCGATGCGTGCGTTCAGATCGGCGATCGCCTGCGGCAGGTCCGTGCCTGGCGCAAGGGCGAGCGCACGGCGGATGCGCGCGAATTTTTCTTCCGCGGCGTTGCCGATCATCGCCAGCGAATGCGGCAGAATGACCGCGTTCAGCGTGCCGTGGTGCAGCTTCAACGCGCTGATGCGCCCGAGCGCGTGGCTGAGCCCGTGGACTGCGCCGAGACCCTTGGCGAAGGCAAGCGCGCCCTCGAACGAGGCCATCATCATGTGCCATCGCGCGTCGCGGTCTTGGCCATCCTTCACCGCGCGTTCGAGGTGCTTCATCGCCCGCTCGGCGCCGTCAAGGCCGATAGCCTCTGCGGGCGGGTGAATTGTTGGGGTCAGCACCGCTTCGATGCAGTGAGTCATCGCATCCATGCCCGTCGCGGCGGTGAGCAGAGGCGGCAGCCCAAGCGTCAATTCCGGATCGCATACCGCTGCACTTGGCACCAGGAAGGGGGAGACGAACGTCTCCTTCCGCCCACTTTCCAGAATGACCACCGCGCCGGGCGATACTTCGCTGCCGGTGCCCGCCGTGGTCGGCACGGCCACGAAGGGGGGCAGCTTCTTGATCAGGCGCATGCCGCGCTCGGTTGCTCCATAGCGCGCGAGCGGTGGCTCATGGGCCACAAGAATGCCCATCGCTTTGGCGAGATCCATGGAAGAGCCTCCGCCCAACGCGACTATGCTGTCTGCATTCGCCGCGCGATAAGCGTCGGCAGCCTCGATCGAGGCGGCTTCAGTAGGGTTTGCGGGCGTGCCCGCGTACACGCCGGCCGGCGGCGTTTCAAGCGCAGCCAACAAGCGGTCGAGGATGCCATTTGCTTTCAGTCCGGGGTCGGTGACCACGAAGGGTCGTGCGGCGCCGAGCGCTTTCAGCACGCGAGAAAGTTGCGCCAGGGCGCCGAAATCGAAGGTGCATTGAGTTAGGTAGTTCATCTGGGCCATGGCGCGCTCCGTTTCGTTTCCGATATCGCGTTCGCGCCTCTCATGCACCCCCTTCCTTCGCGGCCCCTCGCCATGGACTTGAGTGCGCGGACGCCGCTAGTGTCGGCGCCCATGAGTGAACTCGTACTCGAGATTTCCAGTCTTGCCGTCACCTTCGATACGCCCGACGGCGACGTAGAGGCTGTCAAGGGCGTCTCCCTGTCGATCGCCAAGGGGGAGTGCTTGGGGATCGTGGGCGAGTCCGGATCGGGCAAGAGCCAGACGTTTCTTTCCTCCTTCGGCCTTACATCGGAGAATGCGCGTGTGTCGGGCTCCGTGAAGTTTCAAGGGCGCGACGTCCTGGGACTTACGCGGAGTGAACTTGACGGCTTCCGAGGGCGCCACGTGGCGTTTGTATTCCAGGATCCGCTGACAGCCCTGACCCCGCACCTAACGGTCGAGACCCAGCTCACCGAGGTCCTGGCCCATCATTTCAGGGTCGTTGGAGCGGCTGCGCGCCAGCGCGCCGTCGAGTGGCTTGAGCGCGTGCGCATCCCGGAGGCGGCGCGCAGACTGATGCAATATCCCCATGAACTCTCGGGCGGCATGCGCCAGCGCGTCATGCTGGCCATGGCCATGATGTGCGAGCCAGCGCTCCTTATCGCCGACGAACCGACAACCGCGCTCGACGCCACCGTTCAGGCCCAGGTGCTCGACCTGATCGACGATTTGCGCCGTGACACCAACGCCGCCGTTGCGCTCATAACACACGACATGGGCGTGATCGCGCGCATGGCCCAGCGCGTGGCGGTGATGCGCGGCGGGGAGATCGTCGAAACTGGCTCGGCGGCCGACATTTATGGCGCGCCAAAGGCTGAGTACACGCGCATGCTGTTGAGCGCGGTGCCGCGAATTGAGGGCGAGCGTGCGCGCCGCCTGCCGACGCCGGAGGCCGGCGCGCCCATCCTCAGGGTTGACGATGTGCGCGTGCATTTTCCGATAAAGGTCGAGGGTGGCCTGTTCGGGAAGACAAAGATGCTGCGCGCTGTCGATGGCGTGACATTCCAATTGCGGGCGGGAGAAACACTGGGCGTCGTTGGCGAATCCGGTTGTGGCAAATCCACGCTAGCGCGCGCAGTCGTGCAGCTCTTGCCGCGCACCGCCGGCGCTGTGACGTTCTTGGGGCGCAATCTCTTGCCGAGCGAGCGCGAGGCAATCCGCAAGGCGCGGCAGGATCTGCAGATCGTCTTTCAAGATCCACTCGCGAGCCTCGATCCACGCATGACGCTGGGTATGTCGATCGCCGAGCCATTGCTCGCGTTCGCGCCTGAACTCGATCGCTCCGGGCGTGAGGAGCGCGTCAAGGAGATGATGCGCCAGGTCGGCCTCGACCCCGATCTGATCAACCGCTACCCCCACGAACTTTCAGGCGGGCAAAATCAGCGCGTCGGCGTGGCGCGCGCCATGATCTTGAAGCCAAAGCTTGTAGTCTGCGACGAGGCGGTATCGGCGTTGGATGTCTCCATCCAAGCGCAAATTCTGGCGCTGCTGGCGGATCTGCAGCGGCAGTACCAAACCAGCTTCCTGTTCATCAGCCACGACCTCGCGGTGGTGCGCGAAGTTTCGCACAACGTGCTCGTCCTTTATCTCGGCCGCGCAGTCGAGTACGGGCCCGCGGACGTGATCCTGGGCGATCCGCGCCACCCCTACACCAAGGCGCTGCTTGCGGCCGCGCCTACGCCTGATCCCGAGATCGCGCGCAAAAGGACGCGCGTGCGCCTGGTCGGCGATTTGCCGAGCCCGCTCGACACCCGGGCGAGCCTCCGGTTCCTGAAATCGCGCCTCATCGACGATCCCGAGGCGAAACAATACCGCCCGCAATGGCTGGAGGTGGGGGCGGGCCATTTTGTAGCCGAGCACGACCCAATCGATGTGGCCGCCTAAAGCAACAGACTCTAAATTCGCCACGGTTCGATGGCGGGCGCGGAGCGAATTTAAGGCCCGACGCTTTGGAGCGGGGATTTGAAATTCGCCTCATCCTGATCGCAGGCGCCGTCCAGCCGCAGCTTGTCGCAGAAATGTTGGCCGATCCTCATTGCTGGGATAAATAAGCCCCAACGTCGATCAGGGGGACGCATGCGCTGCTTGTTGCTGTCGGTCGCCGCCTTGGCGGCGCTTTCGCTGCCCGCGGCAGCCCAAACACCTGCGCCGCAACGCGTTGAGCGCGGCGCCCTGCGGCTAGAAAACGTACCCGAAACCCCGACCCATGTGGCCGAACGCCTGCGCCAATATGTCAACACTCGAAGCGCAGGTTTCGCCGGCTGGCTGCCGGACGGAGGCGTGCTGATCCTGACCCGCTTCGGCGACACCGCTCAGCTTCATCGCGTCGATCAACCGATGGGCGCGCGCACGCAACTGACGTTCTATGAAGAACGCATCACCGACGCCGCGGCGAGGCCGCGGTCAACAGAAATTCTGTTCACGCGAGATACGGGCGGCGACGAGAATTTCGGCGGCTACATACTTGATCCACAAGACGGCCGCGTGCGCCCAATCACCCAGCCCGGCACACGCAACGAGGGGTTCGTGTGGAGCGACGATGGCGCGCGACTAGCATGGGCGCACGCCCCGAATGCCGACCCGAACTACGACATTTTCATCGGCGCGGGCGCTCCCAACGCCCAGACCAGCGTCTTTGAAGGCGAGGGCGCGTTGTATCCGGCCGATTTTTCCCCCGATGGGGCCCGCCTCCTCGTTCAGCGCTATATCTCTGTCGCCGAGAGCCGGCTCTTTGTTCTCGACGTAGCGTCCAACCAAGCCACAGCCATCGCCCCGGACGTCACCGCCGCTTACTCGGGTGGCGAGTTCGCGCCGGATGGGGCCTCCATCATTGCGCTGTCCGATGAGGGCGCTCAGTTCCAACGATTGGTGCGCATCGATCTTGCGACAAGCGCAAGGACGGTGCTGACGTCCAACGTCTCGTGGGGCGTGGAGAGCTTCGATCTCTCCGAGGACGGACGAACGATTGCTTATGTCGTCAACGAGGCCGGGCGATCCTCCTTGCGGCTGATGGATGTGCGCAGCTTGCGTGCGCTGCCTTCGCCCCAATTGCCTGCGGGCATAGTATCTGGCGTCACCTTCGATTCAACTGGCCGGCGTGTGGCGTTCACGCTGAACAGCGCAACGGCGCCCGGCGACGTGTATTCCTGGGATTTGCGCGCGCGTCGATTAACGCGCTGGACGCAGAGTGAAACCGGGGGCATTCCACAATCGACGTTCGTTGAGCCGGAGCTTGTTTCATGGCGCTCGTTCGATGGCCGCGAGATCACCGGCTTCCTCTATCGCCCGCGCACAGCCGGTCCCCATCCCGTCATCGTTCAAATTCACGGCGGCCCGGAGAGCCAATTCCGCCCCGGTTTCTCTTCGACGATCCAGTACTGGGTGAACGAGCTCGGCGTTGCCGTGATCGCGCCGAACGTTCGCGGCTCGGACGGCTATGGCAAAGACTTTCTGGCCCTCGACAACGGCGAAAGCCGCGAGGATTCGGTGCGCGACATCGGCGCGCTCCTGGATTGGATCGACGCGCAGGCCAGTCTCGATGACGATCGCGTCGTGGTGTATGGCGGATCCTACGGCGGTTACATGGTGCTTGCGTCGATGACGCATTACAACGATCGCCTGGCCGGCGCTGTCGATATTGTCGGAATTTCGAATTTCGCGACATTCTTGGAAAACACATCGGGCTACCGGCGCGATCTGCGCCGCGCCGAATACGGCGATGAGCGCGATCCGGCGATGCGCGCGGTGTTCGACCGCATTTCCCCGCTCAACAACATTCACCGCGTCAACAAGCCCCTGTTCGTCGTGCACGGTTTCAACGATCCGCGCGTGCCGGTGTCCGAAGCAGAGCAGGTGTATGCAGCGGTTCGTCGCAACGGCGGGGAGGCCTGGCTCATGATCGCCATGAACGAAGGCCATGGCTTCGCGCGGCGTGAAAACCAGGAAGCCCAACGCGAGGCGGAAACGCTCTTCTTCCGGCGCGTGTTGGGATTGAATTGACTTAGGCGCGAAGCAAAGCGCCCAGTCGTGCTCGCAATTGCGGTTGCGTCTCGTCGAGGACATCCTTTGCGGTTTCTGCCCGTACGCGCGCCAACGCAGGCGCAGGGAGATACTCGCGCAAGAGGCCGAGCGCGCGGGGTGGCGCCGCGATAACGAGGTGGTCGAAGGCGCCCTGTTTTTCGGCTTCGCCTATCCGAGCGGCCAAGCGTTTCAGGAACTTTGCTTCTTCCATCTCATGCAAGTTGCGTCCCTTGTCCATGGCGTGCCTGGCGCCGCCCTTTCGATCGAAGGCGCGCGGCGGGCGATCTCGCGGGTCGTACTGGTCATCGGGCCCGAGCTCTGCCTTCCACTCCGCCAATTCCTCAAGCGTCGCTCCGCGACGCGCTTCGACAAGTACACGTGCGCGTCTGCCATCCGCGACGAGAAACCAGGCCGCGCCGTTCTGCAACATGGCTCGTCTCCGTGTCCGACGCCGCCACTTTTTCATGGCGGACGTTATTCCTGGCCAAACTCTCGGCGCGCAGGACCGAATGAAAAGGGCCGCGCAGGTGGGCGGCCCCTTGAGTTTCGACGTGCTTTAGCGGACGGGCTCGAGATGGTCGTTGGAAACCCAGCCCTGATTCTGATTTTCGTCCTCAACGCGCCACCAGACGCCCTCACGTTCGCCGAGAGGAAATACAACAGCGCCGGCGGGAAGATTGCGCAGCGTGCTGCCTGCGCCCGCTCGCGCGCGCAACGGCGTCGCCTGCGTAGTGCGGTAGCTTTGCTGCGGCGCGGCGGTCGCCGCGCTGGTGTCAAGGACGCCGAGTTGACTGATCATTTGAGTGTAGGCGTCGATGAAGGCGACGGTCACTACACGGCCGATTTCGGTATCGGTATAGCCGCCGAGGCCGGCGCCGCCCCCACCCAGGAAGCCGACCCCACCCCACATGAAATTGCGGTTCTGCGCATTGCCCTCGGTGGCAAAAGATTCGGTGGTGCGCACATTGGCGAGCGTCAACGTCGTTTGCGCCGTCTGGTTGCGCACGCCGACGCCCCCGATCACCCCGCCCAGCCGTCCTCCGACGACACCGCCGAGCGCAGCCCCAAGGCCGCCGCCGCTGGAATTGTTATCTTGCGCGATCACGTCTGCGAGCATGACGTAATCGGCTGCGCGGATTTGCCCGCCACCGACGTTTGAGCCGCGCTGCAATTGACCCCCGCCCGCAAGTTCGCGCTCGCGCATCGCCGCATCGAGGCCGGCGCCTCGTTCGACAACTGTGAAGCAACCCGATTGTTGCACAACAACACGCAGCAGACCCGCTGGCGGCTGCAGGTTCATGCCCATCCAGCCGCGGTGCGTATCGCCGTCCTGAATGGAAACCGTGCCCAGGTTGCGTGTGCAGCGCGGAACCTGCGGTGTCGTGCTTTCGGCAGCGCGCGGCTGGGCGTCGGCGACCTCATTCGCCGCAAAGGCCGCCCCCAGAACGAGCGCCAACGCCAATGTGTTGATTACTCGACGCATTCTCACCCTCCCTTGGGCGCGCGCCGGACGAAGCTCACGCCCTCAATCCCTCGATCGAAGCAGTTAGCACGCCGTTGGAGAGAGGTCACTGCGCTCGATCAAAGGGAGTGTGCGGCGTATCCGGCGACATTGAGCGCCTTCACGATCTCGTTGGTGTGGCGCCCGTCGCGCGTTTCAATTTCGATCTCGAGTTCGACGCCCTTGACAGGCGCATCGAGCGTCGTGCGGTGATGAGCCGCTTGCAGGATGTTGCCGCCCTGGTTGCCGATGATGCGCGCCACTGTTCCTAGAATGCCGGGCCGCCGAGCAGGCGTATGACGATATTGCCGCCGGAAAGGAGCCTTCCCGTTGCTTTAGCGTCGCTTGGGCTTGTTCCCGCCGACGCCGCCAACTGGCGTTCCGGTTCGGCTGGCGATAAAATCGGCGACAAAAGATTGGAATGAAGCTGCGCTGACGGCGATGTTGATCACCGGCCCGCCCGGATTGTTGCGATAGTTGGAATCGACCCCGATCACGTCGAAGCCTTGGCCGTTGCGAACCAAGAAAGCCGAGCCAGAATCGCCGCGTGTGGTGTCGCACTGGTGAGAGAACGTGTTGTCCCGATAGGTCTCGACCAGATGGCAGCGCTCGTTGGCGGAGAGCGTGTCGCCAGTGTCCCACGAATAGCCCGCTTGATAAAGTTCCGCCGCGCGCGCGGCCGCCTGGCCCTCGCCGGTCAGATTGCGCACGCCCGCAAAACCGAGACGGGTCCCGAGCGGTTGATCGATGCGGATGAGCGCCCAGTCGAGGCCATCGATGTCATTGGTCGTTGTGAAGAGGTTATAGTTAAAGCGAGGGTTGACGATGTAGGCGATCGATCGCGCTTCGCCGCCGCCGGCTTCGGCGCGGAAAACGCCGTCGGCTTGAACGCCATGGCCGGTGTGGATGCAATGTGCGGCGGTCACGATTACGTCGCGCGCGATCAGGGTCGCGGTGCACGCTTCGCCAGCGCCGTTCGTAAATTGGCCGATGTAGCGCCAGGGCAATTCCTGTGCATTCACGCGCACACGGTCGTCGCGGCCGAAGAAATGGTCGTTGATTGTCATTGGCCGCTCGCGCCCGTGGCAATCGCTCCGATCGGTCCGCGCCGCGCATGAGCCGTTGCCGCGCCCGGGCTCCTCGCAGACGCCGTTGAAAGCGGTCTCGCAGCGATCGCTTTGATTGCGCATCCAGGAGACTTGGCCGCAATCGGTGCGATCGGTGCCCTGCACGCAAGCGCCGGTGCCGAAGTTCGGCTCATCGCACTCACCGTCACGCGCCCATCGACATGAATCGTTCTCGCCTTCACGCAACGCGCGGCAATCGGAGTAGTCGGTGCCCATCCGGCAGGCGCCGGTGCCGATATCGGGATCGTCGCACTCATTGTCGTTGGCCCAGCGGCATGAATCGTCGCCGCGCCTGGGTGGCTTGGCCCGCCCTTGCTGCTTGTCGATTGCGGGGGCGTGTTGTGTGTTGAACGAGGAAGCGCCTTGCGTGGATTCCATTTGGGGTTGAGGTTGGCGGGAAACGCCGCGTTCGTGCGCTCCGATGGCCAAGCTCGCTCCAACGCTCAACGCAACTATGGCCGCAGCCGCCAATATCCGCATTTGGTTCTCCAGCCCCGTGAGCCAGCACAAGCCTAGCTTGCGTCGAAGAGGCAGGGAAGCGGCTGAAGCGGCTTGATCTCAGCCAAGGCCTCTGAAACAAGCGCGTTGATGCCGGGCCCAATCCTTTACATTGGCAACAAGAATTATTCGTCTTGGTCTTTGCGCCCGTGGCTTGCCTTGAAATGGGGCGTAATTGAGTTCGACGAACGGGTCATTCCGTTGGGCGGGGAGGGTTACGGCCGCTCCCAGATCAAGGAAGTGCGCGCCGTGTCGCCGAGCGGGCGCGTGCCGGCGTTGCATATTGGCGATATCGTGATCAACGAAAGCTTGGCCATTTGCGAGTGGGCGGCTGAACAGGCGCCGGAGCTGTGGCCCGCCGATGCGTTGACGCGCGCAAGGGCGCGCGCGGCGGCGTCGGAAATGCACGCCGGCTTTGCAGCGCTCCGGCGAGACTTGTCGATGAACATACGCCGCCGCTTGGCGCCATCGCCCCCATGGCCGGAGGACACCCGCGCCGATCTGGCGCGCCTGTACGAATTGTGGAGTGGGGCGCTCGCCCGCCACGGCGGGCCATTCCTGTTTGGAGCGCGTTCGATCGCCGATGCGATGTTTGCGCCTGTCGCTGCGCGCTTGCGTACTTATGCGGCGGAGGCGCCCAGCGAGGCCCGCGCCTATTGCGAGACAATCTTCTCAGACGCCGCTTTCCAGGAATGGGAGCGCGGCGCGCTAGCCGAACCTTGGTCCATTGAGCAAACGGAAGCACTGTACAGATGATGAAAAAGATGATGATCGCGGCGGCGTTGACGCTTGCTGCGTGCGGCCAGAACGGCAGCGTCATGGACGAGATCGAGCGCGCTGAGAACGCCGATGCGCAAGCGACGCAAAATGCCGCGGTGAGTTCGCAAGCTTTCCTGGATCAAGTGCGCGCGCAGGCCGGCGTTGAAGCGCGGCCCTCGGGCCTGCTGATCGAGCGGCGCGCGCGGGGGTCGAACCAGGCGCTGCCGCGTCCAAGCGCTAACGCGAACGTGCTCGTCCACTACGAGGGCAAACTTGCCGACGGCAGCGTGTTCGATTCCTCCTTTGAACGCGAAGAACCGGCGGACTTCCCATTGAATGCGGTTGTCCCGGGCTTTTCTGAAGCTATCCAGCAGATGCGGCCAGGCGACGAAGTGGTTGCGACCTTTCCCCACGAGCTGGGTTACGGCGCTGCGGGCCGCCCACCGGTTATTCCACCTGCGGCGGCGCTGCAATTCCGCATCGTTTTGCTGGCATTCCAGGAGCCGGGCGGGGCACTCGTGGCCTCGCCGCCACGCTGAGCGCCGAGCGGTTCGCCTAAAGCGGTTCTTAACCTGACATTGGCGGGCTGGGGGTAGATTACCAAGTATAGCCGGATCTCAGTTAGGACGTTCCATGCGGGTGATTGTTTCCATCATGGCGCTGTTAGCGGCGACGCCTGCTTCGGCCGAGACGCTTGCTGAGGCGATGACGGCGGCAGTGGAGTCAAATCCCAGCCTGGCAGCCCAACGCCGACGCCTCGATGCAACGCGCGAGGCGCTGCCGCAAGCTTGGGCGGAGGCCTTGCCGCAAGTGAGCGTCATAGGCCTCGCCCAATCGAGCGACGGAGATAGCGACAATCCATTGCTGGAAACGGGGCGGATTGAAACCTGGACCACCTCGGCCAACGCGTCGCAATTGGTTTTTGGCTCGGGCCGCGTTCTCGCCTCGACACGCGCAGCGCGCGCCCTGATACGCGGCGCGGTGGCCGATTACGATTTCGTGCTGCAATCGCTCCTGTTGGATGTCACGCGCGCCTATGCCGATGTGCGGCAAGCCCAAGCTGTCGTCGTCGCGCGCGAAACCACGGTCTCCAACCTGACGCGGCTTTATGAATATGCGCAGGCCCAGTTCGATGCGGGCGTCGTGACACGCACCGATGTCGCCCAAAGCCAGGCGCGCCTGGCGCAGGCGCGCACCCAGTTGGTGCAAGCGCAAGGCGCATCAGCCGCGGCCACGCAGGCGTATCAACGCTTGGTCGGGCGCCCGCCCCAGGCTCTTGAGGCGCCGCCGATGGCGGAGTTTCTGCCGATGGATTTGGAGCGCGCGCTGGCTAGCGCGGTTGACAATAGCCCTGCATTGCGCGGCGCCATCGCCGATGTCGAATTGGCAGACGCTAATGTCGATGTAGCGGCCGCGACAGGGCGTGCGCGTGTGACGGTGGAGGCGGGCCTGTCGGATGGGGGCGATCTCAACAACAACTCCACCGACGTCGCCACCGACACTGTGGGCGTACGCGTCGCGGTGCCCCTGTTTCAAGGCGGCGCCATCCGCTCGCGCACGCGTCAGCAACGCGCGCTTCGGGCGGCTGCAAATCTCGACCTCGCTGCCGTCCAACGCGGCGTCCAAGAGAGCGTGACGAACGCCTGGACTGGATTGGCCTCAGCGCGAGCCGCGGTCGATTCCGCGCGCGAGCAGGTTCAAGCTTCCGAGCTAGCCTATCAGGGTGTTCGGCTTGAGCAGGAAACGGGACTGCGTTCGACGGTCGAGGTCCTGGATCAGGAACAGGACATGCTCACAGCGCGATTGGCGCTCGCGCAAGCTGAGCGCGATCTGGTCGTGGCTGAGCGCCAGATGCTCGCTTCGATCGGCGCGCTGGCGGCGCCTAGTCCGGCAATTGTTCAAGACGACACGTTGCGCGGGCGCTGATTACCAGCGAGGTTGGCCGCCAAGGCGCGCGCAATCGGCCAGGAAGATGCGCCATTCCTGTTCGCGCCCTTCCATCGACCCCTCCGCCAGTAGCGAGAGTTTGAATTGAAAACTCGCCGGGCTGGTCGCCGGGCGCGAGAGCGCCAAGCGTTCGAGGCGCATCATTTCCTCATGGGCGCGGTCGGCCTCAGCCTCTGCCCGCAATTCCTCACGTTCGGCGGCCGCAAGGCGTTCTGCATGTTCGAGTTGAGCCGAGATGCGCGCCCGGGAGGGGGGGCGGCGTTCGATCTCGTGACGGCGCTTGAGCGCCTCGGCGGCTTGTATCGCGCGTTCGGAAAATCGTTTGCGCGCAAGCTCATGCGCCTCGATCAGCCGTGTCCACCCCGCAGCCTGCGTCTTAGTCGCTGCGGCGCCGTCCGCTAGGAGGGTGCGCGTGGGGGGGTGCATGAGTTCGACTACGGTGCGGCGGGCTAGTTATTCCGTTACGGAATTTCCATACTTGCAGCGCCCGTTAACGGATCGGTCGCCGGCGGGGCGGTAAAAGGCCCGGATGGCGAAGGCGCAACCCTCAGATGGCAGGCGCGATCTCTCGCTTATTCGGGCGAGCGGATCGACGGCGCGGGTGCTCAATCTGGCGCTAGTCTTCGAACGCTTCGGGCAAAGCGAAGACTTCGTCGAACGGCCGTTGTTTCGCATCCAAAAACTCAATCGCACCCTTATCCTGAAGCACGCAGTACGCGAGCATGAACGGGGGCTGTTCACCGTTCCCGAACCTACCACGACCAAGATCGTGTTTCCGTATTCGCCGAGCGAACTCGGGCTTGGAGGCACAAGCGTCATGGTCGGCGAAAAACGCTTCGACCAATTGTTGCGCAAGGCTGTGGGCGCCTCCGTCAGCGAAGACGACTTCAACGCCGATTTCGAACTGATCAGCGTTTTACATGAGCTGCCTTCGTTCGATCCGTTCTTGCTGCGCGAGCAGTTGAAGCGCGCAGGCCACGAGCCCGCCAAGTGCTTCTTCGACATTTCCGATGCCGACATCGGCGCAATGCTCGCCTTCGTTCAGAGCGAACTAGAGCCGCTCGTGACCTTGGCGTTTGGCGCCGCGGGACGGCGCGCCGACAAGCTCTCCATGCGCCTTGCCGAGAAACTGATGACCGACGAAAATGCAAAGCTGTTGGCGCCCTTGCGCGAGACGCTGCGCTTGTCCGTCGCGGAATTTGCGGACGGCGCCTTCGCTTGGAAGGGCTTGCTCTATTACAGATGGCTGCAAAACGATTTCGCCATGCGCCATGACGATTTCGCGCCCAGGTTTTCCGACTGCGCCATTGTCGGCGACGACCGGCGCGCGCGCCGCGAAACCGCAAAGTTGAAGCAGGATATTTTGCGGCGCATTGATCTTGTCGCACTGCGCGGCGCCGACGTGATGACGGCATACGCGCATGCCTTCTGCGCCCTGACGCGGAACGATCCTGCCCCGTTCCGCAGCTTTCTGAAGGAGGCGCCGCGCCATTTTATCCCACTGGGCGAGGCCATCGGCGCTGTACGGCACATCCATTCCTTCTGGGGATTCCGGTTCCCGCCGGATGCGCCATTGCGTTTGGAGGTCGAGGAAGCGTTGGAAATTCTGCAGGAATTCAACCGCATGCTGAACGGCATCCAGCTCGTTCGCGGGGGTGGAGACCTAGTGCTCGACTAAGGCGGGTTCGATCGTTGCTCTGTGGTTGTGCGGAAACGGTGTGCTTGGGATTGGCGCGCCGATGAACGGACAAAGCTTTTCCCAGCCATCGCCGGCGCAAATATCCATGACCAATAAGCGGTCGCTCGGGATAGTGGCGGCCGCCAACGCATTGTGCTCAACGAATTTTTTCTTGTACAAAAACTCTGTGGCGTGCGGAGAGCCGTAGACGTAATTCCTGAGACGCCTGCGAATGGCGTCGAATTTGTCATACTTTCGCGTGTAGCCCGCTTTGCTCGCAATACGGTGCAGGAGGCGGGGGTGCTCTGGTACAGGCGCTGTTACATTGAAGTGCACGGACACGCTCTTCCACCACGCATGCACCTCGCGCAGCGTGAGGATCGCTTTACTGGCGGGGTAGGCGGCGAGAAGCTCGCGATAGAAGTAGGCCGCCGGCAAATCCACGACGGCGTCAACATCGTCATAACGACGAAAATCGGGGTCGGTGTTGGAGCCATCGAGAACATCTTCAAGCCGCGCGTGATCAAAATGGACGCACGAAAGACCCAGCGTCTGCAGCGCCTGCTGCAACGACGCAGTTCCTGTTCGGCTTAGGCCCGCGCCTATGATTTTCAGCATTTCCGCGACTCTGCGGAATTGTCGCTAACGCTGACCATGATGGCAACCGTGATAAATGTCCAGAAAATGAAAGACTTGTTTGAGAGACTTCAGCGCCCCTGTGGCGACGGCTCGCGCGGTTGATTGTCCATCGGGGCCGCGAGCGCAATGGTTTGGGTCAAGGCATCGAGCAGCGCCGACACGCAGCAGGCGTTCAGGAAATGGTCGCCGCCTGAAACCTCGATGAGCGCGCGGCCATGTGCGTCAGCCAAGCGCCGATTGGCCTCCAAGGGCACGAAGTTGTCGGCGTCGCCGTGAACGAACAACACTGGTTGCTCCAGTCCCTGAAACGCGTCGAACACGGCTGGCAGTTGCTCACGTTGAGCCAAGACTTCCGTGATCGAGTTCTTGAGATCTCGCGGCAATAACGGGCGCATCACACGTCCGACGCCCAGCATCCGACGCGCTGTTGGGCCCGTTTCGCCGAAGAATGCCGAGACCATGACAACCGCATCGACCTCATCGCGATAGCGCTGCGCCATGAGCGTGGCCACCGGCGCGCCAAAGCTTTGACCTACGAGCAACACGCGCTGTCCTGGCCCCGCCTGAAGCATCGGTGAGAGCGCATCGGCCTGCTGGGCGAGATCGCGCACCGCGCCCTCGGGCTCGCTGGTTCTGAAGCCCGGCCGGTCGGCGACGATCACCTCCCAATTATCGGGTGCGCCTGCGAGCGTCGGCGCCCAGTACTCGCTCCAAGACGGGGTGCCGGTGACGATGACGATCTTCCAATCCGCATTTGGGCGCTCCGGGGTTCGCAGCGCCGAGATGCGCCAAGCCTCGGGCACGCCGGCCATAAACTCGATCCGCTCCATTGTGCCCGGAGGATAGTCCGACGAAACGGGGAAACGTTTCTCGCCTTCGTTTTCAACCCCGGCGACACAGGCGGCGGCTAAACATGTGGCGGCGAACGTGAAGAGATGGCGCATTGGGCCGATTTAGGCGAGCGCTGCCCCGGCGCCCAGCACCCATTGGTCGAAATCGGCGACCGCCATCAAGATTGGGCGAATTCAGATTCGCCACACCCGGCCTCAGCCCTCCAATGTGAAGCCGAGCTTCACGGTGACTTGCCAATGGGAGATCTTCCCGTTGTCGACCGATCCTCGGATTTGAGCGACTTCGAACCATCGGATGTTGCGGATAGTGTCGCTCGCGCGGGATATGGCGCTCTCGATTGCCTCCTGCGGGCCCTGGTCGGAGGCGCCAGTCAGCTCGACGTGCTTGTAAACATGATCGTGCATCGTTCTCCTCCTTGGGCTGGACTTCCAAGCGTGCGCGCGCTGAACGCAATTGTCACGTAGGGGCGTTGGTCGTAGGCGAGCGACCGTTGCTCGCAACGGCGGTGACCTTCGCCCTGGGCGATTACAGACTGGGCCTCCGGCTGAATTGGAGCACGTGATGTTTCGCACCCTTATCGCCGCCGTGGCGCTCGCCGCGCCGCCATTGCTCGCGCATGCCCAAACTCAACCTCCGCCAAACGCAATGAGCCGGCAGGAATTGCGCGAGGAGGTCACGCGGCTGCGCGCGATAGTACAGGGCAGGGCTGTGTTGCCGCGCAGGCCTCAGGGTTGCGCCAGTCCCGAAAGCCGCCAGTTCGATTTCTGGCTCGGCGAGTGGGAACGACAAATGGCATCAGACCTGGGCCGACGCCAACGGCCTGCGCACCGAGTTTGCCGGCGCGGTCGATAGCGATGGCGTACTGCGTTTCGGCGTGCTGGGGCCAGTTCAGCCGCTCGGGCGGCGGCGGATGAACTTCCAGCGCATCGACGAAAACACCGTGCGCCAATGGGGCGATCGCGCTCCCGACGGCGGCGGGGATCTCGTGATCGAATGGGATTTCACCTATCGGCGTAGGGCAGGGGCGCGTTAGGCTCGGCCGTGTGACGGGGAGCATCGCACTTGGCCCAACCTATGCGGATCGACTTTGTCTCTGACGTCGCATGCCCCTGGTGCCTCGTGGGATTGCGCTCGCTCTTGCAAGCGCTCGGAAAGGTGGGCGAAGGGGTAGCGGCCGAGATTCACGTCCAACCCTTCGAACTCAATCCCGACATGGGCCCCGAAGGCGAAAACGTGAGCGAGCACGTACAGAAGAAGTATCGCTCGACGCCGGAGCAATCGGCTGCGGCGCGCCAAGCCATCAAGAACAGCGGCGCCGCGCTTGGTTTTACCTTCAACTATGGCCCAGAGAGTCGCGTCTGGAACACGTTCGACGCTCATCGCTTGTTGCATTGGGCCGGCCTCGCAGGCCGGCAATTGGCGCTGAAGGAAGCGTTGTTCAAAGCGAACTTCACCGATCAACTCTCGACCAGTGATCATGACGTGTTGGTTCGCGCCGCTTCCGAGGTTGGCCTTGATGCAAAACGCGCGCGTACGATTTTGGCCTCGGAGGAATACGTGGACGATGTGCGGCGCGAGGAGGAGCTGTGGCGCGGCCGCGGTATTCACGCCGTACCTACGGTCATTTTCAATCAACGCTGGATGATACAGGGCGGCCAGCTGCCGCAGGTGTTCGAGCAAGCTATCCGCGACATTATCGCTGGAGCAGCAACGGAAGCGCGGGAATAGGCGAGCGCGACCAATCTGATGTGAGGGAACAGGTCATGCACAAGGGTTCATGCCTTTGCGGAGCGGTGCGTTTCGAAGTGGCGGGCGATCTCTCCCCGCCCGACGCTTGCCATTGCTCGCAATGTCGCATGCAATCCGGTCATTTCTGGGCGTCCACCGACGTTCCGCGCCACGCCTTGACTTTGAGCGGCGCCGAAAAGGTCACGTGGTTCCGCTCAACCGAGAAGGTGCAGCGCGGCTTCTGCGCCACGTGCGGTTCTTTCCTGTTCTGGGATCCCATCGGCAGGGACAAGATCGCCATTGCCATGGGCGCCTTCGAGCGGCCAACCGGAACCAACCTGGCCAAACATATCTTCGTAGCCGACAAGGGCGATTATTACGAAATCGCCGACGGCTTGCCGCAGAACGCGCAATAGCTGGGAACTTGCGCCGAGCGCCTACTCAAACAAGCTTGAAACGCTCTGCTCGTTGGCGATGCGCCAGATTGCGTCACCCATCAGCGCGGCCACCGAGATAACGCGCACCTTCTTACTCTCGCCCTTGCGCTGGGCGGGGTCGATGGAGTTGGTGACGACCAATTCCTTGAGCTTGGAAGCCTCCACGCGCGCGGCCGCGCCGTTGGAGAGCACGCCGTGCGTTACATAGGCTGAAACCGAGGCGGCTTTTTCCTTCAAGAGCGCATCGGCGGCGTTGCACAGCGTGCCGGCGGAATCGACGATGTCGTCGACCAAGATGCAATGGCGGCCCTCGACGTCGCCGATGATATTCATCACTTCGCTGACGCCGGCTTTCTCGCGGCGCTTGTCTACGATGGCGAGGTCGGCGCCCAGCCGGTTCGCGAGCGCGCGTGCACGCACGACGCCGCCGACGTCCGGCGAGATGATCATCAGGCTGGATACATCCTTGTGGTGTTCGCGGATGTCACGCTCCAGCACGGGCGTGGAAAAGAGGTTGTCGGTCGGGATGTCGAAGAAGCCCTGGATCTGGCCCGCATGCAGTTCGAGCGTGAGCACACGGTTGGCGCCGGCTGTGACAACGAGGTTGGCCACGAGCTTGGCCGAGATCGGCGTGCGTCCGCCGACTTTGCGGTCCTGCCGGCCGTAGCCGTAATAGGGGATGACCGCCGTGATCCGCCGCGCCGAGGCGCGCCGTAGCGCATCGATGCCGATCAGCAGCTCCATGAGATTGTCGTTGGCGGGATAGGATGTCGATTGGATCAGGAATACGTCCTCGCCGCGGACGTTTTCCTGAATTTCGACGAAGATCTCGTTGTCCTTGAAGCGCTTGAACTCGGCTTGCGCCAGGGGCGTATCGAGATGGTCGGCGATCGCTTTCGCCAGCGTGCCGTTGGAATTGCCGGACAAGAGTTTCATCGGACAGCGGGCCCCGTCGCGTTCCTGGTGGGACCGTCTCTAGACGCTGAGTCGGGCCGGGGAAACCGATTCGCTGTGGTTTTGAGCCAGCTTTGCCGCTCGCGTGTGAAAGTTGAGACGCCCTCAAAGCGTGTAGGGATGTCGAATACCGGGATCGGAGGCCGGGAAATCCTTGGTGTTGCGAGTGACAAGCAGCATGGCGTTCTCCTGAGCCGATGCCCAAACGATCGCATCGGGAAGCTTGATGCGATGCGTTTTTCGTAGGCCAACGGCTCGTTCCGCCACCGCCAGGTCCAAGTCGATTGTTTCAAAGCTCGCCAGAAAACCGCGTGTTTGTTTCGCCACATCGGCGCGTGCCCCGACCATCACCTCCATCCAAGTTACGATGGATATAGCTTTCGTGGAAAAACGGCGAAGCTCGTCGCGCGCCTGCGGCTCGGCGTTCAAATAGTCGATCAATATGTTGGTGTCGAAAAGCGCCTTCACCACTCAGCGCGCACCTTGCGCTGGTACGCCAAACCATCCACTTTTCGCGTCCCCCACAGGCCAAAGGCCTCGCCCTCGACTGCAGGATGGCGGAGGCGCAGAAAATCCTTAATGGCTTGGCGGATCAAGGCTGCGCGAGAGCGCGCGACCGCGGCGGCCATCTCGTCAAGTTTCTCAACGTCATCCGGTTCAAGGTCCACCAAAGTTCGCATCGCTGCTCCCGATATATGATATCGTTAATGTATATCAAATTCGATACTAACCTGTCAAAGGGCGCTAGAGCGCGATCGCCGCGCAATTGCGCCCATAATCCCCCAGTTTTTCGTGGATCGACCGGCGGTGGCTATGGAGGCGCGTGGGGTCGGCGTAGGTGTCGAGGGCCAAGGTCTCGACTGCGCCAGCACCTGCTGTTTCCAGCCGGAACGCACAAAAACCGGGGAGGTCGAACAGGCGCCGGTCGCCGCGGCCGGCCTCGAAGAAGCGCGCGTAAGCCGGGTCGGCGCCAACAAAACGCTCCTCGAACTCCGGTCCGACTTCATACGAGGACTGATGGATGCATGGGCCGATGGCGGCGGCGATCCGCCCTGCGCCGTGTTGGCGCATCAACGCTACAGTTGCTTCGAGCACGCCGCCGAGTGCGCCCTTCCAGCCCGCGTGCGCTGCACCGATGACGCCTGCTTGGACGTCGGCAAGCAGCACTGGCGCGCAATCGGCGGTGAGTACGGTCAGCACAAGGCCCTGCGTTGTGGTTACGAGCGCGTCGGCGTGGGGACGCCCGCTGACCCAAGGTCCATCAATGAAAACCGCGTTGGGAGAATGCACCTGATGCACGCCGACGAGGTTGGAGGGCGCTACACCGAACGCCGCCGCAATGCGGCGACGGTTTTCAGCAACAGCGGCGGGATCGTCGCCCGAGCCCGTACCGGCATTGAGGCTCGCATAAGCGCCCGCCGATACGCCGCCCTCGCGGCCGAAATACCCATGGCGGGTTCCACGGAGCGCCTCGGCGCACACATGTGGCGGACCGATCATCTTGAGCGCCTGGGCTGACGCACATTGCGCAGACCGACTCCCTCCCAGCCTCCCCCGTCCAGGGGGAGGGGGTCATGCATGCATCGATCCAGCGGAACAGATTCTAAAATCCAGCGGGCTGGGGAAGGTTGGGGCTCGACAGGCATATGACTTTGAACAAGGCGCCCATTTCATCGCCGTGCGTCAAGCGATGAAGTTCGCGCGCCACTCGGGGCCCGTGGCTCGGATTGGCGCGCGTCAGCATGTCCACGCGCACGTCTATGCCCAGCGCTCTGAGAAATCTTCCCTGTGTCATGGGCCCGTGCACAGCGAGGCCAGCCTCGCGCGCCAAGTGCGCCACGCGCGAAAAATCCACATGCGCGGTCAAGTCTGCTTGACCGGGCGCCTCCAGAGGGTCGACTTTCTGATGGCGGCGCACGGCCTGCAGCGTGTCGGCGCCTTCAGGCGCGACATAGCCGTAATCGATCAGGAGCGCGCGCCCTGGCGCTGCATGCAGGCGCTGTTCGATTTCGTAGATCAATGCGTCGAGGCCAGGTGCGATCTCTCGCACGGCGCCTTCGCGTACGTCGTCGTCGGGCGCAGGCAGGGCCGCGCTCAAGCCAAACACCAATTGCTCGGCGTCGTCGAGGCCGACGAGTTTTTCATGCCAGCCGTCCTGGCCGCGCATGAACTGGCGGATAGGCAGGCAGTCTAGAAATTCGTTGGCGATGATGAGCGATGGCCCAGGCGGGGCGTCTTCGAGTTGTTCGCCCCATTCGGCCGAAGGCACGCGTTCGCCTTGCTCTTGGCGCAGCGGCGCGCTTGTTTCGATGAACACGATGTTGGCGGCGTCGTGAAAACCTTCGATCCGTTGAGCTGCGCGCCATGCGTCCTGCATGAGTACGCCGCGGCCGGGGCCGAGTTCAATAAGGTTGAGCGCGGGTTTGCCCATCGCGTCCCATTCGTGTGCGCACCAAAGGCCGATGAGTTCCCCGAACATCTGGCTCGCTTCGGGCGCGGTGAGGAAGTCTGCGCTCTGCCCGCCAATGGAAGGGCGCGCCGCATAATAGCCATGCTCGGGGTCGTGGAGACACGCGGCCATGAAATCGGCCACCGTCATCGGCCCGGTTTCGCGAATGTGCTCGATCAGTTTTTGCCCGAGCACGCTCATGGGACGTCACGCTGCCGCCAGCTTTGGCTGCAGGAACGCCCGGCGGATAAGCCAGGCGCCGATCAAGATCATCGGGATCGACAAGAGCATTCCCATGGTGACAGCGCCTTGCAGGGCTTGCGGCATGTGAATGTCCGGCTCGCGCACGAATTCCAGCAGGAAACGGAAGAGGCCATAGGCGGCCAGAAACACGCCGGTATTCAGTCCAGGCCGGCGCAAGGAATCGAAGCGCAGCGTCAATGCGTTTATGATTGCGAACAACGCCACCCCTTCGAGCATGGCTTCGTACAATTGGCTGGGATGGCGTGCCTGTTCAAACCCGAGGAATTGCCACTCGCGCATCGCCCAATCGTAGCCGCCCTCGGGAAACACGATGCCCCACGGCGCGTCAGTGTGGCGGCCCCAGAGTTCGCCATTGATGAAATTGGCGATGCGGCCAAAGAATAATCCAATTGGCGCCGCCGCCGCCGCCAGATCACCCAACCGTAGAAGATCGACCTTTTCGGTGCGCGTTTTGGCGCGGATGCTGTCTGCCTCGCTCTTGAGCAGCCATTTGTCGCCAAAGCGCACATATTCGCCGCCCTTCCCTGCGGGTGCTTGCGCTACTGCGTGCTTGGACGCGAGCGCGGCGAATTGTGCGTCATTCACATGCATTTGGCGCGTGAACCAGAGCGCGGCCAGCGCAACCCCTATCAAGCCGCCATGGAAGCTCATGCCGCCTTGCCAGATCTGCAGCATTTCGAGCGGATTTTTCCAGATCATGTCGGGTTTATAGAAAAGGACATAGCCGAGCCGCCCGCCGAGAATGACGCCGAGCGTGGCCCAGAAGAGAAAGTCGTCAGCTTGCGGCGACGAGAGCGCGGGCTTGCCAGGCGCCCAGAGCCGATCGCGGCGGATCAGCCACACCATCCAGCGCCAGCCGAGCACCAAGCCGGCAATGTAGGCGAGCGCATACCAGCGCAAATGGAACGGCCCGAGGCCGGCGATCGCTGGAATGGTCAGCGCTGCGGGGTCGATCTGGGGGAATTGAATGGCTAGGAAGATCACAGTCGCCCATCCTTGGCCGATCAGCCGCATTGCGCAGCCCGGCGACCGGGCTTTTAAGGTACCGGCGGAGGTTCGGTCCACATGCAAACGCAAAGTTCGGTTTTCGACGACCTGGCGCGGCTGATGACGGGCGCCATGGGCATGGCCCAAGGCATGAACCAGGAAGCCAAGGGCTTCATGCGCACACAGGCCGATCGATTCGTTGCCGAAATGGACCTGGTGAGCCGTGACGAATTTGAGGCCGTGAAGGAAATGGCGGCCCAGGCGCGCGCCGAGGCGGACGCGCTGCGCGCGCGCGTCAACGCTCTAGAGGCTGCACTCACGGCGCGCGGCTGAGTTCGAAGCCGTCTGCTTGTGTCAGCGCGGGAAAGAGGCGCATCCAACCGAGCGAGGCGCCAATGGCGAGAGCCCCGCCCAGCATCACCGCCGTAACCGGTCCTAGAATGCGCGCCATGAGCCCCGCTTCGAAATCGCCCAATTCGTTGGATGCGGAAATGAACACGAAGCTTACCGCCGCGACACGCCCGCGCATCGGATCGGGCGTTGCGAACTGAATGAGGCTTTGGCGCACATAGACCGAGATCATGTCGACCCCGCCCGCAATCGCGAGCGCCGCGGCGGTCAACCACAAATGCTGTGAATATCCAAAAGCGATGGTTGCGAGACCAAACGCGATGGTCGCCCCGAACATCCAGGCGCCGACGCGCGTGCGTATCGGGCGTACTGCCAGCATCAGCGCGACCAGCGCTGCGCCCACCCCCATGGCGGCGCGGAGAATGCCAAGCTCGCTAGGGCCTGCGTGCAAGATATCGCGCGCGAACACGGGCAGAAGCGCAACCGCGCCAGCAAGCAGCACGACAACGAGGTCGAGCGATATGGCGCCTAAAACGATCTTGTTTGTCCACACAAAGCGCAGGCCCTCCGCGATCATGGAGAGTGTCCGCGCGTTCTTCTCCGGTTCGTGCGCGGGCGCTCTGAGCGTAAGAATCAGGGCGGCGCCGACAGCGAGCAATGTGAACGCTGCTATGTAGGGGACCGGCGCGCCGGCGCCATAGAGCAAGCCACCGAGCGCTGGGCCGACGATCAGTCCGGAATTGAACGCGAGCGAGCTCCAGGCGATTGCCTGCGGCAAGTCCGTGCGTACGACTAGCGTCGGCATCAGAGCAGAGGCCGCGGGCGGCATGAATGCGTTGATTGCGCCGGCGGTCACCGCGGCCGTGAACACAGCTGGAATGACGATCTCCGGTCCTGCGTTGGCGACGAGGGCTAGGCCCGCGGCAATCGCGGCTTTGCCCGTCACGCATGCCGCCAGAATGAGCTTGCGATTGTAACGATCGGCGGCTTGGCCGCCGAAAAGCGACAACACCAGTAACGGCGCGAATTGCGCCAGGCCGACAAGCCCCAGCACGAATGCGGCTTCGGCGATGCTTTGGCCGTTGGCGCGGGCGGCGTCGTACACCTGCCATCCCATCGCGGTGAGTTGCATTTGCACCGCCAGCGTGGCGAACCCGCGCGCCGCCCAGAAGCGAGCAAAAAGCGGGTTAGCGAAGATCGCGAGTGAGGGAAGGGACAGGGCGGGCAAGGACGGGGACACTGACGCGCCGGCGGCCGAGTCGCAATGGCGGCATTGACGCTTCGCGCTAGTGTGGCGAATCTGAAATTCGCCCGATCCGTTCCACGATTGATCCAGATGATATGACGAACTTCAAATCCGGGATACTAGCCCTTATGCGGCGGGCCCACGTGGGGGAGGGTGCGTGGCCGCGACGCTGACCACAGAAAAGCTGGAACACACCGCCGCGATTGAGGCGGTGCTGGCGCGCGCGTTCGGCCCGGGCCGCTTCGCCAAGACGAGCGAACGCGTGCGCGAGCGCGGTGCGGTCGCTGAGCCCGCGCTATCGCGCGTGGCCCTCAGTGAGGCGGGCGAAGTGGTGGGCGTCTGCCGTGTCTGGCGCGTCGCCGCAGGCGCGCCTTTGTATTTTCTGGGCCCGCTTGCGGTCGATCCGGATGCGCAGAGCGCGGGGCTTGGGCTTTCGCTCGCTCGCGCAGCCGTCGCGGCATGCCGCGCGGCTGGAGGCGCTAGCGTCGTCGTTGTGGGCGCCGCACCTTTTTTCGCGCCGCTTGGCTTCACGATCGCCGCGCCGGAGCGCTTGCGTTTGCCGGGGCCTGTCGATCCTGCGCGCTTGCTTTGGCTCGAATTGCGGCCGGGCGGGCTCGACAAAGTGCAAGGCGAGATCACAGCGCCGTCTCGTTGATCACTCCGGTAGTCGTGGAGTCTGGCGTGTAAAGGTGTGCGTCATCGGCCCGCCGCGCGGCATCGGCTGTTCGGTGTAAAACGTCGTATCGTCGCAGGTGTAGGTGGTTGAGCCGCTCGCGCCGAATGGCCCGGGGCGGTTGTATGGGGCGGCGCCCCGGCCGCGTGGAGATTCGACCGTCACCGTACCCTCCGATGCACCGCCGCTGTCGAAGCAGCCATAGAGGCGTCCTTCCGCGGCCGCCCAGCGGCCGGTCGTCGGCTGCGTTGAGCCCTGGCCTTCGCCCGCCCGATCGCGGTGCTCGATGCGAAAGTCGACATTGAATCCTTCGCTCGAAAACGTGCCGTCCTCATTCAAGCTGATGGAGAGGTCGCTGATGTTCATGCGCGTGAAGGGCATGCCCTGGCTGCGCAGCCATTCGCCGGGCCCGCCCCCGGTAAGCTGCCAGCGGCCGACGACGCAACGGTCGATCTCCGCACGTTCAAGGCAAGAACCGCAAGCTGCGGTGCGGTTAGCGCGCAAGGTGAGTTCGGCATTCTCCTCGCCAGTATGGAAGGCGATGCTGCGATAGCGCGCGCCGTCAGTGTCGCGCGCGTTGGTCTCCGCCGGCCAGTCGCCCCAGTCGCGGCCGCGTTGGTCGCGCGCTTCGACATTGGACTCGCTTGCCGTATTGGCCCAATTCGCACAGGCGTAATCGGCCCAACCCGGCATGATCACGAACGGCTTCAGCGTTCGCCGCTGCGTTCCGGTGGCGCTGATGGTCCAGGTTGGGCCATCGACGCGTGCGCCGAACGCCAGCGCCCGGCCGCCGGGAAAGGTGATCTCGCGGTCGTCATAAGCCTGCGCGAAATCGAGCAGCGTGTCATCGGAAACGGTCGATCGGATCGCGCCGCGCTGGGCAGCTTCGCTCGGATCGCCGGCCATGCCGCGCAAAAACGGCATCAGCGCGCCAAGGCCCTCGTGCTGATGCCGCCAATAGAAAAAAACCGACGCCTCATAGGTCATCGCATAGAGCGGTCGTTCGCTGCGGACAGCGTCGTCAAAACTGCTGGCGTTGTTCCAACGCGCTTGCTCGCCTACAGCGGCGGCGGCGAACAATTCGGCCGACCCTTCGATCCACCACAATCCGTAGGCTGCGGCCGAATTGTTCTGAGCTTCCGAAAGCGACGCCTTCTGAATACAATGGAACAATTCGTGGGCGGTCATGTACGGAATTTCGCCGCTGGCGCTGTAGTCGCCGAACAGGAATAGCGTGACATGGCATTCCGCCGATTCCGGCCCTTGGCCGGGCATCGTCCACGCTGCGGCTTGGCCCTCCTTGCGTTCGGCCGAGATCGGTTCGGACGTCGCGAACGTGATCAGAATGGTGGTGTTGTCGATGCGGTAATCGCCGAGCGCTTCCATGCGCTGCGCCGACCGCCGCGCGCCGTCTTCGACCGCGCGAACCGCACCGGGCGTCAGCAACGCGTCGACATTGACGTCGCCGACGCCGCGAATCCAGCGTTCGCCGTGTGGGGTCGAAAACGAAAACCGGAAATACTCTACACATTCGATTGTACCCGCCGACCACGCCGGGCTCGTGCCGTAGGCTGGCACGTCGAAGGTGCGCACGTAATCATGATTGCAGGCGGCGAATTGCGCTTGTGACGGCGGTGCGCCCAGTATCGAGACCGCCAACAACACAAAGAGCAAGAAGATAGCTCGACGCATTCCGCCCTCCGGACTTGATCCCTTGATGGGCGACGCTAACACAGCATCGGGGCGGGTGTCGCCCATCCCGGCGCAGCGCGAAATCGGAGTTTACGCGCTTTCGCGTCGCCATCCCCACATCAGCAACAAAACGCCGAGCGCGGCCCAGGCCCATCCCGGCCCTAGCGGAGACGCAACAGCGGCGCGCACGACATAGGCGCCGTTGCGCTCCAAGCCGATCCAATCGCCGCCGCTTGCGCGTGCGCCGCGTTCGATGCGCCGCACCTGCGGCAAGCGGCGTCCATCCTCGCCGGTCATGACCACGCTCCCGCCAGTGGCCTCCGCGAAGGGACGCAGAATTTCGGGATCGGCGGCGAGCGCCGCCGCTTCGCGCGGATTGAGCGGGCCGACCGCAGCGAATGCACGCAGCTCGCCCGAGCGCGCCTCGTACAAGCCTTGCTCGGTGGTTTGGGATTCGCCTCGCCATAGGCCCGGCGCAATTTCCGCCAATGCAATGCTTGATCGCGCTCCCGAAGGCGCCATCAGCTCGACCGCGCCAGGTGCGGCGCCAAGTGTCGATCGTTCGACTTCAAGCCCGCGCGCGCCTGGGTCCAACGAGAGGCGCTCATCTTCAAGCTCCGGCTCCTGCATCAACCAGTGCGCAAGACGCCGCAAGAGTTCGCCGTGGGGACCGCCCCCGTCATAACCGCGCGCCCACAGCCACGGCTGATCGGACCAGAACTGCGCGACGCGGCCCTGTCCGGCGCGGTCGAGCACGAGCAGGGGCCGCCCATCAGCGCCTTGCAGCAAAGTTTGTCCTCCGCTTGCGCGCGCATCGATCTGGCGGGTCCAGCGGCCCCAGCGCTCGGGCGAAGGCAGGCCGCGAACCACTGGATGCCTGCGCCCCAGTGCTGTTGGGGTGGGACGATAAGGCCGGTTGGTGATTTGCCCTGTCGGCTGGGCAGGCAAGATGCCCGCAAGCGCAGTGCGATAGAGTCCGTCGAGCCCTGCCTCGGTTTCGCCAGCCGTGATGAGAAGCGCCCCGCCTTGCTCCACGCGGCGCGCGATCGACGCAAAATAATACGCCTGCAGAATCCCGCGCCTCGGCGAGCGGTCGAAAATGATGAGGTCAAAATCGTTCAATCGTCGCTCAAATAATTCCTCGGTCGGAAAGGGAATGAGCGCAAGCTCGCTGAGCGGGGTGAAATCCTGTTTGTCCGGCGGACGCAGGATGGAAAAGTGTATGAGATCGACGGCGGGATCTGACTTCAAGAGATTTCGCCAAACCCGCGCGCCTTGATGAGGCTCCCCGGTGATGAGCAGTACGCGCAGCCGATCGCGCACTCCGTTCGCTGCGAATGCAGCGCGATTGTTGGCAAGCGAGATTTCCTCGCGCCCTTCCTCGGCCTCGACGATCACCATGTTGCGCCCGCGATGAGCCAGGCTCACATCGACAGAAAACTCGCGGTTCGCGCGGGTGGTTGTTTCGGTCGCGGGCGCGCCGTCGATAGAAACGCGCACGCGCACGGGGCCGGAATCCTGGGTGTCGATCACGCGTCCGGAGATGCGCATCGCTTCTCCGACGATGCCAAACGTTGGGGCCGAGGTCAGTTCAAGCCGGCGATCGCCGCGCGCGGGATCGCCGACAATCAGCACATGCGCGGGCCCGAGCGCCGCAAGGTCGCGCGGTGCGGCGGGGGCGTCTGCGGCCTGCCCGTCTGTGAGCACGACCACCCCGCTAATGCGCTCTGGCGCCACGTCGGCCAGCGCATCTTCGATGGCAGTGGTGATCAACGTTCCATCGGGACCGCCTCGCGTCTCGCGTACGCGCACGTCGAGGCCCGGCAACGATGCAAGCTGCGCCGCCAGCGCGTCGCCCGCCGTGCGCGTTGCCTCGCGCCGGCCGCTCAGCGACAAACTCTCGCTCTGGTCGATGACGATAAGCGCAACATCCTCTGCCGGCTCGCGCGTCTCGCGCACATATTGCGGCTGAGTCAGGCCTAAGAACACAAAGAGGAGCCCCGCCGCTCGCAAAATCGGCGCACCGCCGCCGCGCCAGAGGTAAACGCCGAGCGCGGCGAGGGCAAAGAGCCCGAGCGCGATCATCACGCCAGTTGGCAACGCGGGATCGAAACCGATGCGGGCAGCGCCAATCATCGCCGTCCGCCCAAACGTTCGAGCAACGCCGGCACATGCACTTGATCGGCTTTGTAATTGCCGGTGAGCGACACCATTACGAGATTGACGCCGAAGCGCAGCGCCAATTCGCGTTGGCGTTCGCCGGCGACATTTCCGGCCCAGGCGGCCGCCCAGTCGCCATCGCCGATGAACAGGGACGCAACGCCGTCGCGCGCCGAAGCGGCCGCCGCGGATTCTCCCCACAATTGCGGTGATTGCACGCGTCCGGGAAAGCTGCGCATCAGATAGAACGACCGCGCCAGGACATGGTCCGCGGTCACGATCTCCAATGGCGGCACATCGACGCCGGCGAGCATTGTCGCGGCGGGCCGTTCACTTGTACCCGCGTTGCGCGTATCGACGAGCAGGAGCCCGCCGATGGCGAGGTAGCGTTCGACATTGGCGAGCGCGCGGTCGGTCAAACGCCGCGGCGAAGCCGGCGCCGGCCAATACAAGAACGGGTACGCGGAAAGATCGTCGCGTTCGAGATCGACGCCAACAGGCGGTCCAGGCTCGACCGACGTGCGCTGGGTGAGAACATCTGAAAGCGCCGCAAGCCCAGTCGCCGAAGTGCGGTCGGCGCCCACGTCGCCGGTTCGAACATAAGCCAGACGCAGGATCTGGGTAGGGTCGGTGCTTTGGGCGCGGGCTTCCGGTGCGACAAGCACTGCGCACGCCGCGAGCGCCGCTGTGCCAAGACGCGCGAGCCGAGGCAAGCGGCCAATCAGAAACAATGCGACGAACAAATCGAGTGCGAGCAACAAGCCCGCCGCGCCGAATAGCCATCCTGCTAGCGGTCTTTCGACGGCGCCGCCTAAACCCGCGCGCGCAATGGTGTCAGGCAGACGCAAGGGCGCGAGCGATTCCTCTGCGTGCGCGGCGTCGATCGCGGCGGAAACGCCGGCGCGCTCGTACAAGCCCGGCGGCGTCGCGGGGGAAGCCCGCGCCAATGCGAAAGCTTCTGGTGGAATGGGAGGAGCGTCGGGCGCTGCTGGCGCGAGCGCGCCGTAACCGTCGAGCAGGCGCTGAGCGACGTACGGCCCACCCGTAATCTCGCGCTCGCCCGCCCCGTCAATGCGCGCGGCGAACGCCATGGTTCGGCGCAGCATCTCGACGTAGAGGCCAGAGAGCGGCAGATCCGACCAGTCTGGGCCGGCGCCGACGTGAAACAGCACGATCAGCCCGCGTCCTCTGGCTTGCGCCGTCACGAGCGGAGAATTATCGGCGAGCCGCGCCCAAACGCGAGCTTCTTCGAGCGATGCGGGCTCAGCCAGGATTTGTCGACGCACGCTCACGTCATCAGGCGGCGCAACGCCGGCGAACGGCGAATCGTTTGGAAACGGTGCGATGCCGAGCGGGGTCTCCCAGGCTAGTGCGCTGCCCAAGGTGCGCGTGCCGGGCCGCAAACGAACGGGAACCAAGGTGTCGGCCTCGTTGGCAAGTCTCGGCCCAGCGAAGCGCACCAGCAGGCCACCCGATTCCAGCCAGCGCGCGAGCGCGGCCTCATCCGGGGGCGAAAGGCCTGCGGCGTCAGGCAAGATCAAGCCTTGCGCGCGCGCATTCAAGAGATCGCCAACGACGCCGCGCTGCAGGGTGGCGTAGGGCTGCAGCGCGCGCTCGACATAGAAAAGTTCGGAAAGCAGCGGTTGACCCGCCCCGCCCGGATCGATGAGGCCGATGAACGGGCGCCCGGCGCCGGCCGGCAGAAGCTTGACAGCCGCTGCGCTTTGTTCGCCCACGATGCGCACGCGCGCGGTGCGCGCGGCGATCTCCGGGGGCAGTTCAATGCGCGCTGAAGCGGTCAATGCATCGCCCTCGAAGCGCACTTCCGCAGCGCCGAGCGCGCGGCCTTCGGACGTTTCGGCGGCGATCGCAGCCACGGGCGAGCCGTTCGAGGCGCGGCGCACGTCCGCGATCACGCCCTGCCGGGTCACAGCCCCGGAAACGATGGCGCGAGCAGTTTGAGCGGGCGACCGCGCCGTAACCGGCCCGCGTCTTTGCAATTCGTCGCCAAGCGCGCGAGCCCCGTTGTCTTCGATGCCGTCGCTGATCCAGACAATGCGGTCGAAGCGTGTTTGCGCTTGCGCCAATCGGCGCGCGGCGTCCGCGCGGTCCGGCCGCCATGGCTTTGGTTCGAGGCGTCCAATGCGGATTCGAGCGTCCGCCGCAGTCAACGCCTCGGCGGGATCGCCCGGGCGCAGTGCAGGCGCGGTCAGCAGAAGGAAGACTGGCGCGCCCGTGCGCTCGGCGTGAGCGGCGGCCGCGATCGCCGCTGCACGCGTATCGGCCCAGAATGGCGCAGACGTCCAACCATCGTCGATGACGATGAGCGTACGCCCTCCTTCGATTGCTTGCGCCGCGTTTGGCGCAAGGCTTGGGCGCGCAAACGCCAATATGAGCAGCCCAGCCATCAGCGCGCGCAGAAACACCAACCACAAGGGCGCGCGTTCGCGGCTTTGCTCTTCGGTGCGCAAGCCCAGCAGCAGGCGCGTAGGGGGAAACTCGGTGCGCTGGGGCGGCGGCGGGGTTGCGCGCATGAGCCAAAAAAGCGCCGGCAATGCAATGAGCGCGACGAGCGCTCCAGGCGCGCCGAACAGGATCGGTCCAAAACTCACCCGAACCGCTCCGCCACCAGCGCGATCAGCATGGCGAGCGTGGGGGCGGCGGCGTGGTCGGTGCGGTGGATGAGGTGCGGGAAGCCATATTGGGCGCCCAGCGCGTGAATGGAGCGTCGGTGGGTCTCAAGTCGTTCGAGATAATCGACGCGCGCGGCCTCAGCGCGGCCGAGCAGAGCCTCCCGCGGGCTCGCGCCGAGCGCTGCAAATAGCATGCGGCCGCTGAATGGAAATTCTTCTTCCGCTGGATCAGCGATCATGACCAACGCACCGGCCGCGCCCGCGTCGGCGGCGGCCTCGAGCCGCGGGCGCCAAGTTTCGATCGGCGCATAGAAATCGCTCATGAAGATGATACATGCACGCGCCGGCGCTTCGACATCGCTGACAGGTGAAAGGAAATCCCGCGCTAGGCGCTCTGCGGCGCGTTGGCCCGCGCGAGCAGGATGGCCAAGCGCGCCCACGCGCTCGCCGCCACGCGCCAGCAAGATGGCCAGCGCCAGCGCCAGCGTCTGCGCGCGGCGGAGCTTGGTCGCCCGCCCGGGATCGCTCGTCCAATTGAAGCCTGCTCCGGGGTCCATCCAGAACCAGGCTGTCTGCGCGGCCTCGCGCTCGCGCTCGCGCACATAGTAGCGGTCCCCGCGCGCGGAGCGGCGCCAATCGATCAGCCGTGCGCCGTCCTCGGCGCTATGGTCGCGGTATTGCCAAAACGCTTCGCCTTGTCCCGCGCGTCTGCGCCCGTGTACGCCCGGCGCGCTGGCCGCGAGGCGCCTTGCATCCAGCAATACGCCCGGCAGATCGCCCGCGAGCGCAAGCGCGTCGAGGCGGGCGGATTCAGCCACGGCTCAAGCTGCCCGCTCCGCGAGCGCGTCCACCAGCGTGTCGATGTCGAGCCCCTCCGCGCGCGCGCCGAAGGAGAGTTGCATGCGGTGCACGAGGGCAGGGCGCGCAAGCGCGGCGACATCATCGATCGCGGGCGCCAGGCGCCCGCGCAGAAGCGCGCGCGCCCGCACCGCAAGCATCAGCGCCTGGCCGGCGCGCGGCCCGGGCCCCCAAGCGACATGTTGGTTCACGCGCGCATCATGGCTGGAGCCCGGCCGGGCTGAGCGCACCAGTTCGAGGATGCTCGCCAACACCTTCTCACCCACCGGCATGGCGCGCACGAGCTGCTGCAAGCGCAGTAATGCACCCGCATCGAGCACAGCTTGCGGCCGCGTTTCCCCAAGGCCTGTCGTCTCGATCAAGATGCGCCGCTCGATCTCGGCGTCAGGGTAGGGGACATCCACTTGCAGCAGGAAACGATCGAGCTGTGCTTCCGGCAACGGATAGGCGCCTTCGTGTTCGATCGGGTTCTGCGTGGCGAGCACGTGAAAGGGCGCCGGCACGTCATAAGCTTGGCCGGCAATCGTCACGTGCCGCTCCTGCATCGCCTGCAGCAGCGCCGATTGCGTGCGTGGCGAGGCGCGGTTGATTTCATCCGCCATCAGGAGCTGCGTAAAAATGGGCCCCTTCACGAAGCGGAATTGGCGTCGCCCCTGCCCATCCTGATCGAGCACTTCAGAGCCCAGGATGTCGGCGGGCATCAGGTCCGGCGTGAACTGCACGCGGGCCCAATCGAGGCCCAGAACCCGCGCCATCGCCTCGACTAGGCGGGTCTTGGCCAGGCCCGGCGCGCCGACCAGGAGCACGTGTCCCCCAGCAAGGATCGCCGCCAGCGTCATCTCGATTACGCGCTCTTGGCCGAACACCGCCTTGCCGATTTCGGCGCGCACGCGGGCAAGCGCTTCCCCGGCCCGTTCCGCCTCGGCCACCAAGGCCTGGGCGTCCTTGTCCGATTTGCTCATGGCCGCGAAGCTCGCTTGTATGGAGGCTGAAATAAGGCGCTCGGTGTTTCGATCATGTCGTCTCCAGAAAACGCTGGCCTGGAGCAAGTGTTGTCTGCGCTCAAGGCCCTAGCCGGAACAAGCGGCAAAGAGGCCCCGCCCGTCGACCAATGGAACCCCGTCCATTGTGAGGAAGCGGGCTTTGAAATCTTGCGCGACGGTTGTTGGAAGCACGAGGGAACGCGCATCACGCGCGAAACTCTGGTGCGCCTGTTCGCCTCGATCCTGCGCAAGGACGCCTATGGGCAGACCTACCTCGTCACACCGGGCGAGAAAATTCGCGTCCCGGTGAAGATGCGCCGTTCGTTGCGATCCGCGCCGACCGGCATGGGGCAGGCAGGGATCAGACGCTCCTGTTTACCACGAATGTCGGGGATGTCGTGGCGGCGGGATCAGACCATCCGCTGCGCGTGGCCCATGACGGGGCAGGCCCGCGTCCTTATGTGCATGTGCGCGGGCGGCTCGAGGCGCGCATTTTGCGGGCGCCTTTCTATGAATTGGCGGATTGGGCTGAGAGGCGTGACGGAAAGCTCGGCGTTTGGTCGGGCGGTGCTTGGTTCGAATTAGGTGCATAGGATGGCGTGCGTGAACTTGTGTGCGGTGGAGTGCGCACTCCTCCCCTTGAGGGGAGGCAGAGTGTCGGGCGATGCTCGGCGCTTGCAGGTTGGATCGCGCGCCTCATCGCCCGCTCTACACAACATCGGATCAGTGTGGCGCCATGCGGGCGCGGAGGCCCGCGCTCCCTCTTACTTGGACCTGCGCTCATGAACTGGAACGATCTGGAGTCTCGTCTGCGCGCCAAGCTGGATCCGCTTGATCGCATCGTCGCATGTGCGCCCTCGCGCAGCGACCGTGATTTGAATCCGGACTGGACCGATCTGCCCTCGCCATTGCGCCCGGCCGCCGTGCTGGCGCCGATCGTGCGCAGACCAGAAGGTTGGACCGTGCTTTTCACCCAGCGCACGAACGAAACTCCTTCTCACCCTGGTCAAATCTCATTCCCGGGCGGGCGCGTTCAGGAGGAAGACGCCGATGCGCTTGCGACGGCGTTGCGCGAGACGGAGGAGGAAATCGGCTTGGGCCGCGCCTTCATCGAGCCCATCGGCGCCTGGGACCGCTACAACACGGGCACTGGATTTGCGGTAACCCCGATTGTCGGCCTCGTGGACCCGGGCTTCGAGCTGACGCTTGATCCGCGCGAAGTGGCCGAGGTTTTCGAAGCGCCGCTGGCGTTCCTGTTGGATCCTGCCAACCACGAACGCCGCGAAGGCGTTTGGCGGGGCATCACACGCGCTTATTACGCCATGCCGTACGAGAACCGCTTCATCTGGGGCGCGACCGCGGGCATGATCCGCGCGCTGTATGAGAGATTGTTCGTTTGACCGCCGCCATCACCCACGCCTCCTGGCTCAAGGCCAAGGAAACCCAAGCGCTGATCGCGGCGCTCGAGGCTGCGCGCCCGGGTGGATCGCGTTTCGTCGGCGGATGCGTGCGAAATACGCTGATGGGCAGGCCCATCGACGACATCGATATCGCGACGCAGCTGGCGCCCGATCAGGTCGCGGAAATCAGCATCAAGGCAGGCTTTGCCGCACACCCAACCGGCGTCGAACACGGCACAATTACAGTGGTGGTGAACCACAAGCCGTTCGAAGTGACGACACTCCGGCGCGATGTCAGCACCGATGGCCGGCGCGCCACCGTGGCGTTCAGCGAAAGCTGGGAGGAGGACGCCCAGCGCCGCGATTTTCGCCTGAACGCGCTCTATGCCGCTCGTGACGGCGGAATCTTCGATCCAACAGGCGGGGGATTAGACGATGCGCGTGCAGGGCGCGTGATCTTCATTGGCGACGCCCATCAGCGCATCAGGGAAGATTATCTGCGCATTCTTCGGTTCTTTCGCTTCAACGCCTGGTATGCGCGCGGGCCTGTCGATCCCCATGGCCTTGCGGCGTGCGCCGATCTGATTGCCGGCCTCGACACGCTTTCGGCCGAGCGCATGTGGAAGGAAGTGAAAAAGCTTCTCGCCGCGCCCGATCCTCGGCCCGCTTGGGAGGGCATGGAAGCGATCGAAGTGCGCGCGCGTGCGGCGCCCGAGATGAGCAATCATGTGCGTCTCGATGCGCTGATGGCGCTGGAAGCGGATTTGATGTTGTCGCCCGACGCCATGACGCGCGCTGCGGCTTCGCTCAGCGATCAAGGGGGCGCCCGTTCGCTTTCACGGCGATTGAAGCTTTCCAACGAGGAGCGCGAACGCCTGGTCGCCGCCCTCGGCGACGATGTGAAGCTGACCTCCTACATGTCGCTACGCGAGATGCGGCGCGCAATCTATCGCCTCGGCAACGAGGCGTTTCGCGATCGCGTCATGTTGGCCTGGGCGGGCGCTGGGGGAGAGAAAGCGCAGCAATGGCGCGCGCTGGTAGCCCACGCGCAGATGTGGCGTCCGCCGAAAATGCCGCTTTCGGGCGAAGATGTGATGGCCGCTGGCGTGCCCGCCGGCCCCAAGGTCGGCGAGATCATGCGCGAGGTGGAGGCTTGGTGGGTCGATGCGGACTTTCCAGACGACAAGCTCTCTATCATTGAGCGCCTGAAGGCGGTGGTGCAGGGCTTGATTTGATCGCGAACTATGTTATAACTCACGTTATAACAATGAGTGCCTGCTATGAATGACAAGAACAAAAACAAAGGCGTAGCCGATGGTGAGCGTCAGGAATTCCAAGCCCGGCCTGGCGCCGCGGCCAGCCGCACCCTGAAAGTTCGCCGCATCGGCAATTCCCTCGGTGTCGTCCTGCCCAGGGAAGTTCTGGCGAAACTGCGCGTAGGTGAGGGCGATGCGCTCAGCGTGTCAGAGACGCCGGACGGTGTTTCGCTCACGCCTTATGACGGTGAAATCGAACGGCAGCTGAGTGCCGCGCGCGACATCATGGGGCGTTATCGCAATGCGCTGCGTGAGCTGGCGAAGTGAAGAATCCAGTACGGGTTCGAGGGGAAGTGGTGCGTGTCGCACATTCGGAGGCGCTCGCTGTGCATGGGGGCGCGGACGGCGTGCGCGATCAGGCGTTGCTTGTATCGGCGCTCGCGCGTCCACAAAACCTTCACGCCTGCGGCGAAGCAGACGTGGCAAAGCTCGCTGCTGCGTACGCCTTCGGCATTGTACGCAACCATCCCTTTGTGGATGGCAACAAGCGCACAGCCTTCGTCACAGCTGTGCTGTTTCTTGAGCTCAACGGTCTTCATTTCACGGCGACGGAAGTTAGTGCGGTGTTGCAGACACTGGCGCTCGCCGCGTCAGAAATTGACGAGGAAGAGTTTGCGGAATGGCTGCGGGAAAACGCTGAGCGGTCTAAGTGACACACTCAATACACCGGCGGCAGTCGCCGCACCGGCAGACCCTCCAAACGCAGCCAGCCGTCGCGCGCCTCGACATCCAAGGTAATGTCGTCACCTGAAATGGCGTAACCGGCGGCCAAGAGCGCCAGCGCGCGTTTAGCGTCGCGGTCCATTTCTGGGCCGTTGGCGATCGCGCTCAGCACCGGCGCGGGGCGCTCGATTGGAATCTCCAGATTGCCCTCGATGCGGCGCTCGGAGTCGAGCCCGCCTTGGCCGTGACCATCGGCTTGGAGGGGACCCCAATGAAGGGTTAACATTTCAAGGCGCAGCCGCCCGTTCGCCTCGCGCCAGGGTCCGAGCGGATCTTGGGGCGCAGCGTTCAAGAGTGCAGCGCTGTGCTCCACAACGATCGCGGCGCGCAGCTCCGCGACATCAACGCCGAACGCCTCGAAGGAGCGCACGGGCCGCGGCAAGGTCAGCGCCTGAGTGTCGAACGCAGCTTGGTAGGCGCCTTGCGCGCGCGGATCCGGGCGGACATTGAGCACCACCTTTCGCGCCAGCAGCACGCCTTCCTGAGCCGGGTCGTCCAGTTGCAGATTATCAGCTTCGAGCCCGGCGACTGCGAGCACGCCGCCCTCGGTGCGCAAGCTGGCGATTAACGCATCTGCGGTCACCGTCGTCGTCGCGCCGTTTGCACGCGAGAGCGCGATTGGCGCCTCGGCCTCAAACTTGATGTGTTCGGGGTTGAGCAAGTTGATATGCAAATCGGCGCGGGCGGTCTCTGCGCGCCAACCCCCGCGCGCAGAAGCGTAGGAGATGTTCTGCAGCTCCAGCCGCATCAAGGTGGGAAATCCATGACGCACGACACGCAGCACGGTCGCTTGCGCCCCGGCTTCACGCTGCGCGGCCGTCCACGCATCGATGCGGCGCTCGGCTTCGCCGGCGACAGCATGCCAATAGACTGTCCAGCCCAGCGCGATAAGCGCGAACGCAGCCCACGGTCCCCATAGCCAGAGTGCGCGTTTGCTCATTGCGCCATGCTCCGGCGCAAGTGCGGCGGCAACAGGGCCTGGCATTCGCCTTCGATGGCGGCCTCGAGTCGTCGCATGAATTCTTCACGCGGCAGGCCCGCGGGAATGGCCGGCAGCACTTTGAGCGTGACATGGCCGGGCTTGCGCATGATCCCCGTCGGCGGCCACACAAGCCCGGTATTGAGCGCGATCGGCGTCACCGGCAGGTTGAGATCGCGATAGAGAGCCGCGATGCCCGGCTTGTAATCCGGCGGCGCGTTCAATTCTTGGCGCGTGCCTTCGGGATAGATCACGATTTGGCGCCCTTTGGCGATCATGCCGCGCGCGGCGCGAAGCATGTCCTTCAACGCTTTCGCGTGCGCCTCACGATCCACGGGGATCATGCCATGCTTCATATAGAAGCCGAAAATCGGCGTGCCGATCAGTTCGCGCTTCACGACGAAAACCGGCTCAGCCACGAATTGGGCCGGCAACACTGTATCGAGCGTCGCCTGGTGCTTCGAGGCGAACAGCGCCGCACCCTTGGGCGGCAAATGCTCCAGGCCTTCAAACGTGATGTGCACGCCGCATATCCAGCGCAGGCCCCAGATCGTGGCTTTGCCCCACCCGCGCATGGCGTGCCAGATGTAGCGATCACTGCCCGTGAGAATAGCGGGCATGTAAACCAAGCCAAAGAGGGCCATTGCCCCATAGAACCAAACAACGAAGATCAGAGACTGCGCCAGCCTCATGCGTCGTCCGCAGGCTCGTCGGCTTCTTCCCGCCCCAAGTCGATCAGCGCTTCGCGTCCGCTGATGACAAGGTACTTCACGTATTCAGCCCCGAGACGGCTCGCTGCGGCAAGATCGCTGCGCCATAGTGCGGGATCGGTCCATCGCGTGCGCACAGGATAGGGATGGATCTCAACTTCCGGCATCGCCAGCGAAAGCTCCACTTGCGACCGCGGCATGTGGTAATCGTCGGTCACCAGGATGAGGCGCGTGTAATTGTGCGTGCGCGCCCAAGCCGCCGCCTCTGATGCATTGCTCAAGGTGTCGGTGGCGTTGCGGCCAAGATCGACGCAGCATCGTGCGAGCTCGGGATCGATATCGAGCGCCGCGAAGAGCTCTTCGTCAGTGACGATGCGATTGACGCCCGAGATCAGGAGCCGTTCGCCCTTGTGTTCTTCCAGAAGGCGCACGCCCGCGGACAGCCGTTCCATCCCTCCGCCGGTAAGCGCAACGATTGCTTCGGCTTGCGGGGGAGGCCCTGGCGGCGCGCGGACACGCTCGGCAAAGCCCCAAAAACCCGCGATAAACACCACAACCGCGATGATCAACGCCCACAAACCGAAAGTGCGCATCAGCCAAGCCTCGCGGCTTGGCCGTGAAAGTAGCTGGCCGCACCCCGCGCGCCCGCGCCCGCAGCGATGGCGGCCGCGATAGGCGCGGCTATAACAGGGGCGAAGTCCAAAGGGGCGAGCATGGCGGCGACGTTCTGCAAGGTTGCACCCGGGATGACCAGCAGCATCAAACCCAAACCCGCGCCGCCGGCAAATGATGCGCCGGCCAGGCCGGCATAAAGTCCCAACATCGCCGCCTCATCGGCGACGCGCCCCACGGCTTGTCCGCGCGTTGCGCCGAGATCTGTCATCACTGTTACAAGCTCGCGCCGACGCGCTGCGAGTCCGCGAGAGGCGAGCAATACGATGATCGCCATAACCAGCGCGAATGCGCTTGCGCCCCAGAGTGCGGCCAACCGTACGCGTCGAGCAACGCCCCCGCCGCTGGCGGCGTCCGGCGCTTCGATGACATCGGCTGTCACACCTCCTTGCGCTAACGCCGCGACAATATCGCCGCCCGGGTCCAGCGCGGGCGCGGCGGAAGGCTCGAGTTCGATTTCGATGAGGTGCAGAGGCGGCATGTTCTCTGCGCTAATTTCAGCGCCGCCCCACTGGCGCAAAATGGCTGCGGCGCGGCCCGCCGTCATCGGCGCGGCGCTGGCGACGTGCGGCGCCTGGGCAAGCGCGGCTTCAGCGGCCGCCACCCCCTCAGGCCCTTCCGGCGCGACAACACGCACGATGGCGTAGCTGCCACGCTCCATTTCGTAATTCGCCGCCAGGCGGTCCACAGCGCGCGCGGCCAGACCCGCAGCGACAGCCGCGAAGGCTGCGAAGGCGAGCGTCCAGAACATGGCCCGCTCCATGCCGGAGAGCGCGTTTCTCATTCGTACGCTTCTGCCTCTTCCGGGGCTGGGTGGTCGACCTGGGACACTCGGCCTTGATCGATGTGCCAGCGCAGTATGGGCCCGCATTCAGCCAGGCTCTCGTCTTGGCTGGCTATCACGACGCCAGCCCCGACACGTCGCATCTCGGCCAGCAGCCGCACGATGCGCCGTCCGTCGGCAGGCGACATGTTTGCCGTTGGATCGTCGGCAAGGATCAAATCTGGTTTGCCAGCGAGCGCCCTTGCGATGGCGGCGCGGCGGCGCTCGGCGCCGGAAAGCTTTTCCATCGGCAAGTCGGCAGCATCGCCGAGGCCGACGAAATCCACAAGTTCGCGAACGTCGTCCACGTAGTCCCGCGCCCTCTTGCCACTCATCCGCAGCGGCATAGCTATGTTGTGAAACGCACTCCACTGCTCAACGAACACTGGGTTTTCAGCAACATAACCGATCCGGCGCTTGACGCCGGCGCGTGCGCGCGGGCTTGCGCGCGCGACATCGAAGCCCAAAATTACGGTGCGGCCAGATCGCGGCGGCAGAGCTAGCCTCAACACATGCATGAGGGTAGTCTTTCCAGCAGCGGCCGGGCCGGTGACAAGCGCCACCTCGCCCGCTCGCGCCTCGAACTCAACTCCCACCAGAACGGTGGCGGCGCCATAACCGGAATCGACACCTGTCATCCGGATGAGGACGCCGCGCTCGAGGAGTTCGAGCTCAGGGCTGGGTTGTCGTTTCATGACTGGACAAGCCGAATAGAATCAACGCACCAAGTACTTTCACCAGGGGCTGCAATCGTTAACCTATCATGATCCTAACCTGCACGTCTTGTTCCACGCGTTACTACGCCGACGACGCCGCCATCGGGCCGGCCGGGCGCACGGTCCGTTGCGCGGCCTGCGGCTTTTCCTGGTTTGCCGAACCGCAACTCGAACTGCGGATGACGGCTGATGCGAGCACGACGCCGGCTGAGCCCGCGAGGGAACCGCTAACCCGTGAACGTGTCGAAAGATTGCGCAGGGCGGCTGAACAGGCCGGGCCCGCGCCGTCTGCAGCGGCCAAGTTCCGCGCCCAGCAGGCCGAGCGCATGCGCAAGGACCGGGCGCGCGCCGCGATCGCGGTTTGGGGTGCGACAGGCGCGGCTGTCGCTGCGTCAACTGCTGGGATGGTCATTTTCCGCCAAGACGTGGCGGAGATCTGGCCGCGCTCGGCCAGCGCTTTCGCAGCGCTTGGTCTGGATGTGAACGTCTACGGACTCGAGTTTTACGACCTGGCGGTTGAGCGCGCCTTCGATGGGCCGACGCCGATCCTGTTGGTTTCAGGCGAAGTCCGCAATATCGGTCGGGACGAAAAACTAGTGCCGCCCGTACGCCTTTCGCTGCGCGATTCCCGTTCGCACGAGATTTTCGAGCTTGTGAACTCGATCACCGACCAGCCCGTGGAAGCGGGTGCGGCAATCCCGTTCCAGATCAGGGTCGAGAATCCGCCGGCGGACGCGGTTGATCTGGAGGCGACGTTCGCGAGCTTTGCAGAGCTGTCCGTCGCCGAGGGCGCCGCGCATGTTTCACCGAGTTCAGTCGCGCCAGAAGAGTTGCTGTTGACGGAGCCGCTCGACGAGCAAGTGAGCGGGCCGACAGCGCTGAACGACGGCTTGGGCCCGATCGAGGGCCTGGCGCCGCGCTTTGCCGGTGGCTGAAAAGCGCCTGCGTATTCTCCTCAGTGAAGGCGAAGTGGCTGCGCGCGTGGACGCGCTTGCCGAGGAATTGGGCGCGCGGGTCGATGATGGCTGGACCGTTGTCGCGCTATTGCAAGGCGCCATCCCGTTCGCCGCGGACCTGATGCGCGCGCTTGAACGGCGCGGGCGTCATCCGATCTACGATTCCCTTTGGCTCGAAAGCTATCGCGATGCGCGCGAGAGCTCGGGTAAGGTGATGGTTCGCGCCGACATATCGCGCGCGATCGAAGGCCGGCGCGCACTCATCGTCGACGACGTGTTCGATTCAGGGCGGACGATTGCGTATGCGCGCGCGCATCTGATCGCGAAGGGCGCGGTGTCGACACTTGCGTGCGCCTTCGTGCGCAAGCCTCAGGCAATGGGAGAGCCGATCGATCTGGTCGGCTGGGACGCGCCGGACGCCTATCTTGTCGGTTACGGCATGGATGACGCGGGCCGCTATCGGGGGCTGCCCTACATCGCTGCGCTGGAGTAGCGCGCGGCAAGCGCTTTCGTGGCGTAGGCGTAGAGGTTCAGATCGTCCTCGTAGCCGACGGGATCAGTTTGCAGGAACTGTCCCCCTCCGGGCGTCGTGGCGAAAATCAACGAGCGTCACCTTCTCTCAATGACTTTGCGGGCAGCGAGCTGGGCGACGCACAACGCGAGCACGTATCCGGTGAGCCAAAGCAAGAACATGGGGCTTTGAGCCATTGATACAGGACCGTCAAAGCCCAGAAACCGGAGACCGTCGTTTGCTGAGATGTACAAGAAAAGTGACAGGGGAAAGAGTAGAAGCACACCCAGGAATGCCGAAACCATCAGCGCAAGAAACGGTCGCAGTCTCAACGACGCGGCGAAAAGCAAGCACACCAGAATAAAATACATCGCATCGAGGAGCCCCGTCGAAAGAACCATCATGTAGTACAGAAACGCGAAGCCGCCGAAGATAATCAGCAAAGCCACTGCACTGATGAGTACGATCACTGCTTGTCCCCGCCGCACTAGGGAGTCCTATCGTCGATGTCTTGCATGTGACCTATCCAGACGTTGTTGAGAGGGCCAGCCGTAGGCATGCCTGGGGCTTGAAGCACACCTGCGCCCTCGCCGGCGAAGTGCATGGTAACGGTTCCGTTGCTGTTGGGCACAACACCGAACTGGACGACGCCGGGATGCAGGGGATGGCCTTGCTGCGTTACGTTGAAACCGCCCGTCACGCTCCCCTGAGCATCAGTGGTCGTATAGGACTTCACAGGGCTAATTGCTCCCATCCCCGGCGCCATGGTCGAGGCCAGCGCTTCTGCGGGTGAAGTTGGTGCACCGGCGCCTTCGGCAAGCGCTCGCGCCCCCGATGGCGTAGCATCATTCAAGGTGCCAGCCGCGGATGCTGGACGGTCTCGTCCAGGCGTTGGATCGTTCACCATCGCCCCAACTAGTCTCTGCGAACGACTGGCGTCCGCCGTCGTGGTTCGAGTTTTGTCATAAAAATGGCGGCCTGGCGTGCCGGGACCGAAGCTTCGCCACCCGCGCGGCGTCGCGAAACTGAATGGCTGAAGGCCAGGGACACGTAGATCGCATTTGGTGGTCCCTCCCTGACTCGCACATTCTCGACCTGTCGGATCAGTTCGATTGAGGGGATCATTCCCAACGTAGGCATAGACATTCATGCTGTCGGAGTACCCTACGGGGTCAGTTTGCAGGAAGTGTCCCCGGCGGCCGTCGCAGCGATGTCGGAAATCAGCGTGTCCTTCTCCCGTCATAGACGCAAGATACGCCACGTTCGTCGCATCGTAGGCATGGGCTCGCGCAGTCTTAGCTGCATCCGTCACCGCGGTTCAGCACTATCATGGCGCAAAGGGTTCTATGTCCCCTTCCTCCAGGTTACCGCACGTTTGGCCGAATGTAGCGCCAACCAAATACAACAAAGACAAACAAGAGAAGGAGCGCAGACCGCCCTCTATCAACGAACATCGTTAGAAGACTCAAGAGTGTCACTATCGCGAAGAGGGTGAATAGGGCGCGCCATCATCTCAACCTTAGACCAAGGAGCCACTCATCAACTCGTCGCAGGTAGCGGATAGGATTCATCTTGGCCTTCTAGGTTGCTCAGGCTCAGGCGGCTGAATCGGCTCCGGTTGAGGAAATGGATTCAGTGCATCGATGGCTGCATCGTAGATTTCCTGCACGCTTATTGTCTCCGTGGCGTTAGCTCCAATCGCGTACCCCTCCGACGGCCCTCCCGAGACGTTCACGATCACACGCGAAGGTCGACGCCCGGCGATCCCCCGCGCCCGTCCGCGGGCGCCTCCAACGAGACGCCTAGAACAGAATCCCCCTCTATGACCGCGTTTGTTCTGGCTAGGTCTTCAACGTACGTCCCTCATTTCTTCAATTCTCGGCTCCGGAAGCTTAGCGCAAGTGATCCGGCATTCGAAAGATTGCTTCGCTAGTCTTGGGATCCGTCACGCACGCGATCTCATTCGTATAGAACCTTATTGCCTCGGGCGGCTGTGCAGCGGCCACGTTTCCGATCACCTCGGCGTAATCTGCACCTTCGTCATGACTCCAACTTAAGTTCTCCAGCCGCACCGCTTGCCCATCCACGAATTCAACCAGCACGCTATCTCGACACGCGCGAAGAGCGAGCAAAGCCGCTTCCGCCAACAAGATCCTCCGCTCCTGCGATACAGATGTCATGGCCTGACCTCGATGTGTGCGTTCGCCACACGCCCTCCCGTTGCCGGATTCACAGTTTCAAGATTGATCATCAGCTGCCCGCTGGCGGCGCTGGAGTCAGCTATCGCCAAACCGATCCAACAAACGCCGAAGGTACTCGCGCTCCGCCTCGGGGCGGTTTGGATCTTGCGCGCGACGCAGGATATCGTCGAGGATCTCGCGCGCGCGCACCGGGTCTGATTGATCGGGCACCGTGGGGCCGCCTTCATCGCCCGCATTTGCAGAACGCCCCAGCGGATCCCGGGCGCCGCTGTTGGCGCCTTCGCCTTGGGCTTCGCGACCCTCGCGCCCTCGCGCGCGCATCTCAGCCGCAAGCGCGTCGGCGCCTTCGCGCAATTGTTCTAGCGCCGCCGATTGCGCAGCCGCCGCACCTTCCAGGTCGCCGCGCCTAAGCGCATTTTCGGCCTGGGCCATGGCTTCCCCTGCAGCACCAAGATTTTCGCTCGGCGCAGCGCCTGCTTCATCGGCCATGCGCCGGGCTTCAGCCAAGCCCTGGCGGATTTGCGCCTGCCGCTCGGCGAGTTCATCGCCGCCTTGCCCGCCGCGCTGATCGCCGCCGCCCTGGCCGCCTTGTTGTTGCTGTTGTTGTCGCCGGGTTTCATCGTTGAGGGCGCGTTGCTCACCCATCGTCTCGGCGAGCCCGTCCATGCTCTCCTGCATTTGCTGCTCTTGCGCGCCTTGTCCGCCTCCGCTTTGGCTTTCGGCGAGCTGCACATCGAGGTTCTGGAGAATGCCCGCCAGCATATCGAGCAATTGCTGCGCCTCGGCAGTGCGGCCTTGTTCGCTAAGGCGCTGAGCCTCGCGCAAAAGCTCCTCGATGTCGCGGCCGCTGATTTCAGTCTGATCCTCGGTATCTTCGAGGTTGGCGCTTTCGCCGTTGCGCATCGCCTCCTGCACCAGGGCCTGCATGTAGTTCTCTGTTGCGCGCCGCAAAGCCTCGAACAATTGCCGCAGCCGTTCCGGAGGGGCGCCCGCGCGCAAGGCTTCGGCCAATTGCCGTTGGGCCTCTTCCAGTGCGCGCCTCGCGTCGGCCGCGCCGCCGTACTCGGCCCGCAAGGCCGTGCGCCACAACGTGTCCGCGGCGCGGTCGGTATCGTCGATGACGCGCGCCACATCCAATTGCGAGCGAGCCAAGCGCAAACCCAAGAACACCGCCAGATCACGGAAGTAGCCATCCTGCGGCGCGACGGTGAGCGCATCGACGACACGCGCGGCGCGGCGAACGCCCTCGGGCGCCCGCGACAGCGCCGGACCGCGCCCATAATCGCGCAGTTCTATGCGTTGGCGGCCGAGTATGATGTCGCCAGCAGGAATGGTGCGGCGTTCACGGCGCGCTTCGCCGCGGTACGGACGGCGCTCAGCCAGGATGTGGCGGCGCACTTCAATCGCCGCGCGCGCCAGTGGTTGCAGGAACACGCGCTCGGGCAGCGTTACGTGCAACGGATCGCTCACGCCTTCCTGGCCGGTGGCGTCGACGGCGACAATGCGCGCCTCAACTTCCATGCCGGCATAAGGATGATCGGCCAGCTCGATTTCGGTTTCGGCTTCCGCTTCGCGGGGATCGCCAGCCGGCGTTTCCAATTCGATATCCACGGGATCGGCGCGCCCGAGCCCTTCAGGCGGCTGCAGCGGATGCGCCCGCAACAGCAGCCGGCGCACGCCGTAATCGTCATTCGCGCGCCAGACGATCGCCGCGTGCTCTTCCGGCAAGATGCTGATCGGCGCCGCGAACGCGGCCGTGGGGGCGCCGTCGCGCGCCGCAGCTATGCGCCAGCCGGCACGCGTATGAAAGCGCACGACCCGCAAGCGGCCGGACCGGGTCACGGACATGCGAGCTTCCCACGCACCGTCGGCCGCGCGCGCAAAGCGCGCCGATTGACGCGCGCCGCCTCCCTCGAACACCAGAACCGGCGCTCCCGCTGGCCCAGTCACGCGCACGATCACTTCACCGGCCGGCGGCGCTTCGACCCGCTGGCCGAGCAGATCGCTCAAGGAAATCGGCGCGGCGTGCGTGTACTCCGCCGGCGTCAGCCAGGCCTCCACGACCATTTCCCTGTCGCCGAGCAGGGGGCCGGGATCGGGCAGGAATGCGCGCGCCAAACGGCTGCTCGTGTCGCCATCGCCAGCGAGTACGAATGCAGCGGCCAATCCAGCAAGCAGGCCGTACCGCAAGCCGAAGCGATCGATGTCGCCCAGCTTGACGCGGGGCGCGCGTGCGTGCGCCCGTTCGGCGCGCTCGACAGCTTGATCCTGCTCCCTTCGCCACAACGCAACGGAGAGGGCGTCGTAGCGGGTCGGCCGGTCGCCGAGAGCCTCGAATGCGCCAGCTTCCAGTTTTGAATCGGCGGCAAGCCTTGCGCGCGCCTCCGCTTCGTTCGGCGCTTGCCAGGCGCGCCGCGCGCGCACGGCCAACCTCGCAAATACGACCAGCGCTGCGACCGCCGATAAGCTCTGGGCGAGCGGGGGCAAGCGCTCGTGCAGGCCGGCGACCGCAACGAGCATCCACGCCGCTGCCGCGAACAACAGCCAGAACGCCGCCCTGAGCCCGCGCTCAATAGAGAGGCTTCGTTTCGCGCGCGCGGTTTCGCGCGCGAGTTGATCAAGGGCGTCCTGGTGTCTCATCGCCTCGCATAAGCCTAACAGGCGTCGTCAGGCCAAACCATGGCCGTCGCCTGTCTGGACGGGCGGCTTGTCGCTTACGCTTGGTTAATCCGATCCCCACGGCGGGGGCGGGGCTGTGACGGGACGCGCCAGATCGAACTCGACTCGGAAGCGGCGGTTCGGCCGGCGAAGTTCGTAGGCGAATGTCTCGCCCGGACTGATTTCCAAGACCCAGACATTCTCCACCGAGGCAGGAATGTCATTGGCGAGAAACAGCGCCCTGGAGAAATCGTCGGCGGGAAACTCCTGCCGTTCCGCGCTTCCCGGTGCGGTCGTGTCGCCGCCATATTGGGTCAGCGCGTCTTCGCCGCCGTCCTCGTGGCGATGATCGTGCTTCAAGCGCAGACCGGCGCCAACGCGCGTAATCACCCACGTGCGCGAACGATCCTCACCGACATGGAGGGGAATGCGCACTTGATCTGCTTCGCATTCGCGCACGTGCATGGTCAGCGTCTGGTTCACAAACCGTGCGTCCGCCGAATCGGTGGATATTACGCGACCCCGAAATGCCTGCCCGCAGAGCGCGCCGAGGCGCGCGAAGAATGCATCCTGGGGCGAGGGCGCGTTCGCCGTGGCGCAAGCGGCCAGTGATAGGCAGACCAAGATCGCGTAAAGAGCATGGCGCGCCATCAGCTAAGCCACTCCGGCAACCGCTCCAGCGCCATTTGCTCGCTTACCTCCCAGCGCCGCCGTACGATCTCGAAGCGATCGCCGCGCACGAGCACTTCGGGAACCAGCGCGCGCCCATTGTAGGTCGAGGCCATCGTCGCGCCGTACGCGCCCGCCGAAGAGAACGCGAGCAGGTCTCCCGCTTGCAACGCCGACAGGGCGCGATTGCGCGTAAACGTATCGCCGGTCTCGCAGATGGGGCCGACTACATCGTAGAGCTGAAGCGGTGCGCTGCGCGCGGGCTCGTGCGCAGGCTTGATGTCGTGATAGGCGTCATAGATGGCAGGACGGATCAAATCGTTCATTCCAGCATCGAGCACGAGGATCGGCCGTTCAGGCCGCTCCTGAATGCGAACGACGCGCGTGAGCAGCACGCCGGCGTTGGCCGCGATCATGCGGCCCGGCTCGAAAGCAAGGTCTATCGGGAGGCCGTCGAACACGCGTGTGACCATCGCAGCGTATTCATTCGGCGAGGGCGGATCCCCCTCGTTGAAGTAGGGCACGCCCAACCCGCCCCCGAGATCGAGCCGCTCGACCGCGAGGCCGTCACCACGCAAGCGTTCAGCCAATCCGCGCATGACGCCAAACGCCGCTTCAAGCGGGGCGAGATCGCGTATCTGGCTGCCGATGTGCACGGCAAGGCCCTTGGCCGCCATGTGTGGATCCCGATGGGCTTGCGCGTAGAGATGAAGCGCGTGTGCGGGTGAGACGCCGAACTTCGCATCGCCCCTGCCGGTCGAGATCTTCTCGTGCCCGCCGGCGCCGACATCGGGGTTTACGCGAACAGCGATGGCAGGCGCGCGACCGAGTTCGCCGGCGATGTGTGAGAGCGTAGCCATTTCCGCTTCACTCTCGACATTGATCTGATGCACGCCTGTGTTCACGGCGAACGCCAGCTCCTCCTCGCTCTTGCCGACGCCGGAGAAAATGATGCGCTCGCGCGGCACGCCGCCTTTGAGCGCGCGTTCAATCTCTCCTTGGCTGACCGTGTCGGCGCCTGCCCCCTTGCGCGCGAGCGTGGCGATGACGGCGACGTTGGCGTTGGCCTTCACCGCGAAGGCGACCAACACGTCGCGTGGCGCGAACGCAGCCTTGAACACGTCGTAGTGATGCTCAAGCGTCTCCGACGAATAAACATAAGCCGGCGTGCCGACCGCTGCGGCGATGTCGGACAACGCTACGTTTTCGCAGCAGAGCGCTCCGCCGCGATAACCGAAATGGTTCATTGCGAAGGCGGGGCGCCGCTTTGATATTCCGCGCAGCGCGCGTCGGGCCGCTCGTTGTTGGCTATCTGGCGCTCGCATTCGCGGCGTATCGCTTCGTCGCCGTTCCAAAGCGGATCCGGGCGCGCCAGATCGCCTTTCACGCCGCAGGCCGAAAGCATCGCCAAAGCGCAAAGACCCAGGACAAGGCGCGTCATTCGAACATCTCCTTCCAGCGCACGACTTGCTCGCGCACCCGCTCCGGGGCGGTTCCACCATAGCTATCCCGGCTCTCGGCGGATTTTTCAACCGTCAACAGCGCTCGCGCGGCTTCGGTAATGCGTGGCTCGACGGCCTGGAATTCGCCAAGCGGGAGCAGCGCAAGCTCTTTTGCGCCCAATTCCTCGGCGCGGCGCACGATCTTGCCAGTGATTTCGTGGGCTTCGCGGAACGGAATTCTCAGCTCGCGCACCAGCCAGTCGGCGAGGTCGGTAGCTGTGGAATAGCCATGCGCCGCCGCCGCGCGCATCGCTTCGCGATCAAACCGCATGGTGGCGACCATGCCGATCATCGCGGTGACCGATAGCGAAAACGCGTCGAAGGCGTCGAACGTGAGAGCCTTGTCTTCCTGCAGATCCTTGGCATAGGCGAGCGGGAGCTTCTGAACCAGGCCATTGAGCGCGCCGAACGAAGCGCCGATGCGTGCGGCCTTGGCGCGCACGAGCTCGGCTGCGTCCGGATTGCGCTTCTGCGGCATGATCGAGGAGCCGGTCGACCAAGCATCGCTCAACCGTGCAAATCCAAAAATCGCGCTCGTCCAAAGTACGATCTCTTCTGCCAGCCGCGAAAGGTGGGTGGCCGCAATGGAGAGGTTTGCGAGGGCGGCGAGGGCAAAATCACGCGAACCTACCGCGTCGAGCGAATTCGATGCCGGCGCATGAAAGCCCAAAGCGTGCGCGGTCGCCTCGCGATCGATCGGGTAGGAGGTTCCCGCCAACGCCGCCGCGCCGAGCGGACACTCCCAGGCCGCCTCGAGCGCTGCCCCGATGAGGCGCACGCGGTCGCGCTCAAACATCGAGACGTACGCCAAGAGATGATGCCCGAGCGTAATCGGTTGCGCTGTTTGCATGTGGGTGAAGCCGGGCATGATCCAGTCGGCGTGATCCTCGGCCTGCTTTGCAAGGGCCTTCTGAAGCGCCCGCAGACCGTCAGCCGCCTCGCGGCTGGCGCGCATGATCCAGAGCTTGAAGTCGGTCGCGACTTGATCGTTGCGCGAGCGGGCCGTGTGCAGCCGCTTGCCGGCCTCGCCGATGCGCTCGGTAAGCCGCGCTTCGATGTTGAGGTGAATATCTTCGAGCTCGGCTGAGAACTGGAAAGCGCCGGCTGCAATTTCCGCGGCGATTTGGTCCAGGCCGGCCTGTATCGCAGCGTTGTCTTCTCTCGTAATGATGCCTTGAGCGGCGAGCATGGCGGCGTGCGCCTTCGAGCCTTCGATGTCTTCGCGCCACAAGCGTTTGTCGATATCGATGGACGCGTTGATCGCTTGCAGGGCGCCGTCGGGCTGTTGTGTGAATCGTCCGCCCCACATGGCGTGAGCGTCGGGTTTGGAAGAGGATGGCGGTTTGGACACGAAGGCGAATTCCCGTTGGGCGTTGTGGGCGGCGTTGGCGATGCTGGCGGCGGGCGGACTGTGGTTCCTTTACGTGCTTTTCGCGGCCTCTTCAAAGCCCGAGCCATCGGGCGGTTTGACGCGATTCGCAGTTGGCGAAATGGCGCGATTGCAGGTGCTCGAGGATGCGCCGCCAATGCCGTCGCGTGCGATCAACGATGCCGAGGGGGTGGAAACCACTCTTCCTGCCCTTGGCGGGCAAGTGCTTGTGGTAAACCTCTGGGCTACCTGGTGCGCGCCCTGCATGGAAGAAATGCCGACGCTCGCGGCGTTGCAACGTCGCTATCGGGACCGATTGCGCGTCCTGCCCATCAGCGTCGATAGCGAGGCCGATCTCGCCCGGGCCCAGCGCGAATTGGCGCGCCTGTCCGGCGGCTCGCTGCCCTTCTACAGCGACATCAGCCGCGGCGTATTGTTCGACCTCCGCGCGCCGGGCATGCCTTTGACTGTGATCTACGACGCTGAAGGTGTGGAGGCGGCGCGCCTGGCCGGCGGCGCCGATTGGGGCGGCGATGACGCGGGCGCGTTGATGGACGCTGTGCTGGGAGAAAATGAGCGTGGTTCCGATCCTTGAAACCGAGCGCTTGCGCTTGCGTGGGCATACGCTGGCCGATTTCGACGCGCTCGCCGCGATGTGGGCCGATCCGACGGTGGTGCGCCACATCACCGGCAAGCCCTCGACGCGCGAAGAAAGCTGGGCGCGGCTCATGCGGTACGGGGGCATGTGGGCGCTCCTCGGTTACGGCTTCTGGGCGATCGAGGATAAGGCGAGCGGGCGCTTTGCCGGGGAGGGGGGCTTTGCCGATTTCAAGCGCGACATCGACCCGCCGATCGAAGCGCCCGAGCAGGGCTGGTCGCTGGCGCCGTGGGCTCAAGGCAAGGGCTACGCTCGCGAGGCGCTGACTGCCATGCTTGCGTGGGGCGAAGCTCATTTTGGGCGCAGCGACTTTGTCTGCATCATTTCTCCCGACAACGCGCGCTCCATCCGTCTGGCGGAAAAGGTCGGTTACCGCGAAATCGCCCGCACCAGCTACAAGGACGAACCGACGCTGATGTTTCGCCGCGCCTAAGGTTCAAAGGCGCCTAAAGCGTCGGACCTTAAATGCGACTCACGGCTTGGATCGGGCTCGGTGTCGCACTTGAGGTCCAAAGACGCTTTGGATTCAGGAGTTTCTAAAGCAACTTTGGACTTTAAATTCGCTCTGCGCCCGCCATCGAAATGAGGCGAATTTAAAGTCTGTTGCTTTAGAGAAGCGGCGAAAGCGCCAAGCGCACGCGTGAACTTTGAGCAAGCACGTCGCGATAGGCGGCAGGGCGCGCCGGCGCCGCCGCAGCCGGCCATAACGCTGCGAAGCGGTCGAGCTCAGCCAATCCATCGTCGTAGGCGCGCGCATTGCGCGCACGCAGTCCCTGGCGTCCAGCGATCAGCGCGTCGCGTGCGGCTAAGGCTGCGCCGAGGCTATGCTGGTACTCGACCGGATCGATGAAATCGTCTTGCACCACGCCCTTATAAAGGCCGGTGGAAATGTCGACCATGCTGACCGCAAGAGCCGCATAGTCCGTTTGGCTTGGCCGAGCTGCATCGAGGGCGCGCTCGGCCGCCTGCAGGTTCGACCCGGTGAGTGCGGCGCCGGCTGCGCGCACGGATGCCGGATCGAGAGCCCCGAACTGATCCGTGGCCGGATCGTACACCTCCAATAACCCCTGTTGCACCAGCACCCTGGCCTCATCGGATGCGCCGGATTGGTTGACGCGCGCGGCCACCAACAGAAATCCCTTCAGGTGTTGCAGGCGCAGTGCCGTGCGCTGATCGCCACTTATTCCCGCATAAGCGCTGGAAACGCCTGCTTCCCCGTGTTCGCCCCCGCTCTCGCCGATGGCGGCTTCGCCTTGCTCGCCCCCGGCAACAGAGTTTGCGGCCTCGCCAGCCTCACCGTGGACGGCCCTTTCTCCGGCCTCGCCGGCTTCGCCTTGGTTTTCACCGCCTTCGCCCCCACACGCCGTGAGCCCTACAGCAGCAGCTGCGCCCGCCGTACGCCAAAGCTTCAACGTCCACGCGATCATGTGTCTCTCCGCCTTCGGGGCGCGGACCCTGGACCAATTGCGAATAATTCGCAATAAGAGTTTCCATGACTTTAGTCCTTCAGAGCGTCCTGGCCGCCGAAGACGTCGAGCGCGTGCGCGCCGAGCTTGAATTTAGGTCTTGGAAGGCGGGCAAACGGACCGCCGGCCCGGCCGCGCGAGGAGTGAAGGAGAATCTGCAGGCGGATGGCGCCGACCCGCGCACACAAGCATTGGAGCGTTTTGTCGTGGAGGCGCTGCGCCGTCACCCTTTGTTCGAGATTGCCGCGCGGCCCGCGCGCATGACACGGCTCATTTTCTCCCGCTATGAGCCGGGCATGACGTACGGCGCCCATACCGACGACGCCTTGATGGGCGCAGCAGAGCACAAGCTTCGCACCGATCTTGCCTTCACTTTGTTTCTCTCCGATCGCGCAACGTACGAAGGCGGTGCGTTGGTGGTTGAAAGCGCGCTCGGAGAACAGGAAATCAAGCTCGAGGCCGGCGACGCCATCCTTTATCCCGCCGGCTCCATCCACCGTGTCGCGCCGGTGAGGACGGGCGTGCGCCTCGCCGCTGTCGGTTGGGTGCAGAGCGTCATCGCCGACGCCGCTCAACGCGAAGTGCTGTTCGATCTTTCGGTAGCGCGCACGCGCCTGGCCGCGGCGGGCGCCGCGCGCGACGATCTCTTGGCCTTGGACAAATCGATCTCGAATCTTCTGCGCATGTGGGCCCGCATCTAGAGCCGCTGCCGTTCGCGTTCGGCAAGGCGCCGCTGCGCGGGGATCCAATCGCGCACGAGCCCATCGAGTACGGGCAGGGGAACCTCACCGTTAAGCAGAACGGTGTCGTGAAAGCCGCGCAGGTCGAAGTCGGCGCCAAGCTCGTTACGTGCGATCTCTCGCAGGCGAACAATTTCGCGCCGTCCTAATTCGTAGCCGCAAGCTTGACCCGGCCACACAACGTAGCGATCGACTTCAGTTGCGACCACGCCGAGGGCGTCTCCTGTCGTCGCGATCATGTAGTCGATAGCCTGTTGGCGGCTCCAATCCTTGGCATGGAGGCCGGTATCCACAACGAGCCGTGCTGCGCGCCACAATTGCCAGCGCAAGTATCCAATGCGCCCAATCGGGTCGCTATCGTGAAAGCCCACTTCATCGGCAAGCTGTTCGGCATAGAGCGCCCAACCTTCGGCGTAGGCATTGAACGCCGAAAGCCGGCGCAGAAGCGCCGTCTCGGTTTGTTCTTGGGCCAGCGCGACCTGAAAGTGATGGCCGGGGGCTGCTTCGTGGAAATCCTGGGTCGGCAGATCGATGCGCGTCATTTCCCCAAGATCGCGAAGGTTCACGTAGTAGATGCCCGGCTGGGCGCCATCGAGGGAGGGGGGGGAATAGTAAGCGCCTGGCTGAGCGGACTCGGCCAGAACGGGTACGCGGCGCACAAGCAGCCGCGAGCGCGGCAATTGACCGAACCATTGCGAAGCTCGCTGCATGACACGGTCGACGCGGGCTTGCACGTCGCCCATGAGCTGGGCGCGGCCCTCATCGGTGTCGGGGTAACGGTAGCGCGGGTCGGCGGTGAGCTGTGCAAGGCGTTGGCCGACCGCGCCGGATGTCAATCCTACGCGGCGCAGCGCGATGTCGAGTTCGCGGTTGAGCGCCGCCACGCGCGTCAAGCCAATCTGGTGGATCTGATCGGGGCTCAACGTGGTCGTGGTCTCGATCGCAAGCGCAGCTGCGTAGAAGTCGCGCCCACGCGGCAACCTCGAAACGCCCGGAACATCGACTGCATTCTGGCGGTCCGCGCGCAAGAAGAGGGCGGTGCGCTGCAACGCGGGAATGATGCGGTCGCGTATGGCGATTTCGGCGCGCGCCAACATCGCCTGATTTGCTAGCTCGATTGGCGCGCGGCGGACTGGGTCGTTTTCAGCGACGGCGAGCGCATCAAGCTTGGCGCGAAAATCGGTGAAATACGGCTGAGCCAATGGAGGCTGAGCTATGGCCTCGTCCAACAATGCCAAGGTTGCATCGATGATGAAGAGTGGCGCACGCACGCCCAATTGAACATCGGCGCGCGCCCGCACGGTTTCTTGGTCGATCGCTACAGCGACAGCATCGAGCCGGGCCAAGTAGGCCTCTGCGTCGGCGGCGGACTCAATCGCGTGGCGCTCTTCAAGAAAAGAGGGGAGCGTTACGAAGGCGCTGTCGAGCTGGTTCAGCACATAAGGGCGAATGCCGACGAGCGGGATGAAATCGCCATATTGGAATGCCGCACCTGCGGCCGCGCCCTCGAATTGAGCTTCTAGGATTGAGTGGGTCAGGGCGTCTTCCGCCCCAAGAGCATCGCGGTCGAGCGCGCGAAGTTCGGTAAAGCGGCGCAGCGCCGCGCTGCGGCGGGTCTCCACGGCGATGGGGGAGCGGTCGGTTAGACGATCCACGTAGCGCCCCCCCGCCGCGGTCTCCGAAACCCCTGCTTGCGACGCTAATTCCGGCTGATCGCGAAGGATTTCACGTGTCCAATCGGTCAGCCGGCCTTCGAACGCGCTTATAGGCGGGGGCCGCTGCACCCCACAGGAACCGGCTTCCAAGACGCAAACGGCCAAGAACGCCGCCCTCCAACCGTACGAGTTCATCCGTGCTCCTGCATGCCGCGACGCAGGGAATAGCACGCGCCGGCGGCGGGTGAAGCCGTCCTTGAAATGCATACGATTTGCGCCGAGCTGTTGCAGATTGTCCGCATTCGTGGTTGGAGAGCGGCCCTGTGGTAGGGAACTCGCGGAGACACACATGACAACCGCCGGTGGCGGCCAGCAAACGCTGGGCCAGATTATGTTCTATCGCCAGCTGGAGCCGCTCTCGATGGAGAAGCACCGCTCCCTGGGGGTAAGCCAGGTGTCCAATCCGTTCTCGTTCCTCGCGGACACGCACTTAGTTCCCCTAACTGTGGATGAATTCGGCCTTGCGGCGGTTTGTTATCCCATCATTTTCGACACCGAGTCGAAGACCCCGCTTGCGGTCATGGGCTTGCGCCCCGGCATGAACGTATTTCTCGGCGCCGACGGCTCGCTCGATCCGGAGGTTTATTTGCCTGCCTTCGCCCGCCGCTATCCGTTTTTGCCAATCATTGCCGGCGGTTCACCCCCAGCTCAGCAGAAAAAGGACGGTGAACAGAGCGATCGCGTGTTGGTGTGCATCGATCGCGCTGCGAAAATGTTGTCGTCAACGCCAGAGCTGCCGTTCTTCGAGGGTGACAAGCCTTCGCGCTTTACGCAGGACGCAATCCAGTTTTGCCGCGAATTCGACGTCCTCGGGCGGCGCACGCAAGAATTCGTCAAGCTCATGGAAGATCACAAGCTCTTCGAGCTGACCCCGCTGGCGCTGCCGCGCGCGAAGGCCGATGGAACGCCGGACGAACCGCTGAAGGTGGGCGAGTACCTGCGCATCTCCGATCAAAAGCTCAACCAATTGCCAAAGGACACGTTCCTGGAACTGCGCGACAAGGGCGTTACAGCGGTCATGCACGCGCACCTGTTGTCGCTCGGCTTGTGGCCCAAGATTCTATCGCGCGCAGCGCGTATTCAGGCCTCGACGCCGTTGCGCAAATAGGCGCCATTCCCGGCCCTCCCGAAGGGGGGCCTTTTTCTTTCTGCCGCGCTTGTCGACAACGATGGAGGGCGCCCCACAAGCTGAATCTAGGTTCGGCCCAACCCTCATTAACTGGGATGCGCCATCGACGAGCCTTGCGGAACATGTGATCAAACTCGTGCGAAGAGCGGGGCGTGCAACCGAGCGTCAACCGAGACGAATTGGGAGCTTAGGGGGCCTGAAATGAGGCCCCGCGGGCCGGCGCAGAGAAAGTCATGATGGGATTTCGCGTGACGATCGTGGCAGTGGTGCTGGCGCTCATGTCTCCAGCGCTTGCGCAGGAGCAGGTCTCGCCGGCGGCGCATAATGTCGAAGCCGGACTCCATTCAGCTCGCGAGGTGATTGCGCCAGGCGAGCGGTTCACGATCGTTCTTCGTCAAACCATCCGCGAGCACTGGCACACGTACTGGCGCAATCCGGGAGCGGCAGGCGAGCCGACCGAGCTTGAATGGCGCCTCCCGCCCGGTTTCCATGCAAGCGATATCCAGTGGCCCGCGCCCCAACCGATCCTCGTGGCGAGCCTGATGAATCACGGATATTCCGACGAGGTATTGCTGCCTGTCGAAATCACCGCGCCAGCGTCGTTGCGCCCGGGTCAGGCAGTAACTCTCAATGCGCACGCGACCTGGGTAGTGTGTTCGGACATTTGCGTGTTCGAGGAAGGCGATCTTGCGCTTCCCCTCAACGTTGCGGTCCAGGGGCGCGATGATCCGCGCTGGGGCCCGCGCATTGCCGCTGTGCTCGCGGCTTTGCCGCGGCCCTATGATTCCGCCGGCCCTATCCGCGCACACATTACTCCGGGCAATCCAGCGCGGCTGTCGGTAACGCTGGCCGGCGAAACCCCGGGCGAGCCGCACTTCTTTGCCTACAGCCGCGACGCGGTCGACCCCTCCGCGCCGCAGAATCCGAGCTTCGGCCCAAGCGGCGTCAGCTTCGATCTTCATGGCGGCGCTTCAAGAAACTTAGGGCGCGAGCGTCTTGAGGGCGTTCTCACGTTTACAGACACAAGCGGCGACCAACGCGCATTTGAAGTGTTCGCCGAGCCTGGCGAGCCGCTGGCGGGGACCTCCGGCGCGCGTTCGCTCGAGCCGCCGGGCATAAGCAGCGTTGCGCTCTTCACAGCTTTTGGGTTCGCCTTTCTCGGCGGGCTCCTGCTCAACGTCATGCCGTGCGTGCTGCCTGTGTTGTCAGTGAAGGCGCTGTCGCTGGCGGGCGGAGCGCACGCAGGCGCGGCGCGGCGACACGGGCTGTTTTACTTGGCCGGCGTGTTGGCGACCTTCCTTGGGCTCGCGCTTCTGTTGATTGCATTGCGCGATGCGGGTCAGGCGGTGGGGTGGGGCTTCCAGTTGCAGGCGCCGTGGGTGACGAGCGCCCTGGCGCTGCTTTTCTTCGCCATCGGCCTCAATCTGCTGGGCGTATTCAGCGTCGGCGGCATTGAAAACGCCGGCGCGGGACTTGCCGCGCGTGGCGGGGATGCAGGTGCGTTCTTCACTGGCGCGCTTGCGGTCATCGCGGCGACCCCCTGCACTGCGCCCTTTATGGCGGGAGCTGTGGGCGTGGCGCTCACTCAATCGGCGACAACCACGCTGTTGGTGTTCGCCGCGCTGGCGCTGGGCTTTGCGTTGCCGCTCACGGCCCTCTCTTTCGCGCCGGGTTTGCAGCGCCTCATTCCCAAAGCAGGCCCGTGGATGGAGCGGTTCAGGAACCTGCTTGCGTTCCCGATGTTCGCGGCCGCAATATGGTTGGCGTGGGTGCTGGCCGAACAAACCGGGCCAGCCGGCGTCCTCGCGCTGCTCAGCCTATCGGCCGCATTGGCATTCGCCCTCTTCTTTGGGCGCTGGGGGCGCGTCTGGTTGGCGGTTGGCATTGCGGTGCTGGCGCTCACGGCGGTGTTCGCGTGGCGGCCCCTTGTCGGCATCGAAGCGCGTGCGGCAATTGCAACCGAGCCCTGGAGCCCGGCGCGTGTCGAACAAGTGCGGGCCGAGGGGCGCGGCGTATTCGTGAATTTCACGGCGGCGTGGTGCGTCACCTGCAAGCTCAACGAGATGATGTTGCAGAGCCCGCGTGTGGCGCTGGCCTTCGCCGATGCCAACGCTGTCTACCTCGTCGCCGATTGGACCAATCGCGATGAAACTATTGCAACCGCGCTCGCAAGCCATGGACGCGCGGGCGTACCGCTTTATCTTTACTATCCAGCCGATGGGGCAGAACCGTTGGTGCTACCCCAGATATTGACTGAGGCCATGATCCTCGAAGCCGTTGAGGGAGACACACCATGACCAAAATCTCTAAACGAGCGCTGATCGTTGGCGCGGGCGCGACGGCTGTCGCGATCGGCGCTGGCATAGACCAACCCGCGGCCGCCGCAGTGGACACAGGCTCTCCAGCGCCGGCCTTCTCGGTGCGCGATGCTGCTGGCGCGACGCGCACGTTGAGCGAATTCGCGGGCCGCACCGTCGTGCTGGAATGGACCAATCACGGCTGCCCGTACGTGCGCAAACACTATAACAGCCGCAACATGCAAACGCTTCAGCAAGAGGCAACCGCCGAAGGCATTGTGTGGCTGCAGGTGATTTCCTCCGCGCCTGGAGAGCAAGGGTATCTCGATGGTCCAGGCGTTGCCGCGCGCGTGCAAACCGACAGCGCCTATCCAACGGCCACACTCCTGGACTCGACAGGGGTCATGGGCCGGGCCTACGGCGCGCGCACGACCCCGCACATGTTCGTCATCGGCGGCGACAGCCGAGTGCTCTACCAAGGGGCAATCGATGATCGCCCCTCGGCGCGGCCGTCATCGCTCGAAGGCGCGACTAATCACGTGCGCGCCGCCCTGGCTGACGTGGCCGCTGGCCGTCCAGTGCGCGTGGCCGAAACCACGCCTTATGGGTGCTCGGTGAAATACGCCGACTGACGGGGGTCCAGCCGTTTAGCATCGAGTAATAATCTAGTGCGCTTCCTAGGGGGAGGGGCATGATTCGACGCGCAGTCTCAATGCGCGCGCCAAGGCGAAGAGATGGCCGCACGGCCAAGGTGGGCACGGAGGGGCGCTCATGGATCTCTTTCTTGACGACGAAGTCGAAGCCGCCATCGACCCGATGGACACCGTCGAGGAAGTGATCGCGTCCGACGAACGTTTCATGTCCGAACGGGCCGAGGATGGCGACGTTCATTTCTCGTTCAAGTGTTCCTGGGGCGAGGTCGTCGGTTATTTCAGCCACCGCTGCGAACTCCCGGCCGTGTTGTTTACGCTCGGCTTCGATTTGCAGGCGCCGCAATCGCGCCTCGTCGAAGCCGTGCGCCTGGCCGGCCTCGTCAACGAAAATCTCTGGCTCGGCCATTTCGACGTCTGGTCAGACGACGGCACCATCATTTTCCGCCACGCCATGCCGATGATCGGGCGCGAGGAAATTTCGGTCGGCGAAATCCAAGCTATGCTCGCCGCCGCGCTGGATGCAGCCGAGCGCTTCCAGCCCGCGTTCCACTTCGTTATCCTCGGCGGCATGGGCGCTGAGGATGCGGCCAAGGCCGCCTTGTTCGAAGTGTGCGGAGAAGCGTGAGCGACCTGGACGCCCCATCGATCGCACTTGTCGGCGCCGGCGCCATTGGCGGCGCGTTGGTTCGTGGATGGATCGAGGCCGTGCGCAAGGGCGGGGGGCTGACGCTCACGGTCTTCGAGCCCCATTTCGATCCATCGCTTGAACGAGAGCTAGAATCCGTCGGCGCCGTCATCAATCCGCCCGAGCCGGGCCCCGTTGATGTGCTGGTGCTTGCGGTAAAGCCGCAAGCGTTCGTGGAAGCGGCGCGCAATGCGCGCCAGTTCGTGGGCGAACAAACCTGCGTGCTCTCGATCATGGCGGGCGTTCCTATCGAAAAAATCGCTCGCGAACTCGGCGCTCAGCGCATCGTGCGCGCCATGCCCAACACGCCCGCCCGCATCGGGCGCGGCGTCACGGCTTATGTCGCGTCGGCCGCGTGCGGCGCCGAAGATCGTCGCTTGGTGGAGCAATTGCTCGAGCCGCTGGGAACGGTCGAGGCAATTTCAGCCGAGCGGCTGATGGATGTCGTCACAGCGGTTTCCGGCTCCGGTCCTGCTTACGTGTTCCTGCTCGCCGAAGTGCTTGCGGTCGCCGCCGAGCAGGAGGGTTTGGACAAAGAAACAGCGATGCGGCTCGCCAATCGCACGGTTGCCGGCGCCGGAGCTTTGATGTTGGAAACCGGTGACAGCGCCAGCACGCTCAGGAAACAAGTTATGTCGCCCGGCGGGACCACCGAAGCCGCGCTCGACATTCTCGCCGCCGCCGATGGCCTTGCGCCCCTGTTGCGCCGCGCCGTCGCAGCGGCCGCTAAACGGTCGAGGGATTTGGGCAAGGGCTGAGGAGCAACGCTAAACCGGCCGCTTGGCGTTCCCGCTGGCCTGGCCGGAAATCGCCAATTCTGATGAAAAACTCCGATTTGGCCGAGGCGCAAAATTTTCCTTGCCCGCTGAACCGCATTGCGCATCATCGACACGAAGGGATCGCGGCAGACGCCGAAAATCTCGCCTAAGAGCCTCGTAGCGCGTTCGCGCCGGCTTCTAATGAGATCGCTCCCTTGCAAATTAAATTCGACGAAAATCAAGCGCCAAGCGCAAGTGAGTTTTTCATCAGTATCCGCCGGTGGCAGCCGGTCAATTCTGATCCTGCTCAGCGCTCTCCGCTTCGACTTGAGCTCGCATGCGTGGCACGTGTGCCGCGCGCATCGCCGCGTGTTGGCTCAAGGCCTCCGCCGGCCAGGTCACGGGGTTCTCCACCCAATTCACGTCAAAGCCGTAGTCAGGACCGCGGACTATCCAATCCTGCGGATAGAGCCGCGGCGTGGCGCCGTCGAGCCGCTCGGCTTCGTCGAAATTGGCGAGCGCGGCGTCCTGCGGCAAGGCGCGGTAATACCCAAGGAGCTCCTCGCCTAAAGATTCTCCGTAACTGCCCAGCACCATCGACGCGATCCCGGATTCCGTGGGTTCGCGTCCCGCAATGATGTAGCGCCGGTCGACCGCGAGGCGCGTTAAGCCGAACTGCATCCAGAGTAAGGCCTCCGCATGGTCACCGCGGGCGTAAAGCGCGGCCGCCACCCTGCCGAAGATCGGCGGGATGTAACCCCCAGGATTGGCACGCACCTGATCGATCGCCGCGGCGACGCGGTGCGGATCCTCCGTTTCCAGCTCGGTGCGGATTGCCGAGGCGGTCGAGCCTCGCGGCGTCGGCGCGGTGACACAAGCCGACAGCGCCAAACTCAGCGCCGCACAGAAACCCATCGCCAGCGCCCGGTAGCTCATTGCCGCCTCCCAGAACGGGCGAGCGCCCGAGCAAAAGGAAGCTTAGCATCTCTTTTCTCTTTGGTCGCATCCGCCGGAAGTCCAACCGGCCGGAATGGGCCAACATTCCCAGTTGGCTGCGACGCAGCCAAGGGGCAGGCTCCATCGGCGGGCTCAACCGGTCGACGCAACGCACTGGTTAAATCGCTCTGCGGGCGTTTCGAAGTCCAGTGTTTTTCTCGGCCGTTCGTTGAGTTGACGCGCCACTTTGTTGAGTTGAGCTTGGGAGCTGAGTGGATCTCATTGCCTGGCTCGCGCGGGCGGGCGAGAATGGCGCCCTTTCGGGGGAGAAGAGCATGTTGTTTCTGCGTTCGGTTGGTGTGTCCTTGGCCTTGGCGCTTGGCGCTTGCGCTCAGACGGGAGCGCCAGAACAGGCGACTGCCGCGCTGGCGGTCACTTCGACGCCGTCGCCACGCGCCGAATGCACCCCGGCGCATGTGACGCTTTATTTCTCTGAGCAGGTGGCGAGCGATGAGCCGGTGGCGACGCCGCTGTTGAACGATTTCATGGGCCGCATCCGCGCGTGCGAAGCGGCTGGCGGCGAATTACGGTCGATCACAATTGCGACGTCTGCCGATCCTGGACAGAACGCCAGAGAAGCGCGCGCGCAAATTCAGCGCCGTCAGCATCGCGTGGCCGTCGCCTTGGTCGATCTTGGTGCGCCCGCGGCCAAGATCGCTGGCGCGACGGCGCAGGCTGACGCCGTGATGGGCCGCCGCGCAGAAATCACCGCCGATCTGTACTAGTGGATTTGAAGTTCGTCAGCGCATCCTTTGTGCAACGCTTGCGGCCGTGTCGTGCATCGTCTGGGATATGTTGGACAGCGTTTGCAGGATCTGCAGTTGTTGCTGCAGGAGACGCTGCTGCTCGGCCAGCTGCGTTTGAGACAGGCCCGCCGCGCCGGCGGCAGGACCCAAGGAACGCTCCAAATCAGCCAACCCGCCGTTCAAGGCTGGGAAGGCCTGGCGCACGGCCGCAGCGTCCACGGCAGCGGCCGCAGTCCGGATGGAAGCCGCGCTCATGGCGGTCTCCGGGGACAGCGTTGGCAATTGCTGCGCTAGCTCCATTGACTCCGCCGCTGCTCTACCGGCGTCGCGAAGAACCGCCGCCACGTGCCGTCGCTCTTGTTCGGTTAGCCGGATCGCCGCCGCTCGCCGGAGCATGCCGGCATCGGCATCCATGCCAGACCTTTGCAGCGCGAATTGTATAAAGCCCTCTTCGTTGACTTGCGTCTCTCGGGAATCAATCAACGCCACGCTCACGTCGAACGCGCCGGACGCGAGTGTGCGCAGGTCGAACTGGCGCTCGAACGAGCCGCCAGCGTTCGCGGCGCGCGGATTGATGGCGAGGGTCTGCCGGTTGCCCCCTTGCAGGCTGACGGTCGACGATGCCCACAACGCCAAATCGACCGGCTGCCGCAAGCCCTGCAAGCCATCTAGCCGCAGCGTCACTATGGTGCGCTCGCCCCGCGCCAGGGTCAGACGCCCGGCGCTGAGCGCGACGCGAATATTGTTGTAAACGCCCTCGAAGGCGTGGACGCCGTCGCGCACCATGAGCTGCACTGGGCCCGTGGGCGCATCGGGTGACATCAGCACGACCTGGCGTGGGCTCTCGGCCAGAATTTCGCACGGCTGACCCGCGATCTCCGCCTGTGTATTGCCAAGATCGCCGTCAAACGGTCCTGGCGCCGACATCGGCCGTCCCGCCTGCCCGACGGGCGGTGCTGTAATGGCGTTCAGCCCGGTCGGCCTCGACCAATCCAGGATCGGCACGCGCTCGACGCCGGCCGAACGTCCGCTGCCGTCGCGCACGATGACCGAGATCGTGGCAAGAGCGGAGGTCAGGGCGAGGCGGAACCTGCCGTCGGCGACCGGGGCATCGACGCCGGCCACGTCCACGGTGTAGCCGCGCAAAGTGTCGGCGTTGGCCCGGCGCGTCGTCTCGTCGGCGCCGTTTGGTTCGATGTACACTGTACCGCTGATGGTGTCCCCGGCGCGCATGTCGTCGGGCAGGTAGACGTGCACTTCGCCAGGTGTGGCCGCGAAGCTGTAGCGAACCGCGCCGCCGCGCGTCTCGCGGACGGCTGGCGCGGCGCCGATGCTTTCAGCCGCGCCCCTTGCCTGCTGCGCCTGCGCCGCCAGCCCAGCGGCGAGCAAGCTAACCCCAACCAATCCCGCCGGCAGCCAATGGCGCATGGTCTTCCCCGACAAAAGTCGAACGCCCGCGCGGCGCTACTCTAACCGGAGGTATGAGCAAGGTCCACAATGCTGGCGGTCGATTCAATGTGCATAAGGGTCCCGGCGCCGGCACAGCAAGCGCCTCATTGGGTCAGCCAGAGGGTGTTCTGTTGGCTTTAGGCGGCTTGGTGGTCGGAGGAGCTGTGAGCGAGGTCGGTTTATACTTTCAACTCTCGGGAACTGGTATCTTGGTGCTCCAAGGAGATTGGCGCGCGGGGGTTTCAACTGCGGCGAATACCGCTGTGGGCAGAATCAGCGGAAGACTTGGTGACGCTGAGGATATTGCTCGGAGATTTGGTCTCCCCGAGAGGTGGTCGCCCTCGGCGAATTTAGACGCCCTTTTGGACGAACAACTCGACCGCGCGGGTCTTCCAGATTCGTAATTAAGAGGAAGAACATGTGGACCGGTCCGCACGTAGGCGTAGAGGTTCAGGTCATCTTCATATCCCACGGGGTCAGTTTGCAGGGACTGTCGGTCCTGACGCGGTTTTCCGTAGGCGTAGGCAAAATCTCTAGACGCGACAAATCGATACGCAGCACTTCGGCGAGCCGGGGGCCTATTGGTTTGGCCATCCGCTCTACGATCCGTGGCGCTCGGTGCGGGCGCGGCGCTCTGAATTGGCGAAAGCGCGCGCTGAATTTCGCCGCAGCCTCGCTGAGCCTGGCCTACGATCCGCTCGGGCGTTTGCAGCAGACGACGGCTGGAACGACGACGACGCAATTGCTCTACGACGGCGACCGGCTGGTGGCGGAATACGATCCGAGCCGCCCGGCGAACGATCAATTGCTGCGCCGTTACGTGCATGGGCCGGGCGTGGACGAGCCGCTGGTGTGGTACCAGTGCGCCAACCCGCCGGGAACGTGCCTCACCGACCGTCGCTATCTGATCACCGACCACCAAGGTTCGGTGATCGCCGAGAATGGCGCATCGACCGTGCGCTACGCTTACGGCCCGTATGGCGAACCAAACACGTGGACCGGTTCGCGTTTCCGCTACACCGGCCAGATCGCGCTGCCAGAAGTTGGACTCTATCATTACAAGGCGCGGGTTTACTGGGCGGAGGGGGGCGGTTCCTGCAAACTGACCCCGTCGGGTATCAGACGGATCTCAACCTCTACGCCTATACTCGCAACGACCCGCTGACCCGCGTAGATCCGAGTGGTCTGGCGGACGTGAACTACATGACTGATTACGACGATCCGTTGCTACAAGGCGTTGGCCAAGACTTCGCCACCGTAATCATGCATGGCCCAGGAGGATCACGTCGCACGGCTGAAGGCTACGAACGCATTCCACGCGGCGACATTAGAAATGACGTTCTAAGAAATGGCGGCTCTGGCGAGCCAATTTTCCTTGGCGCGTGTCGCTGCAGCCCCGAGATTTCGCGACAACTATCGCAGCTAGAAGGTGGGCGTCCCGTGATGGCTGCAAACACGACAATCTGGTGGACGCGGAGCTGGACCGGGGTCATTTCGGGGAACGGCCAATCCGCGCGACCCGGACAATCCTGACAGGCCTAATCGTTCGAATCCCGGAGAGTTCACCGTCACGGGAGGCTCGATGGCTGACTTCGGAATAGCGCTGGGGGCAGGTGAACACCTGAGAGGTGTGGAGTATAATCCAAACACAGGAAGGGCGACGGCGCTCGTGGGAGTTACTCGAACGGGATCACGCCTTGAGCAAATTGAACGGCGGCGCATCGAGCCACAGAAGGACTTGAACCGATGAGGCTGTCGGTCACGGTAGTTCTCTGCTTGTTGGGATGCGGACCGCCTATCACGGGAGATGAGGCCAACGTTTTGTCTCCGTCTGAAGTGAACGATACGATCGCTCGAGCAAACGCCGGTGACTTAGCGGCGGCAAATACGCTCGCGGTCTACTATGGTGGAATTGGGGACGACGATGAGAGTCGGCGTTGGCTGAGCTTTGCCGCACAAAGGGGCGATTGCAATGCGATCAACGTGCTGTTTGACGACGAAACAAGCAATGAGACCGTGGATGAAAGGGCTATCGCTGTGCTGCGGTCTTGGGCCGCGGATCATGACTGCACGATCACTGAGCCGTGATGGCTGTTCACCTCGGACGGTTCGCGCGCCTTCGCCTACGATCTTGAAAACCGGCTCACCAATGTGAACGGCGCCGCTTATCAGCTGAGCTACGATCCGCTCGGGCGTTTGCGCCAAACCAATGCCGCCGGCGTCGTCACCGATTTCCTCTACGACGGCGACCGGCTGAGCACGGAATACAATTCATCTGGAACCTTGCTGCGTCGCTACGTGCATGGTCCCGGGATCGACGAACCCATCGTCTGGTACGAGGGCGCTGGAACCAGCGACCGGCGCTATCTGGTCACCGATCATCAAGGCAGCGTCATCGCTGAGAATGGCGCCGCGACTGTCAGATATTCATACGGACCGTACGGCGAGCCGAACAGCTGGTCGGGTTCGCGCTTCCGCTACACCGGGCAAGCCGCGCTCTCGATGGACGCTAGCAACAAACCGCAGCTCTATCATTACAAGGCGCGGGTGTACGACCCGATCCTGGGACGGTTCCTGCAAACTGACCCCGTGGGGTATGAGGATGACTTCAACCTTTATCAATACTGTACGAAATTACCCACTCAATGCGATAGATCCCAGCGGCGAGGACATCGTTTGTGACAATGAGATTCCACCCAACTGCGGCTCGCGATGCAAGCGGTTGGCGTCGACGGCGCGGATCAGTTTGTGCGCCAAATCCACGGGGCGGATTTCGTGCTGCGATCCGACGGCGTTTGCCGGCTCAATCCACAATTGGCGAAGAGACTGGCGCAGTTGGTCGGAGCGGCGCTTTCCTCGCGACGCGACGCCACAGCGCTGCTGACCCGTTCGGACGCGTGATAGGTTGCCCCAAGTTCGCATTCACGAGGCACCATCCAATGGAGCGCCGCAATCCCGCCCCAATCCTTGCCAGTTTATTTTACGCCGCGATCGCTTAACCCCTCCCCCGCCGAGGGGGAGGTGGCGCGAGCGGAGCTCGCGACGGAGGGGGCGGATGGGTTGCGTTGCCTCCCCCTCTGTCACGCTGACGCGTGACAGCTCCCCCTCCGGGGGAGCACGAGCATTCGCAATGCGGGATGCACGCGGCTCTATC
>Ga0247727_10000124_pt1 | contig 169059 bp, 121 predicted proteins | sample WisWelCaveWW1625_FD_202498 | JGI IMG/M metagenome (GOLD analysis project Ga0247727, IMG submission 202498) | Biofilm microbial communities from Wishing Well Cave, Virginia, United States - WW16-25 | ecosystem: Environmental > Aquatic > Deep subsurface > Groundwater > Cave microbial mat... | reverse complement strand
CCTCTTCCTCTTCCTCTTCCTCTTCCTCTTCCTCTTCCTCTTCCTCTTCCTCTTCCTCTTCCTCTTCCTCTTCCTCTTCCTCTTCCTCTTCCTCTTCCTCTTCCTCTTCCTCTTCCTCTTCCTCTTCCTCTTCAGCGTCCTCGACGTCCTCAGCACCGCCGATGCCGGTTTCCGCGACTTCAAAACCACTGAAGCGCAAGAGGTCGACGAGATCTAATTACCAGACAAGTGCGACCCTCCTGGCCATAGAATAGGCAATCAGACTGGTCATTGTGTATATGTAAATAAACCCCCAGTGAGTGCGACTGGCTATCATCGACTAGTCCAAGACAGATAGCTAGCCAGCCAGCCAGTACTGACTAGAACACAATTATCTGAGAAAGAGTCGTGCATTCTTTCGTCGCTCGAGTTCGTCTGTAGGCCCTCCATCCATTTATGGTGGCTCGTGTTCAGGCAATTACCGCGACGACAAGCGACAACCTCTCCCCTCTATCGGCTTCTTCTTCTTCTTCTTCTCCTCCTCTTTCCTCCTCTTCGTCAGTTCGTAGATACAAGCGACCTGTGACTAGGAGTAAACGAGATACCCCATCGACGCCTCAGTCTGTTTCTTCTTCTTCTTCTTCCTCCTCTGCTCTGGGTTCTGAGGGAGTCACGGGAGACGAAGGCGCGGAGGGAGCAGGAAAGAAGGAGACTTCTCCTTCGTCTCCGACGTTGTCGCATACCCCACGCAACCAAACCGGACGTCTCCTCTACTCGATCGTGATTCGGCAACACCGCCAACGCGACAAGAACCGAGAAGAGAAAGCGACGAACAAAGTGATCCCATTGTTTCCATCACCTGAAACCATCAACGCAGAACGGAAGAGAAGGGGATTGGTCCCAGCTGCGACTGTGCAGGTGACCCTGATGCCAGGAAGACGGAGAGATGAGCTCCGCACTCCAATGCTCAGGGCGATTGCATCCGATGCACCGGTCTCTACTGTTGTGATCGAAGAAGTCCCCCCGTCACCGAAAAATGAGGATGGAGACTCTCCAGGGCCGACGACAAAGGTAGACGAAGAGCACAAGAACAAGAGACGCAGCGACGATGACAATGGCAGGCCATCGCCGATGCTCGATGTCGACTGAGTGCGCTCCTTGAGTCCCTCGCGCCAGAGAGACTCTGCTGTTATTGCCCGCGCAAACGAACTGGTTCGCGAATCTAGTTCCATATTCTATAGAGTTTTAGTTCTCTGAACAAGACCCACTAATTTCGTGGTCGCGGCAATTTACAGAATAAAATTCATTATTTCATAACAACAACAACCTACACACATCAAATCGATCGATCGAGCATGGCAGCAACAGCGTCCCCGAAGCCATCTATTGCTCCTCCTCTCTCCGTCGCAGCTCTCGGAGACTCTTCCATGGAGTATGTCGAAGTCTCGCCTTCTCCTCCGCCTCGCGCCGTCAACAGAAAGAGGTTAGTTCCGCTTTGCTTCTTCCTGTCGGTCCTGGCTCCTCGTCTCTGTATCCCACCCGCTCCTCCCGTCCATATCCCTTAGGCGCACGGCTACAGCCGAGGCGGTCTCAGAATTCTGTTCGTTGCTGGATTCTGCGGAGCCATTGGCTCGTACGCGTAGTCTCACCAGAAGAACTTATACTGTGACGCGCAAACAACAACAGAAACACCAGGACACGGGTTCGAAGAAGAAAGATGTTCCAGTGGACGACGAGGAGGAGGAGTCTGCCCCGTCTCCGTCCCCTTCTCCTCCTTCGAAGAAGCTCAGACACACCAAGAAGAAAGATGCAAGCATCCCGCGCACTGCTTCTTCCTCCTCATCTCTGAAACCCGACCCATCTGCTCGTCCGGACACACTGATCATCTCGAGGCCTTCTTCTCTCTGCCACACGCGACTGGATTGGGACTGTAAAGGAGGGTACACAGGATCCGTTGCAGAGCAGTTCAGCACCAAGGAACAGATGGGAGAGCCAGACAATGGCATGATCCCTGACGACGACTCGCGCGTGGAGTTCGCGGTCCCTTTCATCCTCGACCGTGTGATCGTGAATGGAGATCCGACAGAGGAGCGCGAGGACTTCAAGATCCCCATCTATGTCAGTGGTCTTCCCCATACACTGATCCTGCGCAACCCGGCCGAGCCCGTTGGAGAAGAATCACACGCGCCCGAGATTTGGATGGTGCCCTCTGAGTACATCAAAGAGTCGACACTGAACAAAATCGTTGTCAGTGGAACCGCGGCGGATGTTGACGAAGATATCTCCGAGGAGAGCGAGATGGATAAGGACTTCTACAAGCTACTGCAAGACGCCACTTGTCGCCCCCTCTCTGTTCATTTCCCCGAAGGATCTGGAATGCGAGTCTTTACGAAGCAAGTGCTCATCAATCGTCTCATTGTCTACAATCAATTGCTGTGAAGCGTGCAACATATTTTCAGTAGTTAGATGTCTAGGGGGGTGTCTACAGCAGATAGAGTGCATCAGTGTCATTTTTTGTTTTCTAGTCGTTGATCTATCTAAGTAAAAACTTTAGACAAAGTACAGGTCGTAAACAGACTCTATCCCCAGTCCAGTCCAGTCCAGTCTCGAATTCGCCTGACATGCTCATACGTCCGAACCAGGAGTACCCGTAGTAGTAGAAGACTCCGTAGCATCAGGAGCGTCGTGCAACAGATTTGTCTTTTCGGTGTCACTGCCTGTCTTCTCCTGTACCACGCCTCTATCTGGTTTACTGAGAGAAGAAGAGGAAGAGGATGGAGCAGAAGGAGATATAGGAGGAGTAGGAGCGGGCGGACGAATAGCCGGTGCCATGGCGCTGTCTTTCACGAATGTTCCATCGGGCAGCATCTTGATGGGGAGAGGAGCGCCTTCTGGTAAAGCATAGAAACCAGGCAAGGCCGCAGCTGTCTCCGACGCCTTGCGTCCCACCGAGCAGTAGGTCACTCCTTTATAAATAAGATACCCCACCAACAGGAACGGGAGCAAGTGACCGAGCAAACCGAATATACCCAGAATTCCTCCCAGAAAATCGCTCCCAATGCCCGTCACATCATCCCAAAGACTTTTTATTCCGCCCACTACAGTGCCGCCCACTTTCCCGATGAACCTTCCTGTGTCAGCCAACTTATCTCCAACAGCGTCGATCAAATTGAGGAATGGATCTCCGCCGTCTGAGAAGTGAAACACGAAATCCGGGATATTGTGTATCACAGCCGTCAGGTTCTGAATTCTAGCAAGGGAATCCGACAAGTTCTTGTCGATTTGATCGCGGATCAGCCTCAGTTCATTGGCTTGGGCTATAGCAGCAGCCTGTTGACTGATGAGATCTGCGTTTTGCGCCTGGAGAGCATTGAACACGTCAGTGAACTTGCCCAGGGTATCGGCGGAATTGGCGGCAACAGAAGCCGTGACGGCGTCGAGGACTGGAGACACGATGTCGACGGGGTTTGTTATTCCCTGGGTCCAATTTACCGCCGCGTTGATTGAGAAGTTTTGCTGACGCAGTGCGTTGATCTGTGCTAGCAGAGCATCTCGGTCCGCCGTGGACGTTGCAATGGCATCAACCATTCTAAGTAGGATATCCGTCACACCGGTTGCTGCTGTTCTCATACTAGTTGTGAGGTCGTTTCTCGCCGTCAGGACGAGGACGTTTACGTCGCTTGGCGTCCCGCTGTAGGCAGAGATTGCGTCTTGTACTTGCCCAGTGGTGAAACTCGCGCAGTCTCCGAATGTAGAGAGTGTCAATGGCGTCTGTATCTTGACCGTGACGAACGCGCAATTAGGAAGCGCCAAGACCTTTGGGATTCCTTTTCCTGGTACAAACACGGTTTTGGAGACGCTGCACGCTGTAGCGTCTGGAGGTGGATCGTTCGGATGAGCTGGATCGACAACAGGTATCAACGTCACCTGTTGTAAAACACCCACTGCGAGGTTGTTGGTGAGCGTCAGCTGCAAGCCAGATGGCCCTTTCGATTCCAGGATTGGGAGAGAACAGTTGCTGTTGCCCAGATCAATGGAGATCGTGCCTGTCGGAATGTAGAATATGACCCTCTCTGTCCAGGTCCTCGGTTCCATCATGAGCTGAAAGGCGCCATTACGGAACACTTTGTAGACGTCGAAAAACTTGAGCAACAGACAAAAGTCCCCGCCCGGTATCAACGGATCTGGCAGAAAGGATGTTTCGACGAAGGTTGTTTCGTTGAACGGGATGCCGGCCCGTAGCGCACAGTATGGGAAGCCCTCGGACGTGCGAGCAGACGTGTATCGGTAGTTGAAAGCAGATAGATAGCAGTCGGCCGGACTGAACAGGCCCCCATTGGGTCCGATCGAACTCACAAATTCATCCAGTGTTCCCGAATGGGTGACGCCTGGTTTGTTGATGAGACACGTGACCTTGTCGCGCCTTCCTACCGGGTCTTCCGCCAAGCTAACAAGATCCGGAGGTATGTCGTATAGGAATTCGTCGTCTATGTCCCCCAGGGTCAAATAGGTACTCTCGTGTGCAACCATCGAATCCGCCTCCAGGAAGATCGATTGGTCGACGGTTTGCACAGGATAGTCGAACACTTGGGATGGATCAGTGGGATTCACAGTAGTCACGACGCATCTTTTCGTGACAGGGTCTCCGGCAAGTGGGGCAACCGCCTTCACAGGGACCGTCTCATCTGATACGATGAGCCATGTGACGGACATGCACTTGGATGGTTCGCTGTTGGCGTTGTCGGCAGGAGAACCGTCTGGGTTGAATAAAGACTCTCGGTTCACTTGATCAAAATATTGAATGTCCACGCCCTGCGACGGAAGAATCCCGTTCTTCAACACCGCCAATGTTTGCAAATCGCGATTCAGTGCGACGTTTGTTGCTCGTAGGACTTGCATCAACATAAAGAAAAGAGGGACAGACGTGGTCGTCTGCGACATCTTGCGCAAGGTCATGTCACAAGTGGACAAGTCTTGAGCAATGTATCCCATCTTGGGGTATTTGGTGCTCGGATTGGTGAACATGAAACTCTGAGATCCCCGAAGTGCTGCTTTGCATATGTTCGAAGAGAACCAGGACATCACGTCCTCGGTTGTGCGCTGTACTACAATGGCGTCTCGTGTTATGACCCCGCTGCAATATTTCTGTTGGAGGAGCCCATTTTGCTCAAGTGGTCCGCGGCCTGGGATCGCAGTGGCCCAATCGAAGTCAGGATCCGGGGACCCGTGCTGTGTACAGAAGTTGTGCTCGATTTCATACCACAATGCACAATTGCGGGGGCTCACAACATTATCTGGAATTACAAGTCCATTTGAATCGAAGACAACCGATCGAGTGCAGTTGTTTGTATATGCCGCCACGATGATCGACTCAACGTCCAAGGACCCAGCTGCGCCATATTGGTCGATGGAGATATCTCGATCGGCGTATGCGCGTATCCGGTAGTTCTCGATTCGACCGAACTCGCCCGCCCCAGTATCGGGCATATTTCTGACGAAGTTGATGGCTGGCTCAAACAACAGCAACCTCTTGTTCTGAGGGGCTATTGCGTCGTCGACTGGCGGTATCCCGCCAGATGTAACGAAGTTGCGATAACCGGCAGGGACAGTCTGTGTCGATGTGTAGAAACTCCGTGTTCCGATAGAACGTAGCTGTGCGTTTCCCTCCAATTTGACCAGGTTTGCGTTTGTCACCTTCAGACTTTGCGCGACGTTGTATATATCGCGCTTCGTGTCTATAATCATCTCCGTTAGTCGGTCTGTCACATTTTCAATGGCGCCGTACACTCCGATGAAATTAGTCGCCACGTTAGCGCTGAATTCATTAAAGGTTGCCTGGATGGAAGCCCTATCTTGTTTCGCGCGGGTGTTGATGGCGGCCACATCATTGACCTCTTGCCTCTGCAGAAGGTTCATCACCCTAGTAAAGTTCAGATTCGTTCTGGCCTGTTCTTCTATCTTCTGCTGATGCAGGGCCAATTGGGTCTGCACGTTTTTGTTGATCTGGAGCTGTTCACTGGTGAAATTTGCGTTTTGCGCATCTATCGCTTCTTGGTTGCTTTTGAATTCATCCAATATGCCCAAATGATTTGTTATACCTTGGTTCCAGTTGTCCTGGGCCGTAAACTTGGAGTTGAAAACATCGTTCTGGTCCGATATTTGACGCTCAAGAGAATCAATGCGGTTGTTCGCCCTCAGCGCTTCTCCCAGAGCTACTCCCGCCACTACCATGGCGGCTATACCGAACAACTCGAGCGTCTTGGACACACCGGGCTTCTGGAGTGCCGCGGCTTGAAGAAGTGCTTCGGTGGCGTTGAATTCGACAGCGTCATTGACCAAGCACCCGATTGATATGCGCACTTTCACATCCTTGGGAGCAGTCGCAACCTCCTTGTAGTCATTGTTCAATCTAGGCGGCACACACGACGCCTTGACGTTGAATCCTCCAACCGTGAAGTCGAGATCCCTGTTGTCTTGATTCACCTGGATCTCCACCTGGTTCACAACCGTGGGTATCCCGTTCAAAACCGTCTTGTAGGGAATGACCGAGATCGGCTTGGCGAACGCCAGTTCTCCTCTCGCATACGGTATATGATCGCTGACCCACGATGAAATGGTCAACAACAGCAGCAAGAAACAGCCACAGATCTTTCTTCGGGTCATGGTCCTCAAACCAGACGTTTCTATGTTGTTGTTGATCTATATCGATAAACAAGTATCTTACGATATACTCGTTTAGAAATAAAAACAAAACTTCATTCTGACTACCGATCTACGTTTCTATCCGACGAAGTAAATTGGCTCCTTCACAATAAATCGAAAACACGCAACAGAGCGGCTGCAGAGATGACACAGGCTCCAGCAATCATGTAGTCGATCACGCGGAATAAGAAATGGAACGAGGCATCCCATTCTTGTGTACGTTTAACAAGATCCGCAATAGGGCCCCGCTCTTCTTGTGCTAGAAGCGCCAACACATGGGCGAATTTCTTGTTGACCTCCTCCTGAACCTTGATGATCTTCTCATGTAATTCTAGCTCCTCTCGGATCTTCCAGTTAATACGCGATTGGTTTACTTGGGAGAAGAGTTCTTGTTCTTCGGTGCACTGTGGGCTATCCTTTTGTGTCTCCAGATCTTCAGCTCTGGGCGACAGACCAGGCCGTCCTCCGTACTCTATCAGTTCATATGAGATGCAGCCATTGATCCACAAGAGGTATATAAACAGAGCACTCCAAGTCAAAACGAACTTTGTTGGCATTTCGGAGAAGTGACGTGTTTTTCTAGGCCCTTCTTTTTCCAAAATGCCACGTAGGCTTTTTGTTTTAGTACGAGTCTTTAATAAACCAGCTCAACTAGTTCGCTTTCTACTTCCTGGCCGTCACGGCTTGTCGCCGCCTCCTTTGCCTCGGTCGATCCTCCCTAATAGATTGACCACCTCTGCGTCGTTTTCTGTGGATCTTCTGATGCCCTTTATACTGACGGGAGCGAATGCATCCGATGCGACAGAGCTCTCTGAAGGGTACCTAATGACGTTCTGGCCAGGCGGTGCTCTTGTCGATACCGCCCATAAGAAGAAAAGAAGCGCCGCTCCTGCGATGGCTATCAAGGCTATTGCGTACGGAGGGAGAGCAGAAGTGGAAGAAGAATGATGCACTGTTGTTCCAGTGCTACTGCTACTGCTACTGCTGCTACTGCTTTCTCCTCCAGAACTCGCTGTAGAGGACGAGGAGGAAGACAGAGCTGTGCCGTTATAGGTAGTGCAATTGAAGCCAATGAAGCCGTCGGCGCAGGTGCAATTATATCCCAGAGGTCCTGCATCTGCGACACACGTTCCTCCGTTCAAACATCTGTTTTGTCCACAAGGCCCTAGATCCGTCTGACAAGACAATCCTCCGAAGCCATCGATACAAAAGCACGTATGACCCCATCCAGGACCCTGGGTTCCATGTTCTCTAAAACAACTGCCTCCGTTCATGCATGGATTGGACGCACATTCATCGACGATGGTTTGACAATAGATACCAGTGTAACTCTGTGGACAGATGCAGGTGTGGCCCACCACTTCCTCCACACATGTCGCGGATGCGTAACAGGGATTCGACGCACACGAAGGAGTGCCTCCGCGAACCATAACAGCAAGGAGACCGAGCAGAGCAAGCGCCTCGAATAATATCGCCTTCATTCTCTTCTAGATAAACAAAAAAGAAGCGTAGACTTGTAGATGGACAAAGCTCTGTGGATACTTTTAGAAAAGATAGTCTGGGAGACAGCATTTACTATGAAGTGGTTTAAAAAATCAAAATCTTCGAGCCGGGCGAGTTTCGTTCTATCCGAGGAAGATCGGACTTGAGTAATGGCTTAGGCAGCACTTGGTTTCCTCGGACCATTCAAATGCAAGACAACCTGGCAGACACCTGCATCTCGCCAGGCAAGCGGCGCGGGTTGGTTCACTGGATACGCGACGAGGGCGAGATTTGGGATTATGGGTCATTGTGTTATTCGAGTCATCCAATGACTTGCTTAGTTTGGTCTTCTCAACGATGTACAGGTTTGAGCCGCGCATGTTGCATGCACAGAAGTCTGGTTCACTGTCTACAAGCGGAGTTTGGCTGTAATCGGCGATTCGATCAGTTGTATAAAACTTGTAGACTTTGGCGATTGAGTGATAGGCCGTATTTGCAGCGAAGACGAAGACGATAAAATAACACGCGAAGAGGAAAGAATGAAACACAAATGCGCCTGGATTTCTCTGCATTTCGTTCTTTTTTGCTCGATTGTACAGACTTTCGACTTAATGATGATGCGACACATAAACATTTATTCTCGTATGTCAAAGCATGCTAAAGAGCTGACTAGTCTATTAGACTAGTTGAGTGAGGAATCGATGCTCGAGACAGAGCCTTCTTTCTCTAATTTGAATAAACAGGCAGTTTGCAGGTGTCGTGTACCAGATGCAAGGAACCAAGACGCTGTCGCCTCCAAGTCTTTGAGAACCCAGCCCTTGAAATTATGCTGGACCGTAACGTCTGGGGGAGAAATAGACGCGCACAAATAGCGCAGGTCGTCTCCAGTTATGCTGATTGGGGCCAAGCCGTTGAGATCATATTCCCCCATATAATTGATGGCAAACCAACCGTTTCCGAATGGGATATCCACGAAAACACCGAGTGGCTGCATTTCACGTGGTGCATCATTAGAGTGAGGTGGAATCGTTTCGTCGGTCATGGTGTTCCTTTCCATCCAATCGAAGCTCCCGTCTACCGTCTCAGCCCAGCACGTGGTGCTCATGACGAAGAATTGGGACGCGTTCTCCTCATGGGGAAGAATCACACCTTCGCCAGTGGTGCTGGATATCACTTGGATCTTACAATCGATAGCTGATCCATCAGCGGTAACTGCTCTCAGCTGTGATTTTTCCCCAAATGCACGACGCAAAACCCAAATGTTCGATACTGGCAACAAAGAGCTCTCAGTCGGACCAACGTGCAACCATATAAACCCAAACGACAACAAGATCGACAGCAGTGGCATGTTATGGATAAATCGCGATAGACGAAATGGATTTATGACTTCTGAATTTATAATAGTTTCAAACCAAGGAAACGAACGAGCGAACGAATATACTAGTGGTAGGCTCTTTGTTTTAACCAGTACATCATCTCACAAGCAGTTCAACTAAACGAGAAACTAACTCCTGTTAACTGGAATAGGCAAGCCCGTTCATCGGCTGGCACGGCTCCTGTGCTTAGTCCGAATCTGAATCGTCTTACATCTTCGAGAATCCACGCCCCGAAATTATTAGGTACGCCGCTCGTTACTAACGCGCACATGACTTTCCCACGGTGAACTGAATCGGTGGGATTCAGGGTTGACGGACTCGCAAAATTGTATTCCCCGAGGTACAGCATAATAAACCAATCATCGCGGAACGGCACGTGCGTGAAAATGCTCTGTAGTCCGGTCTGTCCAACAAGCCCTGCATCGAAGTTGGACGTCTCGGATCCAATGACCTCGATCCTCCGTAGCCAGTGGAAGCTCTCATCTGGAGACGTCGGCGCCCAACAATTGGTCGTCAGTGCAAATGCGTTGTGAACATTCAGAGGGGCGACCGTCGCTACTCGGTCGTAGTACTTCAGTGCAATCTGGCAATTGAAGGCGAGACTGGAAACGCTGTTCTGTGCCTTCATTTGTATGACAACGCCGTCGGGTTGTCGCGGGGCCCACATCCCCGTAAAGGAAGCGACTTCGCCGGCAGGTAACGGACCAGAGCCAGTCAAAGGGGGGGATGCCCCATTTCTGGCCCAGGTGATGCTATTTGTTGGAGAAGAAGACGGGACAAACCAGCTGTAGATAGTGCAAGAGTTGTCGTCGGGGCTCCACGCCGTCCCAAGACAGTTCGCCAAAGATAAGCAACGGGTCTTACACGAGGCGAAATTCGGTTCACTGGATGTATAAGGAGCTGGGTTCGCATCCGAGGTCATGCCCGGTGGAACGATGAAAACGCGGTTTGTGGTAGCTACGTCTTCTACTGGGTAAGAGGTGGGCACGTTGGACAGGAAGTCTACGAAGAACGTCGACGCCACGATCCCTGTTTGGGGCACACTGTATATTCCATAAGTAGAGGCCGCTGTCTTGAAATTGATGGTCGGGTTCACGACACCAGGAAACAAGTTCCCTTCTCTCAGGGTGATGGACGCGGACGTGGCGTCAATGGGTCGATCCGTCAGCGTTGGATGTTCCATGATATATGATTTGGGCCTCGTAGGCGCCAACTGGAGATCGGGGCGGACGACGTCAAGAGTGGTCTTAGACACACCCGTGTACAAAGGGGAGAACAGGACGTGGCTCCCCACGACTGCCGCGGAGACAGGCGAGAACCCTGCTGTCAGAGGCGCGTCTTTGATGAAATACTCATTGAAGGCCACGTTCTCGAATACGTGCTCTTTGCCCAAAGAAGAGCTGACGCGCAAATTACTCGAGGCTTGATCCAAGAAGTGAGCTCCTCCGCGCATACCGGCGTACACAAGCGGAAGGCGACACGTCGTGCAAGGGGCGGAGTCGTCGCATGGCACTTTGATCGTCGGGGCTCTGCAACTCTGCACATTGACGATGACTCCGGACAAACATTGATCAGGATCTGAATTGGCCGCAGTCACTGCGTTGGAATCGAACAAGGAGCAGGCCTTGGTGGTGAGGTGGAAATTCACCACGCGACAGGTCGTGTGCTTGCTGCAATAGCCCATGCATACGAATATGTTAGTGACTGGTGTGGCTGTCGTGATGAGTCCAAATCCAATGTCCCATTTCAGTACATCCCCGCATCCATATCGGGTGGTTGGGTAGTCCTCGGGATCGTTCCCGGCAAGGATGTTGGCGGAGATCGTCGAGTCCGTGGTGAGGCTGACCACCGATGGCCCAAACACCAAGCGATAGTCTGGATTCTCTGCCAAATAGATGGTCAACGGTGCAGTTGGATTCGGGTTGTCCAGCCCCTTGACAATCCATCTCGAGAGAGAAGCAGGTATGTCGGTGGCCATGACGACTGAAAAGGACCCGACTGTCGAGTAGGCCTGTAGCACGACTCGGTAGTCCCACGTAGAGTGGATGGTATAGTAATCTTTATGCGCTGTCTTCATCATGATGAAATAATTTGTGGGTTGTTTCCCCACAGAATTGACAAAGACAGACTTGACAGACTGCGAGTTGCCTTTCGCGGCGATACGGCCCGTGGCGATGTCTTGTAGATACAAAGGGGTTGTCATCTCAGGCATGCATTCGTTCGGCAGAGGGAAGTTGTCGTAGAACGGCGCGAAGCGGTAGTAGACGGAATTCGGGAAATTGATGCTCCCGGTAGGACACACTCCGGCCGACGACCGATTGAAGAAACCAAGAGTGTTCTCCACGGCTGGATTGCGGAACCAGCTTGCGTCGTCTCCGCTAGTTGTCGTGTATCTCCGCAAAGGCGACCCGACGAGTTTGCATGACGAGTTGCTTCTGGTGTACCCGAATGCCGCGCAGCGGTAGTCCATAACGCATTTGGCTCTGCATTCAGTGACCGAGCGCGTAGGGGACATGACCAAGAATGGCGGTGCTCCCGCGGAGGCGATCCCGATCACAGAAGAGGACCACAGGGGTTCGTTCGTATCGTAGTCGTCCCAGACAATCTTCCATTTTGTAGGCACGGATGGATTCGAAGAGGCCAACAGACTCGTCCCATCGGCTTGGACTTGTAGCACGCGAGTATCTGTTGCGGCGGCGGGCGTGCGAAGTGCAAGTCTCGATCCAGTAGAAGCATCCACTCCATCCGAGAAAATCCAACTGTTGGGAAGGACGCGTTTGAATGTTGAAGCTAGGAGGGCGGGACCTGTCGCTGTGACAGCCCATGTGGGAATATTCAGGGGCACGAGGATGTATTCATCGGAATCACCGATCGCTTCGAGCTGCCATGTCTTGCCATTGACGGGCGCCACTCGGTCCACCATCGACAATACACCAGACACAGAGTCGACCTGGAGAACTTTCGCAGTCGTCGTGTCCTGAAGACGGATGGGGCCTATGAGCCTGCGTTTGCACGCGCGATCAGAGAGAGGCCCGACGGAACAGTCTCTGGTAAAATGGCCTTTGATCCATGACTGTACACCAATGACTGGATAGGAGGGAAGTGTCGCGGAGTTCATCAGGCTACAGATCTGACCAGAGGTGTTGAAGCTCGCGGACTGACAGGACGCAGTGTCGAGACACGCGCTCTGGCATTTGGTCATTGAACCTGCAGGGGATGGTACCGCCACGGTCTGCGAGACGCCTACTGCGTATGATGCATCAGAGAGGACGACTCCGAATGATGGAGTAGGCGCGAGCCAACTTCTGGCGTTCAGACCAGGAGATGTAGCTTTCGTCGCTACGCTGTTGAGCAGAGAACAGTCTCCAGTCGTCGGCACCCATGTCACAGCAACGCACGCAGAATAGGTGGAACACGTGACCACACAGAAGGCCATATTCGCAGCCGCAAAGAATCCACCGGGTATGCGATTTGTCCCTGTATCGTAGCTCGTCTCGAGTTCGATCCCTGAGCCAGGGGCAACAGGAGGAGAAACCCATGTGAAGAAACCCGAGGCGGTCGCGGTTGTGGAAAAGGAATTCAAGAGAGAGCAGAGTGTTCCGCCTCCCCCCCATGTCGCAGCCACGCACCCGGCTGTCTCCTTGCAGTCATCCACGCAAACGTCGATACTCGTTCTTAGGTACGGAGCAAGAATGCGGTTGGCGCCCAGATCCGCGCTGATAGAGGTCATGGTACGGCCTCCGCTTCTCATGAGCGGCCCGATCCAGCTCTCTGTATTCGCGTCGTAGAGGCCTTCTGAATACGTATTCACGAGTAGATAGCAGAGCTGGGTAGACAACGCACGAGTCACGGCGTTGCATCGCGCAGTTGTGTAGCAAGATGATTTACACGCGGCCAGCGACGGCTCGGTGACGGGTGTCCCGAGCACGTTGTTGGAGGTTATGAATGAAATGGATGGACGAGTGAGCCCGGATCCTTTGATGAGATTGTTGTCGACTCGTTGCCACGTTCTGAACATAGCAGAAGTGACCGGTGCCTGATTGGGGTCGTTGACCAGAACACACGTTCCATCCGCGGTAGACCACGTCGCACCGTTGCAATCCTGTTCCCTGTCGCAATGGGATTGACATGCTGCGAAATCTGCTGCGAAGAACGGAGCCCCGACCCGATGTGCCCCGTCGTCGAGACTGGCGTCTTGTATAACCGTGGAGACGATGTCCCTGGACGGGCCAAATGTCGCTGTGAACAGCCTATACACGTTTGCATCGGTGATGATCAGATGGAATGGAGAGACGGTGTCGATGGCCAAGAAGAATCCAGGGTTGTCGAAGCTCTCGAATTTGAGATGCGAGGAAGAATAGGATCCGACCGAGTAGTACCCATTGTCCGAAGTCATCTTCCAGAGTGTGATTGAGGACTCCTGTGTTCCAGAGAGTATGACATCGTACCTGGGAAAGACCCCTGTCGAGGAAATCTTCAGAGTGCGGCTGCTGTTGTAGGCGGAATGGATGCTGACGAGGTTCACGGAGCCGAGAACACGGCGCTGAATTTCGAAATAATAGAGCGGCGCGGAGTTGGACTCGTACCCCATGACAAAGAACGCCGTGTTAGACTCTCTTATGAGACCTTTGCCTCCTTGTCCGACCACAAGCAATCTCACAGGCCCGACATGTGGTGCATAGCATTTCTGCGCCTTGGTCAGGTCGGACAAGAAAGGAGAAGAGCCCAGCATGGAACTGTGTATGCAGGAGGGGGTAGGACCGCCACTGCATGTGCTCAAAGGGACTCGAGGATTTTCCGAGCCCATCGTCTGGCTCTTGCTGCAACTCAAGGATAACGTGGCATTACAATCGAGGCCCGCGAATCCTGGGTCGCACTTGCACAATGTATTCGCGGTCACCACGCCTCTGTCTGAACACGAGCAGCTCAACACATCGCACGCATCGACAGAGCAGACGCCCTTTTCGCAGTAGTCTGCGCAGCGGTATTGACAAACCGTGCCTATGTACCCCGTGGAACACGCCGCCGACGCGGTGCGTATCCGCAAAAAGAGAAAAACAATAAACATCAAAGTCATCGCTGTGCCCGTTGCTGCCTTCGTCATCTTGCGTGTAACTCATATAAAAACAACAACGACAATGGGCGGGCCGAATCTGAACAAGTGGAGTGCACAGGAACTCGAGTTACTCCCAATGAATGCGATATGCTACTAGAGTCTTGTTATATAGACTAGCGGAAGCATAAACAACCCTCTTTATCTGAGAAGGAAACTCAAATCGAATCGAATGCTAGAAAGGATGGTCTAATGGCGCGCATCATGACGCGTATAAGGGGATGGCTTGCGGTCGTCTCCGTTCGCTAGCTCGATCGCAGTGTATTGGCATACACACACGCGCCTTTCCAGAGACTTACAGCTCCGGCAGCGATAACGCCCGCATTTCTTGTCGCACGGTTCCATACAGGCATTGCAATTATGCCATTTGCATCCGTCGCATTCGCGCCACTCGGTCTCTGTTTCGTTTTGCTTGGCACTCTTAGTGTCCTTCGGGGGCTGGCACCACTCTTTGCAGTTCCAGCAGTAAGTCCAACGAACCTCGCCGCAGATCATACACAACGGGACCACGAAGTCTTCTCCAAATGCTTTGCGCGACGTCGTTTGTCTCTTGCACTCGCAGCAAGGCAGTGGAGAGTAGTCGCGTGCCTTGACTCTTCTGAATTGGCTATAGTCGTGCGGCGCGCTCATGTCCTTCTCAGTTTCTATATACAGAAATGGAGTGAGTGAAAAGGACGAGTCACAACAGATGGATAAAGGGAGCACCTGGTAGCGGCGCCGTCGTTGTCTTCGATACTGTCGCGGCTGCCATCGTGTCGAGATTCGGAGAGTTTGTTCGTGGTATGGTTTTGGGTTTTTACGAAATAATGAAATGAAAATGCCACAGCTACAGAGCTTTGAGATACAAGAGTTTCGTACTAGTTTGGAACCAGTCAAACTTGGTCTAGTTTATGCAGTTTCTGAACTGACTGCTTCCGCTTCGCTGATTGGAGCAAGAGCAGTAGTAGTAGTAGCGGAGGTGGTCGTGCCGCTGTTGTTGTTGTCTTTCTTCTTCTCCGTTTCTTTCTTTTGATTTTGTGCTGTCTCCTCCGCCTGACGAGGAATGCCACGTTCTTTTGATTCTCTACATGCCTTTGTGTATGCGTCAGCTGTTGGATCGAGATCGCCTGCTTTCACTTTCTCCAGGCATTGCAAGATAGGTGATAAGTCACCAGCTCGAGCAGCAGCCATGACGGTGTCGTTCTTCATGAACGCGTACACGCGAATCTTCTCGGTGGTCGAAAGAGACCAGATAAAACCACGGTACGTACCATACAGCGAGACAAAGTGGCGCTTCTTGCTTTGCTGGAACCTGACATCGTCCATGAAGGACAGCATGCTATCTGCTGATGTCTTCAGACCGTAGTAAACCAACTGGTGCTGTGTTCGTGAATCGGCCAGATCCATCGTCTCGAACGCGTACTCGTCGATCAACGCCTCTCTTTCCGTCTTGTTTTCTTTTTCTGTGTCTCTTGAAACCGCACGAACCGTCGATTGGTGCGTTACAGGAATAACAGGAAGGGAAGAAGGAGGAGCAGGAGAAGAAGAAGGAGGAGGAGGAGGAGGAGGAGTAGGAAGAGGGGGAGGGGGAGAGGCAGAAGAGGCTTGTGCATTGGCGCCTGTCGTAATCGCCGCCGTCTCCATTTCAGATGTATTGTCCTTTATATTGATTTCCTTCGCCGTGTCGGGAAGAAGATGCGCAAGAAGCGCCGCGACGCTGTTCTTCTCCGGCTTCAGGTTCCCTTGCTTGATCTCGGCCAAGGCGTCGAGAATGGGTATGATATTTCTTCCAATCGTTACACAGACATATGCGGAGTTTCGGGCCAAGAACCAGACGTCTCTGTCACGGTTGACTCTCCATCGCACGCCACGATGCATGAGCACGATGCAAGTCTCCTTCCCGTCTTTGGTGCTAGATATACTGAAAGGTTTCTGGGTCTTGAGATATCCAATCTTTTGGCCTTCTTTCTCCTCGCGCGGGAGCGGCGCGGCCGCCGAGATAGCCAGTCCTTCCATGGCCTCGATGAGACGCGCCTCGTCCAGTGAATCCGCTTTATCCAATTCTTCTTGGCTTCGAGTCTCTGAGCTCCTGCACTCGAGCATGTGAAATGAGTTCCAATGATCGCGCTGACACTGCGTAGAGCCGTAGACCCGCGTACGACACCTTGTGCATTTCTTCAACGACCAGTCTCTGGCATTTTCGCAGGGCGACTTCTTGCAGCCATCACATCTGCGCAACTGTGTACTTTCCTTCTCTTTGATTTCTTTCTTCTCTGATTCGTCCTTACTCTTTATCTCGGATACGACCGTGGCGGCGGAGGTGGTTATGGTTGCGGTTTCCTGTTTCACGGGCTCCAGAGACACGACTTTGTCGCTTCCGTCGTACCGCGTTACCGATAACAATGAAGAAGGAGGAAGGAGCGAGGTACGAGAAGAAGAGTCGAGGGCGATTGATGTTGTAGACATGTCTTTCTTTTTCTTTCTCGTGTTTTTGACTGTATGGCGCTTGGTGGTCGTGTTTGACTGTAGCGAGGACTCCTGGTATGTAAACTGGTTTGAGATACGTCCGAAATTATTGGCTCGCCGTCAAACACAACCGGTTGGCAAGATTCTACTGGTCGAGCTACTTCGACGACAGACACAGGGGCGCGTGTGCTCTGTCTTCTATTCTATTCAAAGTCTCTTTGTGCATTTTTTATCTCATTCTTTCAGATTCATTCATTTCTACGTTCATCCAAAAACCCTCGTCGGCGCATGTGTGCATCCGTTGCCGCCAATAACTATAGTATCAACAGACCGCCATTTCTCGATCCCCTCCCGCCTGGCTTATTCGCCCCTTCTTCTTCTTCTTCTTCTTCGTCGGGAACCGCTGGGCCGCGAACACATCGTCTCCCTTTCTGTGTCTCCTCGACATCAGCCTTCGAGTTAAGAAGAACCCGAGTCCCTGCGACGAACAAACCGCAGAAGACCTCTACTGCTGATTCAACACCGGTCTTCTCATCATCACCACTTGTAAGAAAACCCGGCATGCTCCCTGTCTTATCCGAGGAGTCGCTCTATTCCTATCCGGTTGCGTTCGGGGGAGGAGATGTCCAGCGCAGTTCGACTCATCTTCCTGTGTCGATGGAGCACCAACGGTCTAACGCCCAATCCCCGCCGCTGATGAAACGCGGAGAAGAGCGTCTTCTTCGAGCGCAAGGCGCAGCCGCTACGGCAACAACAACATCTTCGCATCCATACTCAGACTCTTTCCAACCAGAACACCCCTACACCCCGTTTTCCTCGCCACAGGGAGCGAAACCTCTTTCAGAGAGTTGTGTCTCGTTGTCTTCTTCTTCTTCGGAGAGTTCCTTTGCCGAGACGTCGCCAGAGAAAGGGGGAGATGGGAGCAGAGGAGGAGCAGGAGGAGGAGGAGGGGGAGGCGGCAGGGGCGGCGGGGGCCAGTGTCGTGTGTTGCCGCCATTGGATCTGGCTTCTCCGTTGTCTTCTACACTGCGAGATCACAGAGGAAGCGGACAAGGATCGTCTACTGGTGCATCGGATCCCGCGAGAGTCCTATTTACTGCAAAAGAACTGGAAGACGCAATACAGGTAGTTGTACAAAGTCTGGTTACATGCAAGCATATGAAGGATGATCAATTGTTCGGTGTACTGGTGTCCGCTGAACTCCGAAATTTTGCTTATAAAGTGGCCCATCTGCAGAACACGCGCGCGCGCAGAGATGATCTGTCGATTTCTTCTTCCTCCTTCTCTTCTTCCTCCTCCTCTTCTTCCTCCCATGCGAGAACGGAAGTCGCAGTGACTCAATCCCACAGCAGCAAAATACCAAAAACGCCAACATTCGATCCTATGACTATTCAGCACATGATCAGTGGGTATATGCAAGAGCGAGAGGAGGATTTTGTGCCGAGTTAGATCCATAACGAACTAGTCAGAGACAAGGCTACGTAGCCAACCCCAGTGTCTCTTACAAAGTTCTAGAGTTCCAACTGTATCATAAATCATTACGCGCGCCCAAAGAAACTACACCGTTCCACTGAGATGGAAGACTCGCAAGATTGCAAGACACCGAAGCATCCAGCATCTCCGTCGCTAGTTGGTCGAGCGTTCTCGCTAGGCAAGTCGGATGCAGAAGAAACTGGACGACCGATGATGGTGAGGCAGGCCGTAGTAGACTCCATCACAGAAACAACACAAAGCTTCATCAAAGAGCTTTCTCTGAAAATAAAGGAGAAGGAGAAGGAGAAGGAGAAGGAGAAGGAGAAGGAGAAGGAGAAGGAGAAGGAGAAGGAGAAGGAGATCTACGTGCCTCCGCGCGTATTAACTAATGCCATACAAAAGGAACCGCCAGATGACCGGACGGCCCCCTCTCTGTCCGAATTCGTCAGTCAAGGGCTATTTGGCTCTTTTCCCTCCTCGCGCATCACTCCTCTCGTGAGGTACGACATGACCAACCGCAATGCGCTCCCTGAGAAAGAGAAAGAAAAACGATTCCTCGTCGTCTTTGATTTGGACGAAACCTTGGTGTATACAGAGTACAGACAAGATGGAGCGAAACACGAGAAACTGGGAGACGATGCGTTCGAGTATAAAGACAGTGGTCACGACTGTGTATGCAACGTCCGGCCCGGGGCTCGAGAAATGCTTCGGAAGTGCGAAGAAGAAGGGTTCTCTGTTGCGATATGGTCCAACAACTGCATGTCATATATCCGGCCCATCATATTCGGTCTCTTTCGCGGCCTGAAACCACCATGTCTTGTCTATGACCAGAAACGCAGCGTAGAGGGCTCATCGATGGCTCTCGGTTCGTATTACACAGGCGGATCCAGCCGAATAGAGGGTATCAAACCTCTGAAAAAAATATGGAACAGGAAAAAGCTGGGATGGAATTGCAAGAACACGGTCATAGTCGACAACACTCCGAAGAAGGCTATGCGAAATTACGGGAACTGGATCCACGCCCCGGATTACACGGGGGACGCCGACGACAATTGGATCTTGCCGACTTTATGGCCTCTACTCCGAGTACTCCGAAGAAGCGGAGATGTCCGAGAGACGATCAACAAGCGTCGATCTACGCGATAGCTAGAGGAACATAGGCTAAACAGATAGATAACTCTCTCTCTCTCTCTTTCTCTTTCTAGACATTTATCAACGCGTAAAGAAGAAGCGCCCTGTTTTGTCTGTTTGTCGCGAGTCTTCTTTCTTTCTCTTAGAACACAGGCGAGCTCAATAGAATTGATTCTACTCATTCCTGTTCATCTACTCGGAAAATCGTCATAGTTCATCCTTGGCTGCTTCTTCTGTTGGAGCGAGCGCAGAGCGCAGCCTCCTTCTGCGCACCAGTCCTTTCGCGAGACTAATATCCACATCAGAAGCGCGCGAAGGAAATTGATTTGCCAGCATCGCAGTGACAAACACCGCCGAGTGAGAAGTTCCTTTATGGTGCGCCTCGCAGTGATCCCCGAGAAGACCGAGAAGTGTGATGTTCGCGCCTTTGGCCAGGAAGTCGGGTCTTCCGTCGTGCGTTCTGGCAGACCATGGACATTCTACTCCTCTGTCGTCCATCGCGCCAACCGATACGACTCCGGGTACCTCGGCCGGGTCGTCCAAGACGTCTCTGGGCCCCAGCAGTCCATTGTGGCCGGCCGACGCCACTACGACTACGCCGCGATCCAACAACCTCTGGATCTGTCTTCGTATCTCGTCCTCTTCTTTGAGTTTGTACCATCCAACCGAGAAATTGACGATATCCAACTGCAACTCGAGTGCCTTGGAAACCGAGCGTTCCATGGAATGCGGGATGATCCTCATCTTCGAATCGAGGATTTCGAAACAGTGCACCTCTGCCGCTGGACTCAAACCAGGACAGAGAGGATGAGTACTAATCAACATGGCCAGATTCCATGTCCCGTGCGGGTGGATTAATATGGCCGGCTCGACGGATGCGAGGCGGTGAATTCCTACAGGCTTCAGGTGTTTAGATCTCCTACACCCGGTGTCGAAGAGCCCGATTTTGACAGGCCTGGAGATGGGTGACTGGGCCAAGATTGTCCAATTCAAACACAATAAAACTAGGCAACGCGCCCAACTCATCCTATTCCAACCAAGTCGTCTTTGTAATTAGATCAATAGACGATTTCGTCGACAAAGAACATGATGTTTACAAAGGACAAAAAAGATTGACTATGTCCTGATCCACAACCCTCTGCGAGATTGAACACTCCCTGGACACACATCCCAGAACCCCTCTCTCTCTCTCTATCCTTAACAAACATGAGCAATCACAAGAGCAACGACACCGAAGCCAAGAAACAAGAAGAAGGCCTCGATAGCGCATGCCAGAAGGCGTTAGAGGGAATCGAAAAACACGAAGCACTCATACAGCGCTTTGAACGCAGACTTATCTTCGCATGCGTCTTATGCAACAAAGACAACAGAGCAGCTTACGGAGGAGGAACGTGTTGTGTTTGCCAATCCAGTCAAGATATGTTCGTCTCCGGTGTATCAAAAGCTGAACAATCCTATCGCAACGAAATAGAACTCGTGGATGAACGTACAGACCCAGTCAAGTACATGGAGTGTCTGCGGAAACACGCAGAACTTGGAGTCGCGGATGCCCAATGTGGATTGGCAGACGCGCTTGTAGACCTTGTGTACCAAAAAGCCGCGGAAAAAGTCGATCAACTAGATATCGTCTACTGGTATCATAAAGCGGCTGCGCAGAAGTTCCCCGAAGCGCTGATGAAACTCGGAAATATTTATGTCGAGGGTTGGTTTGATTGCCCCAAAAACGAAAAGATGGGCAAGGAGCTCATGGATCTGGGCAAGGAAAACATGAAGATACATCTGAAGAAGGAAGCAAAACGGATCTATGCATCCCTGCTTCTTGCCGATTGTGAATATCTGCCGTATCGATGTTATCGTCCCCAGCCAGAGACACCTGACGCGAAGTGGCTCATTTCTGCATACGAACAGACCTATGAACACTTGGTACTGCTGAAGAAGATCGGCGCCTATGTAGACTCAGACCGATAGGAGTTGTTTAGTGTTAAATAAAGAAAGGTTCTTGATCAGCTTGTAGAATTTCTACCATAGTGTCTGATCCTGCATGAGTAGTTGTTTCGATTTTTCTCTTTCCCCGTTTTGGGTAGCCTCCTGAACTAAAGATCGGTCTCGATTGCTCCATTCCTCTTCCACCCCCTTTGACAGGGTCTAGAAAACACACAGCCAAGAATTCCCGATGAGCAATGCTTCGTCTTCTTCCTCTTCTTCTTCGACTGGCGCGGCTGTTCTATCGTTTAACTTCACCGCGCCGATTTGCACCGAGGCGCACGTGACAAGCGTCGAGACCTCTCTTTCCTACGAGATGCAGCAGTTCTTATTGCTTTTCCTCGAGGCATTGACTTTGATTGCCGTCGTGTTTGTTTCCATTGTTCCTGGGTGCTGTGGGATGCGGAGAAGAAGCAACCGATTCGTCATGGGACTGTTGATGGGCTTCGCGGTGCTGATTCTGCTCATCCTGGACGGAGAATGGGTGTTGTGGAGGTGGGGTTATGACCCGTCGGTCCCAGCTTCGATGTCCGTTGTCGCCGCGTGTCTTGTGATCCTGATCCCAGCCGTGGTGATACTAGAGGCGCGGGTCGCGTCGTCGCTGGCTTTGACGCTGCAACGAAAAGCTGTGAGAGGATTCACCCGAAGCGACAGTGGCGGCGAAACCAAAAGCGGGACTTTGTCGTCCTCTTCTTCCTCTTCTTCAATGAATCCTGCAGGTAGATGTGACTCGTTCCGCGGATTGCTGCTGGATGCAGCGCTGGCGGGAACTGTTCTATGTGTTTTGCTGTCGGCGTTTTTCAACGCCTACTATCTCGCAACATCAAGGTATCTGACGATGTCCGTCGGGTTCTTGGTCGCGGCCGGGTGTCTGCAATTCGTCGCAGTGGCGATGGTGACATGCTCAGTGAGGGCGAAGGAGGTGGTGTGGTGCAAGTGCCGCGTGCCGGTCGATTGCGGAGACACTCTCCTGGCTCTTTTGGCCTTGGCGATGTGCGTCGCTTTTCTGGCTCTGTTCGCCAGTCTTCTCTCCACAGGATTCGATAAAACATACCTGATCACAGTGGATTGCCGTGCCGCTTATTTCCCAGATGGGCGATTCTCTCCAGATGGAAACCGGCGGGTCTTTGTATCGTTCGTCGTCTGTCTTTCTGTCGTCGCGGGCATGATCGTGTGGCTCACGGCCGCGGGTACTTCCCCGTCCGATCTTCGATATTATTACCGGGCAAGATACAAGATTGGTGGGAAGGCACCGAGACAAAGAATTGCGAGTCGTGTTACACAAGTCTAGGTAATATGCAAAAGTCTTGTCTAGTCGATTAGATCCCAAAAAAATGCTTTAAGAGTTGCTGTAAAAAACTAAGTAACAATTTCTAGCATGTCCGCATTGACCCGGCAGAAGAAGATTCATCCTCCTTCTCCTCCTCCTCTTCCCCGTCCTCTTTCATCGACCTTTCAATTGAAATGGTGTCCACTCCTCTTGTCTCTAGTTCGACCCTTTCGATCGACGTAAAGGATAAGTTGGGCTGGGCGATTTCGAGGCGGAGTCCGTCGATATCCACTACTCTCATGTCAAAGGTTGCTGTACCTCCTGAACTGCTTGCATGCAGCCAGCATGGTCGAGAATGGAAGGTCTTGATTTCCCGTCCCGCGAAACAGAGGCTGATCGACTTCGGTGGCTTGTATCCCATCTCCAAGTGGGTCAATGGAAGACAGTGTTCGCGATCTTTGGCGAAGACGATAGTCGTACGTAGGTCGTGGTGGAAGACAGACGGCGACCATGGGATTTTCGTGTTCAGGGGATCGGTTGGCTTTAGGATCCATATAGGAGGGTCGGTATCTATCTGTCCAACGTAATCCATGCGAATCTTCGTGACTTTGTCTTCGTTTGTTGTCCACTCGAGTGTCCAGATGTGTCCCTTGGCCGCACGCACGGCGTCGAGACAATCATTCACATGCTTCTTGGCGAGAGCCAAATCGATTTTGTATTTCGCCCAGATCTCAGTTTCCGTCTTTCTGGCGGCTTCCAGCTTTGCGTTGAGTGATGCGAGTTCTGCTTCCTTTGCCTTCTCCGTGGGGTTTCGTTGCTGTTGTTTGCGTTCTGCGGCTGCCATGGCGATGCTCGGTTCACGTCGGTTTGTTTCTTTGTTTGAAATAATGATTCCAAGATAAATGAATTTTGAGAGAGAGAGAGAGGAGTCGGTGCTTTCTTCAACTAGTCACAAACGAAACTGACTGGTGAATTCAGAGGTTTACTCAGTGACACGACTAGCTCGCTGGCCGACTAGCTAACGTCGTCAAGATTAATATCTACATATGAATCTCCTGTACAAAATCATCGGTCGGTTTCGGCATCGCTCGGTGGATGTGCATGGTATACTCGTAACAGATATTTGCCAACGATGTAGGTAGACGAGTTGACTCGACCAAGCTCTCTGCTATGAGACAAGATTGATAATCGTAAACCCTCAAAGCATCCGCGATGATCCGCTCGATTGACCTACTTCTATCGGATACGAAACACCCGTACGCAGCAGAATGGACGACCCCGTTGAGGACGGGAAGATGCCCAAAGACAAATGAGCAATCGACGCGTCTCGACACCACCCATTCCCATATAATCTTCGTCAGAGTTTGCAGGTCACTATAGTAAGCCTGAGAATCTCTGTCATCCGAGCCAAGCGTGTCTATCCCACATAGATACCAGTTGACAGTATTCATAATGGAACGGAGGAAGTGCCAAGGGCTTTCCCAAAGCTCGTGGCTCCGAGAGACGGCATCTCTACTAATCGTGGAGAGGCTGCTGCTTCTTTCGTTGATCCCGTCTCCCTCTTCAATTGACAGAATCGCTTCTCGTACCAAGACAGGGAATCTGTCAACCAGCATATGGACCACTTTCGGGCCATGGTGGCGCAGTACTTGCCGCGTGATTTGGATGGCTGTACGTGAGGGAGAACGGGTAACGCTTTCAAGCGCGGAGTAGATGCGGTCGAACGCTTCTTCCATTCCAGGCGCGATCAGCACGTTCGATATATGCACACTGAATATAATAGCATTGACGGCCTCGTCGTCTTCCTTGTCTCTGTGTCTTTGAATAGTGTAAGCCAGTGTGTTGATCAATCCCACAGAAAAGAATGGGCCAACTCTTTCGGTCAATGTGATTGTTCTAAAGAGTGCACAGGACAGCGTATCCAATTTCAGTATACTGTGATCGAATCGGCCGCATCTGCATTTCCTGTGCCTGGGAGAGTCTATCAAATTCTGGATTAACGGATGCATACACCATTCCCACTTGCGATCAAGCCTGGCCAGTTTTCTCAACGACTCTTCAATGACTTGGTCAGTAGTCCCAGAGCCGGAGGCCACCTTTGCATCGTGTTGGATGGCAAATACCTCGTCTGTGTCGTCTTCCACAGCGACTCTGTACAGGAGAGAAGAGAACAGAAGGTCTAGGCCGCATTGGTTCAATTTCAAATCATCTTGAAATTTTGCATTCTTCAGATCATAGGCCAGCTTCGCGATTGTAAGCATACACCGCTCATTTGAAAATCTTGTAGAGTCTAGAAGGTACTTGTGCGCAAACGCAAAGCCAGTCCGCATCAAAGGAGCATACAAAGGATCTCGAAGGGCGGAGGCTCTGTCCCATGGACTCACAGCTGCGTGTTCTCCGCATGCGCCTTTCTGTTTTTCCTTCTCGTTTGTCTTCGCCCCAAAGGGTCTCTGTGGCCGTACCGCAAGGATGCCATCCTGTACAAACGGGCTACCCAACAACACCGCTGGTGTTTCTTTGTCGAGAGTCTTCTTCCAATCAATTGCGATCAGAAGAGGCTCGCTCTTGCTCGTCAGAGGTCTTGATACGGACGGTTTGGCATCCTCCTTATTCATGTGGCGATGTCGATCTGGCACGTGCAATTCTTTCTTCTTCTTCTTTGGTTTATGAGGGTTCGATGTTCTTAATGTTCGAGTCTTTGTTTCTGTTGTCTCTTTGAACTGGTTGCAAAGAAACCACTTGCGAATCGAGTTAGAGTTCGAGATCTAGTTCCAACTCCAGCGCGTTTATTCATTAGTTCAGCATCCCATGAGCCGAAACACAGATTCCCTGTTTACTCATTTTTTCGTTTATAGAACAACACCGCCGCCACAGCCTTGCTGCATGTCGACTCCAACCCCCTTACCGCAGAAACGAGAACGAATCTTCGTCGCCTGGCGCAATCGCCGCCACGCGCAAGTCATGCGAACAGAGGAGCAGGCGAAAGCCGACAGCAATACAGCAGAGAAGAAAGAGGAGAAGAAGAAGAAGAACGAGGAGTGCCCAGCACGACCAGAGTCGGCGCAGACGCAGAGCAGTCTGAAGAGCTACACGAGTACGAGAACCGCGCAGAACGCCTCCGGAGAACCCTCCCCCTCCTCTTCTTCTTCTTCTCTCTCTTTTTGCTCCCGCTCCACGCAAGGAGCTCATTGTCAGTTCCGTGCTCAATATCTATGTCTTTATGAGACCGATCAACAGAAGAAGAAAAAGGAAGAAGATAAAGAAGGGTCTCTGCCTTGTGCATGTTCTTCGACACAGAAGCGCGAAGGCGACGGCGAAGACGATCAGGGAGGTGTCTCCCCTGTCTCGCCGACCTATTCACCTGTGTCGCCTCCCACGGACGCCGATCTCCGTTTCCGGGACGAGATGGAGAAGGCCAATGAATGCAACAACTCCGCCAAGAATAACAGCGCCGACAACATCCAAGTCGTGAAAGGCTGCCTGTGCCACAGGATGGATGGACGGTGCGGGAGAAATTTGTCGGCTGATCACTGTGTTTGCTGCCGGCTAAGGTGTTGCTCGAGTCATTTTGATGAGCAGCGCCAAATGTGCGGCGATTGCATCCACTTGCCTGTGCGCCAAATGGAGACTGAACGACTGTGGGATGAGCTTCCTTAGACAGATGCGTTTTTCTTATCAAATGTTTAATGAACTAACTGACTAACCAGATGAAAGACTCCAGCTTATGAAACCAGTCGGATATAACGATTCACTGCGCCAGTCCACTTTGTGAACTGCTGTCCAAGACGAATCATATTCCCAAACACACTCGCATCATGCAGAACATGTCACAAAAACGCCGTCACGCGGATGTAGAAGAAAAAGACCAGGCGCAGAACGAAGAGGAGAAGAAGAACAAAACGGAGGAGAATGGCGACGAGGAAGTGGACGCGTCTTTGCCCATCAAAAAGAAACAGGCCAAAGAATCCCGATCCTCTTCGTCTTCGTCGTCTTCCTCCTCCTCATCCTCGTCTTCGTCTTCTTTATCTTCTGAAGTCGAGCGTAAACTTGATTATTACAGTTCATTGTTCCAAAACCAACAAGCTGTCGAAATGTACCCGGAAGAATATGCTGAGTGGATGAAGATGTTAGAGCCGAAGACGAAATCAGAGTCATCCTCGTCGTTGTCGTCTTCTTCTTCCTCGTCCTCCTCGTCATCTTCCTCGTCCTCTTCGTCGAAAGATGGCGATTCTGGGCCACGTGACGACCTTCCGCCACACGAACCGACTTCTCCCAAGTATAGTCCGGATTCTCCAGAGTATGATCCGGATTCTCCAAAGTATGAACCAAGTCCAGCCCCGGCGCCCTCGTCAAATGAGAAACATGGCGCAGCAATCGATAGCGACCCATGCTGTCACTTGACATACCCGCAATTAGTGCGTTGTAGATGCGCGCATGTCCTCGAGTGCCGAACGTGCCGAGGACGTTTCTGCGCGTACCATATATCGATGCGTAGCAGAAAATGCGTCTACTGCAGTGGAATGGAAATCCTGGAGAAAGAAGGAGAAGAAGCCGAGAAAGAAGCAGTCGACGACGATGAATAAGAAGGCAAATCATAATAGCGTTGAATGCATGTCATGGAAGAAGAGGGAAACACGCCTGCGGGATAGAACCTAGCGACACGTCTGCCTTTCATCTAAAGTGTGTAATCACTCCTAGCACAAGACTCCCAGACTCAGACTCTAGATGCCTAACTAACTAACTAACTATACACCGCTGTGGCAGGGGAGGCTATTGCGGCTGTGATCTTGTCTAGGGGAGAGGGCTGGCGCGCCCAAGTGTAGCTCATGAATTAAACACTCGGGCAAAGTCAAAGACTGTAGTTTAATTTGGCATCGATTACGCAAGAAAGAAAGGAAAGGCTAGTCGTACAGGGACAAATAGAGACTACGGTAACTAGTCCTCATCCACCACGACCGCAGAAGAGGACGAAGATGAGGACGAGGAAGAGGACGGGCACGTCGCGTCCTTCACGCTGCTTGTATAATAAGGAGTCATCGGAGCTTCTCTCGTGTAGTACATGTAGCATATATTGACGAGGTCCCTCGGAAGTTTTGTTGTTTCGAGCAGAAGCACCGCTGTCTCCATGGATCGTCCTTCATATGCCTCAAGGGCTGTCTTGATGGTGTGGTATACGGCTCGGTTGTCATCATCGTCTTCTGTTGGAAGAAGCGATTGGATGAATTTTGAACCAACGCAGCCATGGCTCACGGGCAGATGGCCAAAGAGATGAGACGTGTCCATCCTCTTATTGGCGACCCAGTCCCAAAGCAACCCAACCACTGAAAGACACTCGGGTGTGTGCGGACGATTTAGGTGATGACGATGGTCGGCCATGTATGTGTTTACCATACCCATAACAGACCTAATCATTAGCTCCGGGGAAGGCCATACCAAAGATTTGTTGTGGACCTTCGCCTTGGTTTCCATTTCTTTGAACGCCAGCCGTCTCTCGAAATCAGATTTTATGCCAATGAAATCGCTCATCAAAGGCATTTTCACGGGCTTTCCGATTGCTGTATCTGCATTGATCGACATGAACACAGCCCTTAGTGTTAGAGGGAACAGCCTCGCGGCCGGTCCTACGTAAAGACCAAATCCGGGGTTTGCCAAGAAATGGAAGCCGTATTCTACTCGGCCTTTCTCCTCGAAAAGGCGAAGCAACTCTTTGTCCAGTCTCTCAAATAGACGATATTTCGCGGTATCGACTTCTTTGAGACAAGCAACCTCCGCGATTTGTTTTCCCACTCCGATGAGATCTGAGAATTTGAGCGAAGAGGCGGTCGGTAGCCAGCAGCGCACGAATTCCAGTTTCAGTGTATTGAAGAGAACAATGTTCGCGCGCCTCTTACCCTTGGGGCGCCCACTCAAGGCGGAATAGAGAGGACGGGTGCATATGCTCGGGTCTCGTCCGATGATATCTTGGATACATGGATGAAAATACCACTCCCAATACTGTTCGCTTTCCAGGGCCTTCTTGTTGGCCGAGGCAACAGCGCGTCTCATTGCGGTGGTGGCGGCGGACGCGCATGGCAGGACATCTCGATGTAATGCATCAGAGACACTGTCGATCACGGAGGAAATACACGCATCGAATATAACCCTGCATGCAGCGTCGTCCAACCCAGATCCTCTGTTGTAAAACGCAAGGAGTTGGTCGAAGTGAGCAGACACGCGCTTCAGTATCAGATAATCTTCTCGGCTTGCGCATCCTTTGGTCTCAGAGAAAGATTTTACATGGAAGCTAGCCAGACGGTCGTATACGGCCGCGTGTGTCTTTTCGCCAGAAGAGGAAGAAGAGGAGGAGGAAGAAGAAGAAGAGACAGTCGCTCCCGTACCGTCGTTGCCTCCATTAGCTGCCCTGCGCTTCTTCTTGTTTCGATCGCCTGAAGACGACGCATCCTGATCACGCATCGAGTCGGAGGCTTCACGGGCCCTCCTTTCTTCCTCTATCTCGCGAAGAGCCTCGAGTTTCTTGAATTCTTCCTCCTCATTCTTCGCTTTTTTCCTCAATACGAGACTGAGAGGATCCTGCGCCTTCGAGGATGGGACAGCGAGGGGCGCCTCTGTCGACGAACCAATCGCCGACGCGAAAGAGGGGCAAGAAGAAGAGGAGGAAGAGGAAGCAGTACCGCTAGTCTGTCTTTCAGTGGAATCCCTTCTCCCTTCTGACTTCTTCTGTGGATACTCATCCTCATCAGTCCATGCCACCTTCTCTCCTTTTATATCCGCCTCTGTGTCTGTGTCTCTGTTTGTTGCCTTGATGCGCTTATTTCTCAGCGAAGGAGGCAGGACGAGCGCATGGGATCGAGTTGGGCTACTTCTCCGTGTTCTTCCGCCTCCGCCTCCGCCTCCGCCTCCGCCCCCGCCTCCGCCTCCACTATGCCTCTCTTCGTCTTCTTCCTCTTCGTCTAACAGTTTCTTGTCTTCAGCGATTGCAAGATCAGATTCCATTAGACTATTCAGATAGGCGTCTAGGACTTTCTCTTCCTCTGTATACGTCTTCTGCGACGAAGAGGAAGAGGAAGCGGAGGAAGAAGAGGAAGAGGAAGAGGAGATGCGACCCGCTAACTTGCTGTTGGACATCTACGCGAAAGGAAGCGCGCATAAGAAACAGTATAGCCGAAGCGTATGGATCAACAACAGAAAGAAACCTGGTGGATGAGTCTTGGTTTTTGCTTTCTTGCTATTGTCTGTTTGCAAATATGACGATTCAAGAATGAATCTTTACAAACAAATCAGAAGAGTCTTTCGACCAGTTCGATATTTTTACTCCTTAAACTAGTCGCGTGTCGCGAAACCTAGTTTCCGGCTCTAACTTCATTCGTTCGCTTCGCTAGTCATCCTCCTCTGCAGGTTCGCAGTGGCACTGGAGAAACGCGTGTCTGGTCACTACGATCAACACAACGAGAGCAAGGCCCATGTTGGCGACTGCGCGCAAATGACAGAAACTCAGATCTGGCCAAAAGATGTAGATAGCCTGTTGCGCAGCAGAGCAACCAATCACGAGAGAACCCTCTACTGCATTTTGTGTCCGATAACATTCTGCGTAGGCCATGAGAGTCGTGACAATGGCGAAGAAGACGAGATAGCAGTACAATTCCAGTAGACTCAGGTCCCATTCGAGTCGAAGAGTGTCAACGCGTGTTGTGGGGTCTGATGTGTTGACAGGAACGTGGTTGGCTATTGCACGAAACACGTGCGCGGCGCCGACCAAAATCCAAAAACGCAAGGAGAGTACACGAAGAGGTTCTTTTGGCTTCAGCGTGGCGGTGGGTCTCAAGGGCAAGGGCGAGTGCGCAGGCGTGGGTTTGAGTTTCTCGGCCACCTTCGATGACGAAGAGCCAGATTCGACAGGAGGAGAAGGAGAAGGAGAAGGAACATGAACAGGAGTGGATGAAGACGAAGAAGATGTCGAGATCGTGCGTCCCTTTCTTTCGTGTAAACCAATCGTGCTCGCCAGTACTATGCCTCCGCTGGCGCTTGTCTTCCCTTTCTCTTCTTTTCGGGTGCCTATGGTCGCCATGAATTTGTGTTCCCGTTGATGCGCCGCTCTGGTTCCTAAAAAAAAAGATACAGTGTATACACGAAGCTGATCTGACTGGTTGTTGTAGCGTCTAATGCCTCTTCTGTGCGTGTGTGTGTATACAGTAGTAACTGGTTCGATCGTTGCTTCGCGCATGAATTAAAAAAATTGCAATTGTTATTCTATGTTGATTGAACTCGACGAACTTTGCAAGCTCGGGCTGTTCAGATGCGTACATAACGATCTTTCTGGTTTCAGATTTAAGAAAAATAAAAAGGCTACACATCCTCGTCTAATCCACGACGTACGAGCGACGCGGTCTCATCCATGTCCTCTGAATCCCCTTCCTCTCCTTCTTCGCGTCTCGTTGTCTTGTTTTTCTTCTTCTTCCTTCTTTCTTTCTTTGACTTGCGCTTGTCTTGTTTAGTTTCGCCCTCTGGGTGCACGACGGTGCCGACTAACCCCGCCGAAGATGCAGCCGCCCCTCCTCCTCCGCCTGCTGCACCAGCTCCTCCTCCTCCCGCTGCACCAGCGGCCGCGGCTGCCGCTGCTGCGCTTCCTGCTGCTGCTGCGCTTCCAGCCCCCACAGAAAAGACGATTGCCGCAGTGACCACGGCAGCCACGGCGACAACTGATGCTGCGATAATGGGAGCGACGAAACTCGGAGTGGATTTCGTCGCAGCTTTGGTGACATTCAATAAAAGACAATCGGCTTTATCCGAGGACGCCAAGTGCGTGGACGAGTCGCACAAAAAACACGCTGTTAATCCCGTGGTATTGGCGAAATGAGACGATTCACACGACGCACATGCTGTGGCACCGGTGACGTTCTGGCTCTTTCCTGATTGGCAATCGTTGCAATGCGTAGACCCAGCAACGTCTATGTATTTACCAGCTGAGCAATTCGCGCACACGACCCCTCCGACTTCGCGCGTGCCTACGTGACAGAGTATGCCACAGTCGACGGAGATATACCCTCGCGCACACGTGCAATTGTAGCCTCCGACAATGTCGACGCACGTGGCACCATTGAGACAAGGACTGGAACTGCATTCTGTTATATCTGTCTCGCATACAGAACCTGAGTAACCCATAGCGCACAGACAGACAAACGAATCCATCAACGCGTTTGCAATACAGGACCCTCCGTTCCGGCATGGTTGCGAGGTGCACTCGTTGATGTCGGTCTGACACTCGGGACCGGATAATCCAGCAGGACAGACACATGCGTAGACATTGGGACCTACTCCATCGGTATGACACGATCCTCCATTTCTGCAAGGGGACGATGCACATTCATCGATATCGGTTTCGCATCGAAGTCCTGAATACCCAGGAGCACACGTACAAATCCATCCATTTGTTCCCTGGTTCGTGTAACAAGATCCTCCGTGGCTGCAAGGTGAAGATGAGCACTCGTCTACATCTGTTTGACAGTCTGCGCCCGAGAATCCCGGAAGACATTCGCAGATGTATGCACCAGGCGTCGCCTGTCCTGTGTAACACGATCCTCCATTCCTGCAAGGATTGGATGCACATTCGTCTACATCTGTTTGACATGTAATACCGGAATAACCAATCATACATGTGCATGCCCATCCATTGACGCCTTGATTCGTATAACAAGAGCCCCCATTGAGACAAGGCACAGAGAAGCATTCGTCGACGTCTGTCTGACAGTCTGCACCCGAGAATCCTGGAGGGCATGTACACGTGTATCCATTGACACCTTGATTTGTATAGCAAGATCCTCCGTTTTTGCATGGGCCGGAATTACACTCGTCTATATCCGTTTGGCACAAGACGCCAGAAAATCCTTGAGCGCATCCACACACATAGCCATTGACTGCCTGGTTGGTGAAACACGAGCCGCCATTCTTACACGGAAGAGACGCGCATTCATCTTCGTCTGTTTGGCACCGAATTCCTGAAAATCCCGGCGCGCACGTGCATGTATATCCATTGACTCCTTGGTTTGTGTAGCAACTTCCTCCATTTCGACATGGATTTGAAGCGCATTCGTTTGCATCTGTTTGGCATTTAGTCCCAGAGAATCCAGGCGCACATTCGCACACATACTTGTTAGTGGCCGTATTCGTGTAGCAGCTCCCTCCGTTGTCGCAAGGATTCGAGGCGCACTCGTCTCTATCCGTTTGACAGTGGATCCCGGAGAACCCTGCAGGGCATTCGCATACGTACGTGTTTGTCCCTTGATTCGTGTAGCAACTACCTCCGTTGCTGCAAGGATTGGACGAACACTCGTTCACATCTGTCTGACAGCGAGTTCCTGAGAATCCAGGCGCGCACGCGCAGTCGTATCTATCGATGCCTTGGTTTGTGAAACACGATCCCCCATTCGCGCACGGATTGGAGGCGCACTCGTCTAGATCCGTTTGACAGACCAACCCAGATGTTCCGGGTAAACAGTTGCAGTAGTATGAACCAGATTCTGTAGATTGACACCCTCCGCCGTTCATGCACGGCAGGCTATTGCATGGACTATCAGTCTCCGTGAAATGCATCCAGAAATTGTCCGTGGTACCTCCTCCAGCTTGAGTCAGGCCGTCGAAACTCGTGATCGCCACGGAGCCAATGAGCATCTGCCCAGAGAACCCGCCAAGCAAGTGATGCATCCCGTCTGGATCCGTGCACATGTCCCACGCCCGGTTGTTGTCGCCGATGGAATCGTGGATTGCCCAAAGAGCCCTTCCATGCAAGTTGAATTTGGCGACGAATATAGCAAGCGCGGCGGATGCGGCCAACGATACACCAGTGCTGACGCGCTCAGGGGTATCAAACTGTAATGCATCTTTGTGTTGTCCTATTGCATAAAAGACGGAACGATCTGGAGAAAACACCAATCGCATGATTGTGTTGGCCTGGGTCGCTGATGGTCCGCCGGGAGAAACACCCCACACAAATGTGCCGTTGGATGACAGTTTAAGGATCCCGAGTGCGCTACCCGTGGATGCATCGTTCGTAAGAGATACCCCGCCGAACAGACTGACGCCTCTCAAAAGTGCCCCAATGTAGACGAACCCTGATGCATCCACTGCAATGCTCTGCACGTCGGGTCTATATATGCCACCCAAGATGGTGCTTGTTCCGACTGAGATCCAGTCTGGCTCCCCAGTCGACACGTTATGTCTGGCCACCCATATGCATAGAGTACCCACAGAATGGAGGTGTGATGTGTCCATCTGACCGTAGGTGAAATCCGTGCCTGTGAACGTGCCCGTGCTGTATAAACACGGCGAAGACGGGGAGCTGTTGTCGTACACAACATCTTTCACTGCCTCCATTTCAGGGCACGATATTGATTCTGCGTTTATGGCCCACTGGACACCATAGTCTCCAGGGTTGAGTTTCATCAGAAACCCATTTCTGGAGCCATCTCCCGCAGATCCGCAATTAAGTAGAACGTGGGTGGCAGATAGATTGAAGTTTGGATTGGTCGCGGTGGAGTAGGACCCGGAGACAAAAATGGCTCCTTCGGCGAGAGGGCCCATGCAGGCAGACAGGTCTATGATTTTGGCCTCGGTCCTGAACGCCTTCTGGGACACGGGTGTTCCAGTGACTGCATTCGAGGCGTAGATGACGATGTTGGCACTCGCCAGGCCATGGATAGGTTCCCCGAAACTGGCTCCTCGCACTTCGTAGGCGCTGTTCATCGCGAAGACTCCGACCATGTAAACTAGATTTCGGCTCGGGTCGCCCAGCAACCTTGCAACATCATCATTCCCTGTCGATCCGGCCTCGTTGATCCATTCCACGTCTTCTGTCGCATTGAGCCCGAGAACGAAATGGTCGTGGCCCCCAAAGGAAGCAGGTACGGTTAGGTCCGGAAAGGAAGGAGTTCCTGCGCTGTATGCCGAGGAGAGGAACACCCTGCCATCCACGAAACACGCGACACCGGCGCCGTTGTCGTCGAACTGGGTGATACTACCTGCGCGTTTGATTGCGTGAATCATGATAGGAGACCTGGAGGCACAGATGGTCCCGTAAAATGGCTGCACGCAAGCGCAGGTATACTGGTTAGCCGATGGAGCCTGAGAACAAGACCCGCCATTGAGACAAGGAGCAGACACGCATTCGTCGATGTCGGTTTGGCATAGTAGACCCGAGAATCCAGCAGCACACTCACATACGAATCCATTCGACGCTTGATTCGTGTAACAGGTGGCGCCATTCATGCAAGGAAGGGAGGCGCATTCGTTGACATCGGTCTGACAAGACGCGCCCGAATACCCGGGGGCGCACGTGCACGTGTACCCATTTATTCCTTGGTCGACGTAACAGCTGCCCCCATTTTCACATGGCGCGGATGCGCATTCATCAATGTCGGTTTCGCACGCGGTTCCGGAATAGCCCGAGGTGCACGCGCATATGTATCCATTCGCTCCTTGGCCCGTGTAACAACTGCCTCCGTTTCGACAGGGCGTAGAAACACACTCGTCTATATCAGTTTCGCACAAGACACCCGAAAACCCCCCGCTGCAGCCACAGATGTACCCGTTAACCGCTTGGTTGGTATAACACGAGCCTCCGTTCTTACAAGGGACCGAAGAGCACTCGTCTCGATCTGTTTGACAATCCAGACCCGAGTATCCCGGAGCGCATGTGCAGATATATCCATTTAGTCCTTGGCCAGTGTAACAAGAGCCTCCGTTCCGACAAGGGCCCGAGGAGCACTCGTCGACATCCGTCTCACATACAGGACCAGAGATTCCGGGCGGACAAGCACAGGAAAAGGCGTCGGTTCCGTCCACGCAAGTTCCGCCATTTATGCACGGACTGGATAGACACTGGTTCGCCAGATCATGGTTACACGTCGGACCCCCCCATATGCCACTGCAGAGACATTGGGCTCCGCGTTCGCCTGTATAGCACGTGCCGCCATTAAGGCACGGGGAAGTTCCGCATTGGTCCGCGACACATCCACAAAACGTGAGCTGTTTCCCCGAAGCACAGCTGTGTGCATTGCTTGGCCCGAATGAACCTGTTGCAAAGAAGTGGATTGCTGCGTTAGAGAACGCAGTACTCGACAAGGTGATATCGTCCAAAGTCATGGGCAACACACGGAATACGGAAACCGATGACCCCAAGGCACCTCTCCAGGCATTTTGAGTCACAGTCGGAATAGCCGTCAAAGTATAGGAGAATGTCGACACTACGTTTCCATCGACAAACCAGGCGGGTGTTTCACCAGTCGGTCCTGCATTCAGTCTGAATGCATAGTGGTGCCAACTCGTATCTTCAATAGCGAAATTCCCGGTCAAAGTGATTGCCTCGTCTTGCCAGGAGATCTTATGAGTTGTACTGTCGATAAAGATGAGCCACCCAGTGGCAGAATCTCCTTGATTGTCGAAAATCATGTAGGGATTCCCGGCGGAGTAATCGGAGTTGTTCAATTTCGCGAAGAACCCGACAGTGAATGTCGTCAACGCGGTGTTGGTGACGTCTGACAGAAGCAGGCGAGCTCCTGCGGCGGAGAAACTCGTCGCGCGGGAGACATGCGAATGCCCTTCGACGTCTCGCACGGCTCCGCCTTGGACATTCATGGTATTCTGGGAATTTCCGAAGAAGTCCAATGCGGAAGACGTTGTCTCTGTCAAGGTCCAGCATATTCCCGCTTGGTTCTGGTCTTGGCAAACGGATCCCGAATATCCAGGCGCGCATGTACACGTATAAAGAGCGCCTCCCGAGCCCTGGATGCATGATCCTCCATTCTGACAGGGAGATGAATTACATATCGTCACTTCGTAGAACTGGGCTGTCCATATGTCGTTGTTGGCGCTTGTAGAGTTTTGGAACGAGACCAATCCATACCCTGCCATCTGAAGATCTCTGGCCATGCTTCCCGTGAGCCGAAACTTCCCATTTCTTGTACGACACATACTGTATAGTGTATCGATGACAGTCAAAGACGAAGGCGAAGTCGATCCAACTCCCCAAAGCGCGGTGCCGTTCGTGTTCATCTTGACGATGAAAGGCAGTCGTCCAGTGCTTCCTGTTCTCGTAACTAGCGTCACCCCGGTATAGACTCCATTGGTATCGTACCAATCAGTGGTTTGTGCATAGGTGCCTCCGATCAAGAGTTCGTCGAATCCATACCTGACGATGGTGCTGACTCGCTGGTTTACAACCGTCGATGTAGAGGGCGTAAGGCCCCAGATCCATTGACCTGCCGGGCTGGCTTTGAGAAGCAGCATTGAGTTCGTGGTGGAGGTGGTGACGTTGAACCAACCGAAGTAGGCAGGAGGGATAAGAGCTCCGCCCGTGTAAATAAACCCAGCTGTATCGAGCTCTATTGCGTTGAGACTTGATTTACCCGACGCCCCGTGTCCTTGTATCACCCAATTGACCAATCCGGTTGACTGGACAATCTGCGCCAGAAAAACAGATCCACCACCTGCGCCAAAGTCATCCGCAGCTCCAAAGTTCGTGGTAATCGCATACCCGCCGAAGATCATGCCCAGGCCCGTGAAGCTGCCACATGTATACAAAACACCTCGAGTATTGTCGACTATGAGTCCTTGTATGTTCTGAAACTGGGTCAGATCTGGTTGAGAATGGGCAGAAAAGGCCCATTGGATGCCCCAGTCTGGATTGATTTTGACCAAGAATGCATTAAAATCCGTAGCTGTGCCGGTATTGGTGTTAACGAGATTCAGCGAGTCGATGTTCGCGCTCAGGTTAAGGAAGCCTGGGCCGAAATAACCTCCGACATACAACGCACCGGTGCTGTCGATATCCACTACGTTTGGCTGGTCGATTGCTGATCCATTGAATTTCAGGTATGAGAGAGGTGCACCGGTCAGCCAGTCGAAGGAGACGATCAATGTATCGGCGCAGGAGCTGCTTCCTCCTGCCACTACACAAGACGCAGCCACCCCTGGGGTTTGCCAAGTCACGTAAAGATCCGGGAAGCTACTTCCCCTGACCCTGAACGTGCGCGCGGGGATCTCTGCCCCCGCAGATGATGAATCCACCATCTGGCCCACTGCGTAGACACGGCCTCGTGTCTCGTCGACCACAAGTTGTCCTATGCGGTCTTGCCCAGCTTCTCCGGCTGTGGCAATCCACTGCATACCTCCGGTGCTGTTGAGTGCGAAGACCAACCAATCAGCCAAACCATACGACCCTGGAGTGATGATGTCTGGAAAATCGGTTGCTCCTTCCCTGACCAATCCTGTGTGGTAGGACCAACCATTGGACGCGCATCTGGCAGTGTAAAATACAATCAAATCCGCCGACGACAAGGAAAATCCATTATCGGTCGAAGTGGTGGCGCCGGCTCGGTACATGTAGTCGAATACGATTGGGTAGCCAGACTCGCAGTTCGTGCCGGATATACCAATGGGACAAGTGCAGGTATAAGAGGCAGTGGCTGTTTGCGTACAGGTGCCCCCATTTCTACATGGCGTAGAAGCACACTCGTCAACGTTGGTCTGGCATAATACTCCAGAGAAACCAGAAGGACAGGTGCAAACAAAGTTGTCTGGGCCTTGGTTCGTGTAACACGTTCCACCGTTCTGGCAAGGCGAAGACGCACACTCATCGATATTCGTCTGGCATTGGGCGCCGGAATACCCAGCAGGACAGGTACAGAATTCGGTCAACAGGTCGCAAGTACCACCATTCAGACACGGATCAGGAACACATGCCGCCCCTTCCACTCTTTGACACGATAAGACCATCAAAAGCAGTGGAAACCACAATAAACACGAAAAGGAGCCGCGGGACAGTCCGATGCAACTTCCAAGTAAGTTGATCCGTTTCATTTTAAGAATCTAATTGTCTGGATCACGGAAAGAGCAACGTAAATCAGATGCGTCTTAAACGTATATATATGTCCACGTGTCTATAACTCTTCCATTGAGTTATGAATAACAACAGAAGAAATGGATCCTCAGATCAACATACTCGCGCTTGTACTGGTAGCGAGTTTCTTTTATTCGAGCCAAGCAGCGGCCCCGATACCCGCTACTTGTGTACACACCGTTTGCCATAATGGAGGATCTTGTACACGTAGAGGAATCAACGAGGAATGCTCTTGTCCGCCAGGTTTCGAAGGACTGTTCTGTGTGCAGGCCAGGATAGACATGTGTGCGTCCGCGCCTTGTATGAACGGCGGATCGTGTCTCGTCAGAACAAACAATGCAGGCCTCACGAGGTTTAGATGCAGATGTCCCAGTGGATGGCAAGGTCGCCGATGCGCACGCGTCGCGCCTGTTGGTCCCCTTTCCCAGAGAACCGACGACGACTTATTTGCCAATGGCGAGAACGAAGCCGAAGACTTGGCAGAGTTGAGCGAAGAGGTCTTTAGCTCCACCGGGTCTTCCTCCTCCTCATCATCTGCTAACCGGCCGTTCTTCATGGAATATTTTATCCACCACGGGTTTCGACAGAGATACAGAAAGCATCCATAGCAGCTTTCCGTAGTCTAGTTGCGCAATTCTATTTAATTCGGGGTCTATCAAAATTGATGCATTCGCTGCTCAGGACGGCTATTAGACTAGACTAGATATGCGCCGAAGATGCAGAGGACGAGAGGGACGAAGAAGAAGAAGAGAATTGCGGACAGCTTGTGCGTAGTTCTGGGAGACGTCGGCGAGGTTTGTCTTTAGGGGGCGCTACCGAGCGGAGTTCCTGGACCGAATGCGATCTTGTCTTCATCCCCGACGACGACGTCGACGGAGACGACACTGTAGGAACAAGAGGAGACGAAGGACGGAAAGAAGAGGCTGGTGCGAAAGCACGGATAGGATCTGCGACGGGCATGAATGACGGTCGGGGCAGTGCGTTACATACGACACATGCACAAACGCGATTACGACAAGAACATGAATTGGATGCATGGAAAGACGGATGTGTGAGTTCTTCATAAAAGTGTTTGTATTTTGCATCTGTGACATACAAATCAAAATTGATCAAGGCCAAGAATTCGATTTCGATGGTGGCCAACTCTGTTTTAGTGATTCCTCCTATCTTGGCGTAGTATGCATTGTTGTAGTAATGATCGTCGGTGAATTTCGCTGCCACCAGCAGAGATACAAGAAGAAGCCGATGGATGTTGATGATGCTGAGCTTGAAGTTTGGGCGATGCTCCAAGAGAGTGTTAATATACATCAAGGCCATGACATAACATTCCGCAGAGCATTCTGCATAGGTGGCTAACCGCAAGAAGTATTTCTTGATTGGACACGATGGAATGGCCGCGCTATGGAAGACGGTGACTGTCTTGTCGTTCATGTCATATTTCCAGGCGCTTGGTGAGTCGCCAGTCATTGTCTCCAATACACACCCCACTAAACTTTGCAGATACGATTTATGCAGGGCATCTGCCTGGTTGTTGGAATTGGGTAGACTTTTCCGCATCGTTTTATACAGAGAGGTTGTCATATCCCCCTCTCATTCCATTGCATCCTGCGCGAGGATGTCTTTGTGTTTGATTTAAATGGTTCGCTGTTGCTTCGTTTAATGTCCGACTAGAATAATATAAAGACGCCTACAAAAACTAAGGAGAATACTATATTACTCGGGATGAACTGGAGGGTTGCCTTGGACACGGCCGCGACAACGAACTCAGGCGCCGAAAACCCTATGTTCTCGATAAGCAGAGTGATTGCGTCTGTGCCGTCGAAGATGTACGACCATGTGCCCCATGTGATAGTCTCATTTGATCCGCTTTCCCCGTCTCTCGTCCTCGACACATTGAAGAATTGCGCAGCCGTCTTCTTTTTCGGGTTCCAAGACGGATATAGCAACTTGAGTTGCGCAGTGGGCAGGATGACATGCATCATTCCTATCTGAGGGTCGCCAGTCACTTGCAAGTGAGCGGATGATACCTGGTACGCCAGGTCGGGGTCTGTAGCCGGTTTGCTATGGTGTGTAAAGCGGGGCTCGAGGTAGCCAAATATGGCGCCTGTCGTGCCGAAAACGGTGCCTCTGAGATGCTGGGTCAAGGTCGAATCAACGGACCAGAAGAAATTCGCCGACACGCTATCTCCTATGGTTTGGTTCACAGTGCAGTTCCGAATGGGCGTGGCTGTGCACCCGTTTTCTGGATATGGTGTATAGTCGATGATGGGAGTTTTGACAGGACGGACCTTGACCCGTAGAGAGGTGGAACCCACCGACCAGAATACGACTTCGCCATTCACCCATGCCCATGTCGCAGAAGACGCGAAGGTGTTGAACTGTATCGTCGCGTCGATGACCGTGCTGGAATTGATGGGGATGTCCGTACATAGGATACGGGAGAAGTCGTTCTCGATTGTCTCTCCGTTCGTGACGCCGAATGACAAGGCGATGCGATTAGGCGAGGTGTAGCAGTTGTGGGTATCTGGAGTTTGGCCAGCATTGCACATGTTTGTGGCGAAGATGGTGGCGCTCAGATGCCCCGTGCTTGGATGTAAATCGAACGGCGGCGATTCAGACGGCGTCGTAACGCCTTCCCACGCGACGAACGTGGCGTCTCCTGTCGTGGCTTTCAGATCAGATATCCACGGCCGCATCGCGACACCGTCCGGGACAAGACGCGACCAATGACTCGAGTCCTCTTCGCTTTGCGCAGGCTGTCCTGCTTGGCCAACTGACGCAAACAAGATCACGATTATTCCAAGAACTTGTGATACATGGCGCCGCATTTCTTTTTTTTTCTCGTGAACTGGAAGAGTATAGACGCGGTTTGCCCGATTAATATAAATCAGAAGTAAGATTTCATCTGACCGCAAATTCATATTCTTCTACTAACTAATGGCTTCGCCGTCATCATCATAATCGTTAGTGCTTTCGAGTTGAATACACGGGCGCGCCGACTGATGCACTATCATCTACATAACTATTTGCGAACAGTATCGGGCGTGATGAAGATGTTGAAGCCGTTGTAGACAACTGCTGCTGGATTGCCTCCACAATGAGCTACTCTGTGCGTGACGCGATTCGTGGTCTTGTCTCCGCCGGAACCGTGATGATGTTCGAGTGGCTTGGCATCCTTGCACGGCGACCCGTCCTTGTTGTACTTGGTCCAGCAAAACGGACAATCGAATGCTATATGCACATCGTCGATCCACGCGGCTTTGACGTCCTTTGCGCCATTCTCGCCAGCATCTGGAGGATACACCTTCCAAGGTCGGAAACTGGCAGCCATCTGAGAAATTGCATATACACATATACAAGCGCTGGTGCTCCATCAGACAGCCGAGCACAACAACACGACTGTGGAGTTACCTGTCTTTGTAGATGGGGTACCTTCAAATTCGAAGATCGAATGAATGAATGCATGCATAAACAATGAAACTAAGCGACCGCTCTAGTTAAGCGAAAGGAAACCAGTTGGCCGCCACAGGAGTCTTGGACAAATCAATTAGGTTCTGAACCAGTTCATAGACGTCTTGACTCTTTGAGTTACACAACAACAATTATTATTATTTCATCTGTCCTCAACTATGAACCGAAGCAGTGCGATTTCAAGAGGCTACAAGAAACGCAAGCAGCGAGGAAAGAAGAAGGATGGACGCCCGATTCTTTGCTCTAACTCGAAGAAGCGCGTCTCCTCCGATGAGAAGACGCCGCCGGCTTCTGAGAAGGAGAAGGAGAACGACACAGAGCCCAAAAGAATCGAAGATGCTTCCACATTCGAAGTCGAGGCGTTGTTGGACTATCGTGTGCCGAACGGCCTTGGAGCAGAACCCGAGTATCTTGTGCGATGGAAGAACTTCCCACCGAGTCACGATTCGTGGGAACCGCGCCAGAATCTTCGTGGATGCAAGTACCTGTGCGCCAAATTCATGGACAAACACCGAGCATCGATGTGCATGAAATGCGGATACCTGGCTTCGTCGATTCGCTGTCAATGTCGCGGTGTCTCTGTCGACAACAACAGATCGCAACCCAACAAGACAGAGCTTTCTTCTTCTTCTTCCTCTTCATCACCAAGAGACACAGAGAAGAAGACAGAGCTTTCTTCTTCTTCGTCGTCCTCCGCTTCTTCTTCCTCCTCCTCCTCGTCAAGCAAAACAGAGAAGACGACGGAGGATGTCTGCCACTGCAGCCAACCCACGCGCCTGCCTTGTTCAGCGTGCAGCAAAGTTACATGCATTTGCATGTGGGCGGAAATGCAAGACGGGACCGTTTATTGCACGGCCTGTGACCCACGCGACTTCGAGCACCGCGCCCTCCGAGCCGGCGGCACGAGTGGCTGTCGATTCAAATGCATACTCAAATGCAGCACGTGCTCTACACAGGCCTGTCAATGTAAAATGCATTTCTCCCTCGTGCGTGCAGATAGCAACGTCTTGCAGCAATGCGACGCTTGTTTCTACAAAGAAACCGTCTTGAGCCTTCAAACGATTTCGCCGTTGCCAAGCGCCAAGTATATTTGGCGCGATCACTCAGAAGCACATGCCAAGAGTCGACTGCATCAACCGTCCCTCTCCTGCGCGGCGTGCGATAAGAAAGTATGCCGTTGCGACGCGGTGTGTGTTGAAGGTCGCACATGGATCTGCACCCGCTGTCATACCTTCTACGGGCTACTTACGCGCCAACAGATCGCATTCCACATAGCAAACCAACATTCCCGTGTTTAAATGCATAAATAAATAACGAGCACTTCGCCTCCCTTTGCTTGTCTCCCGGACCAGACGTAGCTTTTTTTGTGACGACAGTGATCCTTTTGCCTCTCTGTGTAACAACGCATGCCTCCTACCAGTAGCTGGCAAGGAGAGCCGCGTGTTTAATCTTGTTTATAGACGAAGCTTTACTCGCCTACTGAAGACTTCTCGAGACTTAGGGCTGCATGATAAACAGGAAATTGGGTTTTATTCGGTAACTAGTGAGAATGATGACAATGAACTGAACTAAGCATGCATCCAAAGCAGATGCTACTGCTGCAACTACTGGTTTTTAAGCTTCCCAGATACGCACGACTTGGTCCACGGAGACGGGCTCGCCGCCCCACACCGGGCAGCAGAATTTAACGGTGCCTTCATTCTTGTGAATCTCGTGCGCGGAATATGACCCGCTTCTGCCTAACCGAAACATTCGAAATTGTACCAACTCGTTTTGTTCGTGTTGGGAGAGAGGAGCATCGGCATCGAGCTGCGTCGTCTCCTGCAGATCCGACCATTTGGCCGTGTCTCCGATAGACACAGATAGATCATCCTTTTCGTGCACGATGAAGAGGGTGGCAGTCTCCGCAACAGTCTGCCGAAAATCGACGAAGTGTAGATTCGAATACATTGAAGCCGACATCGGTGTTGATACCGATGAAGATTTCGATTTCGATTCACTCGCGACTCGATTGGACGAGCCGATCACGACGGATGAAATAGAGACAGGTTGCGCGAATCGTTCGCAGGTAGAAGCGCACTCAACACGGGGATACAAACGAGCGAGGCGATGTGGAATTAAACGGTACGTGGTCAGCACGCCTTTGGCCTCTTCTTCGCGAATGGGGTGTTTGGTCAACGCCTCGGAAGCCAGGTCTTCGTAACGACTTTGGCCGAATGTGATCGTGTAAGGATCTTCATTCGACGAAGACGATGACGGCGGAGAGAAGTCGATCGCCATGTAGTAGCTCGTTGTCGTTAATTGCTTCGGCTTGTGCTTGGTCTGGGTGTCTTGCTTCAGCAGAGCCTTCTTCTTCTCGTTGATCTTCACAGCTGCCATTTGTTTCCTGGTTCGAAGGCGGGATGTGTCTGCGTCTTCTGAGTTATGAATAAATCTAGAAAAACGGAGCCCATATAACAAGTCGCAATTGGTCGAAGCATGAACCAGTCGACGGCGCGACGGGCGCCTCGTTTGGCGCGCAAGCGGTCGGTTTTACCTATCCCTGATTTCGCGCGCAAGCGAGCGACATTCCTGAAGTATTTTGGCGGGAAGGGGCTTTCCCTTTGCGGAAAGAGACTCTTTCCCAAGAGTGTCCAAAAATTACGTAACCGATCTATCGGTAAAGAGCTTTGTGTCTCCAACCGGTGCGTAGAAAAGCGCACTGGCCTTTCTCATTGGAGAAAGAGAAGGGAAAGAGAAGTCTCACAACCGGTGGTTGTCCGTCTCCAAAGACTCGGTAAAAAAAGAGAGTCTTTCCCGTTAGTGTCCGAAATTTTCGTTACCGATTTATACACTTGAAAGAGGTGTACGCGCACTAACGAATGGAAATGATTTTGGCATAAGTTGGAAATGCCCTTGCATTCTACAGCTCGGCTACCAGTGGGTCGTCGCTATAATAGGATTGCGCGACTAGTATATCGTCCGTAGCAGCAAGACTGTGTAAATTGAGGCCAGTGAATCTTATTCTGTCTCCGACAGCGTATCGCAATGCGCCAAGATAAGCGCAATCCTCCTCTCTGAACACATCGATAGTCCACAACCCATCCACAACGAAGATCTTGCCGCCTCCTCCTGTGCATATCTCAGTCGGTTGCCATTTCTGTCGGTAGTGACTGATGCAGATCTTCGGCCGTTCTATATCTTTGACATACACCAGATCATGGCTGAATACCATCACACGGCCATTCGATGCGTTTGTCACGAAGACATTAGACGCAGAGACGGCGATACCATCAATGGATATCGTTTGCAGGCTTCTGAAACATGCGGGTATGGATACGAGCCGGTCTGTGTCTCTGTGGGCGATTCTAGATGAACTGTGGACAGTCTTTCCTGTTTGCGCATTGACGGCCCTTAGATACCAACAGGAGATGGCGTATTTCGAGTTTGGATACATCTCCTGTGCCCGTATCACAAGATAGATCAGATCACGATGAACAACAAAGCACGTCACGCCGCTGTCGCTCTGAATATCAAACGCCAATGTGCGCAGACTGCGCGCAGTGCGGATGTCGACGACTTCGATACTTCGTCCGTATCGACCCCACGCGAATACCTCGTTTGGATGCACTCTGTCCATGCTCCGCACTCTGGCGCTGCTTCTATCGCCGTACATTTCTAATTCTCGTGGACAGTATATCGCGCGCGCGGTAATATCGCTGGGGTTGATATACGCAAGGGATCGGCGACTCGAATGCAATATACCGCCTCCTGACGCGGCTAGGTCCATGGCGAGCAGCCAGGAGGACCTGGCCTCGTCCTCGCCGCGCGCGTCTTCTTCCTGCTCGGCGGATCCACCATAGCTCTGCAGATACCCTGGTTTGGGTAGATACGCCACGATAATCGCTCTCACATCCGAGTACAAGCAGGCGGGCATGTGCTGGTCGATCGCAACCAGTCTCTGGCTGACATACGGATAGCTTTCGACGCCTTCGACGCGTTCGACTGGGTCCGTCTTAACCTTCTTTTGTTCCGTCTGAACCTTCTTTTGTGGCCGTTTCGAAGAAGAGCGCCCAGACGACAAGGAGGAGGAGGAAGTCGAAGAGAAATAGCGCCGCAGTGTCATCGCGTGTTATACCAGTCACTTTATTTCTGCCTCTCCGTCGAATTAAACGCCTCTGATGAATTATGATAATGTTTTCGAAACAAAGAAATAAAATGACCAGACTGGCCCTGTCTTGGCTCAGTCCGTTTTTTTGATTCTGACTAGTTTAGTATCTATGAACTAGTACAAGTTCGATCTCATAGACGCCTGGCTTGGGCAGCCAACAATGCAGGCGGGCGCGAGGACATAGATTGCATGGTCTTGAGAATATCGTCTTCGTGGTCTTCTTCTTCTTCTCCGTCACCATCGGCGCTGACTTTGACACTGGCGCCGGCACCATCTTCTTCCTTTTCTTCGTCCTCTGCGTCCTCCATGTAAAGTTGCACATCCTCGTCTGACATGGACGGCCAGCGCATCGGAGCTCGTCTCTCCCATAGAGGATCACGGCGCTCGCGGTACATGCTGCGCAGTTCTGATATGCACTTGGAAATGCGCGTAATGGCCAAAGTGTACACGCCGATCGTTTCGATCATCCTCAACTCGTTGCAGAGTACATGCGCATTGGCGACCATGTGGCGATTGAACTTCGGACACGCGACGATGCACAAGAACGGGGGCTCGATCAACCCACTCCTACAATATCTCGTGAGCAGAACCATGCAGAAGATGTCGAAACTCAGTGCGTTTGAGATTTTGCAGTATGTCGGAGTGGAAACGACCCTCTTCCACAGCGAGGCCGCGAGTTTCGAAAAGGACTCCTCCAAAGAACCCAGCCATTCTGACGTTTCTCGGTCTTTGGAAACCTTAGAAGAGTCCAGACAGCGACGGAACATGATCTCTGCTCTGATCAGGAAGTTGTTGTTCTTTGCGAGTCTACCAACCCGCGAATCGCTGGCCAGGCGATTTGTTTCGTAGCGAATGCCGAATACGTTTTCCTCCTCGGTGGCTGCCCTGATCCGCCGCTTTTTAGAAACGGGCCCAGTCCTTTTTCTCTTGGATCCTTCCCTTTCCTCGTCGTTGTATAGAATTAACGCCTTACACGTTTCAGCTTTCTCGCCTGTGTACAGAATAGTCGTGGTCGCGGCCGTCGACTCGAGAGTAAGAAGAGGAGGAGGACGAAAAGAAGGAGGAGGAGGAGGAGGGTTCTTGTACATGTCGTCTATCATCTTCTTGATTCTCCGTGCTTCGCGGTTGGCCAAAGCGTCTTCGACGCATATGATTCCCGGATCTTTGAAATCTGTGATTTGCCAACGCGAGGTCCCATCTAAATCTGGGTTGTATTCTCCGCGGTGTGAATGCATCTCGTTTCCTAGCTCCAGTGAGGATATGACAACTCCTGTGACTTTGCACACGACGGCGTCATCCGTCGAGATCTGCGCAGCGCAATGAACCGGATGACATTCGTGCAGATTCCCAGAGGCAGGGCAATAATGCCATTGATACTCGTCCCCGTCTGCTGCTGCTGCTACTGGTTCTGCATCCTTCTCCGATGATGATACGAGTGGAAACAACGCGTCCCCGCCTCCACCTCCAGATTCCTCGCAACCGGTCCCGGAAACGGTCGACGTCTCTACCAATATCAACACTAAGTCGCAATCGGCGGTGCATTCGTGTGCCTGGAGACAGTACGATCGATCCCCAATAACTTGGTGAATATACGAGACAGCTTCGATGAAGTATTCTGATTCCTTTGATAGATCAGACAGTAGATCGCCGCTCCTTTTCATTCGAAACGGAAGAAGAGGAAAAAGAGGATCGATCGGCCCAGTCGACGCAGGCCTCATCGTTCCGATGTTCGCGCGATACAGTGGCGACGACGGCCACAGCCAGTTGGGGATGCGAGGATTGATGTATGAACTTGTATTCTTAGTCGCGCTGCGTGTAAACACACATGCATACGCACCTCCTCGCACTCAGATGAAAGAGGCAACTTGTTTCTAACCAGTTGGCGCATTCGCGATACGCGAGTCTTTTATAAACCAGTAAACAAATCTGTTTCTCTACTATCGCGCATGTCGCGATTTCTCCGTCTCATAAAATCAAACCGAAACCGAAAAACACCTCTCTCTCTCATAAAATGGCTTTGACAACCACGAGCTCCTCTTCGTCTTCTCGTGCGAAACGAGAACAGCCCGGACAGAAGATACACCGATGGATTGACTGCGAACCATCTGCTCAATTGATCCGCTCTCTCGTCTCGCCCGAGTACTCGTCGCCTGAAAAGCAGCATCCTTCTGCGCCAGGATACAGCAATAATAAAGACGAAGAGAAAAGAAAGGACGATCACCGGCCACAACGCTACTCCGAGAAAACCCAGTACATTGAATTTCTTCGTCGCTTCGATGTTGCCGAGAGCGACTTCCCTGACGCGCCGTTGCGACCTGGAGTCAACTACTTCTTTCGGTGCGAAAATGGCGCGTGCGACTATCAACGAGCGGGGATCCTACAACACGAAGCAGGAGGAATCAAGATGAGTCAACGGAGTTCCTTCTTTGACCTGTGCGATAAAAATCATCAGTGTGGTTGGTGTCAGTCTATCATCGACACGCATCAAGTCTGCTTCGCGCGGTGTTACATAGTTGCGCACGGTACGACAGCTCAAGAAGAATTCGGTTCGAAGTTGTATCCGATGGCACTAGACCTGCTCCTGAGTCAGTCTACACTGTTCGACTTGAGTAAGATCTGCATCCTTGATCTGCAGATCTGGATGTTTGCGAGCGAACCAACCAAAGCAACACGTTGTCGAGCCATGAACATGTCCTCCCCGCGCATCACCTCTCTTGGCTCGATGCAGTACAACTCTCCCTCCTCTTCTTCTTCATCTTCTTCTTCGTCGTCGTCTCGCAGTCCTCTGCCGTCGTGTCCTTCGTATTCCATCGAACGCCGCTGTTCCTCATCCTCTCCTTCAAGTCGACCGGCAGTGAAACAGGAAACGAAGCTTAAGAAGGAGACCCAAGCACAACCCGCGACCGTTATTACTGCTTCTTCCTCTTCTTCGAGCAAACGCCGAGAAGAAGCATCTCCGTACAAACGCGGAATTTATTCTGCACCGGAGAAACGCAATGGCCACCCAAAGCGACATGCTCCTCCTCCTCCTCCTCCTGAGGCCTACCAGGAAACGACCCGTCGGTCTTCTTCTTCTTTCCTGTCCTCGTCGCCTTCTCAAAGGAAAGATGCACTTGACGACCTCTTCGACGGGATCCTGCCTTCTGCCGGTGATATGATGCAACAGAGTCTCGACGCAGTAGCCGACTACGATTCGAATGGGCGATGCGTTTCTCGCTCTCTGAAAGCGGTCGCTGCGAGATCGAGAGAGGATGCGAAGAAACGGAAGAATAGTAAACGCGGGCCTTAACAGCTCCACGGACACGCGGTGCACGGCAGTATACACATGCCGGCGCCTCAATAGACTTGTAGTGATCCAAACTGTCTCTCTATAAAAGCATTATGTGGCACGCACCAGACCCTCTCTCTGTTTCTGTGTGTCCAACCAGTTGAGATCGATGCACGACTTCTCTCAGAGTGACTAGATTCTAAAGCGCGCGTGTTGCATAAATTCGTCGCCTGGTTTCGAATTCGCGTGCATGACTCTCGCAACTGAGATTCTGAAGGAAGTGGAAGCGATAACCCCCGACGCGGACCTGAAGACTCCGTACGGTAACCAAGAATCGAAAGGCCTTGCCGATGCCGACGTCGTGATTTGCGACGGTTCACAGGGCATCCTAAAGGGGATTTGCCAGAGCCTCGACGCGCAGTCTATCCGAGAGGCTGCCGGTTCAGCAAAGGACGAGAAATCCAAAGGAAGGTGGAGGCCCGCGCCCGTGGCCTTGAACAACCTGGACTCTTTCGTTTCGGACTTCTTCGCCTTCTTGTCCAGATTCCTCTCGAAGTCAAACACTGTCGTGCTCGTGTTCGACAAAGGCAAGATGCAACACAAAGTCGTGGCACATGCTGCGCGAAATGCCGCAAGAGAGAAGAAACGAGCAAAGCTGAACGCCGACAGAGAGAAAGAGAAAGAGGCACCGGTTTCTGAGTATGGTTACCAGGCCAAGGATTACGAGATCACCAAGGATGGAGAATTGGTCAACAAGAACACCAAGAGCGCGGAGGAGGTGGACTACGCACGGCTCGCAGAGTCCGCACAACTCCAACCCTACTTAATCGAGTTCCTGATCCAGATCCTGGCTTTCCGCGGAGCCTACTCAGAATACGACGAAGAGAAGCAATCCGCCTTTCGGGATGAAGTCATAGGCCCGTTGCTGCTCGCCGGAAAACGGGTTATCTTCGATTTCAAGGACAGCCACGACGAGCCGACGGTTGTCGATGTGAACAGATACGGAGTAGGCGCGTTGCCTGCCATGGTGAACACCAAGATCGAGGCAGACGTGGCCATGCTCGACTGGGTGGAGCGATACCGCACGAAAAACATGCTCATGGTTTCGTCTGACGGGGACTGGATGCTACTCTTGCTTCAGAAGATGTGGGACTGGGAAACGAGCGGCCAGAGAGACTATGGAGAGATCGTGTGGAACAACGCCGTGGCGTCGAGGTCGAAAGACAGAAGGTCGAATGCATGGATGAACATGGCGTTCGTCAATTTGATCGAAAAAGGCGTGACTCCGTTGATGTTGAAAACGTGGGCCATCCTATGCGGAAACGACATGTGGAAGAAAAATTGGTTCATCGTCAACATTGGCGATACGCACGTGATCCGAGGCGTCATGGCCGCTCTAATGGAAGCGAAGGAGACAGAAGAAGTCTCACTCGAGACATTCCGTCTCATCGAGAAGAGAACGAGAGAGCAAAAACAGCAAGACGGCGCACGAAAGAAGGAAGAGAAACAGAAGCAGAAGGAGGAAAAGGAGAAACATCAGAAAAGGGAGTTCCCGGTCAAGGCACAGAAACGGAAGGACCCGCGCAGACAAGCCGCCGCCACTTTCGGTCTTGCGCAAGCCCCCATCAAAACAGACGACGAGACGCTCTCGTTGTGGTTAAAATTCTGCACGATCCTGGAATACTGGAAAACAGGGCACTGGCCGACATCCGCTGCCATGTACGAAGCAGACGACCCCGCGAAGACCACGGCAATAGTTGTGGACGAATAATAACCTAGACTAAGACTCGATCTAACGAAGCTAAGCAAGAGAGAGAGAGTCTGGTAAAGAAGACTGTTTTAAACGGGGAAAGGCCCCCCCTGATAGACGTTTATTGACTCGAGAATAAAAAATCCAACGACAGCTATGTATGTACGCCAATCAGAGGGGGCCAAGAGACGAATTCGTTTAGGCCTTCATCTCCGCCCCACCACTGGGGACAACAACCGGGACTCCTGTTTCTTCCGCGATTTTTTTCAGTCGCTTCTTCTCATTCTGTTTCAAGTTCGCCAATTCCTTCTTGCAGTGCTTGAAGTCAGTAGGCGATTGTACGATGGGGACAGCGGGCGGCGCCACAAGCTTCACGTCGGTGATGCGCACGATGGCATCTGTGAGTCCACCCTTGAGAAGGACTCGCAGGTAGGCTACACGTATTTCCAGTACGAGCACGATCTCTCCTGTCATTGGTCCGTTCTGGATGAGGACATAACACGTCGGAAAAATGCCTTTGCGTGCCTTTCTGTGCACTTCAGCCTTACGGCGCCGTTCTTCTCGTTTCTCCGCCTCCTTCTCCTTCTTTGCTCTGTCTTCTGATTCGTTCCTTGCGGCAGAACGGATGTCCTGCAGCGTATCGTCCGCAACACACTGAAGCATCGGAGCGATGTTACCCATGTCACACAGAGACTCAAGAAGAGCCAATGCTAGCTTCGCCTCGTCTTCGCTGTGGAGGCGCATGACGAGGTTTTGCTGCATGCCTAGGCCGATTATTTCTCTCACGTCTCTGGAAGTTTTCTCTAACAGCATCTTAATCCTTAGCTCTTCGGCGGTCGGCGGCTTAGGAAGTCCTTTGCCACCGACGTGAGGATGAGCCGGAGACGCTGCGACGATAGAGGAAGAGGAAGAGGAAGAGGAAGAGGAAGAGGAAGAGGAAGAGGACGAGGAAGAGGAAGAGGAGGAGGACGAGGACGAGGAAGAGGAGGAGGACTGCGCAGGCAGCAGCGAGCGCGATTGAACCGGAACAAGAGCAGGAGGAGGAACAAGAGCCTTCGTCTCGGCAGCTGCGACGCTGGGAGACGACCTCTCTGTCGCTGCCGTGCTGGCAACAACAGGCGTCTCAGCTTGGATACCGGTGCACGGTGTATCGACCTTGTTGGACGATACAGCGACAGCGACAGAGAGGGCCTTTAGATCCTTCTCAGGAGAGGAAGGAGCATCGGGCACGAGTACCGGGGTGGGCGCGCGCTCGAATTCTTCTTTTTCATTCTCCTGTGTCTTCTGCTTCTTGTTGGCGTTTCTCTTGCGTTTGTTTTGGGCCATGTTATTTGTTGTTCGACAGCGGGTTCAGAGCGGAATACTATGTTGAACAGTCAAGAGATAGACGCGTCGACGAGTTGTATATACGAGCAAGCTTTTGACGTAAACGAGAGAAAGAGCGCTATCAAACTAGTCGGAGGGCTACATTTACCTCGTAGCCAGGAATCTTGGAAATAAGGAAAGAGAGAGAAAAAGAGGCGCTGTATTTAAAGGGAGGATGCCCTCCGATTCACGCTTTACTTAAACGATTGATAAACAAAGACAATAGAGTGAACTAGCATCATTGATTTCTTCCAGACTACGGTGAGTTCAAGTGTGTGTAGACATCAGAGGGCAAGGGGGGGGGGGTGACAGTTTCCTAGCTAGATTTATGGTCGGCGCGAGGAGCGATCACACGGGCTGAAGACGGAATCTTCTGCTCTTTGGAAGGAGCAGAGTTCTTCTGCTCTTTGGAAGGAGCAGGGTTCTTATTCTTCTGTGCGTTTCGTTGGATGCGCGCAGCTTCCTCTTTGCACATCTTGTAGTCAGCGGCAGGCGCAATTATGATCCATTCCGAGCGGGGCAGACGCGTCAAGGTATTTGCATACACTATGTCGTTCGTATGACCCCCCTCCAGGAGCACAGTGACCTGGGTTTTGTGCTTGATTTGAACAGATGCGCGCTGACCCTTGAGGGTTCGCACGGTCTCACCGATAGCCAATTGCTTGATCATCTCTTTACACGCGGTCGTCTTCTCTTCGCTGAGTTTCTCGGCGAGCTTCTTGGCGGCCTCCTTCTTGTGTTGCTGCGTCGCGAGGTTTTCAGCTCGTATCGCCGCCGAGGCATCCTTTGAGCTGTCCCGAATGTGTCTGATCTCGACTTCTGAGAGGTTCATGTACAACTCATCCATGCAATCCTTTGCGATCAATTCCTTGACACGCTTGGCAAGCTCTTTCATCTCCATCTCCTTTGCGCTGTCCTCGTCGGTCTCGGTCTTATCCCCGTCTTTGGCAGGCGGGGGCGGGACCAGCGACAACAGCGAACGAGATTTGGATGCATCGGCGACGAGACGGACATTAGCCACAGTCGGAGGGAGAAGCTCGATCTTCAGAGCCGGCGTCTCGGAATTCTTGTTGGATTGAGCTGGTGCAGTGGAGGACGACGACGACGGCGGAGGCGATGACTGAATGCGTCCAGCGGCCTCAGCAGCCATGGTCTCATCAGCAACTCGCGCTTCAACGCGCGATTCGGCCTCTAAGGCCATGGCTTCGAAATTCGCGGCGGGGTGTTCCTGGAGAGTAGAAGGAGCTTTCACCTCGGTCGATTCGGGTTCGAGATCGACTTTGGCTCGAGCGTTCTTCTCCTCGGATTCTTTGGCGTCGGATATTTCGGAGCGCTGGCGTTTCGTGCCTTTCGTCTTGGTTCCGGATTTGCGCGGCATGCTGTGTTTGGGTTTCGAGATTGTGGTCGAGAGGACGCGAGAAACTGTCTGATGTGTAGTTAGTTAACACTCAAAAGAGGAACTGATTGGATTGGCTCCATAGGCAGAAATAATTTAATAACAGAACAGGGACAAGCATACTACACATAACGGACTATGAACTGGTCGTCAACGAGCCACCAAACGAGGGAGAGACGAGCGTCTGTTTCAGAGGGAGGGACTCCACGTGCGCCACGTGAGCTGGATACGCGAGGGACGCGGCTGTCTTGCGGATCCATATCTGGATAGAAGATTCCCAGACTGCAGCCAATGGATTTTCGATCTTATGACCAGATGCATCCGCGCCGGAAGATGAGACGCAGGACACCGGCGAAAGCCGCGACGCGTGTGCTGGATCTTGCCCTGGTCCTGGCCCTGGTCGTCTCCCTGCCTCTTCGTCCTCGTCCTCTTTCAATTCTGTGAGTCCTCCGTTTGCAACCCGCAAGGCCGTGGTTCTGTTCAACGCAAGGTGTAGTACCTGCTGGTCCCAGACCCCGCGCGAAAGGAATAGGATCTCCGCTACCTCCATATGCCATGCCTCTTCTCTGCGTGGACAAGGTTTGTTTTTGGCTCTGCTGTTGCGTCGACACAAGCAGCCATAGGAGAGCTCGATGCAATCTTTCTTAGTAGGATAAGGAATGCGTCTGGCGGGGGACCATGGGTCGACCACTTTGATGATCGCCGCGGAAAGCCGCGCCTTGATCATCTCTACGACGCTTTCGGGCGCGATAGAAGCGGTCATTTTGCAACTCGCGTACTTACTCCATCGCGTGGGCCGCAAGAGAGGGAGAGAATCCATAGTCTAGAATCTAGGAGCTTATCGGTGGGTTTTATGAAAGAAATGAAGACACGAAACAAGAAGCGCCACTGAAGAAGGACTAATGAGTCTAGCAGCGGTGTTCGCAACTGGTCGCTCTCTAGTCCAAGTGCTATAAGGAGACTGGTTCCATTAACCTAGAATTCGACGTCTTCGTCGTCCGCGTCTTTGGCTTCGTCTACAGAGGCCTGCTTCTGCTTGGTAGAAGAAGAAGAAGAAGCAGCAGCAGTGATAGACGAGGACGCGGACGACGAAGACGCGGTCTTCTTTGGTTCTTGTTTCTTCTCCCCCTTTTCTTCGTCTTCTTCGTTCTCCTCGTCCTCCTTGTCACTGGGCTCTTCTCCCCCCAGGGCCGCCGCGTCCGACGCCGCACTCGCCAACAACGCGGCCCGTTTCTCTTCCAGTTGACTCTTCTTCTTTTCGGGGGTGCTGGTAACGGCACCGGGCGCTGTCTCTGTCTTCTTGGCCTCCGGTTGAACAACAGCGGCGGAGTCTGGCTTCTTGCCATCGTTGCTCTTTTCTCTGTTCTCCTGTGACTTCGAAACAGTGCCCGTTGGTGCGTCTGCTGTAGTTTTGTTCATCGAGTGTGTTTGCACCTGTGAAACTGTATCAACAGTATGCGTCGCGGTGTAGTCGGGCTTCGCGTGATTCTGTGCGACAGGAACGATGACCGAGCTCGTGGAGGACGAAGAAGAGGAGGAGGAGGTCGGAGTCGCGCGCGCAGTACTCTGAGATTGCACGGGTTGCGGACTTGGGGCGGTGGAAGTCACTGAGTGCACCGAAGACACAGAAGACGCGGCGAGTGAGGCAACGCCTTTCGTCGTCGTTGGTGGCGGGCCAACAGATAAAGAAGAAGAAGAAAACGAGGAAAGGACAGCAGCCGGGTGATCGGTCTTGGGGTCGCGTTTTGTTTCCTTCTCCTTTCCCTTCTCTTCTGCTTTCTCTTTCTCTTTCTCCTTCTCTTTCTCTTTCTGTTGTTTCGCAGACGAGTCGCCCACGACACGGAACAAGGTTTTAGGATTCTTCTTCGCCAGCGCGTCTGCTTCTTCTTTTGCCTTCGCCTTGGCTTTGGCTCTGTGTGCTTCCTTTTTCTTCTTCTCTTCGTTGTGTCGTTTCACGTTATCTGCGTCATCCTTCTCCCACATCGTATTAAACGCGGCCTGTTGTGATTGCGTCTTGTTGTCGTCCTGCGCTTTCCAGCGCCTATGGAACGCGCGCGCCATACCAGAGCTGTCTTCACAGCGCAAGGAGAAGACGATGAACGCCCACATGGCACGATCTTTACTCACGAATTGCTCATGTTGTGCATAAGCGTCGGATCCCGCCGCGATCACCTGATCGACCGTGCGTCCAGAGCCGATGAACAGACCCGGGTCGACGCCTTCTTTGATAGCATCTTGAATACATCGATCTGCAGAGCCACGGAACGCATCGGCGGCTGCGAAAACGGACGCCAACATGGGATTGCGCTTCTTCGCTGCCTCCACGATGGCGACTCGATTCTGCCTGGAACCCGCCACAGGAACATCTGCTCCGTTGCTCCTTCTCGCTTCTGCGACAGACTCTTCGTATTTCCTCGACAGATCTGCCGTCTTCGACTCCTTCGTCTTCGACTTCGTCTTCGGCTTCGTCTTCTTCGTTTCCTGTTCTGCGTCCGCGCCGTCGCCCACCCCGGTTTCCAAAGACATCTTCTGCTTCTTCGACGACGGCTTCTTGGCCGAAGGAGATTTTTTCTTTCGCAGATAACGGTAGTACAAGTTCCATGGCTCGACGGAGCGATTGGACTTCCCGGGTGACTTGATGTTGCCGTTGGCCACAGCGAGCTTCCAATCGTGACGCACCTTTTCTAGATTCTTCCTAATCGCTTCCGCTTTCTTCATGTTGTTAGAGAAGGCGATACTTGGAATCTTGATCCAATGGCCTTCGTCCGTTAAGAGGAAATCGACCTTCATCCCGGATGGATCAACCTCTAAACCGGCAGGGGAGTTGTCCACGAGTGTCCAGCAGTCGCTAAATCGCATCTCATTTTGCAGAAACTCCGTCCTGGTTTTCTCGTCATCGCGCATGCAGGCCGCTGGAACCAATTGCTTTCCTCTCGAAAACAAGCAAGCATAGCCGTCTGGTAGTTCAGGCACCTCGCATTCGTCGTCTTCTGTGTTGTCCTCCCCATCGTCGTCCTCTTTCACTGTGCTCGGGGCCAAGTCCTTCGGGAGGTGCATCGTCGGCGCCTTTTTCTTAGCGGGTTTCATCGCCTGCACCGTCGCTCTCATCGGGCGAGGCGTGGAGCGAGGCGCCGTCGCGTCCTGTTTCTTCTTCTTGCTTTTCTCGTCGGCTGGTGGCGACGGAGAGGAAGAGGAGGAAAGAGCACCCTTCTTCTCGTCTCTGACAAGCTCTGCGATCGTAGGCTCCAGTCCGCCTCCATCCTCTTCCTCAGAACCTGTTTCGTCTTCGTCGTCTTCTTCGTCGTCGTCTTCTTCGTCCTCGCTCCCAATCGGCTTCCGCTTCTTCTGCGTAGGTTTCTTGATGGGAAGCTCTACTCCGCGTTTCGAAGCCGTGGAGATGACGGATGCGGCGCCGTTCATTTTCGGTGGCACCTGTTCTGGATTCTGTCTCGTCTTCTTCTTCGTCTTCTTCTTCGGAGTTTCCTGTTGCTGCCGCTTCTCGTTGGACGAGTCCGACGACGACGAAGACGAAGAGGAAGAGAGGGCCTCAGAAGTCTGGCCTTGTTTCTGTTTCCTCTCCTTCGCTGCCTCTTTCTTAGTCATCGCATCTGCCACAGTGATTTCCCTGAGAGACGCAACTGTGGAACGCACCAAACCGTCTGTTGCCGGGTCCCCGTTGATGGGTAACGGACCAGTGTCTTGCTGCATCGATCTATGCACAACACTGGGCAAATCAGCCACGAGTCAAATATAAAGGCAACTACGAAATAGTTTAGGACGCAATGAATGAATGAATGAATGAATCGATGAGATTTGATTGGTTTGAAACGCGGCGCGCTGAATATTTGACCTCTCGCGTCGCGTCAAGTAGCAGCAAGTCAAACCGACAGACTCGCGGAAACAAACTGGTTGCAACTCGCTCCAAAAAAAAGCAACAAGTCTGGCTTCGAGTTTTTTATCTTCCGTGTCACAACCAGTCCGCCGTTACGAGAGGAGTTGGTCATTCGCATACCAGTGCGCAGACTCTGTATTTATTTATCCATAACTACACAGAGTCGAAGTGTGCTCTGGTTGTTTGTGACGCCCTTCTCCATCCAGAAAGAAAGCGTTGTTGGAAAAAGATGAGCACTCTATCTCCCGACGCGAGCGTCTCTTCAAACCCTGTGCCAGTGACGTCTGACGCCACAGTGCTCTCGGTCGCGGCATCGACAAAGCCTCCTTCCATTCCACTCGTATCCACCTCGACTGGCGCGGCTACAGCGAGTCCTGTGACCCAGAGGAGCGCAGAAATATTCTTCTCGGATCCGAGCCATGAACTCGGAAAGAACCCACCGCCCTTCACAACAGCTGCTACCGTTTCCTCTTCTACGCCTCCTGCTCGCGAAGACTCGTCAAAGGGTGGAACCAGGGAGAAGAAGAAACAGAAACAGGAGCAAGTGCCCAAACAAAAGAAGAAGAAGAAGCTCGATGGACCGTCGCCTAATCCCGCCAAGACGGGTGTGCAGAAGTCTCGCCCCCATCGCGAAGAGCAATCACACGGAAAAGAAAAACACGAGCTCAGTGGCTCTGAGACGACTGTGGTATTAGAAGCACACGAGGAGGGAGAAGAAGAAGAAGGCGTCGATGATCCTGGCTACAGTGAGACTGAAGAAGAAGACCACGGCGGCGACCGATCCGCGCTAAATAGCAACGGCTTTGCCGCAGACACAGACACTCCGACTAACGATGTAGAGGAAGTCGGCACAGCGTATACCCCGCCGCTGACGATGTTTGGATGTTGTGAATGCACGTACTGGAAGATGCTGGCTATCATCGCGTCGCTGCTCGTCGTTTCGTTGGTGTTCATCATCTTGTATTCCAAGATGAACAACTACCGCGAACCTCCCAGTTCTCAGCGCGTGATCACGGATAGCTTCTTCACGCACGAAGAGGAGGAAAATAGCAATGCCATGATCCTCTCGATCATCCACAGTCTCAACACAACTAACATTCTACAACAAAGGATGAACAGTGGGGCTGCATTCGTCTACATCGAAAGCTTCACTGATGGAGTCGAGAAACTATATTTATATCGATCGAAAAAACTCGGTGTTGTAATTCTATCATCTGGCCAAGTCGACCAGAGCACATTTCGCGTCGATAGTCTGCTGAATGCCGTCGATATGGAAAAGCACAGGTTCAACGGGGTTGTCTAGTGGCGTCGTGCTCCCGTTCTTCTAGATCGATTCTCTATATTGTTTCTTTCTATAAAATCCGACCCAGCTCCACTTAGACAACCTCTCGAACTACTTTCTCCTTCTTCTTTGTATGATGCCCACCCTTTTCCTTTTCTCCGGCTCCGCAGTGAATAAATCGAATTCAATTCCATGCATATCCAGGCCGACACGGACACGCATACTGCCAAACAGACTGCCAAGAAGGCCACAAACCACGGATTGTTGACGTGCAAAATCTCCATTCGCGCAGGGAGGGAGGGAGAGGGGAGGGGAGAGAGAGATTGGATGGCTCCTTCGAGCTTTCTACTTTCCTCTCTTCCTTTATTTTTGCTCCGCGAAGACAGAAGAAAAAAGAGGGAACCACGCTCGAGTATCAAGTATATTTAAAATGTACAAGAATGCCAAAGAACGGAACAACTACACTCTTGTTCCTCCTCGAAACTATCCAATCGTTTATTTCGTCTTTAGGGTGGAGTTCAATGGCTCTAGGACAGAAGAACTGCCGAGTGATTCATGGAGCCAGTCGCGTCGCCATCCAATACTGTCGTCGAATCCATTGGAAGGTTCCGTCAAGTAGACCCGTGTGGAGTGGTCCATCCCAACTGCTAGGCAATAACCGCGCTCGACAAGAGATTGGATCGGAACAGGCGGCGATTTCCCGCGATAAAAAACCCACGCCGTCTTGTCGTCCTGTTTATAAGAACGCTCGACGACTCCGGCCAAATCACAGATCAATTGGCAAGATGCAGAAGTGTTGCCAGAGGATGAGTACAAAGGCGATTTACAACAGCGCGACATCAAGGCCCACACAACCGATGCATGCAAAGCCTCGTTCTGCGAGAAGACAACAGTTTGAGAATTGCGCTTTTTGATCCAGGCCAAGAGCTCCAAGATAAACGCCGCGTTAATTTCGCGCTGGTGCATAGCTCCGAGCGATTCTGCGTCCGTACAAAAGGTCGCGGAGAGAGACCCCTTCTTATCCCCCTCCTTCTCGTCAATGGGCGAGAAGAAAGACCCAGCATCGACGTAAAACACGACATCGTTCCAGTACCTGAACCATCGCAATTTTCCAGGCGTCGTCGGCGCCGCCACTTTTTCGTAATGGTGTTTGATCACATCGTCTGCTCTTCCCATCCACTGGCTAGCGAATGAACGATAGAAATGGAGGTGTGTCTCCTCCAATTTCCGCACTCGCTCAGCTAGATCCTCCAAGAAAGGAACTATTCCTGTGTTCCCGAGAGACACCCGAGAGAACGGGTCTTCTCTCTCTTGGTACAAGGCCTTGTTGATCGCACCAAATGCCGTTAAACAAACACTCTTCTTAGGGAGCGGCTCCTCTTTGCTCGGCCCGTTGTCTTCGGCTTTCGCGACGCGTCCAGGCCCATTTACAGAAACACGAGGCTGTGCAACAGAAGAAGGAGTAGGAAGAGAGGAAGCAGCAGGAGGAGTCGGGAGCACTGCGCGAACTGCTTCCGCGGAGTCTTCAGGCTGTGGCTTCTTCCTCTTCTTGTTGTTGTTGTTATTCTTCGTCTCCTCCTGGCGGTGGTTGATGGCACGCGGCTCCGATCGCGATTGCGTTGTCTCCTTCTTCTCGTTCCGTGTCTCTGCTTCTTCGTTCTTTCGAGTAGTGCGACAAGCAACGACCGCGGCTGTGGCCTTGGCATGTTCTGTTCCAGCATCTAGTTTTGTCTGGATTATACCGGGACAGACAGGTGCATAAGAATCGGCGCGATCTCGTCATCCTTTCAAACAGACCTCTTTCACTGCCTCCTCGGGCGCGGTCGCAAACGACCTCATCTGCTCAAGGTCTCCGTACAAATTCAATTCGTCCGTCATCTAGAAATCTGTCTTCTTCGTCGGTGACCCGGGCGCACAGAAACGATCGATTGTTTATGTTTCTGTTTGTTGTTTGTTTTGAAATTTGAAGAGAGAGAGAGAAACAAGAAATGAACTGGTCGCGCTCTGTCTCTCTTTAACGTTGCCAGTTTCTGACTAGTTGGGCATTCGCCGCTGCGCGTCACAACTGCTTCGCGTCCACTCGGCACTCATCTAGCCGTCTAGTATTCATCTGAATCCTTGCCAGATTCAGACTCGTCTATCAGCTTTCACCTCTCTCTCTTTCGGAACAAAGAACACGCCTATGGCCAAACCAAATCAGACTCGGTCATCCTCGTCCTCCAACGACGAGGACGACTGCACCATTGGCGCGGTTATCAACCAAGAACTAAAAGAGCTCTTCGGTGTCGCGACAGACGAGAAGGCGAATAAGATCAAGATCAAGAAGGAGCCAACTGATACTAAAGACAGCGGATGCGAGAAGAAGGAGCAAGACGGCTACGAGGATCGACCAAAAGAAGGGAAAGGCCGAGACGACAGAGATAACAAGTGTCGTCAAGAAACAGCGCCGGGGAAAGCACCGGCATCCGTGACTGGATCCAAATTCAAATCCGCTCTATTCACGCCCGAGGAAGCAAAACTCAGAAAGGCGCTGAACGGGAAAGCACGACGGGCAGCGGAAGAGAAGCGGAAAATGGCCTTGGCAAAAGCAACAGCGCGCCTCAATGCCAAAAGGAAGGAGATGTCCTCTCTAGAGCAATACATTAGAAAGAAGGAAGAATCTCTCGAGGGTTTGATCGCAGAGATCGGAGACCTGGAATACAGTGTAGAGAAAATCGAGTCGCGAGGCAAAAAGAGACGCAGAGGGAAAAGAGACGCGGCGCTTGGAGAAGAAGACGATGGAGACGAAGAAGAGGAAGAGACGCGGAGCAAGTTCGTAGACGAAGCAGCCTGTGTAGCGAGTGAAGCCGAGGAAGAGGAGGTCGAAGAGCCATGCCAAAAGCCCAAGAAACAACAGAAGAAGGAGAAGAAAGCCAAAAGAAAGAAAGAGAGAGAAGAAGCCAAAGAGTGGTACGAGAAGGGGGCCGCAGCACACACCGATTCAGCAGAGGCGACGAAACGCGTCATGGGCGCTCCTACGTTCTCCAGTTCGTCTTCGTCGTCCTCTGATGAAGAGGGGGGCGAGAAAGGAGAGAAAGACGAAACGAAGACGAATAAAGAGAAGGAGAAGGAGAAGGAGAACGAGGAGGAAACTGTTCTATGTGCAGAGAAAGAGAACGGCCATGCCGATGATGACCACTATATGAATTTTGATGTGAACGCTCTCTTGAAGATGCTCGATGACAATATACCATGCACAGACTCCAAAGAGAGAAAATACCGTTCAACTGTCTCTGAGTGGGTGAAGAGTCACACGCCTTATGCCGCCATCTGCAATCACATCGGAGGCAGAGACGGCACTTGCTCAAAGCTCGAGTACAAGACAGCGGACCCGACAACAGGAATGATCAACCAGACTTATGCTCTGTATCGACCAACTTCAGTAAACAGGGCACCAGCGAGAAGCTACCGGGTAGCCATCTACGACTCACGGAACCCCTTGCGAAATCCTGTCGTGCATACATCATCACTTGACTCTGCCCATTGGAATAAAGAAATAAAAGAATGGGTAGATCTCTTCAGTCCTTCGAATGTCCATCCTGAATTGGCGTCTGCGAAACGAAGCGCGCTTCTATTCACAGCCTTTCTCTACGCAGAGAAACGGGGCTTGAATCCAGCCTCCTTGTTCCTTCCGTGCGACCCTAGACCGTCAATTGCCTTCTCTTCTTAGCCATCGTCGAATACTGCTGTCTAACCCAGAAAGACTAAGACGAGTAAGCGAAGATGTTGATGAGTATGTCGAATCGCTGGTTAGAGACTGTCCCTGATAGCTGCTGACTTTACTAATTTAAAATAAAGAGACAGGGTACTGACAGTCTACATGGTTCAAATAGGATCTCTTCCATTTGTGATAACATCTTCCACTTCTCTCCTTGAGACTGTGGTCGTTTCAGAGCGCATGCGTGTCGGCGTCTCGCCCGGTGTCGCAGTCGCGGCAGCCGTCGTTTGTTGCAAAGGCGTTGGTGAAGTTGCTAAAGACTTGTCTTCGGCTGCTGCATTTGTCTCTGTGCAAGATTCTCGCGCCCGTTTCTTATTCTTGTTCTTATTCTCGGATATCTTCTCTTTCAGTTTCTTCTTTTCGGAGAGCAGTTGAGTGATCTTGGTCTTCAACACTTGCTGGATATTTGATACTTGGTCAAGTGCATCCATGTTGGCTTTTTCTTCCTTCAGTCTGTCTTGTTCGAGATTTGTTATCTTGGCCTCCAATGCTTTGACCTTCTCTTCCTTCAGTTTGTCTTCTTCTTTGAGATCCGTTGTCTTGGCTTCGAGTGCTTTGATCTTCGTCTCCAAAACCTGGCATCTCCTCGACCACATCTCCGACTCGTTCTTCTCAGAGGCCAGGGTCAGGTCATCGATTTGTGCCAAACAATTCGTGATACGTTGCCTCGATCCCCGATTCTCGTTTTCAAGTTGCTTGATGAGCGCGCCTTGTTCCTCTAGTTGGACCCGCGTTGACTCGAGAATAGAGCTCTTTTCGCTTTCGCTCTTCTGCAAAGACGCTCGGAGGTCTCGATTGTCGTGCAATAATATAGCCAGCTGCGCCATGGCGTACCTGTAGTCAACAGATAGGGTTTTGAGTCCATCTTCCATGCACTTGACAGAAGAGTCGCCATTCATCTTCAGAAGATTGAGTCTCGCGGCGTCCAATCCCCCAACAGAAGAAGGGGAAGAGGAAGGGCTCGCAGAAGTGGGCTGAGGAAGAGGAAGCGCAAGAAGAGGAGGAGATGGAGAGGGAGATGGAGAGTGGGCGAACTGGTGATCGGCGGGTGGCTTGATAGAGGCAGGGCTCTTTTCGTTGTTTATGGACGGAGCGACGAGTTTGATTGGGTCAGTCGACCGAGTAAGCAGCGAAGAGGAGGAGGAGGAGGAAGAAGAAGAAGAAGAAGAAGAAGAAGAAGAAGACGCTGTCTCTTTCGATCCCGATGCTGATCCAGATCGCGTCAGCCAAGATGCGTCGATGAGGATGAATCCAATTGTAGAGTTATCCCCTATTGATGGAAGTGTCTGTAGTTCGACTGCCTTCATCACTTCGACCGAAAACGCAGCACACGGCAAAGCCACAAGGTGCGGAATTCGTGAATTGTGTAGCGTTATAAACGATCTGCCGTTGTTGTCGACTTCCCCGCCAGCCTGTTCGAGAAGCCTCGGTTCGTTCGTGCTGACAAGGAGCGGCGGTGTTAGATGTTTCTGCGGGATCTCATTGGTTAATTCTTTGTGTATGTCGCCATGTAGCGCAAGGATCGATTTGGCCAATGCTTGGAACTGTCGTTCTGCTTCCGCGTCTTCGATCACTCCCTTTGAAACCCAGATATGCGTCGGGATCTTGACGAAGTAACGGCTGGTGAGTTTCCAAGAAAAGGAGTTGATGGGTTCTCCTAGCAAATAAGTCCCGGCAAGGAGCGATCCGGCCCATATACTCTTTGCATATGGCATGGCGAATGAATAAGAGGTGGCCGCATGCGACAAAGGGAGCGGGATTCTGGCGACGAGCATGGAATCCACTCCAGCCACTGCGACGCAGAAGTGCTGTTTCATGTACCGGAATGGCTGCACGTTTGTTTTTTCCGTCGACCACTCGGTTCCTTTCTGTATAGGCTGCGTCAGTTGATTGCATAACTGAATCAATCTTTCGTACTCGTTGAAGGGTTCTGCTTGTTTCTGTCTCGGCGGTTGAGACGGGGCGGGGGCAGTCATCATTGTTTATCAAGAAACTTTAACAAAGAGAAAGAGAAGGGAGGAGAAAGACGGCAATGAGCCATGCGTGTGCATGCACAGAAACAAGAAAAAGAATGATTCTCTCTCTTTCTTTCTTTGTTTGTTTCGGCTGTAAATTTTGAATGAATGAACAGATAGTTTGGTTAAATGCATCGCAACTGGTTTCATCATTCCACACCGAGTGACAAACACCTCCAACTAGAATCCAACCAAGAGGTCAGAGTCTAGTTGCGACTGGATAGTCAGCTGACTAGATTCGAATTTAGATTTAATTTGTTGTTTATAGACCAGTGTACGTTCCGTCGAAACTAGAGCACTGTGCGTCACTCATTCGTACACTTGACCGGGGAGGGGAGGCAAGTCGTTGTCTTCGTTGTTGAGGCCATCGCGCTTAGAGAACGGGTCGAACAGGTTGGGTAGTTCCAGGAAGTCTGTGAAATCAGAGGAGAGAAGGGCCTCGATTTCTTCGTCTCTGTAATCGGATGGAGCAGAGCATGCGTCGCCGTCTTCCTTTACTTTGCTCCTCTTCTCGTCTTCTTCTGGCTCTACGACCGTCGCCATGACAATGTTCGTTTTCTCGCGTCTCTCGTCGCTATCGTTCTCGTTCTCTTTCACTATCGTTGCCATCACAACATTTTCCGTGCCGTGCCGCTTGGCGCGATTCTGGTCGCTTATCTGTGAAACTGCAAACGAGCGTTTCTTCTTCTTCTGTATCTTCTTCTTCTTCTCCTTCTCCTCTTTTTCGGGCAAGACGGCTGAAATGTCGTGCAATTCGCTGTTCAACTTCTGTGCGCGGATGAAAGAAATCGACACAGAGTCGGGCCAGGTGCCTTCCTTCCACGAAAGACCGAGATAGTTGGCGAAGAAGAGCGCGTCGCTCGTCGGAGCCGGGTCAGAATGGTTGATGGAAGCCACGCCGGGTCTCTTGGCAAGAGGAGGTAGATTGTCTATCACTCCTTCGACTCTCTGCGAGTGATCTCCGAGCAAGGCTAATATGGCATTCAGTTTGGCATCCTTCTGTGTTCGTTTGGATGACGAGGAAAGTGGTGGTGGCGGAAGTGGTTTATCGCGAGGAGTACGGATCGACTCAGGCCGCTCGAACACAGAGTACTTCCGGACGGGTCTCTTTCGGGGTTGTTCGTGCGCGAGACGGAGTTGTGCGGTGGTTGTCGCGGACGACGAGGGAGAAGCCTTGCTGGCGGCAATATCTGGGTCATGTGGATAAACGGCATAACAGTAAGAAAAAAAAAGAAAGACGAAGGGGAGGGGGGGGGGGGGGGGGGGGGGGGGGAAACGATACGGGGGGAGATGTTCATACGAGCGATGTGTTTGTTTGTAGATGCGGATGTGTGTAGGTCACGCAGCGACAGAAAAGGGGCCGTGATAAGCTGGCCTCGCAGGCGATTTGCAAATGGTTTTGAAAGAATGAGAATTTTGTTGCTTGTTTTGCTAAATATCTGTCGAGGCGAATAAAAACCATTCATTTAAAACGAGAATTCTAGTGTCTATAGTAAGACTCTCTCTCTCTCTCTCTCTCTCTCGCTGTGCGTTCGTACGAGTCTCAAACTCCTATATCTATCTATCTCCGGGGTCTCTTTGGCGGCCGCCTCTTGACTGTGAGTTGTCTACTCTTCGCGGCCAAAGGCTGCATCGTCGAGTTGCTCGCGTAAAGCGCGCTGCCTGGCTTGCGTTCATGTGTAGTTTGCCATCTTTCGTGTTTTGTGCCTCCGGCTCTGACCGCCTGTGAAATGCGCGCTATACGCTGCATCTCGTTGCCACTGAAAACGCGCGCACGGGCAGCCAATGAAGCAGGGGTCCACGCCCCATTGCATGTACTGGTGTCAGTGGAGCAGATGCAATGGCCGGCCTTGCTGCACTCCTCTTTCTTTATTTGCTTTGGAGGGTTGTGATCGCGTTGGTACTCAAGGAGGCCCTTCTTGATATGTTTTGCACAGTAAATTAAGGGCGGGTGGTTCTCGATTGAGACGGTCTCAAATTTGGTCACATCTGTCATCGTCTTCTCGCATAAAGCGCACACAGGAGGGCGCAAGAAGTGCTCTCGCACCGTTTTGGACGTGGCTCTCGTGGTGCCTGTCTTCTTCCTCGTCTTGTGTGGTATTAGAAATCCTTCCTGCTCTTTTGTGGTTTTGAAGATCGCGCGCTTGCTCCGAGTCGATGGCATGGCGGCCCTGTACGCGACGTCCTCGTCGAGACACAAACTACACTCGATACAGCAAGAGCCGAATATGGTTTCCCGGCATTGCATGTAATCAAATTCGCTCAAGACTCCGCACCCAGGTTGAGGACAAATCATAATGTACTTCTTCGCGTGAGGGAGACACAGCGCCCTGCCTATCATGTAAATCTTCTTGAGTTTTGTCTCCCTGCACATCTGCAACGCCGTTTCGTCTCGAGAAAGACCACAATTGACGCCATTGCAGTAGATCGGTTCTTCTCCGTCTTCTTCTCCTTCGCCTTCATCCTCTATTTCCCCTTTTCCTTCATTAGTCTTATCCTCCTTCCGCATCACCAGATCTAAAACATCGACTGTCACCGAGTCGTGTTTTCCTTTGGTCGTTTTCATGTTATCCATGCGCCAACTTCGGACTCGAGAAGCAATCTTTCCACACAAAGGACAAAACAAAAGATAGCATCCACGTAGCGGCATCTTCTTCTCTTCTTCTTCCTCCTCCTCCTTCTCCACTCCAGGACGCGCACGCGGTCGCAAAGTAGGTATAAAGACACCTCCAATCGGAGCCTCGCGCTCGTGTATTGCCGATAGCTGGTGCGAGGCATAGAAAGACGGCAGAAGCACAAGACGGAATTCAGTTCTGTTCCGCAGCAGAATGTCGAATAAGACCGCTTTCTGGAGCGTGGCGGGGAAGAGCCGTCTGTACAAATCCAAAGTCTTCCTATCGGCCAATCCTTGGTCCGTTTGCTGCGCCAAACTACGAAGTGCGCGCACGGCTTCCTCTGAGCTGCCGAGCCACGACAAATACTTAAACAAGTGCAGTTCCGGGAAGGGGTCTTCTGGTGGAATTCTGCTGACAATCATATCGAGGGCTTTGTGGTGCTCTCTACTGAGCAGCGAGAAGTAAGGGAAGGGCCTGCTCTGACTGTTATTTGCTCGGAGGCTCCTCAGAAATTTGCGCCCCTTAGGAAGATAGTTGACTTTCATGTAAATCTTCTCGCAGTCGGGCCTCACTACTTGCTCGACCTTCTCTTTGAACCCTGCTCGATTAAGATCGCGCGTCAGAGTAGACAAACTCGAGTTGAAAACTCTTATTAGCTGTAGAGTAGTCTCGTCCACCAACGATGCGAGCTCGGAGACATCGAATAGGTCGTCGCACAATCGATAGAATATAGGATCCAAATGGATTCTGTAGAGAAGATACAGCTGCGTAGCACGGATGAGCAGTTTCGGAGACAGGTAAATAAGATTCAGCCAGAAGACCCAGCTCACAAGCGACTCGTCACTCGACGCTGCAAGTGAAGACAAGGAGGTAAGCGAATCCAAGAGGTCTTTCTGTGAACGATGGTACTGCCTGTAAAGACAGATTCGTGTGGACGGGTCCGCGAAGACAGACGACTTCCGGTATTTGTAGTTGCCGAGAAGCATCGCCAAACAGAGCTGGATCACGAATGAACGGAACCACGCATCTGTCTCCATCACCGGAATCATCACATTGTGCACAAGTCGTCTTGAGTTGGTGAGTGGGCGGGCTTTCCTGAATAAGTCCAATAGCGGGACCTTCTTCACGCTAGGCCCATCTTCCGGATAGAAGACCGTCTCTAAGCCTTTGATGAATGGAATTGTCTCGTCCGAGACAAGAGGGTAGAGGCCTGTTCCTCCGTTTTGCTGTCGCCATCGTCCCGCGTGATCAAACACTCTTTCAGGTGGAGCGGGAAACTCCACGAGTTTGACGGTGCCGGAAGAGTCGACCGAGACCGATGCGAGCATTCTTTTAGCCGCGGCCGCTGTGTCTCGGCACCGATATTCGGCCTCGACCCATGTATACCACAATTGGTCGAAGAGACAGAAGAGGTGATACAACAACGTGGTGTACCCAGCGGATGTTTTCCATTCAATGAGGGGGTTGTCTTTGCCCCTTTCTTCTCCTGTTTCTGTTGCTGCTGCTGCTGCTCCTCCTCCTCCTCTACCCTCCTCCAGAGAAGTGCAAAGGTCTGTCCTACAGAGGAGGTGGTTCAACAGAAGAGAAAGCGGCCAGCGGATGCTCGACTGTTCCTCGAGATCGAAGGACGCGTCTAGTATGTCTTGGCTAGTCACGTTCTCGGCGAGTTGATGGAGCAACAGAACAGCGTCTTCTGTACATCCTTTGTTTGCCCCCACTGCGGACGAGAGTCTCAGTCTTTCTGCCTTGTCCTCTTCTCGCGTTGCGGTGGTAATAGTAGTGACCTCGCGATGTAGTAACTGGACCATGTCGCGAAGGAGAAGAAGTGGGTCTGTTTTGTTGCGCTGCAGAAGAAGCGGATCGAACTGAAAGAGATTAACGAGTAGCCAGGATAGATGTCGATCATCGCTTCCTTTGTCTTGACTGAACGAGAGAAGATTCACAGGGTCCGAGTAGGCGCGTATACGGTTGTTTGCATACATATCCAATTCCCTCGGTGTGTGCCTTTGGCCGCGTCGGTTGTTACTGGGCTCAAGGATCTTTTTGGCAAAGGGTCGATTGTGACGCAATAGATTCTTGATCCGTGTCATTTCTCGATCGTGGTCGCCGCCATCTTGGTTCGAATCACCGACTTCTTTGCTGTTGTGTTGTTCGTCTCGTTGTTGTGATATAAGGCCACTCGTTTCTAGTTTAAATGGTTCGTCCTAGTCTGTATCCGGCTCGCTGATGCGTCTGTCCTCGTTGTGGTCTCGCTCTTCTCCGCGGACTCCGAGGACATCGACGACGAGGAAGAGGAAGACGAAGAAAAGCAGAGAGAAGGAGAGGGTTGAATCGACAGCGCTCGCTGGAAGACTGGGACCGGGGAATGGTAGTACATTTTGGAATGATCGACTTCGTACAGACCGTCTGTCTGACGCTTTACGAGCTTTAACCAGTCCCTCTGCAATCTTGGGAATGGATAAGCTAGTTCATTGTGGCATTGCTTGTCGTTCGTATAGACGCATTCCGGTCTGTACCCTGTCTCTGTCTCCACGAGGACGCGGAACGGCATGATTTTCGGCAACGATGCGAATCCTCTACTCAAAGAAGAAGACGGCGAAGAATAAGATCCGTCCTTCATCTCAGCGCCGTGTTTTGAGTTGTCGTTGTTTTTGCTGCTGCCGGTTGTGGTGGTGGTGGTAATGGTGGCGGGGGCGGGCGCCTCGTCGCCTATCCCTTTCAGTATCGGCGCGTTGATGATGTAGTTCGCGCAATCGTATAGAATACAGAGAATACAGGGTCTCCGTTCGAACGGTGCCGGGTCTTGGTTCATGACGAAATCTCGAAGTTCATGGGGGTACATGAAGGCCTGGAAGACGACCCCTTTCCAAGAGACGAAGGCTTCGTCGCCAGTCGCAGGAGTCCACTTCAGACCCATGCACCCGCTTCCTTTGACGTTCTTTCTTATTTGTCCACGCACGCAAGAAGGAAAGACCCGCGTTAGACCACTCTCTGCGTGCACAATTCGCGATTTGCCGCCCGCCTCGACCCAGACAGCTGCGATGTCGTCCCTAGACAGCAATGGAACCGCCATCAGCCCTCCAGTGTCAATATAATTCGACACTTGTTCGGGTGTCAGAGGCATGTCGCCCGCGGTGCGCGCATACACCATCTCCGGCATTCTCGCCAGCGCCTCCACGAGATAGGAGGGCATCTTGTACTCCAGGGATTCGTTTGCCGACTCTTCCTTCCTTGGTTTGAAAGACGAAGAAGAGAAATTGACCGTTGGATGGAGTGCTCTGCCCTTTTCTTGTCTCTTGAGCGCTTCTAATGTTCGCGATGGATCGGTCTCGAAACGTTCAAGAAGTTCGCGTACCTCTTTCGCCTGTATACCAGGCTCCGAGGCCACAGCTCGCTCTGCTACTCCTACTCCTCCCCCTCCTCCCCCTCCTCCCGCTGCTCCTTCTTGGGTCTTACTTGTAACTGGGAACGACGCAAGATGACGAATAGACGACGACGAAGAAGAAGAAGAAGACGACGAGGGAGAGGAGCGAGTAAATGAAGGGACCGAAGCTAGCAATTTCTTCGCATCTTCTTTTTGCTTTTCGTAGAATTCATCGAGATCACCAGAGATCGGAGGTTGCGAGAAGAAGCTCTCTTTCTCCTCTTCCTCCTCTATTCTACAGATTTCATCCCACTCATCCTCTTCCTCCTCTTCTTCTTGTTCGTCATCCTCCTGTTCTTCCGCTTCCGCTTCCGCTTCTTTCTTGACGGTGGCCGAACTTACTCGTCTATCTGTGTCTTGTGTTGTTTCTTCTCTTCCACCTCCTCCTCCTCCTCCATTTTCCATGGCTTTCGAGGCTGTCGGTCCATCTACTGTCTCTCGCTTGGGCCGAGGTGGCTTCGACGATCTTGGTTTTCTGTTCCGCTTCTTCACGACACGTCGTTTGCTGTGCTTCTCTGCTTCTTCTTGCTGGTCGAGATCCGATGTAGGAGAAACGCGACCGTTGCGATCATCGTGCTGCCTATTGCTTTCTCGAGCCGTCTGGATCGAAGAGGAAGAAGAAGAAAAAGAAAAAGAAGACGAAAGAGGATAAGGCGTAGAAGCCGGAAGAGATGGGAGGGACGCACAGGATCCGATTGAGTCGTGCCTTGGTGGTGCCGTGAGGGAGAAATGAGATAAAGTTGGCCGAGCAACGATGTCGTTGTCCAAGTCCATGACCGTACTCGTGTCGAATTCTCTACTCTTACAAAGTCGGAGAGCCGAAGCTTCTGGTTTGTGGTCTCGCGTCTGATGAATTATGAAACGAATAAACACAAGTCGAGTGGTGTTATCTACATCGACTAAGAGGGATCGAGACGAAAGGTCAACTAGTTGGTAGCTAGCTAGCTAGCCCAGCCACATGCAACACAAGACCCTGTTAAGAAATCCGGCGCGTCGGCCAAGCTAGGATCGGCATGATCTATTTTAAAGGCTTGGTCAATATGGTTGTTGGATTCCTCCGATCCACACCTGCTAGATTACCGCTATTGTACGTCTTCTGTTGATGACGAAGAAACCGGTACGTGCCGATGTCGGTCTTCTGCTGCACGGCCGCAGCAGCAGCAGCTGTTGCTGTCGCTGCCACATTCGAGCGACCTCTCAACGAAGACGGCGAGGGTAGTAGCGTCGATGTCGAACCTTGTCGTTGTGTTGCAAGAACTTCGTATTTCGGTATATCAATCTTCGTGTCCACTACACAGTCGCACGGATGAAGAAGATCGCAGTGACAAGACTGCCAGTTCTTGTCGTCTTCCTTTGTTAGTCTCGTGTATGCAATGGAAGGATAGAAGTTCTGAAGATACTCGAGGAAGCCATCCATAGAAACGAATGGACTTTCAGAAACGGTCCGCGACTTCTCGAGGACTTCTTCGACTATGACCGCCCTCTCTTCCTTAGATGCGTCCGACGAAGTGGCCATGAGTGGATCCCTCCACATCCAATCCACTGTTCCGCCTTTCCATTTTTCTGTATCTCTTCCTTCTTCTCCTCTGAACGAGATCGATTTCTGCAATAGAATGTCCCGCAGTGCATCGGATACAAAGACCAGATTGACAAATGCGTGTTGTTCGTTCATATATTTACATACCACATAACACGCGTCGTCTAGATGCCGGCCGTCTTCTTTTTCTTCCTTCGTTCGCTGCTTCGATATAAGTAGTCTGTGGATGCTTTCTCTGATCATGGCGATGGAGACGAACGAGTCGTCAAATACCATGCACCGCCATCCAGACGAGGCGGGGGAGGAGGAAGAAGAAGAAGAAGAAGAGACAACGTTGGTATCTTTTGATTTCCTCATCCTCTTGGTCCATTCACACGCAATCACGGAAGCGGCTTCGCATTGGAGCGTGTTGAGTAGCGCGGCGATCCCATCCTGGACATCAATGAAGCGGAAGGACGCTCTGCAGGGCGCGAGTTTTCTGATGAATAGATTCAATCGCTTCCATAGGTCGCTTGTATCGAGTTTAGGAATCGAGGAAGAGAACACCTCTTGGGCCGAGAATTTACTTTGGAATAAGGTTTTTTCGTCGTTGACTGCGCTGATCTGTACAATGCCTTCCCTGAACGCTCCTTGGAACCTGAAGCAAGGACGAGCTACATTCGCCCTGGTCCTCATGGCGTGGAGTAATTGGGCGTACTTCGCCGCTATGGGCGAGTCTCTGCAAACCGCGCGGATGTTCTGCATCTCTTCCTCCTCCTCCTTGTCTGCTCCCGTTGATCCAAGCAGACGGCGCGACAATGAGCAACGATAGACAACCAGAGCTCCATCCGGGTGCACCGTGTGATGAAACAAACAATCCAAGATACCTTCTCTTAGTCGAGGGGGGGTGATGACATGAGGCAGCTCACTGAATATGTTCGCAAAATAGACACAGAATCCTGCGACGGTCTGGAGCATGTGTGTCTCTTCTCGAGAGAGAGATCGCGGAGAAAGAAGAGGATGACAAGGCGAGGCTATGCTGTTGTAGGATGATACAGATATAGAAGACGAGGAGGTAAGGGACGAGGCTCTATTTGTGTTGCAGTTTATCGGTTCTGGTAAAGAGGCCACACAAACGGCGCGGATGATGCCAGCGAACGACAGCGGCACATGCTCGAGTATACGAAGTTTGTCGTCGGTGTAGATGGACAGTTTGTCGACGATATTGTAGCATATTTGCCAAAATAAGTGCAGTCGGATCTTAATACAGTGGAGGTATGTCCCTGTGCTCGAGTCGACGTGATGGACATAAACGAAAGGAGGGGTTGTGCGGGTCTCTTGGTCCATGTCCATCTGATCAAGTTCGGAATGGAACACCGAGTGGAATAACACGTGTCTCGAGACGTCGACAGACAGTGCTAGTTTGTTGGAGAAAGCGCTGACGAGTCGCGACACAATTCTAGGCTGGACAAGCCGTGCTTTGCGTGTGTAGCACGTCGTTGCACTTTCTGATAAGACGCAGTCTGGTTCGTACTGGACTCGTGGGTCGAATTTGACCCTCTTCCTCGTCGTGATCGCCAGCGTCGTGTGGTTTTCGGCTGTCGCGCCAGAGACAGGAGCAGCCAGCATCGACGAAGACGACGACTCTGCTGTTCTTTTTCGTTCGACTGAATGACACTCTCTCGAGTCTTACACCAGGTGCCGACCACTCCAGATCTATATTCCACTTGGGAGGACAGTGTCTAAACTAGTCGGAGTGGGCCCTCGAGAACCATCACCGTGGCTCATGGTGTCAAGGTAAGTATAAATGAGTTGCTAGACATACGTTGCTGCGTGACCTGTCAAAACACCCGTCCAAAGCGAAGAAGAGGAGGAAGAGGAGGAGGAAGAGGAAGAAGAAGGAAGGGTGTTTTGGCAGTTCACGCTTTTTGTCTGTGGGTGGATGTAATCATCTACACAGAGCCTGTTTGAAATTTGCAGGGGATATGTCTAGGTTAGACTGATAGACTTGAATGGGGCTGCGAGCATATCACTTATTCGTTCTTTGTCTCTCTCTCTCTTTCTGTGTGTGTTTCCGTGGGCCCGGATGGGGTGGGATGTGTACATTGCTCTGCTCAACAACAGGAATGCGCGGCCAAGCACCGAGTATATCTATCATCGACGAGGCCGCGTTTATTAAGGCGGACGTGGCTCAACTCGGTATATTGCCTATTGTCCTGGGACAGAACGAACGAGTCATGTTGGCCATATCAAGTCCTGGAAAAGGCGAGGATTATTATTCGGCGCTGTTTGCACTACAGGATGAACACGGAGAGTCTCTGTTCCAAAAACGGCAGATCGCACTGGTGTGCGACGATTGCGCGCTTACGGACGCTCCTGAGAAATGCAAACACAACTTTTACTTGTTGCCAAGCTGGAAGTCTGAATCTGCGCATCGCACACTACAAGCCTTGCTTTCTAAAACGGCGTTCCAGGCAGAAGGACAAGGAGTCATCGGCGACGCGCGCACTCCTGTTTTCAAGCAGGCCGCTCTTCAGGAATTGTTCTGCGCTCCTCGGAGAGAGCTTCAGGCATGTGGATTGGTATTCATGGCAGTGGACCCGAGCGGAGGAGGAATGGGAATACGCGCGGCGTGTTGCGCAATTGTCTCGTTCGTGATCACGACGATCGGGCAGATTGTGGTATGTTTTCACTTTCCCCTTCTTCTTTCTCTCCCCCGTCCGCTTTTTCCTCCTTTCTCTCCGTCTTCTTCTTTGATTCTGCGCCAGCGAGGCGACGGGTACATCTACTGTTGGAGATGATATCATCTTTGTTGTCTACTCCGAACGGCGAGAAGAGCCAGTGGTGGACCCCGGTGGTGTACAATGTCCTCATCGAACAGATAAATGTAAATAACGTTCGTCCGTCTTCGGCGGTGAAATGCGGCTCTCTCCTGACCGAATGGCTGACCTCCAGCTCGGTCGAGTAAAGAGAATTCCCACCAAGAAACGCGACGTGGTTTGCATCCAATTGACTCATGAAGAAATCGAATTGACTGACATTTCCTGCCTCAACGTGACTCTTGCGGATCTTGTTGTATATTGGACCAGACAACAACATCTCAGCCAAAACCACGTAGAGAAACTCGATCTCACCCATCTCGACCGAAGGCTCCACCAATGGATTCCGGGTGTAGGATGCACAGTGGTTCAGAGGCGTGCTTGATACATACTCGTTGTACCACCGGATGAATTTGCGTTTGTTGTTGAATGCATGTCGATCTCCCTCGATCACGCTGTCCAGAAAACCTCTTTTGCATCCTTTCGTTTCGGCGGAAACAGAAACAGCAGCATATGCCGCCGCCGCAGCGGACTTGTTGTTATGATTCATACTATTGCTTCCTCTGTCGTTTGTGTTGTTCTCGTTCATTTCTTTTTGTTTCTTTACTCGACTTGTCGACGTGATCTTCTCTTGCAGGTTGTTGGAATGGACAACCGCATTACGAAAAGTGATTCGTGCTCTCTATTTCTTCTGCTTCTCTCTAGCTCTTTCCGTGTTTTCCATAACACTCAGACGGTTTCATAGAGTCTTAACTAGTTGGACTCTCTCCCGTCCCTCTCCTTTTGCCGTAGATGAAGAAGAAGTGAACGCATTGATGCGAGGACATGTCCAGTGCCTGCGAAAAGATCCACGGTTCAAAAATTCGTTCTTGGTCTCGATTGTCGAGGCGAACTCTCAGTGGGTCCAGGCATCATACATCAACCGAATCATCGCGGAGGAAAACAAAGCCACAGGAGACGCGCCATTCCACCCCATGTCGATGCCGAACAACGAAGGGCAGAACAGGACCGGCGTGACCACAATCCGAAAAAAAGACTATGGGTTCAATTCCGAGCCGCTTGTTCGGCAGAAGTTGGTCCTGTTTGCTAGGGGGTTGGTGGGAACCGACCCGGTGGCGCACATGGACATATTCCTGCAACAGATGAAGAACATGGAGTACCTCTCCACCGAAGTCAAGAATCCTGGATTCGACACTCCTCGCACCACGATGTCAGGCAAACGCAACGGCCAGAACGACGACATGGCGATGGCGTTCTTGATGGGAATCAGTTACAGTGGCAGTATCATGGAGGATCCGGCATTCATCAACCAGTGCAAGAAACACGGAAAAACTAGAAGACACCCGGCTGTAAACGCATGAACGAGGCGTCCTTTGCTTCTGTGTGTTGTAAATACCAGTGTACGAGTGAGAATAAATAGAGCATCTGCTCCTGACCAAGTAAAGCACATACAGAACCCAAGCACTGTTTCGTGTCTATTCCTACGCAAATGGAAGAGAAAAGAAGAATGACCAGTCTCGAAGGAAAAAGGCGCCGTTGTCAAACACGCGCTGCCGCCAAGACAAAAACAAGCAAGCGTGAATCAACCAGTTCATTCTCAAACGGAAGACTCTCAAAGCAGTCGACTCATCGTAGTATCAATAGACGCGTTGTCAGCTTATAGACACGGAAGAGAAATTCTTTCTGGGATTTATTGTTTTCTTTCTAGTAAAGGAGGTCTGCTTAGTCTAACTTTCGACAATTCATTCATTGATATCAAAGTCGTACGAGAGACTGTTTATGTCAACACTGGTTAGACAAAATGCATCGACCTTCATCTTATATATATAGCCAGTACATCGAACGCTATCTATGGAGCCTTGTGTTCTAAAGGTATTTGTCAAGCTAGTGCCGCGGACTTCGCCTTCCTTTCATCTGCTTGCTACGTTTCTTTTTCTTCTTGCTCTGCTCTTCCTCTTCCTCTTCCTCTTCGTCGTCCTCTGCGTCGTTCTTTCTTTTCTTGGCGGCGAGCCTGGTGATTTTCCGAAGGTGGTCGAAGTTGTTCGTCCTCAAGAAACTCATCATGTTTCTAGTGCTGTGTTTGCCACTCTTGCTGGTTCCAGTATAGCCCACCAGCTTAGTCAGGTCAACTCGAGGCAGTAACTCGCAACGGGCTATCCTCGGCATTTCAATCAATTTCGACAAAGTCATCTTGATCTCCGGGAGATATCCGTCGCCGTACCCGAATAGGTCGAGGCAATAAAGTCCGTCGATGCTGCATAAGATATCGTTCCACCCCATGATCTTGGCATCTATACGCGCGACCTCAGCGTTGTGCGTGGCTGTCTTTTCTAGTACGACGACTTTCATACGCTCGGCAAGCTCGAGATTCTTCAGTATCTGGCCCTTCAAAGATCTCGTTTTCTTCGTCTGTTCTTCCTCTTCTTTAGGATTATTATTTTGCAGAATAGGCGTCTCGTGTAGCCTGGCCTCGTTCGTCTTCTTCTCCTTCTCTTCCTTATCCTCCTGCTCGTTCATGTTTTCCTTCTTCGCTCCATCCTCCGCCGCCGCATTCCGGCGACGAAGAGCAGTCAAGGACGAACGCAAATCTCCGGGCAAGACATATTCACCAGCCAGTGATCGTTGGAGCTGTCGTTCTTTCTCGGTTGGAGTATCTGTCGAGTACCCAATCTGTACATTGGTAATACAAGAGATGTGTCTCGAGGCTGAAGCAATGTCGCCGAGAGTGTGGTTCGGATTGGCTGCTGATCCCGCCTGCATATTTGCAGCAATTTTGGTTTATGAGCGGCGATTGTTTGTGGTTGTGGGAATAAACAGACGCGTTGCAACCAGTTTGCAGACAGGACAGAAAAACAAACCACCGTGGATCTACTAGTTTCATCCACGTCATCCACAAAGCCGACGTGGCAAATATCTTCACTTGTAGATAACTTTTTCCGCGTCCCAGCGTGGACAGGCAATGTCACTAGACTCTAGAATCATTGCCTATGGCATAATTGAAACTGAAATGGATTCTACAAAAAAATGTTGGATTTGTGACATAATAACGGACTAAGGGCAGTCTTCGTGACTCGGATGCATGCATGCAGATACGCGAGATAACCCCCTAGCCGCCAGGTTAGCAGCGCTCTCCTCGGATTCTGCGCGCCAGCTGAATATCTTTTGGCTGCACCGTCACGCGCTTGGCATGGAGCGCGCATAGATTGGTGTCTTGGAAGAGTTCCACAAGATACACCTCGCTCGCCTCCTGGAGCGCAAGGATGGCGCTGCCTTGGAAACGCACATCTGCCTTGAATCCGGCTGCGATCTCTCTCACGAGGCGCTGGAACGGCAACTTCTTGATCAGCATGTCGGTGGATTTCTGGTACTGGCGAATCTCGCGCAGCGCGACTGTTCCTGGACGATAGCGGTGTGGCTTCTTGATTCCGCCTGTCGTCGGAGTGTACTTGCGCACTTTCCCAGAGACGGTCGCGACCTTGACTGCTCCAAGGGATTTGGGGTGTTTGCCGCCTACGAGTCGTCCGCTCACGATTCGGCGCGCGCTTTGCTTGGTTCTGGCCATTGGGGGAATCGTTTGAAATAATAATAATAAAGCGAGATGAATGAATGAGTGAATGTAGACGCAAGTGGATTTAAATCTCAACCAGCAAACGCGTGGACGAAAAGAGCCCGAGTCACTTGACCGCAGTCGCGACTAGTTGCGCAAATGGTCAGTCAGATCTATCGTCGTGGGTATATACAAGGATAGAGCGTGCAGATTCAAGTACATAAAGCCAAACATAGAAATGATAGCAACACAGCGCGACGACGAGGATATGCCCGATACACCCCTATTCAAAATCCACATCGCGGGTGTATTTATATTGGCGCAAAGCAGTCTAGCTCTTGAGTATTGGGCATCCTCTGTTGGAGTAGAGGTGGCATGGGCTGACGTATTCTGCATCTTTGTGCCGTTGCTTCTGACAACGATGTTGGTCTGGATCTTCTCGTTCTTGCGCACTGGAGTCCACACTGTCGCAGGATTCGTGGATTTTCTGCGGAGACCAAGAAGACCGTCGGAACCACGACATAGCGTCCTCTGGATCGCACCGTTCGTCGCCTTCCTCTTCTTCTTCTCGCTAGGAACTGCGGTTTGCTACAAAACACTCGTGCGTTTGTGTGGAATCACAGATCCATATCTGATCGTACCTGTAACAGTGGGGGCGGTGGCGGTTGGTGTGTTCATTGTTTTCAGTTGGTTCGAAAGTTACCAGAGAGATGCACGGACTGATGCGATGATCGCGCAGATACGAGAAAGCGAGAGGATGCGAAATCTGGCAGCTCCAGTGCCTTCTACGTTTGTGATACGCGTCAGGCTTCCTGTCCTCCGAATCGACGAGGAAAGAGCGACAGAGGCGAAAGAAGGACGCGTGCAACAGATAGACATAAACAAGAACCCACCCTTCCGCTCGTTGTGTGCAGCGTGTCGTGTCTCGCGCGTAGACACGGTATTTGTTGACTGTGGACATGCGTCTATGTGTGTCGTGTGTTCTCACAAACACGTGGAAGCCAAACTGCTTTTAAAAGTTGCACCCAAGTGCCCAATTTGCCGATGTCCTGTTACCCGCATCATCCGCGTCTATGATTCTGGTGTCCCAGAAACATGCTGTCTGGCACTACAACCCTGTTCTGATGCTACTACCATTGCGCAAAACCCTGGCTTAATCTAGAGCTGTGGAAATAGAGAGAAAGAGAGAAAGAAAGACGTCATTTCGGCTTTGGAGCTTTAATAAACTGACCAAGCTAATAAATCGCTTGTGTTGGAATGAAATATCGCCTCTAGCGTGTTTTTCTACTAGATGCTAGATAGACAGAGTCTGGGCTACTGGATCCAGTGCCCATCTAAATAAGGGTGATGCTGCCGCCGTTGCGGTCCTTTGTCGCGCGCTGTCGTCAGAAGAGGAGGAAGGTGACGGAGAATGAGGGGATGAAGATTGCATTTGGGTTTCTCCTCCTACTCCTCCGTCGTAGTCCTCGCCGCTGAGATTGGATAGAGAAGGAAGATAAAGAGGAGGAGGAGAGGGAGGAAAGCCTGAGTCTTGAGAGGCATCTAGAGCCGGTACAGCGGAATGGGCAAATGGAGAAGACGGTACCGACAATGCACAGGACCTGGGAGGAGATAGAGGAGTGGCGTCAGGTGTACCGATTGGACCCACGAGACTTCCTGGATCGCAGGCCTCTGTTGCTTCTACAGACGCGCATTGTCCCGCGTTGTCCTTCTCGCCCTTCTCCCCTCCGCCATTGTCCTGTTGTTGTGCGTGTTTTACGGAATGCGGGAACGACCGTTCGATCGTAGTCTCGGCAGTAGCAGGAAAAGATGCCTTGCCCTGCAGCAAAACCTCGATGCGACACTCTCTGCATTTGCGCCGGTTGTGTATCCAAGCAAAAACATCAGGCCTGGCCTTGACCATTTCTATTTGGTCGATCCATTCTGTTGGGACTTGTCTCCAGTCGTCCTCCGACAGAGGTCGCACACACTCTCGATTGAAACGAGCTGTCTCAATACACACTGCGCCTCTGTATTCCCTGAACCAGCATACTTCCAGCGACGACTTCTCTGATGGCATGATGTTGTTCCTTGATGCAGGGATGAAGGCGAAAGCCCGTATCTGGCCATGTTTCTTGTCCCAGAACTCCACAAGCTCGTATGGCGTGTATGTATAATCAAGAGGTCCGTGATCGAAACGAAGTAGTAGACGACTGCACCGATCTCGCACCTTCATCAACGCACTTGTCACTCGAGCCGCCTCGCAAGGTTCTTCTGCCTTGCTGCGTTCCAGTGCTTCGTACTCCTCTATAGCTGTTTTCAGTGATGCCATGTTTTTGATTTGCGTCTCTTGTTCAGAGGTGCTCATCACCAGCATGCGGTCTCGGTAGACAAGTTCGTGCACTTCTACTCGATCGCATCGGACGACAGAAGGCTCCGATTGAGAAGAGGAGACAGGAAGAGGAACAGCACAAGAACTGGGCGACCCTGTTTGTGGCTGGGTCTTTGGTGTCGTTTCTTGCTGTTGCATCGTAGCCGACCGGGTGAAATGAATGAATGAATGAATACTTAAAAATAAATAAACAGCCAAACAAACAAACAAAGAATGACGGTAAGTCAAACCAGTTGCGGCAGGGCGCACAGCAACAGAAACCTCCAAATCCACGAAACTAGTCACATTGTTGGCACCCTCCGCTTTGTTCTGAACCACCGCGCGGTTTCAAGATCAAAGGAATCCGTTTAAATAACAAACAAGAAATTTTGGTTTTGGGCCCGTTGACGGCCCAGTCTGAGATGGAGAAGGCCTTTTATACTATGATACATAGTACTTGGGCCCTTAAGCAAGGCCTCTATTGCTCTCCCCTAGGCGTGTTCATTAACACGAATGGGGTGGATAATAGGTCTTCTCTATCTTACCTTTCTACTTCTATTTCCTTTTTCCCTGGTCGATTCGGTATTTGACCGAGTAGCAGGACAGACTGTTTGTACATTTACGGAAAGAATAATGACTAGCTCTGTACATGCACGTACTCCGGGCTCTGGGTCTATATCTAGTCCATGGCGATTCTCGCCGCCCGAAGACATGCGCTGTCTATCGCAGTGTGTACTGTATCCGCAAAATCCTTGCGTGTTGTCTTCTTGCGGCCAGAAGAAGAGGAGGAAGAGGACGAAAGAGCAGACAGTCCGGTTTTCAGCCACCACGCTTTCCCGCAAAGAGACAAATGACTCAGATCCGTGGTCTTGGTCTTGCTCGTGCCGGACCCCTTCTTCTCTTCTTCCTTGTCTTTCTGGTTTTTGGTGTTTCTCCACGCCGCGACGGAAACGAGCGCGGCTGTTTCATCCCATGCTACGCGCACCAGCCCTGTTTTGATGGTTTCGATTTGCGAAGCGGTCGCATCCATTGGGAATGGCGTGACCACTGTCTCCATCTCACGGAAACGACTTTTGATGGCGTCGCATATGATCTGACTGCTGCTGACAGCAGAGCGAACCCAGTCGAGACAACGCGTGATATCTCTCTCTGACACGACTTCGATGATGTATGGGTTGCCTTCTCGCATCCCGCGGCTCATGCCGTCGATTTTGCTTCTGTGAGACGCAATGACAATCAGCCTGAGTGTCGACAGAAGTATTCCTGTCAACGCGTCGACTTCTTTCGGCGACGTTGCTGCCTTCAACTTGCGCAACGAGAAAAACCTTTCACTGGACTGCTGCTGCCCGAGTGTGCCGGCGATTCGACCTGTCTTCTCTGCTGCTGCTGCTTCCTGGTCGCTGAATTGGGCGAGAATCAAGACGACTGATTGCATGCTTTCTTGAATTTTCGTCGAGAAAGTATCGACCTCTTTCTCCAGCTTCTGTTGTCCCTCTCTTGTCCGCGCAAAGATGCGATGGACACACAACTTGGAGAAGATGGTGGCGATGTACAACAAGAGAACTTTGCAGTATACGATGTTGACCACCACGTCTCGACACACCCTCTGGAACAACCGGAACGTATCCTCCTCTTCTTGTTGTCCTTCCTTTCCCTGTAGATCGCTCTTTGGCGCGATCAGCGAGGTTTTGTATACGCGGTTGTCGTATAAAGGGTCATCTTTCTCTCGTTGTCGTGTACCCTCGTATTCGTCGTCGTCGTCCGACCCAGGACTATCCTCTGTGCGTCCACGTGCGTGCGACGACGACTTGGCTGGTTGATGAATAGAAGAAGCAGAGGAGCCTGAGATCTGCTGGGGTCTCTGCTTCTTCGCTTCCGCCTGCTTCATTTCCTCTTCTCTCCTTCGGCGCAGAGTGGCAACAAATTCTTCTCCCATCACATCAAATCGCTTCTCTGCTCGAAGAGCAGTCTCGGGGAAATGATTGAAGTACTGGGATAAAGGATGGTTGCGTACGCAGACTGGGTGAACCTCTTTCATAAATTCCAGACATGTGTAGATGAGAGCCGGGGAGTCCTTCATAGTTGCAGCCGTCTGATCCTTCCACATTTTGAAGTTTCTGCCGAAAGGAAACCAGGGAGTCTTGATGGCGCTGATATAGAGACAGAGGTCTCTGTAGATCATGTCGCGAGTTGTGTACGTCAGACCCTTCCACTGGTCTTCTCCTGTCACAGGATGCAGCAGCCACTGCATGACATATGGCCGTCCTTTCGATGTGGCCGGTAGAAGCATATTGTCTGAGCGACGAGCGCGCATATGGTTCTTCATGTCGCTCATTACGTCGAGAACATAGTCGATATGTATAGGATCGATCCCTTTGTAGACATCCGCCATGTCTCGGGGCGTCTGCCGAAGGTTGGTCAATGCCCGTTCGGTGGTCAGGTACAACCTGACTCTTTCGTGTGATATCTGTTCGGTTGTCTCTTTCTTCTTCTTCTCTTCATCTAGGCCTGGCTCGGGTCGGATCTCGGTCGTGGCGGTGGTGATGACAGCAGGGGATGCCTTCTTTTTTCCCTCCTCCTTTTCTGCGGGGTCCGCGCGTCTCCAAGAAAAGGAAGACATGGCTGGAGACGACGACGCCTTCCATTCGGCTGTCTTCTTGGCGGCAAAGGAAGGATCGACGAAGCGGATATCTCTTCCAACGAACGACCCTTCCGTCTTCTTATTGGTGCCCTCTTTGCCTTTGTCGTTATTCACCTTTGCCGCTCGTATCTTCATTTGCTTCTCCGTGGCTGCGGCACACGCCCGGATTTCTGCATCGCTGAGCGCCGTCTTCGCCTCAATGGATGCACGCATGTGAGCCATCTTTCTGCACATCGACCGAGGATTCGTCAGGACCTCCCAGGGCAGCATGGTATCAATGACTTCTGAGAAGGTGTGTGGTTTGATGTGCAGGACTTTGGCCACCAACAGCGGCATCTTGCGGAAATATTCTTCGATGGTGTAAGAACCAAGGATAGAACAATCTCTTTCATCTTGCACTGCTTCAGAGCAAATCACCGCCTTTCTGTTTTTCTCTACATCTCCTGCTGATGGGACTGATTTATCTCGCAACATGTGCGAGAGGCGCAGCAAGGGCTCAAGCGACCCCAGTTCCGCGTTCAACGTACTGAGTCCTTCACTCCCATCTGCTCTTCTTCTGGTTGCTTCCTCTGCTTTATCCAACGCATCCACTCCGGTAAGAGGAACAGGCCTGGTGGTCGTCCGATATGGGTGGCGGAGGAACTTCAAACATGAAATCGCCCAGAGATCGGGTAATATCTTCTCGAGGTTCTGCCACATCTTCTCCGGGATTTCTTCCAGTAGCGTGCTCTTCAAAACCCTCCATCTGGAAGGCTTTCTGCTTCTCATCAATTGGCAGCGCGGCCGTTGGGTCTGAGTCTGAGACTGAGACTGAGACTGTGGGACGTCTCCTCCTTCTCCTCCTTTCCCTCCACTTCCCCTTTCGCCGCCAATGGCAAAACGAGGAGCGAACAACAGAACAGGACGAGAGGTCGAAGAGGTCATGGATGGGATGGGATGGATGGATGGATGGATAGCGGGAGGCTTTTTGAGAAATGTGTATATATTTATATTGGAATGAATTCTCTTTGTGAGTGGCACTGAAAGGAACTGGTCCGAACAGTCGTTCGAAATAACTGGTTCGATTTAACAACAGAGTCTTGTGGTCTGTCTGTCGTATACACCAAACTAGCCCACGCAGATTTGACTGGTATAACCTTTTTACTCGGTCAAGAACAGAGGAAAGGGAGAAGCAAACTCTCTCTCTCTATCTATCTAATCTATCTAGCCAAGCAACACAACGCTATAATTTCCTCCGTTCTTGGTGGCCTCCCAGTTGTCCTCGGTTAGAGGGATGCGCGTGGTCGGACACGAAGGCGCTTGGCGCTGACGGATCTGTTGTTGGAAGTGGCGCAGTAACATGAACTTGTTGTAACCAGTACGCGCTGCCGCCCCACGGTACGCGAACACGACCATGTTCTTTGCTGTGTTGTCTCGAGTGGGACAGTAATCCTGAGAACAAGAAGCACACGCGTGATCGCCCTTCTTGTCCTCGGTGTTTCCCAGTGGTATCAGACTCAATGGCTCGTCCCCTTCGTAGTTGTCGCACGGCGGCCACGGCTCACCGCGATTGAATGCTTTGAGTGGGAGGTCCATGACGTGCTTGTAATTCATCGGAGATAGGGCAATCAACCAGTGAACCTTGGAATCTGTTTCCACGGTGTCGTAGAGTTGAATGTCAAGGGTCTTATTCCCCAGGATCAGAATCGACGCGTTGAGTGGGTACAGAGCCCGACCACTGGCGCTCACGCGGTTGACGACTTCGCCCCATTTCGTGCCTTTCGGCACAGTCAAATCGATACTCTCGCCACCCAGACTGAGGAACAAGACGACAACGGAAGGGTTCTTCTTCTGTTCCGCTTCATACCATTCCTCGACGTCGACGACAAGCCGCGCCGTGGATTGTCTCTTGCCCTTTTCTTCTTCTTTCTTTTGCACGGCTGCCATCTTCTTCTGACCGATCCAGGTGCATGTATATGTATAATATATATACAAATACCATCTGCCACAGCAGTCAACATTTCTATGATTTGACTTACTTTGTTTTTGCCTTGTTCCTTACTTTAAGGGATGTGGATTTGTTTCTTGAATTTATGACCGAAATCGCGACACAGAGAGGAGAGAGAGAGAGATTTAAATCTCTCTTCTAAAAGAGTCTGAGCAACTAGTCGCGACTCGCACTGTTTAGAAATTTGGTTTGATTGGACGAATATAAAAGAAATGCTAGAGACGGGGGAGGAGACATCATCAATAGGGGGGAGGTGGGGGCGAATTTTTGTAGGGTCTGAGATGAAGACGCAGCCGTGCATTGAAATTGACGGGCGAGGACGCTCTATGGAGCCGTTGGACTTGCCCCCCACTTCGCAAATCAGAGAACGCGAGTTCTTCGTAGGTGAGGTGCGGGTACAGAAGCACGACTGCTGTGTTCAGGTTCAACACGTTGTTGCGATATCGTATGGTCTTGGCCAAGGAGTGGAAGTGGCTGATGACGTCTTTCCGGCGCAATTTGAGATAATCCTTGCCATGTATTCGTTCTATTCTTTTCTCCACTGCCTTGTTTAACCTGTCTTTTTCGATGGGCGTGCTTTCGGCCGAGACGATGATCTCCACTGCCGGCGTCTTGCCCTCAAGAGCAGCGGCCTGCTTCTTCTTTGTCCTTATCTCTTCCATCTGTTCTATCTTCATGTTCTCTCTAATATTCAAAGAAATAATGTCCCGGTGGAAATCAAGAACTGTCCAGACACCCGGGCTAGCCAGAGGGTCGTGCTCTTTGTCTGGGAGCGGAAAATAGAGGAAGAGTGTGGAAGGGTCTTCTGTCTTCGTCCCGCCCCTTTGGGCTTTCTTCTCCTCTTTTTTTTTCTTCGTCTTCTTCTTCTTCTCCTTCTCCTCCGACATCTCAGTTTCTTTGTCTTTTGATGCCGGCTGAGGGGTCGGTGTAACCGCGAGTAGGGCAGTAGGTATAGGAGTTGAGACAACGACAGTCCCAGAAAGCTCCTCCTCCCCCTCCTCTTCTTCTTCTTTATCTTTGTCTGCTCCACTTTCTCGTTCCACTGGTGCATATGGCCCCGTCCGCCTTTTCCTGTGGATGTAGTCCTCTTCAAGGATGATCTGCAGTTCCATTTCTGGATCAATGGTGCCATGTGTCTTCAAGATGGTGAGCCATTTGTCGTTTGCCTCTGCACTGGCCTTTGTCGTGCTGCAGAAAAACATGGTCTCGTTCTTATCCATGTCTAGTTTCTGTTGACAGTTTCCTCCATAAAAAAGATGACCGAAATTCCTGAGTCTTGTCATGAAGGTCTTTATCTTGCGCTGTCTTTCTTCTGATGACGATGATGATGCAGATGCCGACAGCGCTGAGAAGAGCTCATCTGGTCGCAGCGTGCGTTTCCCTTCCTGTTTATTCTTGTCTTTGGCGGCCAAGGAGGCATCTGGCATACAAGGCGAGTTCCTTGGGTTTAGCCACATCTGGTAAACAGACGCATCAGGGGCGAAATTGAAGTCATAGCGGAACTTGTCCCATCCCGTGGAAGAAGAAGAAGCCTTATTTTTGGCCTTCGTGTACAGACTGCTGGTTAGTCTTTCTCCTCTCGATCTGAATAAGGTGTGACGAGCTTCCAATGCTTTGTCTTCTGCCGCACTCTGTGTCGGATCTTCGCCGGTGATAGTGTACTCCTCGGACGGAAGTTCATCCAGAGCTTTATGTGCAAGGGACGCCAGGACCATGTTGACGTTGCAATCCAGGCCGTGTGCCTCGATCGCGAGGATTTCCACGTGGTCCATCACTGCTGTATAGTAGGTGTATTTGTTACTGTACGGCTTCCTTTTTGATTTCTTTCCTGCCCGCCTCAATTCAGCTTTCAGAAGCTCCGACAAGACTTGTTCTCCGACTGGTAATCTTATTGGATTGGCTGGACCGAACGGTTTCGACGGATCGAGACAGAGACTTCTTAAATCCTCGAGGCATTTGCAGCTGAAGCCTACATTTGCCTCGGCTTTCATGACTTCTCTGTCGCTGTACTCCAGTACGGCGTTCGGGATCTGGGACTCGGTGATCTTCAATGTCTGGGCCTTCAGGCTATCGGCGAATGATTTCGCCGACACAGAAGAAGAAGAAGCGGAAGGATCGGAGACTACCGTCGCGAACAAAGTCTGGTGCGACGCAGTGAACTCGCGAATGCTCTTGTATCGGCTGTACCCAGGATCAAAATCTCCTTCCAATTGTACCCCTTGATTGTTCTTTTCGTGGTCGATTGCCATCACAGAGCCGATTCCACTCATTTGCCTTTTTCCTCCTCCTCCTCCTCCATTCTCGTTGTCAGTAACTGCCGGCGACGACGGGCCGCAATGAGTCATTTCTTTTTTCTTTCAGTGCGACGGCGCGTAGCAGATGATTATTCGAATGGGTCTGCGAGTTCGTCTCTTATACGAAATTATAAACGTCCCGAATTTGTTCTTGTCTCTTTCTTTCTTTCTTTCTTCCTCGTGAAACAGTACTACAAGAGATCTAGCAGATTCTAATAGGCGTCCTCCACTTCAATAGCGAGTCAATGTACTCCTTCTTGTTTCTTCTGACTTCTGGCTCGTTGCGCTGGTGCGCAGGCAGAATGGTCTTCAGATAGGCCACGACAAGATCATGGAACATTTCCTTCAGACACGCGACTGCGGAGTTGGATCGCTCCTTCTCGGTCTGGGTTGCAGATGGAGCCATGCTGCTACCTGACGCCTGGTTTTGTTTCACAGGGAGAAGAAAAATCAACTGTTGCAACGTAATGTGTTCGAGACGAGGCTCCTTGTGGATTTCCAGGAACTGCGATTTGATGGCTTTGTAAATGACAGGATGGATGTAGAATGCAAGAGCCGTTTCAAAGTTTGTGTAAAGATCCAAGTGGGTGGGGACCAGCCAGTCCCCGCCTTCGACTCGCATGAAACGAGGCTGTGTGTAGACAGCAAGTCTTCTGTCCAGACGATAGCGGCCCATCTCCAGACGCACACAAGAAGCCACGCTCTCGGAAAAGAGGCGAAGGCTTATCTCGACTTGATTGTACTGCTCTGGTGCCTTTTGTATGTACTGAGAGTCTGTCACAGATGACAGCTTGGACAATGATTCTGCGGTCGCGCTTGCGCTCGCGCTTGCTCTGTGGCCGCTCGTTCTGCTCCTCGTGCTCGCTAGAACGCGAGATTCTTCTTTTCCAGTGGCGAGGTCGTCGTCCTTTGTCATCCCTTTTCTCTGATTCGATGCAATGGACCTCGCCACGGCCTCGTCTTCTTTGTTCTTGTGTCTTACTGCGTCCATGGCGAACACAAACGCAGAAACCATCTTGCTGAAATTCACATCCTGTGTCGGATACTCTTCTTCTCCCTTCTGTCCTATCCCGCCTTGGCTCTTTCCTCCTCCACCTCCGCTTCTCTCCGTCTGTTCAAGCGGAGGAACAGGCGTGGTTGGGGGTTTTATAACAGGAGAAGAAGAAGAACTCATTGCGTCTTCTGGCTAATCGACAGTCGAATGGGATTTGTTCGTCTGAGAGGCAGAAGTCCTAGAAGGTAGGCAAACGAAATGATGGCAGGAAACTGGCGCAAAGCAGCAGTTGCAGATGGATGGATTCTTCGTACAAACAAGGCGAGCTCGTCGATGCCAAATTCTGTCCTTCTCGCGTCTTTTGTGTAAAGCTGGGCGAGATGAAACCCGCAAATACGATCTAGTTCGTGGAGAGACGCAGTGGTCCTAGATACAGGAAATAGGAAACGTCTTAATGATGCGATGAGAGGCAGTGATGCGTCTGTTTCGATCTTGGCGTTCTTGTTGTTTAGTCTTTGTTTATTTTCTTCGTCTTTCTTTGGGGGGTTCTTGTTTTTCGTGGCTTGCATACACCGACGACGAAAAAAAAGCTACCCGGTTGGCAAATGTGCCTGAATGCACCCAGACTTCATAAAGACTAAGGGCTTTACATCGACGAAAGACGACGATCTATTTATCTTTGTCCTCTTCTTCTTCTTTTATTTTACAAATAGAGCGAGTCTGCTAATCTAATTGAGGGACATCAAGGCCAGTAGACGTCCATATTCTCCCCGCTTCTCGCAGGGCTGGTGGCGATGCACTTGGCCTCTTTATGTAAGGCGTGCGCGGCTTCGAGACCTTGTTCGAAGGCGAATCTGATCATCCCACACAAGGCAGTCGAAATCAGAACGCCTTGGGCTGCGCATTTCTTGACTCGTTCGGCGTCTGCCGCTGTGTCGAGATTCAGGATCTGGTCGTCGTCGCAGTAATACAGAGCGAACTGTGCCATCATATCCGCAAACTCCTTCGACATCCCCAAGTGCGCAGCCCGTCCATCTTCGCCTCCGATAATATTAATGGTTGCAAAGTTCTCTGTTTTCTTTTCAGGGGCTTCGCCAGCAGACGACGACGAAGAAGAAGATGCGGCGCTTGGTCCCTCGTCTTTCTCGTGTTTATTCTCTTTTTCGTTCACTTTCCCTATTCCCGATCCAGCGACGCGCTCGATCACCCGAAGCATGTTCTGCATGGGTCGTCTCTTTTCCCAGTGTTTCCAGTCCAGTTCTACTTCCTTCTCCTGCTCCTTTTCGGAGCTTCGCACGTCTGAGATGGCTGATGCCCACGAGTCAACGCGTCCTGGAGCACGGGCGTGCTTCACTTCTTTGACGACTTGTTTGAACCATGCTCCGCCCCGTTTTCTGAACAGGATCCTCTTGAGCATCTCCGGTCGCACTTCGTATGGCTGCGCACCGAATTTCTTGGAAGGCTTCGTCCCCTCGCTGCTGGCCGCAGTGACTCTTTCGATCTTCTTCTGGTACCTCCTCATTCTCCCGGTCGTCTCGTCGCATCGCGATTTCTCTTGGGTGAGTGCCACGGCTGCGTCCTGGACCCTGAACCCGAGCAATGTACCTGGTCGGTAGTCAACAGGGCTGGAATTGTAGGTGGTGAAGAGACCGTGTATTCCACACGCCCTGCTCTGCTTTCTTAGCATGCGCGATTCCTTCGTGCTGAAGAAGTCGTCCGCCGCAATCCCGATCGGGCTGTACTCTTCGATCGCTTGTCGGTCGGTTTTGCCGTTGAACCACCCGATCACCTCAAGCAACCCTCCAATCATCTTCTCTTGGGTGTCGCTGCGAAGCAGCAATCGATTGTCCTGTTTGTTTGAGATGAAGAGCACGCTTCCAAGAGGAACCGTCATGTCTCCGTCTAATGGAGGAGGCAACTTCTCTGCATCTTCTGTCATTTCATACTCGTCATCGATGTACTCGAGCCGGGCCAGTTCGGCCTGGATGTTGATGTTGTTGAGACTCAATGTTCCTCCATCTTCTCGATTATAGCCCTGTGCGGGCGGCAGCACATGTCGGTGGGCAGTCGACATTTCTTCAATAGCGCGTGGGTCTCTGTCTTGTAATATTTTGCAGATTGTTATCGAAATGGTCTGGACAGCTGTCTCTTAAACGAAATTCGTTTTATTGCCAGAAAGTAAAGTCCAGTGGACTTGGGATAGACTATCCGAGCACAACACTAGTTTCGGTCTTTGTGACTGGCTTTCCATTCAATCAATTCGTCGTCTGTCACCGAGTCGAAGAACCGCTTCTTGGCGCAGGGACAACGAGATGTGGAAGGTCCTCTGCATTTCGGACAAACCTCACAGGTAGACATGTTGAACTTCTTCTTATCTTCTTCCCACATTTCCGCCAGGATTAGCTGTCGCTCGCGACCCAAGCAAGAAGGAGAAGGAGAAGGAGAAGGATCAGAGGATCTGTCTTTCCTTTTTTGCCGTTTGTTGGTCTCTTTCTCCTTCTTCTTCTCCTTCTTCTCCTCCTTCTTCTCCTGATTCTTCTCCTTCTTCTCCTCCTCGTTGCTTCCAGTTGCTACATTCCGCAACTGCTCGAAGACTCTCTTACAAGAATTGCAGAAGGCGGCATTTGTCCAATGGCGCTCTAAGATGTGATCGTCGCAAAAGTAGGAGGAGCAATTGTCACAGACGCCTCGTGTTAGCTGTGGGCATTTGAACTCGAAACACAACCCAATCTTCCGTGGTTCATCAAACTTGCGATCCAATTGGGAGACATCGTCTCCATGGAATATAAGCTCTTCGGTCTTCCTTGGGGCAAGACGGTCTATCCACATCTCCCGCGGCCACGTTCTGTTATCTTGTTTCTTTTCGAGGCATTCATTCATGAGTAGTGCCAAGTGCACTCGCGCGCAACCCAGTCCATCCTCGTTGTCTTCGAAGTAAAACGACTTGGATGCGGTTCTGACGCGGAGTATTGTGACGTTCATTGCTTGCTTGCTATGTTCCATGGTGTTTGGAGGGTTTCTATTTGGAGAAATGATTGTATTTGTTTTCTAGGTATCTCCAACGTGATCTGTTTCGAACTAGATGTAACTCAAACGGTCTTTATTGTATGCGAGCTAGTTCGAATCTTAGCGCAACAGAAACGAGTCTGGCTAGATGTTGAGCATATGTTTCGGCAGGAAGAAAAATTTGGTTCTGGGCTGCAAATGGATGTTCTTCTCCAGGCTGGCCAGGTCCAGCTGCGAGAAGCCCTTTGCTCTCCAATGCTTCTTTTCCATCGCCTCTTGTGTCATTTGCACCGTGTTGGAGCTCTGGCTGTCCGCGTTGTCCACCATGCCGATACAGATAGGGTACCCTGGTCTAGGTTTAGCGGTCTCGCGCCCTTGGTCGATTTCTCTGACCACGGGTCTTTGGAACTGGACCAGTTCCTCATCATATTCTTCCATCTCGGGCTGCAGAAGGTTTCCGTCCTCGTCTTTGTCTTTGGATGGATATCGTTGCCGCAATGACCGCGTGTACTGCGGCGAGACGTCGTCGGAGGTGAGATTTAGCATGGAATAGAACGGCACTAGCTGCCACGCGTATTTGCCATAGTAGCGATCCTTATTAGAGGTCGCGGTGGCGACCACTTTCTCTTCTTTCGTCTCGGTCTTGGATTGCACCCCTTCCTTCATTTCTTTTTCTCTTTGACTCGCAGCCAGTACACGGAGTTCGTCGAGTTTAAGGTTCAAACGTTCTATCTCTTTTGCGGCGTGTTTCTCGTCCACGGCTTTTCTTTGCTTCTCGATTTGTTGCTCGACAATCCGCGCTTCGTTCTCGGTGGCAGCAGCAGCACTCGCACCTCCAATCGACATGGATGGAAGCGACTCCATGACAGGGAATAACGAAGAAGAAGAGCGAGAAGACGCAGCCGCGCGTGCACCGGCTCCGCTTTTTTTCTTTGGCCTTGCCCCGCTGACCCGTGAAGGACCAGAGGAGGAAGAGGAAGAGAGAGGCTCTATCCTTGCGCCCTCTGCGATAACCAGGCCTTCACCGGTCTCGAGGTCCTTGTCCTTGTTGTCGATCATGCTCTTTGTCGGCACGTCCCAGGGAGTGCCGCGTCTCGTCGTTTCTTCTTCGTCTTCTCTGCCTCCCAGAATTCCTCGGCTGCTCATAGATCTTTGGTATCGTTCTACATCGACCTGGTAGGTATCGACACACTTCCACGTGAGGACAAGATAGGCTTTCGCCCCTGATTTGTACGAGACATCCATAAAGGGTGCGTGGTTTGGCGCGGTTTCCCACTCTCCGCAAATCTTGAGTTCCATCATGCGACTGGAATCCGGCACTCCGTCTACTTTGGCGCCGTATTTCTCGTCGAAAGGGACATCGGAGCTCCCGAGAAGACCCGCAAAGGCCCACTTACGGAAGAAGCAGTCCACGGTCTTCATCGACTCGTACGTTTCCGGGCGACAACTCATGTCCATCAGTTTGAGATTGACGACTTGCCAAACACAAAGAGTCTCGCCAAGAGGCCTCTCGATGTATTCTCCGTCCTCCTCTCCGTACTCGCGCTGCAAAAAGTGCACGTCGCCTAGTATCATGTGCGAATTGAGGTTTCCCTGAGAATCGAGGACAGTGACGTTGACTTTCATGGTCGTTGTGAAGTTGGCCCCTGCATCCGCAGTGAGCTCGGATCCATCCGCCATCTCGCTGATCCGCTGACTCCCGAAATATCCCATTGGAGTAGAATAGGATCGACGCTGGCTCATGTCTGTCTCGCCTCGTCCGAACGGCGAGAAGTTCTGGGATCTAGGGACCACTGCACTGGGCAGGCTGCGCGCATTTGATGCAGGGAAACTTGATTCGGCGGCCATCACGTCTTCGCTGTACAGCTCTTCTTTTTCTTCCTTGCGAGGATCGTGTTTGCGTCTCTTCGGCTCTGTCGCGGTCGCCGACGCTCTTCTGTCTCTTTCTCTTTCTCTGTCTCTGTCTCCAGTAGAGTCCTCGCTCTCCATGTATGAGTCGCGGCTCGGACTCGCAGGAGAGACAGAAGACGAGGAAGAAGGAGAGAATCTTGCGCTAAGGCTCGGCGAGGAGCCTTGTTCTTCCTTTTCAGCTTCTTCGGGTTGTCGAGTACGCACGCGCGATCTTGACATGTCTGGTAACTCGGTATGTAACCCTTTTTGATCTTAGTGCTTATATATATACTGACGAAACTAGCGACGAAGCGCGCGATTCATACCGCGCCGTCTTTAATTGCGTCTTTTTCTCTCCCACTCCTCCTACTCCTCTGGCGTTGACGCTGCAAACGTTACATCTCTTCTATCGGTTAAAGACTCTTTCTTTCGAACTAGCTCGAACCGACTACTCTACACACGCACACACACAACCAAAAAATTCAGATCTATAATTTCAAGAAGCAGAAGAAGAACAACAACGAATCGTATTCTCTCGTGCGCAACAGAAATGGCGGCACTGCAACTTGCATCTAACGACATTACACAGGAGGAGGAGAAGAAGAAGAAGCAAATAAACCACTCCGGCAAGACCGATGAGCAGATCAAGAAGTTGCTCGACCAGCTTCCTGCAAAGGACAGGGTGTGTATCCGCTTCTCTTTATTTGTCCCAAGAGAGCGCGTCTCTCCATCCTGAAGTAGTGTGTGTCTATGTAGAAATGTGCAGAGGCCTGGCTGTTTCTGAGACATATACCCGAGGCATGGTGCGGTCGTGTACTGACTCATACCCTAGCGCCGGGGATATGGCACGACGACGCCAAAGCAACGGGAAAAGAGGAAGAGATCAGAGCGACAGAGAATAATACAGACACCGAAGCTGAGGAAGACACCGAGGAAGAAGAAGACGGAGAGGAACGCGGAGATATATACCTTGAATTGGGCAGAAGATTCCCGATGCCATTCGATGAGTTGACAAAGATGATGATCAGCGAGTCGGACGAGAAGACAACGTCGTCCGAAGCTGCCACGGATGCTGACCAGAGAAGTAGCGACCGAGCGCCGCAGAGTGCAAGCGCCTGTCTGTACGACCAAGTCACGATACGCGAAATCAGGATTGTAGAGCAACATCGCAACAAGGGGCTATTGAATGGACTTATCTGGTATCTTCTGTTCGTGGAAGGCGTCGAAGCAGTCCAGCTCGAAGCTGTCGAGTCGCCAATTCTTGGGCCTTTGCTAATCTCGAGTTTTTTGTGGGCGCGCGCATTCCATCACCTAGACGACCCGACTCCCTGGATAGGATGCAATTTCGTGACTCATCGTTCGTTTCACGAACCTAGTCAGATCCACATGTTTGGTTCCTATTAAAACCGCACTGGGTTTTCTTCTGAGCTTCCTACCAGTTTAGAATGAAACTAGTTAGAGCGACTTGTTCTCTGTCGCTACAAAAAACTCGCGTTTTGTATTATTATCGTTGTTATAAATTCAAACATATTCCGTCGAATTACAAATTCATTTGATATGGCAGCCATCGAACGCCCAACGACAAGAACCGTGTCTCGCCGGCGAGAAGAATACAAAAAGGAGGAAGAGGGAGAGAGCAAAGACGATCGACCCGCGAAGAAGCAGCGTGCCGATACAGAGGAGAGTAAGACTAACGACGCGGTGCAAGGCGATCCACACCCGGATGATCCGACTGACGCAGAAGACCAGTACAAGCTGGCAGTTTGTTACTTAACAGGAAGTGGAGGGAAGCAGAAGGACGAAAAGCGGGCCCTTGGATTGTTCAGGACAGCAGCGGCGCTAGGTCACGGCGAAGCCAATGAACGGATGGGACGTATCTACCAAGACGGAGAATTTGGCGTCGAGAAGAGTATGGAAGTAGCAGTATCTTACTACAGAGCAGGGGCTGTGACGGGACACCGCGGCGCCGAGAACGCGCTAGGATACATGTATGACCACGGCCGCGGGGTCTCCCAAGACAAGAAGTTGGCGAATGAATGGTACGAGAAAGCCGCCGTGAAAGGCCACATCAACGCGATGTACAACCTTGCTGTTTCCTATCAGCAGGGGTCTGGCACAGAAAGGGACGACTTGAAGGCGATTTGGTGGTACACCGAAGCGGCCAAACTCGGCGATGTCGATGCGGCTTTAGCCCTGGGATACATCTACAAAGACGAGAAGAAGGGACTGATGTGGTATTTATTGGCATCGGCCAGCGGCAATCCAAAGGCTGCGTACAACCTTGGTATTATCTACGAGAAGGGAAATGGAGCAGTGCAGAAAGACGAGAAGCGAGCTCTGTCGTACTTCCAACTCGCTGCCGCAAAAGGTCACGCACCAGCCATGCACGCCGTGGCCGTTGCCTGTGAATATGGATATGGCACACAGAAGGACCAGAAAGAAGCATTCAGATGGTATACCAAAGCAGCTGAAGCGGGACACGCACCGGCGCGATACGAGCTTGGCCAATGTTTCCGGTTAGGAATTGGGACTGAAACGGACGACAAATCCGCCTTTCTCTGGTACGAGCAAGCCGCGCTACAGGATCTTGCTACTGCTCAGTACCTCACGGGTTGTTGGCTTAAAGAAGGCCGAGGAGTACGAAAGGACGAGGGTATGGGCGACTATTGGCTTCTTCTCGCCGCGAATCAAGGCCACATAGGGGCGCGACGTGTTCTAGAAGAACAAGACGACAACAAGGACGAGGAGTCAGCAGATTCACCTGCATCGTTGTCGAGCAGTCTCTCTGTGAAGAAATTGAGCAACCCTGGGAAGATCAAAGAGCCCGAATCCACTGCCGACGAGAAAGTTCAGTGTGTGATCTGCATGGTCAACAAACGCAATGTCGTGACGCCTGCCTGTGGCCATCTGTGTATGTGCGTGACATGCGCTGTCCACGAGTCGCTCCAAAAATGTCCACTGTGTAAAAAACAGCTTGGAGAAATGCTTGTCGTAGCGGGTTAGCGCACAATCTTTGTTTAGGCCTTTAGTCTGGCGATGATGTTTAACTCATAAATTCTGTGTTCGGTTTTTGGACTTCGTCTGCCCTGGCTCTGACTAGACTGATTCCACTAGAAATCTAGATTCTATGCACAAGTAGGAGGGACCGGTAAGCAAATTTTTGGGCTCATTTCCGTGGAGCATTCGATTTTTCTTCTTCTCTTCGCGAGTGGTTTACGAAGGCATTAATTCGCGCAACTGCTTCATCACAGACAGGTATTGTTTCGCGCCTGCAAGTTGGATGCCGGTCGTCCCGTCTGCGTACAACGAGACCACTCCAGAGGTCTCGAGTATGATCAGTTGTTCTCTCAGTCCCATTTCCATTCGCTTCACAAGATTCGCAGGGGAAGGATCTGTCTCTAGATAGTGATCAACAAGACTCGCGTCGTGCCAGACAAACCGACTCGAGTCTCCGATATCTTCGTCTTTGAACTCGTGGGCGAATATCTTTTTCGTCTCTCTACAGAGATCATCCATCTTGCTGTGTCCGAAATGAGTACGAAAGAACGCATCCACGTTCTTCCATCCCTCTGCTACCGGTACCTTGCACCGCGGACACCATTTCTCTGCCTCGGTGCAATTCTCGTACTGTTTTCGATACGAAGCAAGCTCTTTTAGGAGGGGGTGGTTGACCACGACAGGCTCGAGGGGAGGGATCGTAATCTCTCCGTCTTCTCCTCCTTCTCCTCCTCCTCCTCCTCCTTTCTTCTCTCCGCCTCCTCCTCCTCCTCCTCTGACTCCAGATGCTGGGGCAGGGTCTGCGGTCGACGCCGATGCAGGAAGCCTCTTATTCTCTCTGTTATTGTTGTTGTTTTCAAGGCGCCGTTTCCCGTTCCTCTCTTCCTCTTTTTTCCTGTCCATTGCTGCTGTTGTTGCTGCTATTCCCGTTTGTGCAGAAGACGAAGGAAGCCCATCCGCTTCATCCTGGAAATCCGGGAATTTCTCTGTGTCTGTGAGCCACTCCGCGCCAATATAAATATCCTTCTCAGGCTGCTTCTGGTGTTCTTGGGTGTCGTCCGTGCTGTGTCTTTGTACAAAGGGATCTGTAGGAGTGGGTACAGGAATGGAGGAGAGGGCCCGAGGACTCTTGGCTTTTTTGGATGCGTGGTCCATATCATCTAATTCCACTGGATCTGGATCTGGATCTGTGTCTGTATCGCTATTGCTGCTGCTGTCTGAATGCTGTTTTCTTTTTCTCCTTGGGGTTCTTTCTCCTCCTGCGAAGAGCAATTCTTCCTTCTTCTGAAGCAGATCCACTGCGGCGGGAATGGCTGTCATAGGCTGATGCGCAGCTTTTCCGGTATGAAACTAAACCAAACAAACAAACACAACAACGCGCGGAGACTGTCTATATAGTATGCCCCGTCTATCCATGTATCCATCCATCCATCTCATCCGAGGCGCCAAACGAAGGAGGTCTTATCGACTCAAAGAAGAAGACGAAGAAGAAGAAGTGCACGCGAAAATATCCTTGATGCTTTCCCGCGTCTCGAGTGCCGATTTGAACTCGCTCGTAACGAAATAAAGCCATTTGCAGATAGCATCCTTGTAGGATGCGCACAGGTACCACGCGCGTTTATGGAATACCCACGGACAACCTTTCATATAGATGATTTTGGGTCGTTGTCGAGTATGTGTGATTTCCGAATGATATTCCGTGTCGAGAAGCAGTCGCGTCGGCAGCGACATCAGCGAATCAAAAGTGCGATAGTAGACAACTTTGAAGTCGACATTGGTTTTCTCTTGGAATAGATCGAAGAAGCTTTCTCGGGTATAGAGGTCAAAATGAAGCGATGAAGTGTCTGCCAGATACCACTCTTTGGCCGCTCGCGCGGCTGCAAGTGCCTTTGCCTTGGCCACAGAGGAGGAAGAGGAAGAGGATTTCGTCTCGGAGTCTGGGGGCTCTTCTTCTCCTTCGAGGCCAAGCGACGTGAGGCGGTCGATTTCCTTCTGTTGGACGTGGAGCTCTTTCAGTGTCCATTTCAAGATCGCTTCGGGTCGATCGTTTTCGTACTCTCGACCACGGCATTGGGTGTAGTAAAGAGCCGCACCTGGTGGCATCTGTGCTTCGTGGTGACATGCGCGCACCCGCGAACCGAAATCCTGCATCCGTTTATAACGCAGTCTGTCTTGCAGCCAGGCATCCATCTTTTTGGCTATGACTGTCAAATCTTTCTGCGCGTCCTTGTTGTCTTGCAATTCCTTCGTCTTGTCTGGGTATCGATGGTAGAGATGCGACAACAGATACACCGCATAGAAATAGCGGCTGCACAACGAAATCAGATCTTGGCGCTGTAGATGTCTTAATATCTGTTCCTTGTGCGTCATGCGTATGGTCTCGTCGTAGCCAGCCTCTTTGGCGTTGGTCAATTCGGGAGCCAACGATCCACAATGCACTTCCAGGTCCTTGTTTTCGGTCGTCCAGTGTTTGATCCATCTCGCAAATGGCGTCGTCTTGGGTGCCTTTTCTTCTTCTTCTTCTTGTTTCGACTCAAAGGGCTCTGTCCCGTGCTGTTCTTCGTCTTGATCTAGTTCCAGAACGGGGCGCTGATTCCAAGAAACCAACAGCATCCGAATCTTGGCATGAGCCTCGCTGATGCGCTGGCCGAGTACAGTCTGCGCCTCTTTCGTGCTCTTCGATGCATCCGTCGCCAACGACGATGAAGAGGAGGAGGAGGAGGACGACGAAGAAGGCGCGATTGTCAATTCGGGATGATTCTTCTGCACCTCTTCTCTGAACTTGGCCGAGGTCTTAGAATCGATTTCAAGTAAACGCGCTCGGAACAACCAAATGTGTTCAGTGACCGACACACCCGCCACGACACGGTTCGTTTTCAAGCAGCCGCCAAACAATAACCACGTCTTCAAATTCTCTTCCAGTCGTTTAGCACAATCGACTTTCTTGCGTCGCGGTATGAAGGGAAACACGTCTCGGTACAGACGCGATATTTCCGACAGGTACGAGAGACATTCTTTCTCCATCCGTTTCTTTCTGCAAAGAAAGGAAGAAGCAGCAGCAGCAGATCTGTTTGGATTTAGAAGTCTTGGTCAATTCTATGTCCATTGCTATTGTGTAAAATTTATCAGATCCGGTGCAGTCCAGAGCAATATAACAGACACTGGTACTGAGTAGCTGACTAGTCAAACTCCGAAGTCGGTAGGTGGGTGGACTGATTTCAGTTGTCGCGCCGCGCCGCGTCGTTAGACTTGAAAAGTGACCATAAGCATCTTTGCCGAGCACATGACGTAATGAGAATGAATGTGCAAGTAGGTGTGCTGTAGATAGTACAATGCAGCGGCTTTCTCGGCGGGACAACCAGTGTCATCACACACCCGATGAAACACGAGCGTGAAATGCGTGGCGTCTTTTAGCCTTGCTTTCGCGAAGACGACATGGAGTTGTTTCAGAAGAACATCGACCCAGTCGAACATGACTTTTGTATCAAATGCTGTACGAGATCCTCCCTTTTCCTCGTTCGTCTGCTTCTTCTCGGCTGCGACTCGGTCCCATCTGGTCTTGAGATTGGCCCAGTCGTTTTTTTCGAGGATTGTGTAATTCATCCAGACGAATTCGTGTGTGATGCGCCCACACAACAGACCCGTGTTTTTGAATGCAGGAGGTTCTCCCTCTTCGCTGATTCGGCTGCTTATCTTGCCGAAAACAGCGACCTCGTCAGTGACGCGAAGATCTTTCCATTCCTTCGCTTCAGCTTCTGCGGCCCGGCTCATCAGCTCAAGAGCCCCGTGCTGACTGGAAAGAATTCCTCCACCGTTCGCGTAAAGAATGCTTTCAGTGACGGAAAGACCAGTTCCGGTTCCTTTGAATTCATACCCAGAATCAGTCGTTACAATCGGCGTTGAAGAAGAAGAAGAGGAAGAGGAAGATGAGGTTGTTACAGTGATTACAATAGGCGTTGGAGCAGAAGACGACGAAGACGAGGAACACGAGGATGCCGTAGAGACCGCGGCCATGCACCGAAGCTTTGTTTGGCAAAGGATTTATGAAAATAATGCGGCTAAAATAATAATAATAACACAAAGAGTCTCCGTTGCTATTTCTGGCATCCGCTGAACACACTACGCGTGACTTGGATTGGTTTGACTAGTTCAGTACAGTGCGGCGCAGTTTTGTGAAATCGAGCGAATGTTTACCATTTGCGCTCCCTTGCCAGAGGAACTGTCTCAAGAGTACCGGTCAGGACTGTCTCCCTCGGGTTGTTCTTTTTCTCTTCTCGTTTCGTTTTACGCGCTGCATCTCGGGCTTTCTTCTTCGCGATCCATGCTTCTGTTCTTACCTTCTTCTTCTTCTGTTCTTTCGCGGAGCTGCTGTCATTGAATCCAAGCTCCGTGGCTCTTTCTTGCGGATTCATGCACGCAATTTTGAACCCCTCGTCTGAGATCGGCTCTTTCTCGTGCTGAGACACAAACGCAGTCTTGTATGTGCCGTCTGCCTTGCCCCAATAAAGAAGCGCGGTATCTCGTCCAGAATAGACGGCCATGTGTTTCTTCAGATGCTGCCATAAAGGAGAGAAGCCTGTTTTCTTCTGGTGGTGTAGAATCACAAACACGCTGGTCTTGTGTGTTCCGGTCGCCACTGTCCCGTCTGCATTTTTCAAGATCGCTGACTTCTTCCCTCTTCCTCCTCTTCGCAACGCAACTCTGTGTTGTACAGTCAGTACGGCGATATCCTCTTTTCTTTGAGTGTTGTTCCGACACGCGAACAATGCCCCGAACAGCTCCGCGATGCGTCCGTTGCGGTACCCGTAGTGATGGTATTCTTCGTATGATTTTCCTTCTCCTCCTCCTCCTCCTTCTTTTCGCTGGGCTTTTGGGACGTCGTGGCTGGGCATCGTCGTTCCGATAATACAGCTGCGGTTTTTGGAATCAACGGCGTTTCCTTCTCCGGTTCCAAATGCATGCCTGTCGCACAAACACGCCATCTTCTTGAATTTGCTCCATTCCTCCCCAAAGTACTTATGGTCGGTATTCATCAGATAGTCAAAGACCAGCCGCGGTTGGGCTTTCACTTGCGCGAGAACAGTCGAGGCGAATCCTTCCCGTGATTGCATGCTCGCGATGTAAAGATGCTCAGCGTTGAATTCTATATCCGATGGTGATGCTCTTGTCTGTTTCATCTTATTCTCAGAGAAAACCTCCTCCTTTCGATTGATGTGTCTTCTGGTCAGAAGCGTGACGACCCTGGTCTCTAAAGACTGAGGCAGGTCCACCGCGACCGCGACTACGCAGCGGAAGAACTGAGCCAAGGCACGCGTCGAGCTGAAGAAGTAGTCATTGAGCGCGAACACGCAGGCATTGGAGGAGTAGCTGTTCTTCAACTCTTCGATGCTCTTCTTCTCGGATCCAGCAACATGCGAGAAACGGGCCCTGAGCAGCTCGTTGCGCACGGAAGCTGGCACACCTCGTTTTTTTGGGCTCTTTTCCTTCTGTTTCTGGAGGATCGCGTATTGCTTCTCCAAGGACGAATCGTCGCTGTTCAATGCATCCAGCAGACGTGCGTGGCGCATGGCAGTCCCCCATGGCAAGATCCTCAATACCGAGTCCTGGAATAGCGCGGCCTCTTCCTCTGTCATGTCGTCGAAGTCCTCGATTTGGGTCTTGCCTCGCATCTTCGCTGGTAATTTCTTGAGGTATTCTACCACCAGGTAACGCAAGGCCGCTGGAGTAGCCATCGGGTGCGCGTCTTTGCTCTTCATGAAGGCGTCGAATGCTTTCTTGTCCTCGGTCTTCTTCGACGACATCTCTTGCCGCAACAGGATGTCACGGGCAGGACGAACGGTCCCGATGCCGAACCTCCCACCCGCGTCGATGGCGACTCCGATGTCTTCCTTCTTCTTCGTCTTCTCTTCCTTTTCGGAGCGGGTCTTTTCTTTCTTTTCTTGGCGCTCCGTCTTCGCTCCCTTCCCCTCGTTGCCGACAATCCTTCCTGTATAACATATCACAGCTTCTGCTACGACTTCTTGCCCTGTGGCGCTTTTTTCTTCCTCCTTTTCCTTTTCCTTCTTCTTCTTCTTTCCAGGAGACGAAGGCGGCTCCTCTACAAACTCTGCTTCGAGACTACTCATTCACACGTGTCGTTTTATTATTCGTGGGGAGAGATTTCTCTGTTGACAGCAAAACCAACGAGTCTCTACCCACAAATAAGTCTGGTTTTATTATTATGTTACTGTGTGTACAAAAATAAGACAGAAGTCTGATCTAGATTGGCTACGCCTGTGTAGAGAATCGCTAGCGTCGCCTCAGTTCCGGGCCCACCAGTGATATTCTTAAATATATCCTTCTCCTACTCGACTGTCGTTACTTCCGGCGTGAATCGAATAAGCACTTGGAAAAACTCCCGAGGATAACAAAGGCGAGGAGGAGGAGGCAGAGGATTGCGATCTGTTGCTACTACTTCTACTACTGGAGGCCGGTGGCAACCATGGCTGTTGTTTTGTCTCTTCCTCTTCTGTTGTCTTGACCTGGTATTTGCGTTCTTTCTCTTCCATCTTGTTCTCCTGTTTTGCACCAAGAGACCATTTCTTGGAAGGGAAGAAGATTTTGTATTCGCCTTCTGTGCGAGGTCTGAGCAAGGGCCTGACTTCGGCAAGCGACCTCTTTTCTTCGTCGGTACCTGCTGCATCTACAGCTTCAACGGCTTCGTGGTATAATCTTGCTTCGCGTTCTGCCATCATTCTTTCTCTGTACATCCCATCTTCTGCGAACTGTCTTTTCCCCTCGTAATATGCATTCTCAACATCATTGTCATCGTTGATGGGAAAGCCTTCGGCTGCGAGGCGAAATTGCCGACTGGGATTGCTAGGGCTATCCTTTCTCTCGACTGCGTTTCTGATGAAAAACAACGGTCTGTTGTATGATCCTTTAGTGAAGAAATTGGACGCGTAATATCCGAGCAACTCTCGCCGCATCTGTAGAATGCCCTCATTGTTGACGACATTGTCGTACTGTGGGTTGTCCTGGATAGGACGAGAGTTTTCCGACAAGAGTTCATCGATGAACTTTCTTTGGGCGTCTGGGTTTGCCTCTTCTTCTCGCTCGTATGCTCCTATGTGCGTCTTCTTCTCTTCACGGGTTGATTTCTCATCCTTCGATTCGATCGAAGAAGATTTGGAGGTCTGGGATTTTGGGTGAGACGTGCCATAAATCATTGACTTGTCCGTGACGACCATAACGTGTAAGAGAGTTCCGAATATACGACAGACGATCTCTTGATTCGGCCTACGCGCGCCTCCTGTCCACAAATAATCTGTTTCGTCTGTTTCTTTCGCGCTGGATGCGTCCACTGGACCTCTCACAAAATGACGCATGAAAGAGAGCCATCCTAACAACTGCCGGTCGCCCTTCTTCCAGTGTATTTTGGCGGATGGGTTTTTACCCTTTTGCTCTGTATCGTCTTTGAGCTGATGCTCTCTGACCAATGGAAGAAGGCATATATCAGATTGTGTTCCGCTCAGCACCGCTTCTTTTCCTTGATCTGTGTACCAGGTGCGAATCAACTCGAGTTTGGCCTCGACCTTCTTTTGTGTATCGATGTCTAGGTTCCTATTTCGGTACCACTGCATGTGAAAAGGCCATTTCACGACGAATGAAATCACGGAGCGCGCCGTGGGGCGACTCAATGTCCTCACCTGTTCACACAGGTGATGCATTTCTCGCCACCGATCATCGTCAATTGCGTCCCAGTCCAAATGATAGTGAACTTGATTGTAAAGCCCTTGCTGGATATCGGTTGTCAGATGTTCAGAAGGAGCATTGTATCGATATTCGACTCTTCTCGCAATTTCAGCTATAGTAGGCGAGGCGCACAGGATCCTCAAACAGGCGATTCTCCTCTTTATGAGTATTTCTTCGTCCCATTCGTCTATTTTGGCAGGCGCTGGATTCTGCAGGACCACAGTAATCTTTCCGTCTTGGTTCTCGTTCAGGAAGCCCGCGGTCGATATACAATCCATTGGATGAACTTCCAAAACGCGCCTGCTCTTTCCATAAAAGCAGTTATCCAGGTCTCGGGCGATTTCCAGTGCATTGATGTAGGACAACTTCAGTAGGTACTTTTTTGATATCGCGAGAACCCATTGATCCTCTTCGCCGCTTCTCTTCTTCTTCTTTACTGCGACGGTCAAAGGAGAGAGTACAATCGATTGGTCATACAGTCTACCATAAACGATGTCTTGCCATGCTCTGTGGGGTATTCCATGCTCCTTGAACGCCTTTTGTCTTGTAAATACAAAAGGCATACGCCTTGGAAGCTCCCCACTCAATTCGTCCTTGATCGTCTTCTGTGACACCTCCCACTGAGCAGTATTTTCCATCTCGCGGGACCTTTCCAGAGATACGGACCCGATCAGCTTCAGAGCATCATGGGCAGTCATGCCTTTGTTTTTAATGGCATCTTCGAAGATGTACGCGTCGCCTGGTTCTGTTTCTTCCCGTAGACGCCTGGCTTCCTGTAACTCCGAAAAGCCCCTTGCGCCTTCTTTCGCCACTGGAGGATCGCGAAACACCTTGGTAGTCATCTCTCTTGATATAGGGATGAGCTTCGATCTCCATGGATTGTAGATAGTAGTTGTATTTGCCTCGTTGTCTGGATCGTCGCTGTGGTCCAGAAATCGTTCGATTAGCCATAGATCATTCGCCCCGCCGCCGCACGCAGGTCGAAATACCAGATATAAGCCCCGCAGCTCCCCGTAGTCCTTAACTATAATACTAACACACTGTGCGTACAAATTGATGAATCCCAGCGGCATCCGTAGTTTGTCGTAATGAAACTTATTTGCTTCGGTGGGTGTTTTCTCCTTCGTCTTGCTCGAGGGATGACGAGGGAACTCGTTGAAGTCAATCGACAAGAGGACTGCGACGAAGACATCGAAAAGGCCACCCATGAAACGCGGAAAATTGAAGAAGCAGATATGCATGTCGAGTAGAGAGAGCCTCTCGGTGCGCAACGCGTACGCGAAAAACCCAACTAACGTTTTTCTGAGTGCAGCCGTTGACAACTGCGTCTTCCACTCCAGCATCGGAAAGTGGAATCGCACGGACGCGTCGAGCGATGGATCTATCGTTGCACGAGCGAGGTCGCGGATGTCGTCTTTCTTCGGGTTCTGGATTTCTACTTGATTGGGGCCAAGCCCGGGAAACCTGGCACGACTGGTCCAGTAACATTCCGCGAAGCCCGTCAAATCGTTTCCCACGGACACTCGTTCTATGAAGAGTTTTCCGTCATAAGCATCCGGCCGTCTATACATCACCAGGTTATCGGAGAAGACGCGACGGCAATCCTCGAAGATTCTCCATTGTGTCCAGACAGAGGTGATCGATCTTTCGGCTCCTGGCTCGAGCGTCTTCTCGAGTTCGTCCAGACGGGTCTTTAGTTTTTCCAGGTCGTCCTTGTCCCGCACGAGATCCGACGTGACTCGGAGTTTCTTGAATCTGTCCAAGTGACCGCCTTCCTTGATGTCGTCGGCGCCGACAGTGCGTTCCACGAAACCTCTGTACCCTGCACCGCATATCCCTTTTGCATGAAGGTACTTCTTCTGCTTCTCTGTGAACTTCCTGTGTCCGTGCTTCTGTGTATGACGCGACGACGACGATGAAGAAGAAGAGGAGGCTGGATGCCGAGTATGAGAGACGCCGCCAATGGGCTGGGCTTTGCCGTCCTTGACGACGAACGAGGATGCCAAAAGAGTCTGGAATCCCTTTTGTCTCTTCTTCTTGTTGCGCGTGGCGTCGAGTGCAGAATCGGCAACAGCAGACAGGAGGCTGTATGCATCGGGGAGTTGAGACATGATATTTGGATAGACTGGCTTCTTTCTTGGTACTGGTTTTATTTCCTTTCGAAGTTGTGGATTCGTTTCTTTCTTTTTTGTTTTGGTTTAGTGTGTATGTGTGCGCGCACCAGTTAGACACAGTGCTACTGACTCACTCGCTAGGAACGAAGCAGTTGGACTGGTTGATATGATTTTTGATGCGAGCGTGGCCGTGGGACCGCGTTTCTTATGTTTCGAATTAGTATATGTTTTGCATATTCGCTCATATAGCACGAGTTCGTTTTTGTTCTACAATCTGTGTCTGTCTGTCTATCCAGAGAAGGGACAAAGGCTGATTCGCTCGTTCATGGACAGGACAGAACTGTCTGCTTCGTCGATCTATTTCCATCCTTTGAGAGACCATCTTGCTCAATCCATAGAAAAGGAGATCAGTTCCTCTCGATTCCAAGACGCGCTCGACGTCGCTGCGATCGACCAACTCGTCGAGCTTTGTGTGGCCGTGACGGCCATCGCCAAACCGCGAATCGAGGCATCAATCGCAAAACGCGGATCCGAAGAGATCAAAACACTGTTCGTAGATGGAGCGACAAGACTTGGCGTTTCAAGACTCTGTTCGTTGATGGGAATCGAATTCGATCCATCCACGTCGGCAATTGAATCGGTCTTATCCAGGCTGCTAAAACTGCGTCTCGAGCTCTCTCGCCTTTCAACGGAAGGAGTGACTGCACTCGACGCGCTGTCTTCTGAATGGCGGCGGTACCGGAACTTCTGTTCGTCGATGTTGAGAATCGATCGTCATCGAGAACTAGAATTCGGAGGGTTTTCTCCCTCTCGTTTCATGGACCTATGTGTTACATTCGACAATCTTTTCTCGAACCATATGTGGCTTTGTATTCCTCTGGACGCGCGGCGCCGTGTCTCCTTTCCTATGCTTCTGAAGACGGGTCAAGCCGTGTACAAGCACCACCTCGCATCAAGAACCGGCGAAATGGAAGAAGAAGGAGGAGGAGGAGGAGATATCATAGTCGAAGAGGCGTACGGAGAACCGGGATGCAGTGCCAAGATGGACGTCGAAGACGACGCCAAGAGACAGGCCATCTGCAATCTCAATCCGCGCTTATGTGTGTCTTTCTTCGGCAAAGCCTGCGGAGCAGTCGTGGCAAAGACTGTGGTGGCATCGTTGTACCGTCTTGCCATCACACAGACGGAAGAGGCAAACTGGGAATGGATCGAATTGGAAGAAGAGATCAACAAAGAAAAAGAAGCTCTCATCGCTCTCGACGATTGCTGGAAATGGAGTCCGCCCACGAGTCTCGCGAGTACAGCCGACGGATGTAGGATAGATGAGAAAAAACTCCTGGAGAATTTGAAATCTGCGACCATTGACATCGAGGCGGTACACCGCAAACACCAACCGACAGAAGAAGCGACGCGACTCGCGACTCTTCAGTCCCTGGAGAAAAACCACAAAGATGCGCGCATCGACGGGAAGAAAACAACAGAAAGCAAAGATTATCATCGAAAAGTCGCGATCGCGTGTTTCGTGGCCAGTGTCAAACGACTGGACGCGAAACTGCAGTCTCTAGACAGACCTTTCGAAAAATGGATGCTTCTCGCCGGCAAGAAAGATTGTCGAGAGGTACAGAAGACGTTGCTGACTCTTCAGGATCGAAGAGACAACATGCTCCAAGCGCTCAGAGAGGCGCGAGTCAAGGCCCTCGACCAGTTGCGTGGATTTTCCGAGAAGGAATCGACGACGTACATCGAAGAGAAACGAGGCGCTGTCTACAGACCTGTTTTGTGGGCACGTGCATTGGCCCTTTACCAACGCGAGAGGAGAATTCCTGTTTCTCTCCCCTCGCCATTAGACGTCGCGTCCTCCGCCTCTTCTCGGTCACCTTCTTCCGCGCGCTCGCTTTCAACGGAAAGTGAACGGAAGGTATTCAGCAGAAGAGGAGGAGCAATAGAGACAGGGGAGCTCACAATTGAGCTCCCACCAGGCCCAGAAGACGCACGGTTACAGGATGAATGGAAAGAAATCCAGAGACGCGAGGAGGAAGAGATTAAGGCGCTCGACGGTAGTCGGTCGTTGAAACAGAGCCTCCGTACACACACTCTATTCGAAGAAATTCTAACCGAGGTGCGAAAATGTAAGAGCAACAACAAACACGAAAAGGACCCAGTGCCGTCTTTTCGGGCGCGTGTGGAGACAACCGAGAAAGAAATCAAAGAGATAGAAGAGCAAGTCAAGAACGAGAAATTCTGTTGGAAGGCAGCGGAGAAAGAGTCTGAGTCCTACAAGAGACCTCCAGGATCCAGTGAAGAAGAATCATGTCGCACTACATTCCATTGTTTCTTCGACTCGCTTCGAACCAAATGGCTCATCCCGATGCTGTCGAGACTTAGGACGAGGATATCCGACATTCGAACTTCGTCTATCCGCGCGCACCTCACCGAGCTGGCGGACAACGTTGCTACTCTATGCGAAGAAGTCATACGCACCGGCGACTTGGCCAGCGCGATTCGGTTTCTTGGCTCTGTCTGCGAAACCCATTTCTGGCATACGCGCATGAACCGCATGCCTTCTTCTTCTAGCCGCCCATGACGAGAATCGCACCCGTTCCTCCTCTGTCAACTTGGTTTTTCATTGACTAGTGCTTTGTTTTGTTTTAATCGAATAAAAGAAATGTACTAGTCATTCCATCGCAAACGTAAACTGGAATCTGCTGCACTGTGTAAGAAACAGAAGCAAGTTCCTGTTTCGTTCTCCTCTTCTTTGTATTCTCTATCGCCGCGTTGAGTTTTCGCACTAGTCGCGACTGATGCTCAGAATCCGCGTTCACTGCTTCGATGGATGAATAGACCGGTCGAGTCGTTCTGCGTGCCAGAATCTGTTGAAGCCTGTCTTGGGTCTTCTTTCCTTCTTTTGAATCGAAGTGGATGTTATTGTGTCTGCCCGAGAACTTCTCTCGAAACACAGACGCGAGTCGATCATTGAACGACAAAGAAGAAGAACCCGAGACAGATGGGAACGGACTCGAAAGAGAGACAGATGGAGAATGATGTACCAGGACATCCAGGTCCGAGTCGCACCAAAGAAGAGACTCGAGAGAGACACCAATCTTCCCCTCTCGGTTGAGCGGGAAGTACTCTCTATCGCCAGGAATGTACATACGCACCACATCTTTGTATGTGCCGTCTCGAATGAGTTTTCTGATATCAAGCCGGTCTCTTTGGATCGAGTGAGCAAATTCGGTGTGAACTGGATGGTCTCGCCTGGTACAAAAGTCTCGATCGACGATCAACTCTTGCACATGCAGCATACTTTCCATAAATAAGGCAGAGGACTCCTCGGTTTCGCGATCCGGCATTAGGATTGGTTTTCTGTATTTCGACGATTTCATAGCCGATACATGTTCTCTTGGCATTAGGAGGCAGACCATGTGCAGACCATCCTCGCCTGTCTCTTTTGCGACCTCTTCTCCTGTTCTTCTTCTTCTTCCTCGTCCTTCCTCTTCCTTGTATTGGTCTCTAGTGACATCGATCATCCTCGGAGACCGACTGGTCATCAGACAGGCCACGGGTTGATAGATTTCGCAGAATTCTCTCAGCATCGACGCGAACACATACTCTTCGGTCTTAAAATCCAACCGTTTTTCGTAGCTCTTGTTTTCAAGTGATTTGTAGATCCATTGATACATCAAAATAGACAAGGCGCACAAATCCTCGCAATCTGCCTGAGATGAGGCGAGATCCATAGACTGGTATGGCTTGGTGAAACTTTCGCCTTCTGTGTCAGGCGCATGCGCGATGGAGTCCGAGAGAAATCGGATCACCCTGGCACAGAGTGTCACATGGCGCACATGATCCGAGAGACCCAGCAACGCGTCTTTGTAGGTCGCGCCCGGGTGTAGGTCGCGGATCAGAACCAATTTGCACAGATGGATGAAGAAGTCGACTCCGTTCACAGACAATAGCGGGTCGGACATAATGTCGTTAAAGAAGTGGAAGATCGGTATATCCGTCTGGGCCCCGGGGAAAGGCACAGCCTCTGGGACTCCGCGTGCTGCTGCGCCAGATGGATAGGCGGCTGCGACTCCTCTCTTTCTCTCGAACTCCTCACTGGTCTTTTTGTACATGGCCACGAGAGCCGCGACCTGGTCGTTTTCCTCGTCCATCTTGACTTTTTCCGTCTCTCCTTCTCGCCTCCTGCTCCGTTCCCCGAACGACCAGGAGCTTCTTTGGTGTGTAGGATTGTCGACTGCTACTGCTGAGAATTCGAGCTTACAATCGACCGACTTGCCAAATTCTACAGTCACGTGGATCGGTTGGTTTGATTGGTTGACAGGATAGAGAGTCGAAGACAGATGCAGACTCGTGGTGGAATCTCGCGGTCTCTTCAACAGAGCCGCGATCTCCGAGAAACGAATCGACCCTTCTGCGTACTTCTCCTGGACAAAGCGGAGCCTGTCGACGCTCTCCATGCGTTTGTACAAAACCACGGACAAGAAATGATGATCAAGGACCTCTATTTTCTGCTGCTGCATCTGCTGATTCTCTTGTGCGGTAGAATCGCGTTGTCCTCGGATACAAGCTCCGTTTTCGCGTGCTTCGACTTGTAGAGAATCCATATTTGTGTTGATGAAGAACACTAGCTCTTTCGCTTCGATCCTCTTCTCCACTGACGCATCGCTGATCTTGACTACAGATACCCATAGACAGTTACGGTCTCTCTTTCGTCGCGCGGCTTCGGATGAAGCTTCGCTCTTTCTTGTTTTTTCGCCAGTGTCTGTCCTGGTTGTCTTCGACGGAGACGCGTCTCCGATGAACACGGCGCCGATGCTCTTCTGTGTAGAAGCCTCGATGCGCCACGCAGAAACTAATCTCAGTAGATCGGCCCGCAGACTCGCTGAATCGACGTAATCTGGATGTGTTTCTGAATATCGAACCTCTGGAGAGTGGCCCGCTTTCACGGAAACGAATGCCCGTGTCAACTCGTTGCTCGGACACAGTGAGAAATTGTATAGACCTACGACGAAGCGTCGTTCTTCTTGTTTCTCCTTCTCCTTCTCTGTTTGATCGAGGAATGAGACAGCCGCTTCTTTGCAGTCCAAGTCCCACTCCGGGTGTAACTGGATGCGACTGTTGTTGTAGATTTCTAGGACAGACATTGACGGCAAACAAACAAATTCACTAGTTTCTTACGCGCGTGGACCCGTCGTGTCTCGTACCAGTTGAGTAACTACGATACATGAGACGAGTCGGCGCCTATTTAAATTCATTATTTCAAACAATCGTTTGAAAATCGATCTCTTCTTCTCTCAGCTCGTCTCATGTGTGCCGCCATCCAGAAGACTGCATCGCCCTCTCCTGCTTCACTATCTTCTTCGTCCTCTTCCTCCGAGGCCAAGAAGATACAAGAAGCGGCTGATATGGCACGATCAGAAGACGCAGGAGATACGTTCAGCAAGGACCCTGATGCAAAGTTCAACCTCGAATTGCTGCAGCAAGCCCCCAATTACTTCCGCAAGTGGACCATTTCGCGCGACATCGCCAAAAGCATGATCAAGGTGACGCAGAAGCCGAAATCCAAAGAACTGAAGTTTATTATGTGGACGCGACCCGACTTGAAGGCAGATTGGAAGAAGGTCCCAGCGGGCATTGGCAAAGGCCTGCGTGTTCTCCTGCCGCCAGGGTCTGTGCCACACGACAGCTTCCCGAAAGTACGACACTTCGGCAACTTCTTTGCCGATTACGATGGCGCAGGGGTCAAGAACAAAAGCCGCGTCGACGGCCTCAAATCCGCCAAAGACTCGTATGAATTGTGCACAAGGGCGCACCCGAAGACGGCCAGATTCCATCGCGGAATGGATGGCGAATTCTACGACGCGGCTGAGTGGCTGTACACGTTCTCGATGATTGTGTTCGATGTCTTCAAAGACTGCGTCACTCAGATCAGAGAGGTTGTCAGAGACAAGAACGACGCTCCCCTCACCGATCCTCTCGCACGTCGCCTCGCGGAAAACGCTGCGTACCAGGACAACGAGAAATTCAAAGGGCTCGTCAAACTCAATTTCTACTCAGACGGGACGCCAGACTACTCGACGGCCGTGGTCACAGTGCTGCACAAATGTTTCGGGCATTTAGCCACCAAGCAACCGGACGGTCTTTCCGACTGGGAAAAATCGATCATAGCCGGAGCGGAGAAACAGCAGCCGGTCCCGCTGTATTTTCAGCCGTTGATTCTGAAAGACGAAACTGGGGAGGCTCTGCCCTACGGGGACTCAGACATCCGTCCCAACTGCGTCGTGGTCCAGGAGATCCTCATCGAGGCGCCGGCGATCAACAAAGGAGGAGGCAAAGACTGGCCCAAGATCCCGTTCTGGGGAGTAGGATATCCACGTATCATCAGCCAGGGAGCGTGGACAAACCTTGCAGAGGTCGCAGGCGGAGGAGCGGATGGAGGCGGAGAGGTCGATAACATACCACCTCTCAAAGGCGATCCTTACGAACCAGTATTCACCAACATGGAGGCGACGAAAGAAGCGACTTGCAAGGGATTAGCAGAGGTAGTCGCCAGCGACCTTGAGAAGGCGGTCACTTCGTCTTCTGTCGCAAAGGAGAAAGCAAGAAGTGCACTCCGCGATCGCACCAATAAGGCAATGGCCGCGATCAAAGGACCACAGCACGACAGAGAAGGAGGAGGAGGCGGCGGCGGCCAAGCGCCGCGAGTTAACGGGTCACTGGGGACTCCTTTCTTCTCTTCTTCTTCTTCTTCGTCGTCGTCGTCGTTCTCTTCGCCAGAGAGGACCGCACACGTGTCCAAGGAACCGGAAAAAGACGGCAACAAGGAGAAGGAGAAAAAGAAGAAGACACAGAAGACAGCCTCTGCGGCCGATGCATCCACGAGCCAGCAGCCCTCTTCCTTGTCTAGCTCCGCCTCGGCGTCAGCGTCTTTGCCTGTGGCCGCGACGGCTTCAGAAGAGACATCGACTGCCATTACGAAAACCAAGAAGACGAACCCTCGACAGGAACCGAAGCAAGGCGCACTTTCGTCTTCCTCGTCCTCTTCCTCCTCTTCGGCGACCGAGGGAGCTTCTTCGGCCCAGCACATCGCTCAAAAGCGCAAGAAACATCTCGTTGAGGACAGTAGTAACTAGAAACGACGACGACGGCAAAAACAGCCACCTTTACCGTAAAGCGTCGAGTTCGCATTTTTAGATCTTTTTTAGCTCTTTTTCTGGTTCGAATTAAACGAAGTCGATGCCTTCCATCCTAAGATCCAAGTGATGCAAGCTGAGCTAGTCAGACATAGAAGCGAACCAGTTGAATCTTTAGATGACGTGGCGATTCATTCTAGACAGCTAGCTCTTTAGATAGGCGCATTTGCTCATCTGTCCAAATAGCAACCAAGCACAGAACGAAAGGCTATGATGCGTTTCACTCTTGATTGTTCATTGTACACTGTCTTCGTCCTCTCCATCGTCGCCCTCTCGCTGCAAAAAAGCAGTGATACACGGAACTCAGACGAACACGAATGGAGGCTTTCTCTCTTTGCCCGACTTGATGAATTACGCGGTCTTGGTCTGGACCTCTCTCAAAGAATTCAAGCAGAGATGGCACACGTCGTCGACGGAGGATGGAACAATACAGACCCGCGCCATCGGGCCGCGGTCGAAACGATCGCAGACCTTTACAACCAGAAGGCCGATCTATTGCAAGAGCGCGCCGTGATTTTCGAAAAGTTACGAACGTCTTTATTAAGAGAACTCGCGACAACCGCATTCTATGACGCACAGAAGGACACGCTTCCGGCGCCTCCGATTCTGTTTCAGGACCTCGCCGCAACGCCGCTGGACGCGAAGGTGGCGGGGCCAGAAACAGAACCGGGTCAGAGATTGTTAGAAATGCAGCGTTAGGAACTTAGAGGAGCGCCTTTTGCCTAATCTAAACGGTCCTCGTTCTTAGGCTTGATAATAAATAGAAGAGCCGGTTTCTCAGCTCGAAAAAAAGATTGTTTATCGATTTGGATTTTACTACATGACTGCTCTGGCTCGGTTCAACTACTACTATGGTTGGACGATCGTTGCTTGTAGTACTTCCTTCTTCTCCGCCTTCTCTATTTTCTCTAGTGCTTCTATTTGTTGTTTAATACGCCTTGTAAGATCTCCCTTATTCTTCTTGGCCCCCTTTGCTTTGCTAGATTCCATTTTGGTGCGTTCCTCTGCAGCTTCCTGAATCTTATGCAATTGCTTCAGATATTCTTCGCTTCGCGTTCTTTCGTCGCTCCGCGTTGGAAGCGCGGCGACGCGCTGTTTCAATTGCGTCCAACCTTGCTTTCCTTCTCCCTTCTCTTGCCTCTTCTGCGTTTCTTCACTCCTCTTCTGCTTCTCTTCACTCTTGCTTTCCAAAAGAGTGGGTGGTCGGTTTGAGCCAGTGGACGAAATCTGTTCCTGTTGTGTCCTCGTGCTGGTCTCCGACTGTGCCGTCGTGGAAGATGTGGGAACAGGCGTGACGCCGGGCATGTTTTCAGTAGAAGTAGATATCCCAGCCTCTTTGCCTTTAGCGGGGGTTCCGCTAAACGCACCGGATTGCGAAGGAGAAGGCAGCTGTTGCACAGAGGTATTACCCGCAGGCAAAACCTCTTCAGTGCTGGCGCGGCGACTACTCGGTCCTTCCTTCTCTTCCTCTTTCTCTTCCTCTTTCTCTTCCTCTTTTACCTCTTCTTTGTCTTCTTGGTGACAGACAAGTGCGAGGATCCAGAGCTGCGCATCAGGGTTGGCATCGTCCTTGGGAGAAACATTCAACCGATGTGTGCTGGGGGCGGAGACCTCGTCTCTATAGACGAGCTTGAGCAGGTGCGCATCCTCTGTTTTTTTGGCTGAGGCCATCCATGCACAGACATCTTTGCAAAACAAGTAAGCCGCAGTCAATACATCGAGGCCGCGAGACGCCGGTCGGATGTCGCGCAGGCACGCGTCGCTGAAGTAGGTGCGGACAATGTTGCCTTGAAGACCGACCTCGCTTCTTGTTCTGTGGTCATCTCCAGGTCCACTGAATTCTGCCAAGTCGAGCATCAGTCGACGGACGCAGGAGCGGGTGTTTTCGGCACTGTATTCACTTCGCCTGGTGACGGACAGCGGCGCGCTCTTGGCTCTCAGATCGCGGTATAACAAGTTTGTGTTCTTCCGGAAGCGCTCGACGTCGATTCCATAAGACTCGGCTGCATCTTGTACGTGTTTCATATACGCGCGACACAATTTGGCATCTACTGGATGTAGATCGCGCATGGCCGAATTATACCATGTACGACTGACTTCTATGCCGCCAGTGGTCCCTTCTTTGCAAAGGCCGGCTATGGTCTGAATGTGAAGGAGCATCTCAAGACCCCTTTGAGTGAAAAACCGTCTCGAGAGCGAGTCTGGAAGAGGAGGAGGCGCGTGTGCGCGTATATCGGCGCGTTGCCATTCTTTTGTCTTCTTGAGAGCAGAGATGCGTTCTTTCCATCCTCGGAGATTTGCAATCAGATATGACGAGATCGAAGTATTGATGAACCGCGCATAAATTTGTTCACTTGCTTTTACATCGGTAACGGAATGATGGGAATTGTATCTCGCTGTGAGGCCGTGCATATGATAATCCAGCGCTGACCGATGCGTTGTCGTCTTCTTTGCTAGGAGGAATAATGCCGCCTTTTCGTCGGCCTCGAAGCAATTCAATAGATAACTTAGTCTATCATCGTCATTTGAGAGCGACAGAGGAAAGGAAAGCCGCTTTCCTCGTTTCTTGGCGCTCAATTCGTTGTATGTATCGCTCGACGTCTTCTCCGCTTTCACGTATAGAACGACGAAGAGAGCAAAGGCCTTCTCGGCTCCATCCGATTCCCAGACACGTTTCTCGAAATCCGGGCGCGTCGCAAGATCGCTCACCAAGGCACTGGCCAATACATCCTCGAGTGCTTCTTTGTACACCGCGTCGTCGCTCTTGAGTCCGAGACCTCTTTCTCCTTCCGGGTGCTGCTTGTTCAAGAATACGACTTCTTCGTCGAAAAGATTACGAATGATGTTTTCGCGTCGCTCGGCTCCCTTCTTCAGAGCTTCTTGTTGTACTCGTGTTTCTTTTTCTGCTGAAGTCTCGTCTTTTTCTACTTCGGACTTTCGCAGCGTTTTCTCTTCTTCGTCGTCCGGCGCGGGAAGAGAAAGCATTATGTTCTCCAAGGAGGAGGAGGAGGCGGCGGAGAAGGGTGTGGATCTTCGAGGAAACGCGCTACGAGCTGCTTGAACGTCGAGCATCCGGGACTGCCGGGTGCCAAGTGGTTTATTTTTCGCTCTTCTTGTCCTGGTATACATGGAATGATGTCTTCTTTATACTGGGCTATGTCGCTGTTTGTTTGTCTTTAATAATAAGAAGACTGGCCGATCAGCTTATACATAGAACGAATCTATTAATTAATTAATTTCGTAGAGGAAAGACACGAACTCCTCGTCCATTTGCTCCCCGCCAGATCCATTCGCATTCCGCGCCTCTGTCTGCTGCGCTCTTTGTCTTAATCGAGTAGAAGGACAAGAGGCGGTGGGAGACAAGACCGTCTAATTTCTTGAGTTCGAGTGGATCAGGCATCTCGATCAAGAACCGTTTTATGAATTCTTTGGAGATCCACGTGTTCTGCTGTTCTTCGGTCGTCCTATAGTAAAGAATCATCTGTCCGTGCGACGTGTAGTGCATCCAAGACCATCCGAAGTAACTCAATACAGACAATTTGAAGTGGTTGGCCGCCGCAATGGACGTGTGCTTGAGGAGACGTATGTTGTTAAACCCGACGAGGCCACTCCAGGAATAGCGGATGTCGACTGCGTCTCTGAATACAGGAACATGGTGCCCAATGGTATGGCGTTCGAAATAGAGATCATACATCCACTGCAGACAGACGAAGGCCAAAGCATTGAACTCGATCCCGATCCCAGTCCATCTCACGCCTGGATCAGAAAGTACTCTGGCCAGTAACTCCTGCGCCATCAACGCCAGTGCATCGGCGTCGACTTCTGTCTCCTCCTCGGATGTGTACTTCCAATCACACGCGTCTCGCATCACATTCTGGTGACTCAGGGCCGACTTTCTGGCATACAAGTGAGCCCAGAAGCGGACTTGACTGAACAAAGAGACGCATTGCGCAGCAGATAAGAGCGTCCATTTGTCCGCAAACGCGACCGAGAAGGAAACCTTGGCATCCGTGTCGCGACTTGGTGAAGACGGGAAGAAGACGTCGAATTCCCACCCTTCCTTCTTCGTGGCTTTTTCTTCTTCCTCCTTGTCGTCGGCATCTTCTGTTCCTACTTCTCCTTTCTTCTCCTTCTCCTTCTCCTTCTCCTTCCCATCTGTAACGCGAGAGGCTATGCAAACAGGGACTTTAGGCGCCCCGGTCCCGGTCTCGGAGGCAGGGCGCGACCGCGAAGCCACTGCTATCGTAGTCGACGCGCACATGAGTGGAGCATGGTGCCACGTTTCTGGGATAATAAGAAAGTAATCGTAGATTCGGCGCACGTTGCATAGAAGACCCTGGACCCGCGCGCTTGGAACTGGTTCGAGCGAAGACACAGCGGACGTAGAGGACCAGCTGCGAATAGAGAACAGACAGACAGACAACAGAACAAACAAAGAAAAAAGAAACAAAGACACAAATGCGAGCGGGGGCGGCTCGACTAGAAAGAAAGCAAGAGAGAGAGAGAGAGAGAGATACAAACCATTGACGGTGGCAGGAAGACACACGACGATCGATGCGCCAGGGCAGTGGCGTTTGGCCGCCTTGTCGAGGTGCTCTGATCCTGCCGGTACGACGGTCAACATCTCCAAGGTTTGATAGCCGAACCGCTGATCTCCGTGTGCCTTGGTCATGTATTGGACGATGAGTTTGAGCATGCGTCTGGACGACCGCTCTCCGACCGCGAAGATGCAAATGTCGAGGTCGGGGACGCACCATAACAACGCACAGACGAGAATGGCCAAGACGGTCGTTTTTCCAAACTGTCTAGGCGTCACGACGATCGAGAGAGGTCGCAATTTGGCCATATGGTGTCGATGCATGTACTCAATCTCATGTCGTTTCCAATCCCTTCCGTAGATCTTAGGCGCGCAAGCGGAGAGGAAGTCGCGAATGATGTCGCGCTGGACTGGCTCGAGAGGTTTCCCGACCTTTTGAGAAACAAACTGGATGTCTTCCAGAACCGCGTCGTATCGTTTCTGGCCTTCGTCCGCCTCCGGGCCAGGAGATATAAACTGCTCAGAGAGACTTCTAGGCCGTTTCCTGAACGATCGAACCTCCTCTTCCAAACTGAGTACGCGGATCGTCTCACTGAGTTCGTTTTCAAATAGATGACTCGAGGAAGAGGAGGAGGAGGAAGAAGAAGAAGAGCCAGAGCGATCTTTACTGTTGTTATTGTTGTCTCCGATGACATTTTCCGCTGCTTTTCTGGCGTCTTCCTCGACCGCTGAAAGGAAAGACTTCAGAGATCCGTAGGCAGCCTTCTCCTCGTTGTAGAATTGTTTATAATATTCTTTGGATTCGGCTGGGCGGACCAAATCGCGCCTCTCTGGGCCTTTGTCGTCATACTTCTGGGGTCCTCCTCCTTCTCCTGTTTCGGTCTCTATTCGTCGTCGCCTGGTGCGTTGCTCTTCTTCTTCGTCTTCTTGCTCCGCACTTCTCGGAGAAGCGAGTCTTTTGCGCGCACTCAAAGCGGAAACGGAGAAAATAGAAGATGCGACCGACTCTTTCCTGTCCAATAGTGTGCCGCTGTCCATCAATCCAGTTTTATCGGACATGTCTCCAATCCAGACGACGACAGGATGATGTTGATGTATTGGATGTAATTACGACTCGTCAGAAACTCGACTGCGGATCTGCTGCAAGTACAAAGATAGATCGCGGTCAATGGAAGACCGACAGCGAGCGCGACGAAGAAGGCGGTTTTGAGCAGATTCAAGATCGGCTGGATAGTGTAGGAGACGAATACACCGGAGAAGAAAGCACAGACGATGGTCAATATCCAAATTCCAGCCAAGGCCGTGCCCATGCAGTCGCTGTGTTTCTTTTTCCTCTGCTTCTTGGGAAAATGAAGCATCGCGTCATCATCAGACACAAGAAATATATATCGACGCCAGTTGAGGCGGCCGCGTCATCGCACGACTCTGTGGTCCGACCAGTTGCGACTCACTCTATGCACTGCGCTGATCGAGAAAACAAGAAAAGTCACTGTGTCGTGGACTTTGGTACCAAAACCAAGAAAGATGAACAGCATTTGGGTTGGTGTTGCTCCTTTCGTCGGTTTCATGTTTGCTATCTCCGTGTATCTTGCGCTTCGGGCGTGTAAAGCGAAAAACGATAGATCGTATGTCTCGTGTGTCTCGTGCGCATGGCTCGCGTATGGCTTTTTCGAATCCGCGATCGCAACATGGGTTCTGATTTCGGTCTCTATCGAACCTGCATCTCACAGCGACAATCAACTGATATCATACACGGCCATGGCCGTGCTGGTGTCGGGTTTAAGAATATTCGCGTCGGACGACAAAGGGGAACACCGCTGCGGATTTTAACGATTTGGATCTTCTATATGATATTGCACTCCGAATATGCTATGACATTACACACCAGACGACGAGCATCGAGTCGGCTTGAAGGAACACAAGACAATAGAGCAGACATGGCAACAGAAACAGCAGCTTACAGACCAGTCCAGGGCAAGAAGCCTAAGACTCCTGCTATGGAGCAATATTCGGATTATCTGATCGAATACGGCACCGCGCGGGAGCAAGTGAAGCGTCTCTGGATGCAGACGTATCTCCCTTTCGGGATAGGGGATTTTCTAACCATGACCGAATCCCGTGACATGAACCCCTTGAAGACCAAGCCCATGGCAGGCGCACTCGCCATCTTCTTGATCATGGCACAGATCGTTCTTGGGGCCATGCACATCTACAAACCAATAGACGGAGTCCCATTTGGCACTGATCCGGATCAGGGGGGAACGAACGGGGCCATCTGGTACGTCACTTCTCCGACGTGGTTCGGCATGTTCCTCTTGTGGGCTGCCTATTCGCATCTTGCTTGGAAGAAGGGCTGCTACTGTTGCATGTGGGTGTCGCTCTCCATCTTGATGTTCACGTTCGGCATCTTCCTTTGGATCTGGGCTACATACCAGGCGGAAACGGCCCCGAATGGCGCTCTTCGTGCAACGGGGTTTGTCATGTCCATGGCCGCGATCTTGTTCTATATGGCCCCGTTCGCCTATTCCGAGAATGTCGCCGAATACAACGCGCGCTATATCCACTGGGAACTCGTGGGAGCGTACATGTTCGACAACGACCGCCAAGGGCTGATTGACGCAATGAAGAAACACAAACAAACAGCTGCGGGCGCATTCGATCCCGCAGATCCCGCCCATGTCGCGACTCCTCATAACAGGCCCCTGGTCATTTCGATCACAAAGGAAGGTGGAAAGAAGGTCCGCGTTGCGTTATCAGCTGAACAGGCCGCGCTCGTTGCACAAACCTAGGAATGACAGTGAGACTCAAAGGCCACTCTGTCTCCATCCTTCCATCTATCAACCCAAACCCAAACGCGAAGATGGGAAAATAGACAGACAGATCGATAGTTTATCTCTCCACGATGGCTATTTTAGACTGTTCTGTTACTCTTTTAAGAAGAATCTTATGGACCAGAGAAGCAAAGACTCGACAAATGTCCTGAGATTTCAGTGACAATAACAACAGCATAAAATTATAAGCAGGTGTCTTCTATGCACGTGCTTCTTTTTCTAGTTCTCGTTCGTCTGTTTCTACTGCTAATTCATCTGCGTCGATGTCGGCATCCGAGTCCAAGTCCCGGTCCCTGCCCCGTTCCTCTTCTTTCAGTTCCACTAGATTCTCTTCGTCCCTCTCTCCTTCGCCTCCGCCTTCGCCTTCGCCTTCGTTTCTTTTAGACCTGGTCGTCTTCGAATGTGCGACAATCATCTGTCTGTCTCTCCTTCTCCTCCGCGTCTCAAGATACAACAACAGGAGTCGAAATGCGACCAACAAAAGGAAGGCCGTGACATCTCCCCAGCACTCTTTACATCTTGGATCTCGGACCAGTCTCGAGAGAGCCAAGTGCATGTTTTCGTACTCTTTTCTTACGATATACGACCCAAAGAAGTAGAGACCGAAACTAGACAAGACCGTCGCCCCTATCTCAGAGAAGGGGATGCCGAGCTTGTATTTAAATATGAGGGCGATCAACAGAATGCCGACAAAGAACCCGATTCCTATGTACAACTGATTCGCCACTCCGTCCACAAGCCGGGTCGGGACCCACATCACCGCCAGCACCGAGAATACGGGTGCGATATAAGTGCCCATCCACGCGACCCACGAAAGCACCATCAGCGCCACAATCGAGAGCAACAAAGCCGCCGTGTCGTCCAAAGGCGTTACTTCTGCGATACCCCGGAGGAAAAGAAACACCACCAATGCCAGATTCAGCGAAATGAGCCAGTTCGGAGCTCGGCGAATGATCATCGCGTAGACAGTCAAACTGACCAGGAAGAGGATCACGACATGCGCGAGGACGACAACGTTGAGAATATGCGCATCCAGACCGGGATGGAGCATGACCTCTTCTCCTCCTGTCGAGGACGAAGAAGGGCCAGACGACGAAGAAGAAGAAGAAGAATTGTCACTCATTTCGTCTTGTTGTTCTCTAGTATGTAGAGAATCGAAAAGGCGTGTGTATGCAATAGTATATATAGACACTCCATATGCCACAAAGATAAAAACGGGTACGTTTCCATTCGCTTATAAGCCTTTGTATCCGCCACGATTCTTCTAACGCGTCTTTCGCCCTCTCCCCCCCCCCTCTCTTCGCTCCTCTGGAATGAAAGTCGAGGTTCTTGTTTTGATCCTTCTCAGGATTGGGTTATGGCAATGGGTCGCAGAGGCGTCTCCAGAAGTATGTGATTGCGGCGTCGTTTGGGCAGACAAAGGCGTCCCTGGCTCTTCGTCGTTCAACCGCGCAGTGACGATTCGCAGTTTCACCGGTCCGACCACATATGACTTAATACCCGTCAACGACGCGAGCGAGGCCAAGTACCTTTGCTGGAAAGACGCCGCAAATTGCGACGGTGTGATCGTTTCGCATGTACTCGACGAGGCATATTTGTTCACGTACCAGGCATCGGGTCTCTACAGTGCGTCTGTGGGACGGTCGGCGAACCTGCTTTCCGAGCCAGGCTCGTATGTCGCGTACGACATCGACCGTTTCACCAGCTACCGCTGTGATTCGCCCACTCTGGTGCCTGGCGGAGTGGCAGCGGACTTCGCCTACGAGTACTATTTCGATCCAGTGACCAGGGCCTTGATCGAGAGCGACTACCGCTACTGCCCATGCTTCAACGAACTGACCAATGCTTGTTGCTGGTACAGCAGCGGGTCTTGCTCGATCTCGAATCCAACCCGGGAACAAGCCAATGCATCTCCTACGTGGAAGGCATTCGCGCTCAGACATTGGACCGAGTACGGGTATGCACATCGACTGAGCCCCACAGTCGCCTGTAAATTGACCCCTACTTCATGGTCTCAGTCAAGCAATTGCGCAGTGCCACAGCAAGGCTGCTTCCGCGACAATTGCGACGACCCATCCAAGATCCCATGCGGTGGGGTTTCGGGTGTTTGTGTGCCCACCGAGACGTGGGAGACCAGTACCTACTCTACTCCATATCATTGCCTTTGTCGCAATTTTACCGCAGGGGTGTTCAGCGGCATTCCACGATGGATGGGCATTGCCTGTGCCCACGACACGGACAGTGGATGCAGATTCGTAGATGATACGAGTGTCATGTGCTCTGGATCCGACGCGAGGTGCAAACCCGTCTCGATCTTCACTCCCAATTGCGCCGTGCCAGGATTTACAGACTCCACTCCGCGTTGCGACTGTGACACCGCCCCAGCCGCAATCGGGTCCGGCACTTTCTGCCAGACGAATCGATGCGACCCCGCCAATAAGTGCCAAGTCCTAGGGGGTCTGGCAGGACAATGCGAACACTCTGGACCAGGCACGCTTGATTTTGCCTGCGACTGTAACTCCCCCGCAGTCGGTTCTGTTTGTCAGTATTCCTCGGCCACTTGCATCCAACCCGGCGACACGTCCAAATGCAGCTCTTCGGGGACCTGCTTCCCACCAGACCAGACACACGTCGATGCATTCTGCAACTGCACAGCAAGCAGAGCGTATGGAGACCACTGCCAGAATCTGGCCTGTGATCCCAACACAGTAGTTGCGGGTCGGGGCAACTGCGACCCTCAGTCTGGAGGTTTCATCGCATGCGCTCTGGCCTACCATTCGTCTCACACCAGCCCGGAGTGCATCAATGGCGTGGTGCCGGGCTGTACCAAGTTGTGCGACCTCGACAAGTGCGCCGAGACAGGCGGGGTTCCTGTAGGAAGCCCTCCGAACGATTGCAATTGCGGTGGATACATTCACGGAAGCGGCAGCGACATCACCTGTTACCCCAGATGCCCAGAAATAGGGGGCGTGTCATGCGGGGCGGGCGGAGTGTGTGTGCAAAGCGTGGCTTCAGGGATAAGATATGCCCAGTGTATCTGCGACACGTCGTCGCACATCGCGGTAGACTACAACATCACCGGGAATCCGTATCTGCGGCCTCCTCCTGGCCAGACCATGAAAGTCTGCGAATCCTTCTGCATTCATGGCTCTGTACCGGATGGCTGGGACTCAGCGTTTCCTACTGCGTGCGTCTGTCCAAACACCGGCTACGACACCAGAAACGGCCATCTGCGCTGCGACTACAAGATATGCCAGAATAATGGGGTGTGGAACACCGCGACGCAGCGATGCGATTGTATAGGACCTTACACGTCGGCGTCTGAGTGCACCGTCAACACATGCGACAATGCGGCCACGACATTCGTCGAAGGTGTACCTGTCGCAAATCCTTTCGTCCCGGGCACGTCTATGTGCTCGTGCAATGCGCCTTGGACTTTCCTCTCTCCTCTTTCTCCACTCGATTGTCTGCAAGACCGGTGCAAACCATTGGGCTCGTTCAACCCAGTGGCTACGAACACCGGCCCTTTGTCGAACCGGTGCAACTGCATGGGTGTGCGCAACACAAGTTGCGCAGCGGGCACCGGAGACACGTGTCTTTTCTGTAATGGGAACAACTGTGAGCACGGAGGAGTAGTCAGCTCCACAAACCCGATTCAGTGCCAATGCTTCTTCCCTTACAACATCGACTCGGTGTGTCATACTGCGGCATGCGGAACTCATGGCGTTGTCTCTGGATCTACGTGTTCGTGTCTTTTCGGATTCACGGGCACGACGTGCGCCACAAGCCCTTGTATTCACGGGACATTCTCAGATCAAAGCTCTTCGTGTATCTGCGAACCCTGTTGGATCGGCTCGACGTGCAATACAGAAATCGCGTCTTGTATTCCTTCTTCTTCCTCTTCCTCTTCTTCCACTGGACCTGCTTCTTCTTCTTCTTCTTCTTCGTCTAGTGGCGTCCACTCCTCGTCCTCTTCGTCCTCTTCGTCCTCTTCGTCCACAGGCCATAACGCGTCTTCTTCGTCTTCGTCTACGGGCCATATTGCGTCGAGTGAACCGCCTCCCTCATCGACGCCGCTTGTCAAAACCACCGTCTTCATTGCCAGTGTCTCTGCCGCGGCTGGTGTTGTGGCCATCGGCGCAGGAGTGGTTATCTATATGGCCGCGACAGGGACGGGATTGTTCGCAGCCAGTTCCACTTCTGCTGCTTCAACCGCTGCCGCAGCCACGGCCGGGACAGGCGCAAGTGCAGGGTCTGGGACCGGCACGGCTGCAGCAGGAGTCATCTCTGGGATACTGTGGCCTGGTGAAGGTGATAGAGGAGAAGAAGAAGACGGCGAGGAGCAGGACCCCATATTGACTGTCGCGCCGTCAGAGACTGGATCACACATCTGGGTCGCCAGTGCGCCCAGAAAGAAGAAGCACCGCGGCACTCTAGAGCTCATGAGATTCGAACACGGGAGCGACGAGGAATCGTCGTCGTAGTAGTAGAAGCTGGTAGACATGTATTGGTCAATTGTTTTTTCTAAACGAGAAGACAGAAAGACTTTGGTGATTCAGTACTCTACTGAGTACTAGGCCGCTCCCCTCTCATCTTCAGGGAGAGGATCTGACTGATTAGCTAGATGGGCATCGACGGAAATCGGGCTAATTGACTGGGTCTAATACTCCATTAGTGGCCGTTGCAGACTGTGCTTTATGACTCGCCTCCTTCTTCTTGTTCTCTTCCACTTCCTCCTTTTCCTCGGTGTCCTCGTGCTCCAAACTCCTGCTTGGCGTGTTTGTCTCTTCGTTGTCTTCCTCTTTGTCCTCCCCCCTCTTCTCCGTCTTCTCTTCATCCTCGTCGTCCAAATCAGAATCTTCCTCCTCTTCCTCCTCATGCGCATGCTCTTCTTTGGTTGTTTGCTGTATTTTCTCGTTTTTCTGTCTCTTCTCGCTGTTGTCGTCGGTCTTTCGAGAAGAGGAAGGCGGCGGCGACCTGTTCCTCTTCCTGGGTTGAGTCGTTTCGGGTAGCTTCTTCGTCAGAGTGGCGATTCTTTTTATAATAAGTGGCCGGATAAGTTCGTATCCTTCAACTCTGAGCTTCCTCTTGACTTGTGTGACCAGTCTCGACACATCCGGATCGATCTTGAGCCGAGAAAGTAGCTCCGAGAACAGGGTGTTGTGTAAGTCGCCCCACCCGTTGTCCGACGGGGATGCACCGCCAGCAGGTGTGTACGGTCGTACGCGGCGACCACCGAAACGACCCGTCTGTCCAACCAAGGATTGGGAAGAGGAAGAAGACGAAGAGGAAGAGGAGACGGTCTTCTTCCCAGTCAGCTGTTTCTCTCTTGCGAGAACCGCCTGTTCTCTCGCCAGAAGACGTTTCTCGAGAACGCCCATCTCCATTTCCTTCTCAAGAAGTTTCTTCTCTCTGACGAGCAGACGTCTCTCTGCGCGCATGAGTCTGATCTTCTGCCACCATATTTTGACAGGATCGTAGCCGATCTCTTCGACCTTGGCCGCCCACGCTCGGTCTTTATCAAGAACGCCCTTCATGTTGCTCATTTCGCGCGTCAAGTCGCGTATCTTGGCTCGCTCCATGTTCTCGTCTCTGTCGGAGAAGTCGATGTCTCGAGTAGGCCGCGTCTTTTCTTTGCGTTCCTTTTCTCGCCTTTCTGTATTCCGCTGCCTCACGCGCACCACACGCGCGAGTAACAGCTCATTTGGATAGACGATCGTATTCGCCTCGGCGTCTCCTTCTTCCTGGTATCGTTCCTCTTCGGAATCAGTCGTCAGGCCGACGAGAGGCGGTCTTCGCTGTATGATGGGCTGGACGCGCGATTCGCCATCCGAAAAGGAGGAAGAGGTCTTGTCCATCGCTGGTACAATCTTCGTGATTCTTCTTCTTCCTCCTCCTCCGCCTCCGCCTCCTCCTCCTCCGCCTCCTCCTCCTCCTCCTGCTGTATCATCGGAAGGACGGTTCGGTCGAGACTCGTAATCAGAAGGAGTGAGCTGCATCACCCCCTCGACTTTGAATTTCCCGCGCGCCCGATAGCGCTCGGCTTCTTCGGGCGTGGTGTATCTGTCGATTACACCCTCTCTTTCGCGCCTGAAATTGACCAGCTCTGCAAGCTCGCGCGCTTCTTTTCGCTTCTTCTCGTATTCTCTTGCTGCCAGATCCGCTGCGGTGGGCACTATCACCGTTGCTGCTGCTGTTGTTGTATTCGCGGCCGTAGAAGAGGTGGAAGAGGAGGAGGAGTCGCTAAGTACTGCAGATGTAGTAGTAGCAGTAGTAGTAGTTTCTTTAGCGAGCTGTGGTTCCGTGGTTTGCTGAGACGCAGTTGTCGCAGTAACGGTTGCGGGAGGAGGAGTCGTCATGGGTTTCTTGTTTGGTGTTTGTTTGTTTCTTCGAATTTATGATTACCAAGAGAGAAATCAAATTCGAGCAACTGAGTGTCTGTGTGTCGTTCAATTTGTGCAACTTGTTTGTAGCAAGCAGTTCGAAACTCGAACCAGTCAAAAAAACACGGTCGACAAAGATTTTTTTGTTGTGTTGTTGCCGGGATCTTTTTTTTCTCAGCTACAGACTACGATGACTTGTCCATTCATTCATTCAACCAGATGCGAGCAGGGTTGGTCAATTCATCACAGCTTAGCCCCCATGACGCATGCTATGACTCCTCTATGGCGCAATTCCATCAACACGCACGACTCACAAGGCGCCGGACTCTCGTCGTCGACGCGTCGATGCGGAAGACCCGCCTCCTCGGCATCGATACGCCACCATGAAATCGTCCAGTCGCTCGTGTGCTTCGCGTCGACATCAGACCCGATCACTGCGCCGAGTGGAATTCCTGTCTGCATCCTCGCCACTGGATTTTCTCTCGCCGCTGAGATACCCCATGATGTCAGCCGTTTGCAGATGTCCGGGACGTTCTTATTGAGTGCATCTAGGTATGGAGGAGATAACTGCACAGCTGCCATCCAAAGAATCGCTTTCTTATTCTTCTTCGTGCCGTGTAATGATGAGCTGGTTAATCAATATATTGACTGCAAAAGAATTAAAGACTCCATCTAATACATCTGTCTATTTTGCTTCTTCGCTCCATCCTTCTCAGCTCGTAAGATTGATAGATGTCCCATGTAGCTGCTAATGCAAGTGACCAGAATGATCGTAAGAGATCCGAAAGCTAGGTATCGTTCCTCTGTGTCCCGCACTGCGGTGCGCCTCTCCATTGCGGCCTGATCAATTGGACAACAGAAGGCGACGCACGGGCCAAAGCTGTGAAAGGATAACATTGGACAGTTTTCATACTCGCTTCTCGAGAAGGACCGCGCGCAGGAAGAGGCGTCCATTTTCTCTGTACCAAGAGAGACCATGTACATGCCATCCGATTCCGACTGCTGCTTCCGCGTCTGACACTGGCCAAAAGCCGTGTTGTTCTGTGGTAACACGGCCTGGCTTCGGTCCATGCCTCCTCCTCCTCTACCGCCCAATAGCACCAAAACACACCCGATTTTATAGAATGAACAGCCGAATATCAATAACACGGCACAGGAGTATGCCAGGTCGGTAGGGGACAGAGGCCTGCGCGTCTTGCTGATTTGTGCCGCTGGGCCACCTTTTTCCACACAAGAGAAAGAAGATTGCATTACAGAGTTTATGTCTATGTTTCGAACTCTTTCGGACGAATGAACGAATGACCGAAATTAAAATTGCACTGGCCACGAGCGACATAGAGTTTGTCGAACTAGTCGGGTTTCGACTGCTCATCAGAACCAGTTAGGGGGGAGACTCGCGCATTCGCGTACACTGCGAACACTGTAAACAGTTTCTGGTCGCTTTAATCATAAATTCAAATAACACAAAAATACGCGATGCAGACCGCGACACCTGTCTCATTAGACGCTTCTGACGGCAAACCCCAAGCCACTGGATCGGCAAGCGCCGTGCCCGTGCCGACGCGTCCGGAGGTGGGGCGCCAGATGGAGGAAGACAAGACAAAGAAGAAAGAGGAACAAGTCGAGAAGTACAAGAACTGGTATGAAATATCCTTAATCGCTCCGAGGCCATTTGTGCTTCATGCCGAACAGCTGGCGATGGAAAGGGGCGGCAACTTTGCTGCAACTGGGCGAACGGTTCCGGCGGCCGAGCACCATGTCACGCTCCTGTATGGTCTCCGGAGTAAGGAAGAGTACGACAAGGTCGACGCTCTGGTCAAAGCAGAGAAGTTCACTCATTCTGATTTCGTTTGGTCATTGGACCCGGCTGATCAAGTCCACTACGTCGAGAACAAAGAGCACAAATTTGAAGGATACGTCGTTGTTGTGCGCAGTGAGAAACTGATGAAACTAGAAGCCCGACTCACAAATGAGAAAGACGGAGAATTCTATCACGCGCGATGCCGGTTTGTGCCTGCTGGTGCCCCGCCAGATACACCCAAGTGTTACGATCCTCATATCACAGTCATGGATAACAAGCCCATACCGATCGTTCGTACCGACTCGCGAGCTGCGAGGGTCAGAGTGAAAATATCGTCGAGTAAGTGGTTCGTGATGCATCTAACCGCGGACCAGATTATGGAATTTGAGCAAGCAGACAACACAACGAAAATTGAGCCGTACCCCAGCGGCGGCAGCAACACCAACTAGTACATAGGCTGGTAACTAGTTAGCATGTTGAGTGACTCTGGTTAAAAAGTTATAGACCAAAGTCTCATTTTTCAAGTGTCTTTACTTCACACTTCTTCTTTTTAACTGCACACACACGCATCCATCGATCGACCGAGACACGAACCACGAGACTTGCTACTACTACTACTATAACTGCATATTAACTTTGTGTCGTTCCTTCGTTATGAGTAGATATAAACTCGCCTTCCGCCCGCTCGCCCCTCCGCTTTCAGCAACAGAGGAAGAAAAAGGAGTGGCATGGCGTCTTCTACTCCGATGATCTATTCCAGTTCCGGCGGACCTCAGATTCGGTCTGGTGTGCGCGCAGCTGCGCATCCTCGCTCAGGGAGTCTGCACCCGTTCGACGGCAGCGAATATCGCCATAAAGGCTATAAGTTCATCGAACTACCGATCGCAATAACCGACATCATTGGGTCTTCGACGACTCTCCAGTTCGTAGACAACAAAAACAACAGCGGCTCTGATGCGTTGAAGAGTATCCTTGGGATGATGTGTCGCTTCGTCGAGTATTTGGTGCAAGGCGGATCGACGCACGACGAAGGTTATGCATCTCCTCACCCTGTCGTGAGCTGGGAAGTCGTTAAAGGACGTGCACTGAGGAACGGAGAGCCAATATCCGAGAGGGAGGACAAGCAAAGATACGAGACTGGCAAAAGAGCCACGGACCTGAAAGCAGACGGCCTCGAAGAAGGCAAGATCGTCGGGTTCCGCTTCAGGGTCGCATACAGGGAGATGGAGAGGACGGCCGAAATGGATAGAAAAGAGATGACGAAGAAGAAGAAGTTCGAACCCGAACCACGGATGGATGTGGCGATCAACTACATGTTTTTCTTGCTCGAGACGTGGACAAAGAACAACACTCCGGCGAATGCAACGCAACTCGCTCTCGCGCGCGCGCAAGGATGGGGGAATATAACCTGTCTCGCGACTATGTGTCTGAAGGCGCAATTCCTGGGCCAGCCCCTGGCCGGTATACTTCGTGAAAACGCGATGAATTCCATGGAGGATCACACCAATCACATCTCTCCTCATTACTGGTTGTCACTGGAAAGATCCATATTGCGGTTCCGCCACGCACAGACGTCTCAGAAAACACTCCGGGCTTACGAGTCCAAGGAGAAAGGCGTCGGGTTCGCATTCCCTGAACCGAGTCTAGTTTATGGCCTCATGGAGAACAACTGCAGACCCGGCAGGTTTTTTACGTACATGATGCCCCATATCGAGGCACATGCTTCGATGTACGAACTTCGCGGAACCGCCTCGAAGTTGCTCGAGAGCGAATGGTCTGGGAGTTTTAAGAACATGCTTGTACACGACATCTACGAAAGCCATTGCTTCATGGCTCCTTCTAGGGGCGACGGGTTGATGGCGAAAAGACGGGACACGACGGCGCGAGGTATAGATGATATCTTCGAGAAAGCGGGACTCAAATTAAGCGACGATATACTCGGCGATGCCCCTATGTCTCCTGTTTCGGACGAGTACTACGAAGACGACCAAGGGAAGCTGGAGTTAGAACGCGAGAAGGAGAAGTACGACGCAGAATTTGCGGCATGGACAAAGCTGGCCTCGGTGTACGATGAAGTGTTGAATCGATATTCCATCCCTGCAATCAAAGAAAGCCGTCTCAGTTCTGGTGTACTCCTGGTCGAGGAGAATTGGAACACTCTCGAAAAAAGGAACAAACTGCGGCGGCAACAGATAGAACTCGAGGCGAGCAAGGCCGCGACGACGCGCAGAGAAGCCGAAGCAAAAAAACAATACGACAGGCTAAAACATCGATGGTTCAACACACCGGAAAATCTGAAGCGCCAAGATGAGATCAAGGCCAAACTGAAGGAGATTGAAGATCCAGTGGAATTCGAGGCGAAGCGAATGGAAGAGTTCAGGAAATTGTACGTCGAGGTCCGCGACATACCAGAGAATAAGTCCGTACAGGACGACATCGAACGGTCTCTTGACAAACTAGCGGCAGCGGTGCGAGACACAGAGAGTAAGAAGGCCTATAAGAAGTTTCACATTGATGCGTTTGAAGAGGTTGCCAATATCTGGAATCGTGTGGGAGGCAGCAAATCTCCTGCTTGCGACAGAATCAGCGAATACCTGGAAGAATACATCAAGCAGAGGACAGCAGAGGGGGTCGTCAACGGCGTTTGTTTCCCACAACCAAGGCGTTTTGCTGCGAACATGTCATCTTTAGGAGAGTTCGTCATCTCGTGGGGGTATGATCGGGAGCAAGTAGACAAATTCAGAGGCAACCACTTCGTCACGCTCACGATATGGTTGGGCAGGATGGGCCAATTCAAGTCACCTGCCATGAACAACAATATCTTCCTTTTCGGAGACGCGATGGCCGGAAAAACCTGGCTTATAAATTGGCTCGTCAAGTACTCGATTCCCCAGACATGTATCGAGGAGCAATACGCAAGCGCAAAGGCATTCAATGCACCGACCAACCAAGACGACCAGTCGCGCACATGCGATGAAGCACCAGCAGAACTGTTTGGGATAGAAAGGCCGGGGATGCCTGGGAACCAAAGCACAGGGAGCAGTAAGAGATCTTCGTCTTCGTCAAAGAGCGGCAAGAACGGAGGAGTCGTGACCAGTGCTGTCTCGGCATTTCAGGGAATGCTGACTAAGGGGTTCTGCGGCGCGACGGTTTTGGACATCAATCCAGAGACTCGAAAACGAGAAACGCTCAACATCGTGAATCCTGCAAGCATGTTCCATCTCTTTGCATCGAATTGGGAGAATCCACAAGAACTCCTTTCATATCCCTTGTACTCGCGATGGTCGTTCATCCCTATCTTCTTCGACCCCCTCGCATCAAAAGACGAGCGACGAATGGGCTTTTCTTCTCCAGGAGATTCGGATGTAAAGGGCTTTCCGGAGGGAGACGAAGAAAGGTGCATTAGCATACATCGCAGAGACGAGGCCATAGGAGCTTGGATCAACAAGCTCGTTAAATCCGGTGTGTTCAAGATCCGCACGAAAGAAGCGACAACGTTCATTCACGCCGTTTTTGAGAAACTCACAGGATATGGAGTCGACACGTCCCATGAGCGAGACTACAGACGCATTCAACAGGCGCTGGAGCAACTCGTGATCATCAACCGTATCCACGAACACTGGGATTACAGCACACGGTACCACGAAAAGCCGTTCGACAAACAACAGATACTGGATATACATCCTCGCCTGTTCGCGACTATCGAACACGTGTTTGTTGTTTTGCGCCTGTTTGCCCATCAGTATGAACCTAAAGGCATGTTCGATGTGATCAAGTTGCTGAAGGGGGACAGCTTCTTCGACTTACCAGAAGGGCCAGTCGTGTACAAGCGAGGGATAAGTCGCTGGAAATACAAGAGGGCCAGAGTGAAGAAAATATCGGGCGCAGGTGAAATCAAAGAAGTGGATGTGCTCGAACGCGCCGTTCTCAGAATCCCCATAACCCCTGACAACGAGGCCCATATCACGGAAGCCACGCCTGCCACCCAGTTGAATGCATTCATACACCCAATGATGAAGCGAGAACTGAAGTCGGACGTGTCTCTTGCTTGTATCCAACAACTCATGAGACTCAAAGGAGTCCTCTTTCCCGTGGATCCGTCTTACAAGTACCTAGACATTGCAGGCGGAGAATGCCCGTTGCTCTCGTACAGAATTCACGACGGCACAGCTCAAAGAGGCGGTTCCCGGTATGGTGTCTTGGAGATGTCCGTGAAATTGATGGAGGAGAATTTCCCGAGTCGCATGCTACAGGCTGTCACAGACGTCTGTCGCATGAAGTGTCTGAATCCAGGACACCCGCTCGTGGATCCCACGCCTGACGTTGTATATCCGTTCCTCGCGCGAACCATCGACTTTGTCTCTGATTCAGATCGGAAATTCGTTTTCGCTGATCCCGCCTTCATGGTCCCGGGTGGATTGATCGTGGCTTCGAGGTACGACCCTCCGCATGTGGCAGCAGATCGCGAAAGCAAGGTCCCGACAAAACTGGCAGTGACTATCGATCAAGACATCGATAGGAATTCATTTCTGGGTCACTTGAATGATATTGGTATGACAGAAGATGACGTCAAAGACATGGAATGGATCACCACCAAACAATTCAAAGACAAGGTGCCGTCGGACAACCGCACGTTCCCTGACTTCTTGGTGCCAGAAGTGACGCAATACAGGGACAGCCTGGCCGAGTACAATCGTCTTGCTTATTACAACGAGGATAAGAATATGAGCGGAGCCCCTCTTTCGTCCTCTTCCTCTTCCTCTTCCTCTTCCTCTTCCTCTTCCTCTCTGCAGTCCTCTGTGCAGCCCAAGAATGACGAAAGCACTGGACATGAAGACGGATTGGACTTGAAACACGACAAAAAGGAATCGCCTGACTCGGAATTTACCGCGAGACTTACGAAAAGTCGCTCCTCGTCCCTTTCGTCTGTTCGCGGCCCCGTCAAAAACAGCTATCAGGACACGAGTGTCATGCATGCCCAGAATAAGAAGAGAAAACACGCAACAGGAGAGAAAGAGAAACAAAAGGAAAAGGAAAACGAGCAAAAGGAAGAAGATAACAACAACGACCAAGAAAGCAAAGACCGGGCGATGGACGAGGACGAGGCAGCCAACTTCACAGGGGTTCTGTCCGATGCGGAAAACGAGGAGCCGCATGGTGGAGGCGGGGGCGGGGGCGCCGGCGGAGACGAAGGCGCCGAGACTCCATCAAAGAGAAATCGATTTGGACTTACAGACCCTGTCCCAAACGCGGCAGATCTGGCGGCTCGTAAACTAGCGGAGGAGAAACGCAAAAGGGACGAGTTGCGCCAACTTGGGGTACCAAGGACAACGTTGATATCAACCGACAGTCGCTGCGGATATGAATAAACAGGACAGGCAGACAGACGGTTTCTCGACCGGTTGGGATGTCTGAGCGGCGAGTCACTTGGATACTAGATTTTCAATTAGTTGCAACGGATGAGTCTGTCTTTGTCTTCTGTGTCTGATTAAACCATTGTTTACAAAAAAAGCTTTCATTCTTCCAAATCTTACCTGTCGCAGCATCGATTTAGACATATACAAATAGCCTCTCTCTCTTTCTGATAGTTCGTCGCTCACAGGCCGCAGATTTTCGTACGCACGCATGAAGAAACGGAAGAAACCAGTAACCGCGAGCGAAAAGACAGCAACGACAAACGGATCAGTGAATCACAATGCACTCGGATTTAAGGTGGTGCCGTATTCCGTACCTTCGAGAGCGAGAGCAAGAGCGAAACAAGAGAGGGGCTTTTCTTCTATGTCCGCGTCTGCGTCTACTAAGAAGCAACAGCCTCAAGTCTCCACACGCCGTGGTGTCCAGTACGGCTTCCCCCCTGATGACGAAACAATGCGAATCGATTTGGACTGCCTTCCGAGTTCTTCCGCTCCTAGCCATTCAGCCATAGGACGGACAATCGTGCCTCCTTTGTACCGTTCTCCGTGCTCAAGCCCTTCCCCTTCTTCGCCTTATTCTGATACAACCACCTTTCCTACCGCCACCCCCGCTCCATCCTCCTCCTCCTCCTCTTTGACACGGGCAGAAAGACACCTTCTCCTTACATCTAAAGACAGTACGACGGTGAGCCAGAGACGCGCGGCTCTCTTCGCTCCATCTGGTATTACCATGACTGATCTCCAATGGGTAGCTCGTTTCCCGAAGTCCAGAGTAAAGACGATGGAGGAATTCCATCGCGAGGTTCGCGGGATTTCCGAGCGTTACAAACTCGACCTAGACCCAGCAGGAGAGATTCGCTTGCCTTTCTGCCGAGAACGACTGGAACGGATTAGACGGTACTGCGAGGTTCCACCCGATTTCGATGAGCCGTCGTCTGTATTTGCGATGAAAGTTCCTGGGAGACTGGATGCCAAATTGTCTGATGATCAACGCCTGTTATTTGCCTTCGATCATTCAATGCTCAACATGGGCGCGGTGCCCGAATGGAACGACGCCAAGAAGCGCTATTCCGTCGGCCAGACTCTGATGGCATCGGGTACGTCTATAGTCGATGTTTACCGATACCCAGTCGGATACGTAACAGATACGAATGCCAGAGGCTTCTTTCACTTTCCTACTTCAATCTATTCGCCTTCGCGATTCGGAGGAAAGGTGTACCCCTCATATATACGTGCTTCCCGCTCTGGCGCGCACGAAACGAAAGAAACGGGGAAGGAGAAAGAAGGGGTCGAGGACGAGGACGAGGATGCAGCGTCCCTCTTTCGGTATATTCTCCTTGAGATGGGCCTGCTCCGCAACTCGGACTTGGTGCGACTTTGTTGTGCAGGTTCTCGGGATCTGCACCCGCTTCTATCGGATATACCCATTTCCTCAGTCCCCGAATCTCTGCGCTCCTGCAAACAGAGCTTTGCGTCCAGTGCCTTCCGTCTGTTCCATTGCTTGTTGAGCCCTTGGCTGGTACCCCCAGAAGACGCACACGACTTCGCGCAATTGCTCTTCTTCGTTTGTGTAATATTCGAAAGCCATATTCCTTATTTCGCCCACGAAACCAGCAACAATCGCGTGCTTGAGATCCTATGCGCGCTTGCGCGCAGCGAGATAGACGAGAAGCAGCAGCAGGCTCTTGCTTTCCCGGACGGATTCGAGAAACCTCTCCATCTTCACACGAGAACAAGAGAACGGGTATTTTACCTATCTTCGACGTCGTGGGAGAAAAGAAAGCGCATCGGCAATTGTTCGGCCAGTGCAATACGATCTATGATGAAACAAACGGCCAGAAAACTGCTTCTGTGCCTTACAGCCGTCACAGACTGGAACTCCGCTGTCAAATCATCTCCAGCAGCAGAAGGAGCAGGAATCTCCTCTCTCTCTTACAGCATCCACTTTCGGTCGTCCGAGTCTATCCGGCTGAATATCATCCATTATTGGCCGCGAGTCAGTTCAACGCCAAGGAAAAAGACGAAGAAACAACAGAACAAAGTTGGCTATGTCTTGGCATCTGGGACAAGAGATATCCAATTGAAAGGATGCAGATGTCTGTTCTACAATCATTCGATGGGATGGGACATGGGAGCACCTCCTGCTCCTATGAAGAAGGTGTATTGCTACAAAGATGAATTCCAACAGGGTCTTTTTCCGTTCGCTGTATTTGACCTGGAGAAGAAAAACGGTCTTGAGTGTACCGCGTATTTCATATCTGCTCCTCTAGAGGTCTTGTGCAAAAGTACCGAATTGATCCAGTGTTTCTTCCAACAAGAAGAAGAAGAAGGAGAAGAAAAAGGAGAAGGAGAACAGCCACGGGACTAGCTCTGCGAGCGAAGAAGTAGAAGAAGAAGCTCTGTTCCGATTTCATTAAATCGCTTTATCTGTTATTATTATCAAGAATATATATGCAGTCCGAGCTGCTCTTCGTTCTTTTGACTATTTGGTTATCATCTCTGCATATCCTAAAACCCGTGGAACATGTCGGCCAGGCACACTTGTAGCGGCAATTGTCGTCCTAATTGCAATGGATTAAATGAAGGAGAAGAAAAAGACACGAAGAAGGAGAACCATCCAGAAAAAGTCGACAACGATGAAGCAGAACCGCCTGTCACGACAAAGCGGCTCAAACCCGAAAGTCCAATTCAACGTTCGACTAAAACTAAAACCAAGACTAAGACCGCTGTGACAGTGGTTTCCTGGTTGGGTAATTTCTCTCTCGTCCACGAGTCATCATCTCCTTCTTCCCCGCCCTCGCCTTCTACTGCTACGGCATTGAGCGCGGACGCGTCGTCTTCTTCGAACTGGTTTTCCTCTGGATGGAATGCCTCTGCGAAGATAGCCGCTGCTTCTCCGGTGCCGGCCTCGCCATCACCCTGTCGCTCGCCGCCGCCTGCCCCCATGGGGACTCCTGTCACACCGAGACCGAGGAGCAGCAGGGTGCTGGATTTCCATTCTACATCCTCCTCCTCCTCGCCCTCTTCGTCTCCGCCGACCCCTCGTGTTCTGACTTCGCCGCTTCTTCCTATGACCACTCTCCCCAGATGCAGATCTGCCGGGTCGAAGCCATTCCGCCTTCCTCCGACTTTGCAGCCTCTCTCTGTCGGTCCATCTCCTCCCTCTTCGCCCACTTCTTCTTCTTCTCCTTCTCTTTCGTCCTTCTCGCGAAATGTCTCACCGTTTCATTTCCCGCCCACGCGGGGAACGAAGCGGAAACAACAAGAACAAGAGAAAGAAGAAACGCAGAAGACAGAAGTAGTTTTGCGTCGTGATGATGATAAAACTGAAGAGAGCCGAGACGCGGTAGACAAATCAGTACTTCTCAGAGCCGCAGCCGTTGTCATGGCGGCTCGACACCAGTCCGTCATAGCAGCCGCCGCAGAAAAAAATTCGTCGTCCTCTCCATCATCATCACAATTGAAATAGTAGTGGTGTGCGAACCAAACACAAAGAGCACTGACATTTCTGATTTGGGTGGTAGGGGTCTGAAGCGTCGTCTGTGAATAGTTAGCTAGGTAGTTAGGTAGGTAGGTGTACATAGGACCTTTCTTGATCCAGGTGTTTATCTTTTTTCGTCGTTTTAGTAAAACGATGAAAACTCAGTTGTCTCGTGCAACTACTCAGATAGGGAAAACCAGCTTTCGATATTTGTGTTTGTAGGATCTCGTCTGGACGCTAATCCAGGCCAAGTCTAATCTAAAGCAAATGGATTTCACACATCGCGGTCCTCTGCGACTGGCCCATCGTCCTCTTCCTCGTCTTCTTCTTCGCTTGGTGAACGCGGGCTTCTGGATCTTGGGTGCATTAAAGGGGTAGTAACGCTGCTCCTGACGACTGCGCCTCGTGTGTATTTGGTAGGAGGTGTATAGGGAGATAACAAATTCGATTTCGGAGTCAAGGAGCCCACGAGCACACGAGAAGGAGGCGGAGGAGTGGGGGTAGGAGCGTGAAGAGGACCAGGAGGAAGAGGCGATGATTTAGTGTGGCTTTCCGCGGAGATAAGCCGTGCTTCGAGTATGGGAGAAGAGTCGGTGGCGGAGGGCTTGGAGGAAGGCTGCGGGGTAGGAGAGAAGACGGCAGTAGAAGTAGAAAGGGTGTCTGGAATGAGGCTTGTAATGGTTGTGGTAGTTGTCTTGGCTTCGTCTGCGTGACCCGTCAACAGGGTCATTTCTGGAATAGCGTGTTTTGTGCTCTTTGTCATCTCCTGCTCCTCTTTTCTTTCTGCTTCTTCTTGCTCTAGTTGATCCAACATGATCTGTTTTTCGCTGAGGTGGTACCAGAGTAACGCGATGGAACAGGAGGTCCACATACCCATCACCAGGAAATGGAAAAGAATTTTGTACCCAGTGCTGGAAAACAGATAATCCGCGGCGAGGGTTTGGATGATCACGATGGTCGATGCGATCAGAAAGCCGAAAATATAAACCCATAAATGTTGTTCGCTGATAGACGTATGCAACTCGGTATATAGATCCACAAGTCGACGCGAGCACCCTGTGACCATTTCTCTGTAGGTTCTGGTCGTCACCACCTCCACTGTCTTCTGTTCTTCTGGCGAAGAGGAGGAATGAACAGGGGAGAAGAGGGAGACGGGTGTCGCTGCAGAGATTGTCGTCGCCGGCTCGGATGTTGAGAGTGGCTTGTTTTCGGGTATTGTGGTCGTTGTCCTTTTCTTTCGTACAAGCACCGTCGTTGATCCTGTGCCTCCTCCTCCTCCTCCTCCTGCAGTTTTATTCGTTTTCGTCCTTGTCTTTTCTGGGCGTCTATCCATTTCCTTCTGCGGGCTCACGAGCTCTTTTTCGATGCCGAGTGGTAAGGATCGCGGAAGCGCAGTATGTCTTTCAGGAAGTTGGGTTCCCGAGAAGTAGATGAAGGAGTAGGGTGTGTGACTGGCTGAGAATCGGTGTCTGCCGAAGTAGAGGTAGTAGTAGTAGTAGCAGCAGCAATAGGTCGGATTTGGCGGACTTGAATGCGGTTGATTCTTGTTCTTCTTTGATAAAGAAAAACGAGACCAGCGAAAACGAGAAGGGCTACGAACACGATACTAGTCGATGTATCTAGCAGGACTTTGTCTGTTTCGTTGTTTGTTGCTGCAGAGGCTGCGGTACAGTTGTTGTTCTCTATGCGAAATGAACTTTCTTGACGACTCGCGTATGCAAATGGAGTCGATTCTACTTCTGACGCAGTGCTGAGTCGAATTTGACTGTGGAGATAAGAAGAGATTCTAGACAGGCGTCTAGCCAAGCGCATAAACGACCTTTGTTTCTTTGGTGTCTGGTGTATAAGCTCATAAAGGAGATACCCGCAATTCAGATAAACAAGAATATAAAATCATCTGTCTTTTTCCTGGTGGAGGAGAGGAGTGTTCTTTTGTAGGTATTACTCCTTCTCTATACAGAGAGAGAGAGAGAGAGAGAGAGAGAAGGTACATGGAATCGGCAAGAAGACGCGGCGGCCCTGTACGACACGTGGTGATGAGTGACTCGTTCTACGATACAGCAACGCGACGCGTTGCACACGACGAGAAAAACGAAGGAAGAAGAGGAGGAGGAGGCACTATTTCTGTAGTTGACACAGACGACTTCTTCTCTACAGGAGAAGAGGAGACAGACGACTTCTCCTCTACAGAAGAAGAGGAGACAGACGCAAGAAGCGCTGCCACCGCTACCTTGTCTACCAACACTGGGAGAGAATCTACAAGTAACAAAACGCTGTCGGCTGCCCTTCTTCTTCCTCCTCCTCTTCCTCCTCCTAATTCATTGGTCGTCGAATCTGAACGGACAGACGAGCCCCGAACTTCTTCCAAAACTGGAGTCGCGCGAATCCTTTTCTGTACCGCGGTGCAAATGCTCCTCACCTTGGCTCTCGTGCAATTCGTCTGTCATCTCGGTAACGAAATGGCCAACGCGAGCATACTCGCGGAATCCGTAAGAGGCGCAAACAGCGAACTAGCGGACTATTGCAACACCTGTCAGAGATCATGTTCTGCGAGTCAAGACATCTGCGACGAGGCGAGACGAGTCTTGTCCATGTCCCCGTGGCGACTCCAGATCGAACTTTGGTGGAAACATGTGAGCAGTCACGACCGAGTCTCGTACGTCGCGGGACGATTCTTGGCCAATCTTCTCGGTCTTGACGAATCTGGTCCATCCTTCGCGACCATGGTAGGATGGGTATGCGCCATTCTACCCATTGCGGCAGGAGTGATTTATACAATCCTGCAATACTTCTCCATGGTTCAAGGATCTTGTCTGGTCGCGTCAGGAGTCTGTGCCTTTGTCAGGTCCTGGTGTGGTTCTTCTTCTGTTGCTGCTACCTCCAAGAAGCGAGCCGATATCGAAAACGAATGGAGCGAGTGAATGAGAGTGCCATTGAATAGTCGCAGGTCTCATTAAACTAGTCCACAAAGTGTTATTAGCATTCAATTTTGCTTTGATTTCAACTGCTTCTGAGTCGGTTTATTCGTAGTAGTTCATTTCCGGTTACTTGTTTCTTGTCATGCAACCAAATTAAAAAAACCTTGACTGGGCGATCGACAATGGATGCCCCGGCCACGGAGAGGACGAGAAGATGTAGTAGTTCTAGTAGTACTTGGCAGTCTAGTTCTAAACGCGTGAACATGTGTACACATTATGTAGACTATTGAAAAGAATCGTAGGATTCACTCGACTAAGTAATCTTTCTACAACGAAGCTTCTGCGAGTTGACCCATGAACGAGCCATCCGATCTTATCACGGGTCTCATGTACTCCTTGTTACGGCAGTCCGTGTCCGGGCACGAGAGGGCGGCTCGATACTGGGGATGGATACAGAACGTCTTACCCAGCCCGGCTCTCTGAATCGACTCGTGATATGGCCATTCCTCGAAGTAGCCCGCGCCGGGAATCATGACAACGCCTTTGACGCCTTTTTGGGCGGCTGCTTCTTTCACTGCTGCTTCGACCTCGGTCTGTGTGATACCATGCGCAGCAAGTTGAGCCGCGTAGACCTCTTTGATGCGGTCGAAGGGATAAGGAGAAGAAGAAAAGGACGAGGACGACGAGGATGCCGTGGCTGCGGCCGCCGCGGCCGCCGCCTGTCTCTGCAGCCTCTGTTGTTGTATATCAGCGAGCATCTTCTTGAGATGCTGTTCGGTTTCCTCGTCCTGTCTCGTAGACGAGAAGAACTGTGAATCCATCTTCTCCTGTGCACGGAACGAATTCAAGAATGCCGCCTGAATCTGCTGACTACTACTACTACTACTGCTGCTGGCCTCTCCTCCAGTGTTGATGCGTGGAAGAGCAGCCATTGCCGTGTTTGTGTTGTTGGATATATTCTGTATACTTCGATACCGACTCAAACGTGATAAGAAGTTTAGGCGCTGGTTCGTGTAAACGGGGTCCTCGTCTTCTGTAAACTCCATGCTGCTGCTGCTACTACTGCTACTCGGCAGAAAAGAAGAGGAAGCGCGGACAGGAGGGGCAGATACTTGCTGCTGCTGTTGTTGTTGCGTAGAAGGCTGAGCCGCTGTTGCGTTCTGCTCGCACGCGAATTTGATCATCGCATCCACTTTTTGAAGATCTTGCATATTGGTGCTAATTGCACCGAACTGGTCTTTCGTCAGCTTCCCGGCCGACAAAAGCTGGAACAGTTCTCCTGTTTTTTGTCCATACTCTTTTACAATCCTCTCGGCCGTTGCCTTGGTCTTCAATTCGCGATCAGCCGCGCTTTCGATCCCGGCCTGTAGCGCCTCGTATCCGTCCAAAACCGCGCGTTTGAGTTGCGCGGAGAGATTCGATTTGCCAACTGCTTTCAAAACTGCGTCGATGCTCTGCATGGGCGATTCCGCCACCGAGTTACTCGTGGGAGCAGGTGAATGCGACGAAGAAGAAGAAGAAGAAGAGGAGGAGGAGGAGGACGCAGGAGAAGTCTGCTGGGCAACAGGCACGGGCGTGTTGTTCTGCGAAGAATGACTGGGATCTGGAAGTGGGACAGTAGAGAGAGGTGGCTGGGAAGCGCGCGGGAGATGGGGTTCCATCGACCTATCGAAAACGGATTGCATGGCACCCGAGAAAGCCTGAAAAGTGTTTCCGTGCTGCTGCTGCTGCTGTTGTTGTTGTTGAGTCTGTGTTGAGGCCGCGGGAGAGGATGTCGAAGACGGAGCCGAAGAGAGTTGTTTTCGTTCCTCGATCTTCTTCTCGAGCCACGTTTGTTGTTGGGCTAGGACAGTATCTGTTGCCGCGGTCGCCGCAGCGAGAGAACCAGGGCTTGCAGACGGCAGCGGAGGAGTCGCTAGTGTTTGTTGTTGTTGTTGTGTCGCGGAGGAGTCTGTCGGTTGAACAGCTGCCATGATTTGATGGATCTGAAACGTTTCGCAGTCACAGGACGATACAGTAGAATCTTCGTCGTGGTTTAGCAATGACGAAGAGAAAGCGACACAAGATTTGACTTGTACAGGACCAGATTTAAGGTCTCTGTCTCCGTCTCTCGCTGTGTCAGAGGAAGAAGAAGAAGAAGAAGCGATGGTGTCCACGAGCCGCGTTCCTGGTCTCATACCCTTGTTGCATATCGCGACGCGGACAGGTACGATTTTCGGCTGTTCTCTGCACTGAGAGTCCTGTGAGTCGTAAACCTCTCGGTGGTGCAAGCTTAGCCCCATCACCTTGAATTTCTCTGCATGGGCCTGAGCGGCCATGCCATGTAAAGTGTCGTTGAATAGAATATCGACTTCCAAAGTCCGCGTGGAAGGGTCCCAATACTGTGCCTTTATTTCGCCTACGATGCGATCAGGATAGTGCGAATCGTCCACTGGCATTCCGACCAACCGCAGGGAAGCAAGAACCGGAGCAGGAATCTCATACTTCTCTCGCAGGCTGTAAGGTTCTTTGGCGCGCGCCTTCCGAAGACGCGAGACCGAGTAGGTACTCGGCGCATTCTTGTAAAGAACCCCGCGGAATGTCTTTTTTGATTTTGATGCAGCGGATAAAGAAGCCGCAATGGACGGATCCTGGGTGGTGTGTTTGATGTCTGTCATGTAGTCTGGTTTGTCGCAGGGCAGACTCTCTAAACCCGCGGATAAGACTTTTTTGTATTGTTCTCTTCGTCTTGGAAGAGGCTAACCGAAGTTACAGCGTTTAAAGATTTACTGGTTTAATTCGATGCTTAGAAGACAGGTGCGACTACTCGGAATTCATTGTCAGCGGCACACACCTCTGTTATACAACAATCTTCGTGGCCAAGAGAGGACGAAAACGGTTCGCGTTTCCGCAATTCGGATAAGGCGAGATTAATCGCCTGGAAAGCAAACTCGATTTGCATCTTACAACGGGAGACTTCCGGTGTTAGATAAGTTTCGTTCTGTAGCAGTATTGGAAGAACGAAGGCGTTATAAAGTTTGGAGATACTGAGACAGTTTTGATACAGCTTGGTCGCCAGTTCGGCCATTTGAGATAACGCTTTCTGGTCTAGCTGCAAAACACTGCTCGACGAAAGCACGGTTACCGACATGATACCGAGGGGGCCAAATCCGCTCTCAGACAAAAAGCCAGATAACCGTTCCATCAAACGTAGCACGCCGTCTCCCGGATCAGAAAGAGTACAACCCCTCAATCCTCGCATCTTGGCCTCGATGTCTTGCGTATCGGCTTTGAGTCTCTCGTTGTGCTCAATCGGGGCGACTGTCGTCTTTTCTGGTCCCGGACTGGGCGGTGAAGAAGAAGCAGAAGTACTGCTAGCGTCTTTCTTCTCTTCTGACGAAAGAGAGAGAGACGGCAGAGGCGTCGAAACGGTCGAGCCTGCCATCTTTTCTATAAGAGTCATTTCGGTCTTTTGCGCAAGAGCCATGTATCGGCTTTCTTTATTATCCCGCTTTGATGATGATTGTTTGGATTTATGAGCGATTGAATCGAACCACCAGTTTTTATGTAGCGCGGCAAGTACTGCTCTTTGAGTAAGAACGCAACTGGTCAGACAAACCAGTTGACTCATAAAGCCAGGAGCAGTAAGTCTGTGTGTAGTATTGTCTTGAATCATCGTCATTTGTCCAAGAGACGAGTTACCATGCATTCACCAGCGACAGAAACAAAGACGCAAAAGGACAAGGTGTTGAAGAGCACTGTTGTCTACGGAGCTGAAATACTACAAGATATCGCCAAAATGGACTCGGTGTACGTCGCTGCCAGCCGACCTCGGATACCAATTCCAGAACTAACCAAAACCGGCGCGGAATGGGCTGCAGGCCTCTTTATGAAGGGTGCTCGCCAGGTGCTAGTTCTAGAAGTATTGACAGCGTCTAGACACACAGAAGAGGGCCCTCTCAAAGGACGCATGCTGACGAACGTCGAAGTTAAAGCCGTGGCTTCAAAACTCCGCGCAGCGCACGGACAGAAAGAAAAAGAAGAGGCGATCAAGGGCCTTGAATTGCCTCGCGGTGTCGAATACACAGAGCCCCAGGTGCAGCTAACTGGCTGTAACGAACTGTCGCGAGAGGCTCGCGTCTCTTGCACAGGCAATTTCATAGTAGTAGGGCATGACTCGCAAGCAAACGTCGGCCCGAGGTTTATGTCTTCGCTGGAAATACTCACCAAGGAAACAACTCCTGTTGTTGTATAACTCTAGAATCGAGAAACTGGTTCGTTCCAAATCTAGTTGAAAACAGTGCGCGAATTTGTACTGTATATGAATTAATTAAATTCACAACTTCAGAATTCATTTATCCGCAAAAACCCGACCGATTTTCTCAAACTATTCGTTCGCAGATAAAATGCCCGCCACCATGATCTGTTTCGAGAATCACTATGGCGACCGCGTGTATTACGAAGATACCCCAGAAGGATTGGTCAAGGCCCGACATGAATTCATCATGCGGATAAATGCAATCATCGCAAGCAAGACGGACAGAAGCGCATTGGAGGAATGCTTCGTGACGCGAGTAGGTCAGGGTCTCAAAGAAGAGGTCCTGGTCGGCATCGACGAAGCAGGGAAGGCTCCAAACGAGAAGGTGGCACTGCGTCTCTGTGAAATGGCTCCCTGTGGCCGAATCACGTTTGGCTCGTGCAGCGAGTGCAAGCATCCGGCGTGTCCTCGGCATTTGTGGAGTACTCAGCAGGGCGGGGAATGGCTGTGTAATTATTGCGTCTTGCGTCCACTCGATGCCGCGACGGGTAAAAAGGCGATAGAGGATCGCGATTTCGTAGCAGAGATAACGGAAATAAGGCAGAAGGAGAAGGAGAAGGAGAAACAGAAGCAGAAGGAGAAAGAGAAGCAGAAGGAGAACGAGAAGGAAAAGCAGAAGGAGAAGGAGAAAGGCAACGAGGCGGAGAAGAAGGAGAAGAATCAGGAGAAGAAGGAGAAGAAGGGGAAAGAGAAGGAAAAGCAGAAGGAGAAGGAGAAAGGCAACGAGGAGGAGAAGAAGGAGAAGAAGGAGGAGAAGAAGGAGGAGAAGAAGGAGGAGAAGAAGGAGGAGAAGAAGGAGGAGAAGAAGGAGGAGAAGAAGGAGAAGAAGGAGGAGAAGAAGGAAAAAGCCAAAGAGGAGGAGAAGGAGGAGAAGAAGCAGGAGAAGGAGGAGCAGAAGGAGAAAGGCAAAGAGGAGGAGAAGAAGGAGAAGAAGGAGAAGAAGGAAAAGGAGGAGGAAGATCTTGGCGCAAGAGGAGGAAAAGAAGAGGAGAGAGTCGAACCCGTGAAAAAGCGCATCCGTCGAGACCCGGACGTACAAGCACGAGCTGTCGCGGCGCAAGATAATGTCTCAATCGCCAAGGTACACAGAGTCATGCTAGGAGTATTCGTATCGACCACAATGACGCACACGCATCTATAATTAAGACTCCGCTTGCTTATAGCATGTATATATATGTGCTGATCAGTAACTCTATGTTGGAATATTTTTGTAATTATTATTCTTGTTCAACTGTTTCCAGGGGGTAGATCTTTGTGGGGCGTCGACGACTATTGCCGCCGCCATTAGGAAAATGCACCAAGCCGACGTACTGGACCAAATGAAGCTTCGCGACTGCACGGAGATAATCACCAAAGCGCTGGCGAAGACAAGCGACCACGAGGTTCACATGGATGCCGTTAGAAAGTATTTGGTCAAGGACTACAAGACCCGTCGAGGAGTGATCTCGAAGAAGAGGAAAGCATCGAATGATTAGCGGCGCGGAGGAGGGCAGCTATGATGAGCTCCGTGGTGGCGGCCCTGTTCGAACTTCTCTCTCCTCCTGTCATGACTAGTCTAGATCTGCTAGCTTATTTTTAGTTGTTTCAACTAGTACATCTGTCAGTGACGACTTGTAATTGTTTGGGTCACTTTAAATTCAAGTCATTTCTCATACAAGCATGACATCGAAAGAGACTAAACCAGCTTCCAAGTCAGCAGATGCTGTAAAGATGGTGCTTTACGAGGCACGCAATGGCGACACGCTGCGCATCTCGGAGTCGTCCATGCACAAGGCCAGTCGAGTCCTGGCTGCTCTCTCTTCCGCCGCTCTCTCCTCGGCGTCGGCGTCGTCTCGGGTCATGCCTGTCACCTTTTGTGGCGGTGGCGGAGCGGGAGGAGGTGGAGGAGAGCAAGCGAAAGAGAAAGAGGAGAAGGCACTGCGTCTAGAATGCGTCGCGGATGGAGTCGTTTTGCGCAAACTCGCCGATTATTGTCTCTACCATCAACACGACGGAGAGGACGAAAAGAGAAAGAGCGCCAGCATCGCGAAGCCTCTCAAATCGGCCATCATGGTTGAACTCGTGGGTGCATGGGATGCGCAGTTTGTCAACGTCGAACAGTCGTTATTGTCGAAGCTGCTCATTGCAGCCAACGGACTGAATATGGCCTCGTTATTCGAACTAGTGGCGGCTAAGCTTGCGACTTTGGTGATGAGCAACGGCTCCCCGGATAAACTGCGGAAGGCGTTCTATATACCCGACTCGTTGTCGAAGACCGAACGAGTGGTAGTAGAGCGCGAGAACAACTGGACTCAGGTCTGACAAGGAAAATCCTGCTGGTTCGGGTTTACTTCTTTTTAGCTCCGTCGAAGTGCTGACTAGTTCGTACTTTATAAACAGTCCAATAAAAAATAACAAGCGCGAACTGTCATTATCTCGAATAGACCTAACCCAAAGTTCGACAAAAACACAATCTGCGCCAATGACGGAGCAAGAGAACAACAAAAACAAACAAACGGAAGCCCCAGCCATCTTGGGTGTCAGAACGGCACCCGAGTCGAGTACCTCTGGAGCCAAGAAGCGCAAACTCGAAGGGCAACAAGGGGAAGAAAGTGGCTGCTGCATTGCAACGACGCAGAAGGTGAAGGAGAAGACGGAGATCAAAGAACTGGAGGCAAAGGAGAAGACGGAGATCAAAGAATTGGAGGCCAAGTTAGCTGAAATACAGAAACAGATCCTGCCACTCAGAGAAAAGAAAGATGCTTACACAGCTCGCCTGGATGCGATCGACGAAGCGAAAACGAAGAGGGCCAAAGAGTTGATGAAAACAAGAGAAGAGCAGCTCAAGGAAGCGTCTCTCGAGGAGGCGGGTGACTTGGGATGGAAGGAGGTCAAAACCACATCGGACGTCTGTGATGTCTGTGTGCATTGTGGCGAAGATCCTTGTAACCGGCCTCTTTCGGAAGACGAAGACGAAGAGGACGAGACGTCGAAAAAGGACGCAGCGGAGGCGTTCGGGTCCATGTACAAGTGGACTTGGAAAGACGGCGAATCCATTTATATGTGCACTCATTGTTACTGCAAACTGACGGTCAAGAAGTTGGAAACGGCCAAGAGAAAGATACAGGAAGATCTCGTAGGACTGGCTCGTGCCCATTGGGAAGTCTGTAAGAAGGTGGAAAAGGCAGCGTCTGCGGAATCGTGGACTTGGAGGCTCACAGATCCCAGACTACCGGAAAAGGGCCATTGCTGCGCTGGAAAGGACTGTTCGTCCGACGTGCCCGTGAGAGAATGGACAGGTGTCTATGATTTCGATTTCGAAGAAGAGCTCATACTTTGCACCGCGTGTTTCGAAAAAAAGATGTACGAACATGCGACTGTCAACGAAGCGGTCCGAGACGAGCTGTTTCGCAAATTCTTTGCCTAGACGAAACAGCCGTGCTAGTATTTTAGAAGCTATTGAAACACTTGCACGAATAAACGTGCTTGGTTTCTTCCGTTCTAGTCAACGCGAGATTGGAAGAATCAGATAAACATTAAATCGGTTTCTTGTTTATCTGTCTGCGAACAAAGCCGCATTGACTTCTCTAAACAGAAGAGATCTTGAAACAAGCAGCGACAAAGGCGCTCGAAACTGATTGAACGTAGTCGATGGGGCCAAGAGCGTACCCGAGCATTTGCATCGCGACAGCACACTCGCAACAAGCAGACGACTTTTCATCATCATCTTTGGTCCAGTGGAAAACAACTGCGCAATGCGTGGCGCCGATTTCTCTCCCCTTGTCCATTGCGTATTTCGCCTGTTTCGCTTGCACATCCACGAAATCAAGCATGACGCTGACATCATACTTGACATGCCACCCCTCTCTTTCTTTGTCTTGGGCTTCTTTCTCCGCTGCAGCACGATCCCATTTCAGATCAATCTTGGACCAATCGTCTTTCTGTATGGGGATGTAATTTACCCAATCGAGTTTGTATCTTTCTTCGGTCTGGACTATAGCAACGCTTGGCCGATATGTCAATCGATGCGTGGCCTTTTCGACCTGTATTTTCCCAAGCATAGCAAAGGCCGGGGCCCTGGGTGGATCAGAAGTACTCTTGATCGTTTCTCTGATAGCCTTTAGCATCAATTTGGCATCGTCGCACGTATCGGCCAATTTGATCCCCTGGATATCGCGCAGAGTGGTTCTGGTGAAAGAGTTGATAAATTCATTGATTGGGGCCATCGTTCTCTCGAGGAGCTGGATCCTGGCATCGTCTTCCTTTTCTGACGAGGATGGCTGATTCTTTAACGGCGAGGACGCCGTGTTTTGGGTAGTTGGCGTCGTCATCAAGAAGGGTTGGTGAAGACCAGAAAGTTAGATGTTACGAACCAACGCTTTGGAAAATGAGCAGAAATCTATCTTCTTGTTGTAACCCTTTCCTGTTTCTCTTTACTAGTTGCCACTGTTTCTCTAAACTAGTTGCCAATGTTTCACCAGTCGTGTTTCACGAATTCGAGTGTTAATTTTGTTGCGTTCCTCATAAATCCATCTCGACTAAAGATGGCGACCCAGACTTCGACACCTGCTTTGCATGCAAGAGGCCCAGATCCTCAGAAACTGAGCCCCTCGTCTGTTTCTTCCTCTTCTTTGCCATTATCGTCGGCTCGAGCTCTCTCACAGTCGTCGTCTTCTTCGACCGTCGCTGTGTCCACCCCCAGGATGCGCGTGAGAGTGTATACGTCTTCGCGAAAGCCCTCAGAGACAAAAGAAAAGGAGAAAGAGAAACAGTCCCGTCCGATTCCGAGCAAGAGAAAGAACACCGAGAAACCAAGCAAGGAAGAAAAGACCAATGACAGACCCCCGACAGCAAAGAGAAAGAGCTTGTCGTCCGCATCCTCTTCTTCCTCATCCTCCTCCTCTTCGTTTTCATCTTCATCGCCATCTCCACTCACGAAGAATGTTGCCCCCGAAGCCGGTGAATGCGACCGCTGCAGCCTTGAGGCCAAGAAGTACTGTGTGATCTGCAACGCAATCTACTGTATCGGCCACGCGGCGGGTACCTGCAAGATCTGTGGTATCTCAGAGATCTACATAAGACTGCCACAGAAAGGAGCGGACGCGAGAGCTAGACCGAAGAAGCAGAAGAAACAGAAACCCGTTGACGCGGATAGACCAAAAGAGACAAAGAAACCGGCCACCGACACGCAGACGACCGCAACACACTCGCTACCGTTCCATGGCGAAGCCATCTGCGTCGACTCGGGAAAGAGGAGGGGGGAGTGTACAAGAAAAGCCTACTTTGGATGCAAAGGAAGAGTGTATTGCGGAATGCACGCGAAACAACATCCAGGCGCCTTCAAGCTTATGAAGAACCCCAACTAGAGATTATGGCTCCTTTCTCTGTTTGTCATCTCATTTTAAATCCCTTTTATTACCATGTCTACAACACAGCTCAGATGTGTATGCATTGGGACGATAGACTACCTAAATTTTCGCGGAGGATGGGACCGCCTAGACCACACAGCCCGCTCGTGGTTAAGACAACAAAGAACACACAGGATAAGAAAAAAAAATCGACGAGTACCACGAAGAAGGAGAAGAAAAGAGCAACCACCGCTAAACCAGGGAAGATAAAGGACTCTTTCTACCGAAGCAAGAAGTATGGGGGGTTTGTGAAAGATGGGACAACGATGCGAGGACTCTTGCCATTCTTATCCCGCTCGTACTTTGGCTTCCATACCACGGAAACGCTACGAGCGCTTGTGCGAAGCCGGTTAGCGACGATACCCTCTGCGTCGCAGATGACAGGTGTACCCGCGCATCTGAAAGGCAAAGGCCCGGTGAAGAACAATTCCCGAATGCACGGAATGGCATTGGGTGTAAGAGTGCATAGAGACTTCGAGCGATTCTATTCGAAGAAAGAGGACTGGAAGACACCGCGGTTTCCTTCTGGCAAAGCTGGTAAACTAGGCAAAACCGCGCACAACTTCAGTCGCGCGGTTCTAAGGGCGTGCAATGAAAGGGGTTGGAAAATCGTCAACTCTGAAGTAGGGGTGCACAGCGCCTCCAAGAGAACCGCCACCAAGATCGATATCGTGTGCACAACTCCCACCGGAGCATATGTCATTCTCGAGCTCAAGACAGGGTCTACATACACGGCGTACCGCTCAGGTGTCAAGGGACTAAACATGTCTGGTGTCTTTGCGAAACAATTGTTGTCCGAAGCAGCGATGCATCAAATCCAGTTGCTCGCAAATGTCCTCTTGTTCCAAAGCACTTTCCCATCTAGACGCGTCGATGCTGCGTACGTGGTGCTGGTGACAGAGAAGGAAGGCGTACAACTACATGCTCTAGAAAGCTGGGCGCTCGCTGAGAGAGTATCTGTACTGAAAGATTTAGATCGATAGTTATAGATAAAGAGTCTGTATTCATGTATAAAAACTATAGATAGATAGATAGATGTTGCCTCTGTCTAACGCGACAAGTGAGCTAGGATCCAAAGAAGGGTGACGAATCCGATCGAGACAGGCAGAGGTGCTGATCGACAGCCCGGGGAAACTTGATGCGTCGGAGTGGAGAAGGATATGCCAGATATGAGGATTGACACGCCCTTTGTGCCCTGTGTCGCAGCACTCCATTCGCTAAACACTGTAGTTCCGCGCTCGCCCGGTGTACCAAGATGAGACCGCTTCACATGGAAAAACCTCTCGGGATTCTTGTTCTTGTATTTTGGGTACAGAACCTGAGTCGCATCGAATGGCAACAAGATGTGCATATCACCTGTGTGATTCGTGCCGTCTGATCGCTCATGAGCGCCTGCCATCTGGTAGTGCAAGATCGGGTTGGTTTTGCCGTGCGGGAATTCGGTGATCAAGTGGCCGTGGACTGCTCCGTGAGTGGCGAACACGACTCCGGTCAGATTGTGGCCTTGAGCAGCTTCCACGTTTAGGTACATGTGCGCAGCCAAAGACAGGCCTGTTGCCTGGGTCACATTGCAGTCCGTGATAGGCATCTTGGTGCACCCGGTCGTGTTGTGGATGGAAAAGTCGATGTCGTGGAGGAAAACGGGATGGAGCTTGATCCTGATGTGGGTGCCGTTGTGTTTCCAGTAGCCCAGCTCACCGTTGATCCAGGCCCAGCTTAGGAATCGCCCGAACGTGCCGAGATTGATTGTGAGATCAATGATACTCTCCCGCGCCAATTCGATGTCTGTGCAGTTGATAGCCGTAAGATTGCTCTCGATGAAGCTGCCATTCGACACTCCCACGACAATGGACAGGCGGTCGGGGGTTGCCAAGCAATTGGTTTCGTTGAGCTCGGATGCGCACATGCTGCTTGCATACACTGCGGCGGTGAGTCTTCCTGTGCTCTGGTGCAGTTCTGCTGGATGCGAATGTTCAGAGTCATTGGTGTTCGCCCACGCAACGAACGTATGGCTCCCTGTCGTCACTTTGAGATCGGATACCCATGGCCGGTCTTTTACACCAGCTCCGAGAAGTCTCCATCGATTATAATCCTCGGTGGTTTGATCCGACATGCTGGTAGCCGAGACGAGAGCCGCGCCAACCAAAACGAAAACCAGAAGCAGGACAATAGAACGACTGTTTGTCGTCAAGCGGCCAAACAAACCACTTCTCCGTACCTCGCGCGCCATGAAAACCGCCGGTTGGAAGAGAGAGAGAGAGGGAGAAAGAGGAAGGAGGGAAAAAACAGAAGCAAGCAGAAAAAAGTCACGCGCATGTAAATCTTGAGACAGCGACAATCTTCAAAGGCCAAAACGTTTTAAATTTTTTCTAGTTTATTCAATCGCCTGGCCAGAGGGAAAAGGACAAAGATCAGGCTTCTCTATCTTACAGCTCCTTTGACTTGAACGCACGGCCTTCTTTGCTTCCGAAGTTATTTCAAAACAGAAAGACTCTATCCAATCGGTGTAGTCGAAATGTCTGATATTACGATCGACATCGTTTCCGTCTTACTTATTGATCGAGTGAGTGTGCTACAGCAAGAAAGAAAAAAAAGATAGAGAAAGATGGCAATGCAGATGAAAGACGACAAAGAGGAAGACGACTACAGACCCTACGATTCCTTCTTCGGGAATGTGCCGTGGTCGAGAATCGCCGAGGCGCGCCGCGCGGCGGGCTTTTCTGCCCGTGCACAAGAGAAGCCGGCGTTCGATCATGTGCGTGCGTACAGAGAAATGCAAGAGCGGAGACGAGGAGGGCGAGACGAGGATGGATACGGAGGAGGCGGAGGAGGCGGACGCACCGGCGTCAAAAGGCTTCTCGACGACAGAATGCCGATCTTCCAACTCTCATCGAATAAGCGGGCACTGGGCGGCGAATCTTATTCGGATTACGGCTTCTTCTCTTCCTCCTCCTCTTCCTCTTCCCCATCTTCGTTATCATCTGGGGGGACCACCGCGGAGAGCACGATCCTCGCTGCACTCAAACCGAAACGGAGGTCTTCGTTCCTGCCCCAACCAGACGACGCGGACACGAAGCAGAGTTTCTCCGACCTTGAGAAGCGGATGTCTGACGTCAAGATCACCGTCGCAGAGCCATGGTACGGTTCTGCATCGCGTCGCGGGTTTGTGATCGACATCAAGGCGGGGCAGTCATCAGGGGGGATACAGATACCTCTTTTGAATTCTGATCAGGCCGCGTCTAGAGCATCCAATGGGATGGCCACGATGGATCGACACTGGTCCATCATGACACCCGAAGAAAGAAATGTCGCGCAGGCGATTCCTTATCTTGGGACACCGACGGGTTCGATTCCGAGCAATCCGCACCTGAGTCGCAACATCGAGGACAATGTCGAGCCCGACGCTTATATCAATCAACCGAACGAGTATAATACGGCAATTCTTTTCAACGAGGTCATGGAAGCCGACACCTGGTTCCTTAGACGGGTATGTCCCTTGGCTCCGACTGACACACTGGGCCCCTATATCTGGAAGCAGATCAGATTCGATCCTACCTCTCTGCAACGATTGGCGCCGCGTACTGTTCCTCGCGTCGTGGTCCACAGCGCAGAAACACACAAAGACATCCTTACGTACTGGGGCAAATCGCTCAAGGCCGAGATCGGGTTTTGGAAAACCAGGGACGGCCAACTCATCTGGTCAATGGGCATCCGCCAAATTGTAGTTGGGACGTGGACAACCTTGGAACACATGGCATATAATGAGCTGTTTTGGGGGAAGAGATACGCGGACATAATCGGAGATAGGGAAGGATCTCAGCTCACCTTGCAGGATTACTATAATCTACTCGACACGGGGATCACGAAATTTGGCAGGATCAACGGGAAAAAGGATGGCGCGACGCACATGGTAGACGACATGCTAGCCACGTTCAAACAACGCGGCCTTTCTGATTCAACGGGGTATCAACTGATCCTCGCCCCGAAGGTCCGTAACTTCATCTCGTCTCGACCCGAGCACCGAGAATACCTGCTCACAGGAAAGCCAAGAGAGACGTACGACGATCCCCAGGACCTGAAGATTCGCGGAGCGACATGGATCAACGAAGCCAGGCTATTTCCCACAGGAGGGAAACACCCGATGCTCGACGTGACACAGAACAAGGTCTGCATTGGCAACTTCTTCGTCGGTGTCGGAGCCCCGGAATCTGCAACCGATGTCAAGAATGGCGTGGATGCATACAAAAGCTCGGATTGCACAACCGATGTCCATGACAGCGACACACGCAGCACGGCCGAAGTCGACCTTCTCTACGCGCTGAAACAGACTTGTATCTTCCGTTTCAAAGCAAACGGAGATCCTTACCCGAAAGCAAAAGAGAATGAGGTGCTAGGCAGCAAACAACGCGAGCAAGTGGAGCAACTTCGTCGTTGTGTGTTTATTCAAAACTACACAACTGGCTCAGATGACAACGGACGAGATATAACAGACACGAAGAATGTTTACGGCGCCAAGAAGGACGACGAGGACGTCACCGACTCCGCGACGGGGATCCCGAGTGTTTGGCATTACTTCTGCTCTCCCAAGTCGCGGACGTCTTCGAAGCAGTACGACCTCATTCTTGCCAGGCATTTCGCAGAGAAGCCGACAGCACTCGATACATTGCTGAATGCATTGGGCGCAACGAAAGCCAAGCCTACCATACAAGCACTTATCAATGTTGTCAAAAAAGATACCAGGTCAACAACAGCCACTGCCACAAGCGTCGAGGAGTCCAAGGGAAGCGGAAGCGGAGGCGGAGGCGGAGACGTGGAAAAAACGGAGGACAAAGAAGGCACCGGCGACAATGTACACAAGGCAACAGTCGATATGTTGAAGAAGATTGAGGTCGTGGACGGCCATTTCCTCCAAGTCTGTCACGACAACAACATCCCGCTCTTCCATTCTTACATCGCGTGTCGTCCCGAGGTCGTGTTTAATGTCGGAATGAATGCAATGGTTGTCCCTGGATCGTCGACGATGGAGGTACCTGTGGCCAAGCCAGAATCGTGGGTGAGCATCATCGCCAAGCTGAAGACGATCGAATTGCTGTGGACACTCTATGCTTCGGCCATCCTGAAAGAGCCACGCAATGTCTGCCACGCCGACACAGAATTCATCACCAAGTACATCGACGGAGGCGGAATGAAGCCCTACAACATGGCCACTCGTCCCGCTTACATGAAGAACGGGAGGGACAAGCGACGACAGGATGTCTTCTACTCGTTGCTGACTGGACGCGACGATCCGTTGGAAATCGTGAAACGGAAACACGTCGACATCACGGGCCATTATGCTGCGAGATACTGCGACGATCGAACCGTCTTCCCGTTCGGTCACTGGTCTACAGCAGGAGCCTACGCAGATTTCTGGGGCCACTCAAATGAACAGCAAACGGACGAGACGCTGAATCCAGATATGCGTGCGTACTCGGGCATGAACACGGTCTGCTGGAGGACGAAACACACAATTGCCGGAACCAAGGACAGCAGCGGCAATCACAAACGCAGGCAGATCACCGGAGATGGACATTTAGGAAACCGGGTAGGACGAGAACTCGATATCGCTATAGCGACGCAACAGCCGTGGCCTGAAGACCTGACCCAGCGAGTCGCTGTCGTCATGAGCGCGGCATCTTAGACCGAAAAGTCGCGGGTCTAGAGTCTCTGTCTTAGTGTATTTCTTTCATAATAATTTTGATGCTTGTTAAAAACTAGCAATTCAACACGAGACAGAAAGAAAAAAGCCTATAGATTGAACGAGAACAATCCAATTTCTTCCGCGTCGGTATCTGCGATTGGCAAAAAGGGGCCAGGTGGAATTGGTTTGCTAGTGCGAGAAATCTCGTCTGCCCTGGAAGGAGGCAATTCAAACCTAGGTTTGAATGCGCCCATTCTTGCCAATCTGGATAGGTTAGATTCTTCTCCAAATAGAGTGGAGGTCCATTGAACCACTTCAGGGCAGCGCATCTTCTTGTCTGCAGGTGGACTGAGCCCCACAAACTGCGAAGAACTGGACTGGGGCCAAAGCCTCTGCGCAGTCGTTTTGACATCAAAATAAGCGAAGATGAAGTGGGAGTTGTGTTCTCGGGCATAATCCACAGAGCCAAGAAAATACCCCAGAGCATTCACTGCGCGGACTTCTTCAGTAGAAAGTCTGTCTCAGGGACACTCCAAGAGAACACAACCACACAACGAGTGGCTTCCATCTGATGAGTGGCTTTCATCTTAGCCGCTTTCTGCATAGCATAAACAAGCTGTCTTGAATACTTGTCGACGCAATCAAGCATCGTCTTGACGTCGTACTCCGAACTCGTGGTCCGTGCTTTCTCCTCTGTGGCTTCGTTCTTCTCTGCCGTCGCGCGGTCCCAGGTTATTTCAACCTTGGACCAGTCTTCTTTTCCAATGGGAAGACTGTGGGCCCAATGGACATTGGGTCTGGTTTGAGCATATACGAGAGGGGTTCCGATGCGAATCGTGTGCAACTCGACGGGAACCTTGACCTCCTTGATCTTCGCCAGGATGGCGAATGAAGATGCCAAAGTGCGGGATTGTTTATCGATTGTATTCTTAACCATTCGCATGAGCATCTTTTTGGTGTCGCTTTCGTATTCCTCTTTCTCTTTCGAGGCGACTGCGCGTGAACGCGCCATTATCTTGGATAATTCTCCTGGGTCATTCATCGCCATTAGAAGCTCGTCCACACTCAGATACATTTTTTTCGTCTGCGCTGCTTCGTCAACGGAGGAAGGAGGAAAAGAAGAAGCAGAAGATGACGAGGAGGAGAAGTCGAAGGACGAAGATGAAGAAAAAGCCATGTGCTTCTTCTTCTTCTGGTGATTTTGGTTTCTGTGTCTCTTTGTTTGTCTTAGTCGCTTATGTTGCTCGATTGCTCTAGCTCGCGCGTCCAACCAGTTGAACAACCAGTCAGCCATGTGTGTATGATGTCACGACTCGTGTTCAATTGTTGTCTAAACTTCATAATTTCGGTGTATCCCTCTTGAAGACCAAGCACAAATGAGCGAAACGGCTGTTCTTCTTCCGTTACCTCCTGCTCAACCCTCTGTTGCGGCTGAGTCTGTGGCTGTGTCTGTCCCTGATGCGACCGCTCCTCCTCTTCCTCCGAGCGCCGCGTCTTCTTCCTCTTCCTCTCCCTCTTCTGTATCATCGAAGATGGACCCCGTGCCAGAAGACTTGGCGAATCTCATTGCCTCTAGTCTGCTGCAGAAATTCCAGCAAGACAGTAAAGACATTGAGACGGAATGTCCGGGCAAAACGGACTTTCCATACGCGACACACCCGACCCGTGGAGATGGAGTAGGGACGTGGCTGGCGAAGAAACGATCTTCGTCCTTGGCTACACTGGCCTCGAGTCTTGCGCGCCTCTACGAGGAAGAAGAGAAATTGACATTCTCGAACACAAGGTTGGCGATGAAGATTCTATTCGAAGGCGTCGTGAAAGCATCAAAAGCATGCACCCGTGCGCTCAAAGCAGAAAATCTATTAATAGCCGATCCCCTCTATACACGCGAATACGAATATCCTGAGTCGCTGCGCAAACCGTTGCTTCCTTTGTATTTCTGGCTGCAAGTGTTTCTTGGATTTGTATTTGGTGTCTTCTCCTCTCCAAATTTCGCTCTTGTCGACAATTCATCGACAAGGATGGCCTTGCTCATCTTCGGCGCCCTAAATGTTTTGTGGTCGTTTGTCTTCTCTTGTGCATCGGAACGTGATAGAATGGGCGGCACAAACACGGTTGTTTTCATCATGTCTGCTTTCTTCATCATGGGTGCGTGGCTGAAAGGTGAACCAGGATTGGTTGTGAATTTGTCGATGATGTTTATGGCTGCGGTCCCTGTTGTCGGCCTTTTCGCCAGCGAAATGTACGATAGATGGGCTATTAGCCGATTTGTAGACTAGTGCTTCAAGTCCAAGCCGTTTCTCTAGCTTTCATGAGCCAATCAGTCGGAACTAGTTGGCACTGCTTATACAAAAATAAACACACGACCACTCTCCGTTTTCTTCGCCCAGATTTCCAAAGAACACACACACACACAAGAAGAAATAACACAGACGACGAATGCAACCGCCGAACTTGACGCCAAGTGCCCCAGCCTTAACGGGCAATTCTACAACAGCTTCAAGGGTTGACTACCGTCTCCTTGCCTCATCTTCCGCTGCAGAGCAGCCAAAAGATCAAGAAGAGCAAAAGAAGACCGCTCCTGCTCTCTTTCGCGAAGCGCTACAGGCGTCGCAGAGACGGATGCAGGAGCTGGAGTTGGAGCATGACGCCGCGATCAAAAACCCAGAAGGAGGAACGAGCAGAGAAGAGATCGACTCGCGCTTTGCATCGGCTATGTTTCTGGCTGGTCACTGTGCCATTAACAAAGCCGTGGATGTTGGCAAGACAGGCGGAAGTTCGGTTAAGTACCAAGGCACTTGTCTGATCACCCTTGTCGCCAAGGATACTCAAAGAAGAGTGAAAGAAGCCATCGAAGAATCCGAGTTTCAGGAATTACGAGACAAGGAAGAGAAGGACGCAGATTCGAACGATACAGTGGCACGTCAACGTGCGTTTCTGGAGCTTCTGTTTTGGGTGACTCTGTGCCAAGAATGGGTGGCTGGGCTCCTTTATCTCTTTGGCCAGAATATAGTAAGCACCCTCGCCAGAGAACTGATGCTGTGGGTCGCAATGGCGGCGACTGTCGTATGCACGGCCACAGGAAAAGCGAATCGAGGAGAAGGAGATTTCAGAGCAGCGATGATCCCTCTCGCGTCCGCTGGTGCCATGTTCTTAAGCAACATAGCATTTCAACAGCCTGGACTGGAAATGGCTTGGATCTTTGCCTTGCTCGTTCTGGTGTTTTCTTCCTCTTTACCGCTGGTTCTGCTCCGCGACGAATGTAAGGCGAGGAATCCTTGTTCTCATCAAGGTATTCGTTTCTATGCTGTTCCTCCCTTCTTGGCGGCGGCGCCTGTTTAGAAGAAGCTTGAATAGGATTTCGTTGTTCTGTTTAATCACGACTACTAAAAACAGTAAGGATAGACTGACTTCCAGAAGGCTAGCCAGCTGGCACTAAACTAGGCAAGACTCTTTTGAACGGCTACGGCTGCGGCGTTGGAGACTGTGGCTTTGTTTCGTCGCGGCCTTCTCGGACGCGACTGCGCGTCGCGTAAGTCAGCACGGCTTTGCTTCCTTCGCCGACTGCGTGGCGCATCAGTTCGCCTGGGAGCAGCAAGCGCGTCGCGGTCTGGATCTCGCGCGATGTCAGGGTGCGTTTGCGGCCGTAGCGCGTCAGGTTTCCGGCCTCGGTGGCGATGCGCTGGAAGATGTCTTCCACGAACGAATTCATCACTTGCATGGCGGTCCGCGACATCTGCATGCCCGGGTGCACTTGTTGGAGGACCTTGTACAGGTATATCTCATATGCCCCAGCGGCTCTGTCATGCCTAGTTCCGCGCCGGTTCCCGGGCTTGGGCTTAGGCGTGGTCGTCGTCTTCTCCACTTCCTTGTTTGTCATTGCAGTTGCGGCTGCAGAAATGGCCACGCGCATCTCCTCCGCTGCTGGGTCTTGATTCACAGGAGGAGGTAGCTGCAGCAGGGGGCGTGGCTCGGGAACAACACCGGGTCCAGGAGAACTTTTCTGTTGAGCAGCAGCAGCAGCGGCAGTCGAAGTCGACACAGCCGGGGATCGGGAAGAGGAATGAGGAAGAGGAGCGGGAGGAGTCGCCTTAGGCTTAGATGAGGATGACGATGACGAAGAAGAAGCAGTAGTCGATGTCATGGGAGCGCGATAAAGATCCAGTGTAGTTTGTTTGCTTTCTCTTGTTGGGCGAGTCGAACAAATGAACGAAAATGGAACTATTTTGATACAGGTGTTGTGTTTGTCCATATAGATTTGTGACTCAGCAGGAGCAGTCCCATGCACCCAGTCGTCTGTTTATTAGTTAACGGTGTTCATTTGTTTCCAACTAGATGAGCAGAAGGAGAAGAAGACCCGAAGCTGAACTAGTGCGAATACGAGTCGCGAGCCACTTGGCGAAAGGAAGAAGAGAGAGAGAAGATAACTCATTGTATTTTCCGGGCATTCGATTCTGTTGCGTAGACATCGGCTTGTTCGCTCCCTTGACACTATATGACGACGGCGATTCGCGATGCGAGGTCTGGCCCGACGATGGAGACAAAACTCAATCCTGAGCTGGATAGTACTTCTTCTTCCTCCTCTTCTTCTTCTTCTTCGCCAACGTCGTCATCATCGTCATCCTCCACGGTGAAAGCGCCTGGCACGTCGCTGTTCTGTCGTCGCTACAAGAAACACAAACAAGGAGAGAAAGCGGAAGGAACAGAAAGACAGAAATTAACCGATCTAGATAGGATGATCCATTTGAGCAGACATTTCAAGAAGAGGAAGGCCGAGACGGAAAGAATCAACAAGATAAAGCAGGATGCACGGACTCGCTGTAGGAAAGGAGGAGTCACCATAACGACGCAGAGACCATGGAAGGAAGAGTACAAGGCGTCTCGAGACATTCGGATGAGGAACGAGTATGAGCTGTTATCTGACCCCGCGAAGTCAGACGCGGAGAAACACGAAGCACTTCTGTATCTCCTCATGTCAAAAGATGCAAAGGGGGCAGGAAATACAGATTATGCATACGAGCCACGCATCAGCAATATGGTCTGTCACGCGATCCTTACGTCTGTGCCACCGTTGCGTCTCATAACCGATGAATTGCACGGAAAGTCTGAATCGCGGGCCTTTCCTTCCTCTTCTCTGATTCTGAAAAATCCCGTCGCGACGGTCGGCATCGCCAGTACAGGCAAAACGGTGATTACCGGCACCACGACTTTCGAAGATGCGCTGCTGGCGGCTCATTTGGTCGCCTTCTACTCCGAACAGGCGACCAAGGCGCCTTGTGACGTAACGGAATTCGACCTCGTTAACATAGCCAGTTACGGATCGGTTGGGTTCTCCGTTGATCTCTTCAAGCTAGAAAAGAAACTCCAGCTCCTCTCCAAGAAGTTGGACCTCGAGGCACCCGCTTATCATCCAGCATCCTTTCCTGGTGTGAAGTGGAAACCTTTGTCCAAGAACCAGAATCTTGTTGTACAAGTGTTTCTCACCGGGAAGTACACCGCGGTTGGGTTCGCCAATATGGGCGAGTTCCGCAGGCAGGTCTCGTATCTAGATCAAGTGATCACGCAACTTGCCAGGCGATGTCGTTTCTCAGAAGCGGATTTCGAGGCGGAGAAGGCGGCTGCGGCGACCAGTCTCGCGTCAAGAGGAAGAAAACGCATCAAGGCAGAATCGCTGTCTTGAGCTGGTGGATATAAATAAAGTACTCGACTGGATTAGACCAGACTAGACAAAACGATAGCTTTGTTTGAATAGACTGAGAGCTCCGAATTCATAAACCTGGAAAAGAAAGAGAGAAAGAGAGAGAGAGATTCGCCCGACAAGAAAGGAATAACACGCAAGCGTCGATGTCAACTTTACAATTGCTGGGCAAACCGTCTGGTCAAAATGTTTTCTACACACCAGTGGATCTGATCGGGACTCTTTTCGGAGGCGGGGGAGGGGGAGACGGCGCGCCATCCGCATCCGGATTTACCAAATGGACGGAGTTTCAAGAGCTCGACATGACCCAGATTTCTGAGTGCATCGCCAGGCTGTCTCACCCGATAGTGGCCACATGCTGCAATGCCATACTCGACAAGATTCTGTCACAAGGAGTGATGCTGAGGTGCAAGAAAGCCGTCTTCCAGCCCGAGAGCAAGCAAAAGCTGTTCGAAGAATGGTGGACCAAGACGTATACACCGTTCCTCCAAAAAGCCATCTTGTCGGTGATGGCCGCCGGGTTCTTTGCGTACAGCCTGGAACCGGTCCCGCACTACGGATTCAGACCGGTGTGGATAGACTTGGACGTGATGAGGATACGCTATCGCACTAATGGGGGAGGCGGAATCGAGTTCGAGTATAGAAACAAGCGACCCGATGCCTTGCTGGAGACCCTAAGGAAGGAAGGCGCGTCGTTTGGAGAGATGACGAAAAGGAAGAGGCAACGACGAGGAGGCGAAGGAGTCGTCGTAGGAGATACAGAACGGGAAAGAGATCCAGAGATATTTACGATGTTTCACGAGGTGGACAGGCCAAGAGCCAACGGAATCTTGAATTCGCGAATTTTCTGCGCGCTCGGTGAACTGGCCAAACGCGACGAGTACGAACGACTTTATCGTCTTTATGCAGTCGAGTCGCTTAATCAGAAGATCTACGTGTCTCGGCCTCTGACGGGTGGGGGATTCGGACGTGGCGGAGGAGGAGGAGGAGAGAAAGGCGTCGCTGTAATCGACCCAATCGCACTTGGTCATGCAATGAAGAGTCAGTACCATGATGCTGTGGATGCCGCTTCGCATGTAGCTCAGACACCAGAACAGCGCGAGCGAATAGAAGCACACAACAAAGTCGTGATGCAGATGGCTGCTTCCAGATCTGGAATGGATCCGAATTGTATACGAGACCCGCGAGGACCAGGAGGGGATCCCAAGCCCCCTATAAAGGGGCTCGTGGAGCTGCCGGATGGGACCGTTTTGGAGAAACAGAACATGCCACAACCCCCCTTCGAGAAATTGTCGGAGTTGATCAACGCGATTGACGAAGTCCTGCACTCGATATTTGGCGTGCCAAGACAACTCATGACCAACCAGAGCCAGAACCGCAAGAAGTCCTTGCAGCACAACGGCGACAAAGAAGACTCGGCTGAGAAGATTCTCGCCCGAAACGTCAAAAGCCGCGCGGATTTCGCAGCGGCTGTTTCTCTTGACTTGTTCGATCGAATATACGGCAAAAAGATGGACGAGGACTCGGCCATGCGCACAGACCCGACGAAAATACCCGAAGACGCGTCGAAAATAGCAATCGAAAACACAGCGAAAGTTGTGTTCCCTTCGCTGATCTCGGACGAGAAAGTCCAGTTCGCGGTGGACAGCGGGATGATGGACCCCAGTGTCTTCAAGACCTACTTTGCGCGGTCGACCATGATCCCGGAAGAAGATCTGACGGGACAGTACAAGATACCAGAGGACGCAGAGGCCGAGAGAGAGGAAGAAGCAGCAGATGCAGAGGCGGAACGCAGCGAAGAGGCTGCAGAAAACGAAGCCAAGCGAGCGGTTGCGGTGGAGAAACAGATCGGAGGCGCGGACGGCGCCGCGGCGAAGAAGAACAAGAAGAAGAAGCGGAAGAAAGCCTCGTCGTCGTCCTCGAGGAGAAAACGACAGTGATGGTAGCGGTAGTATCTTTAACTGGTTCAGTGGAAGATAGATATGTAAACCACTTGCGGCCTATTAAAATGCGCGTGCGCGTGTCGTAATATTTTCGAAAGTACATAACTCCAAAAAAACGACCAACAGATCAATACATCATAACTCGAGAAACAGATCAAACTAACGCATCGGAGATGACAGAAATCAAAATCCAGACCCAAAGCAATTTCGTCCACGCCGACGAGGTCTCGCATTGTGCTTTTAACAAGTGCGAGAATGCCGTGCTTCGCCCGTGCCATGGCTGCAAGAAGGAGTTCTGCCCAGAACATCAAAACAGAGCAACTTTTCGATGCATCTCGTGCGAACGACCGAGTAGTCCAAATAAAGGAGAAAAGGAGGCACAGCAACCGAAGACAGAAAATAAAGAGCTCCCGCCTCCGTTGAGCGTGCAGCGCCTCCTGGCTCATCTTCGAGCAGTCGACGTCGAGGGTATAATGGTCGCATTCGACATGCCGACGAAAACTCTGAAAATCAGCGCGTTCGCCTTCCTCACATCCTATGCCCGTCACCACCTCTTCCCTTCGTCTTCTTCTTTGCGGTCTCTGCTATGGAACGATGTCTGTGCGGAAAAAGACAAAGCAAAGAACGACGTCGCGTGTGTTGTTCTGCAAGACTTCGATCTTGAGAACAGCGACAAGGCCTGGTTCGAATCGGTCGGGATTAGTATTAGCTGCGTCTAAATGCCGAGATCTGTAAACTTGTTTGCACTTAGTTGTTTGTGGCCAGAGACGATCCCTGGCAATTTGCATGAATTATAGACCATTGTAATGTTTGTGTGTGACAATAATAACTAAATCAAAAAAACTAATCCAAAATTTCTATGTTGCCATCTACCTCGAGCTCGCATGCGACCGTATTGCTATTCCCGGGCTCGGTGACATAGACAAACAGCTTGTCGCGGTAGGTTTCCGGGATGCTGGGGTATCCTCCGGTGTAGCCTACGGGTCGTGGGTAGTCGAAGTCGCGCAGACCCGAATGACAGAATGTTTGTCGTCCATTCATAGTTCGGCGTAGACTGGCTGGCGTCGCACTATCCCCAAGCGCAAAGAAGGGGACGCGAGAATTCGAGAGAGTTTGTTGATATAGAGGAAAGTGCAGGCCAAGATGAATATACTCGAACATCATCAAGGCGTTTGGAATCGGTTCGCAGATTGTGAAGTTGAGTCGCGCCATGTGCGCGGACAGAATCTCGATGGTGGCTTCTTTTAGTCTCGGAGGAACACGTTCCACTGCGTACTTGGCGGCCATGTGCATCGGAGTCGCGTGGACGACAGCGAGGACGACACACAAGAAGATAGAGAGGATGCGCATGGATGACATGCTTCGAGAGAGAGAAAGATGCGCAGAATTGTACAGCAAGGGTTGACAGACAGGGCTCGTACAAGCAGAGAATATACAGATTTGGCGCGCATAGAGCAACAAAAAATAACAATATAGATTCGCATGACTGGCTATACTCGGTCAAAAGACAAAGAGAATACAAAGCTTCACGGGTATTCTTGTTTATTGCTGTGACTTGAACAACACACAGGCGACTCGAACAACACCAAAGAACCAGTTGTCTCACTTGAACAGAGAAAGAGAATAGAGAGAGGTTTAAACAGGACCCACAAGAGAGAGACCAGTTGAAACTTCACTGTCCTGTTGGCTGGTTTCAATAGAAGAACTAACAACAATACCAACAGCGACCAAAAACACAGACGCCACAAATCCAAAACGAGGAACGCGTTGTCTTTTGCATACATCTGGTGTCTTGCGCATGGCGTCGTCGTCATCATCCTCGTCCTCTTCCTCCTCCTGTTCCTCCTCCTCTTCTCTCGCCCTTGCTATAAACGAGCCACACACAAGAGCGCGATACGACGGGACCGGCAATTATTATGCACTCGACCCTAGAGATCCTGTACAACAAGCAGGCGCGCACATAATGCATCTGATAAGCGACCTTCTCAAAAGCTGTCTTCACCTGGGCATGGGGCTCAGCGTAGATGGACTGTCGTCGCTTATATGCCTGATAGAAAAAGAGAAGAGGGACGTCGATCAGAAGAAGGCACAGAGCAAAGGAGTTGGCGACAGAGGAGGAGGAGGAGGAGGCGGCGGCGGTGGAGGCGGTAGCGGTGGCTACATCAACAGGAAAGAGATTTTATCGTCTTCCTTTTCTTTCCCGAGCCCTGCTTCATCGACACGACATACGGAAGCAGCAGACGGAAAACAGAAAGACCGGAACACGAAGCCGTGCGGTTCACCCTTTTCATCCCATCCTCGTTGCGCATCAACTGGTGAACGACTGCGCATCAAATGCGGAGTGAGATCAGAACGGTGGCGGGCAGAGAAAGGGGCGGAGTATCTTGATACAAAGACCCGCTCAGAGATCGTTGCAGAGATGTGCGAACTCTACACAGAAGCCATGAATACGTGCAACTGCGCATTGAGAGAAAACGCACTGGGTATTCCGTCCTGTGGCAGAGCACTTCCTGTACACTTTGAGTTTACAGAAACGCCGCCGCGTGGCGCACCTGTTGCGCAAAAAGAAGAAGGCCATGAACGCGCCGAGGAGCTAAAGAACGAAGACGAGGCGCATTCTGCTGCACTCCTTTCTCTCTTCTTCGATTTTCTTTGTGTGGCCCCTACGCAAGCGGTTTATCACGAAGGAGCCGTTCTGACGGTCTCTGCTACTATGGCGGCGACGACGGCTGTTCCCGTTGATAAGATTCGCGAATTCGAGCGACTCTTGGCGCTGGGTGGGGCCTCGGCGCGCATATCCATCGTGATGGATGGAAGAGTCCCTGTAGAGTGGACAAACAGTCCTCGACAGGAGGTGGCAATACTCTCTTCCTCGTCGTTGGAAGAATGGATAGAGTCGGCACCCAGATGCCTTAACTATACCACAGCAGAAAACGCGCTGCAGCCGCAGCTGCCTAAAGACGTTTTCTCCGACCCCCCCAAAAAAGGCGACGAGGACGAGGACGAGGACGAGGACGTCATCCCCTTCTTGCATATACTCCATACACTTCGGCCAGGTCTTCCGCCGCAATCCGAAAGGACTGACATCCCTCACAGAAAACCTAAAATCAAGAAACTAATCTACACCACCAGCGATCTCATGTGGTGTAGACCTACAGAAGTGATTGGACTGTTTAATCCAATTCAACTGAAGGAGTTCACGTTTGATGATTCGGAGGCCTATCCAAAGAGAGGCGTCCTCGCGACCCCACTCCTCGCCATGACGGGCATTGTTACTAGTTGTCCTCATCTGGAGAAATTGACAATTCCCATGCCGAGGTCTGCATCTGATCAGATGGCACTCGCGTCTGAATTGTCGGACCACAAGTCGCTCAAGTATCTGTCTCTTCTCCCATCTCCGGTCAGCTCGAAAACGAACTATCTGACCTCAGAGGGCGCAGCAGCCATCTCCGATGCGCTGGCCGTCAATAAGACTCTTCAGCATTTGACTGTGTACACGAATGAACACACACACAACCTGGCGGGGGTTCTTGGCAGGTCTCTCAAACGACGAGAGAATCAGAGTTTGATCTCTTTGAAATTCTCACCGACTGCATTTGAGTGTCGCGGGATTCCCAGAAGTGGGCTCCTTAGGATGGTCACCGACTGTACGTTGGCCTCGACTGCGGCCATCTTGTCCAAGAATGGACAGCTTTGTTTTATGTCTATCCCGGGATACGGCGCGGGATCAACAATGAGGACGAGAGGGTCTCTCTCCGAGAACCAGATACGCGCAATCGACGAGGTCGAGAATCTTCTCCTTGCGAATATCGCACATCGAGCACTGTGGATGCGCATTTGCTTGCACCTGGCTTTCAGGGGCGCGGTCGAATCGATGTCAAGGGCCATGGTCCCTTCGATCCACGCCTTGTCTGAAATCATCTGCGACCAGCTGCAGCCAGATCTCGATAGCGATTCACCCCCAGATCGAACAGAACACGCCAAGCCACCGACATTCCCGTTCACGGAATTCCTTTACCGCAGCAAATTCGCCGACAGTCATGCCGTTCCTGCCAAAGAGAGGGAAGAAGCAGAGAAGACGAGGCTCAGAAACAAGCACGAAAAGGAAGAAAAACGGGAAGCCAAGATACGCAGCCAGCAGGGATTTAGAACGAAGCTTCGTCCACGATCCTCGAACCCCTCTTCCTCTTCCTCTCCCTCTTCCTCTTCCTCTTCCTCTTCCTCTCCCTCTTCCTCTTCCTCTTCTTCTTCCTCTTCCTCTTCCTCTTCCTCTTCCTCTTCCTCTTCCTCTTCCTCTTCCTCTTCCTCTTCCTCTTCCTCTTCCTCTTCCTCTTCCTCTTCCTCTTCCTCTTCCTCTTCCTCTTCCTCTTCAG